>Ga0114931_10007373_pt1 | contig 13428 bp, 11 predicted proteins | sample 2SBtaG_FD_89579 | JGI IMG/M metagenome (GOLD analysis project Ga0114931, IMG submission 89579) | Deep subsurface microbial communities from Kolumbo volcano to uncover new lineages of life (NeLLi) - 2SBTROV14_V59a metaG | ecosystem: Environmental > Aquatic > Marine > Volcanic | place: Kolumbo... | reverse complement strand
ACTGTGTATGTATATATTGCATTTATTCTACTTATATCGTTACTTTTTCAAGTTCCATAAAATCAGTTATATAGGCTTGAAAATTTGGTCTAAGGGGCTGATAATATTTGCAAGAGATCTTTTGTTACTGCTCAGCAGCTAAATTACCAATAATTTGTGAATAGTTTTTTGATAATCTGACAGAATCCATTATTGCTATTTCTTTGAAGCATCGAATAGACAATAACCCTATAAAGGAAAGAATATGAATGTTTTAACAAGCACTTATCCCCGTTTACTTTAACGCCTGTTTCGTTACTGCCAACAGCATGTTTTGCATTCGATTGTAACTGTTGTTTTATCAGTTGTTATAAACAAACCATATCACGTATTGTTAATACTCGTTGATTTTTGTATTTTTGAGACTGATTAGTTACAAATCACCTTAGGTTTAATTTAAAATGGGTTTTGATAATTTTGCTCCCTTCGGTTGCGGAATTTGCTTTGCATAAATAGCTCTCCGGTCGCGGAAAATGTCGTAAAATATTGAAAGGGAGTAAAGGGTGGTAAAATATTGTAAGGGATAGTAAAGGATGGAAAAGGATGGAAAAGTATTGTGGGAGAAACCCCACTTTAAGTTTTAGCCTATTTCCTACCTGCCTTAAGCCTTATTTTCCAATCTCTCTAAAACCGTTTAATCAAATCAACATAAACCCGGTTATAATTATATGAACCCTCAAATTGTCCTTCGTATGCCAGAGCAAATGATAGTTTTCTTATTATTCTCCACGTAATATTGACGTCGCCTACATTCTGAGTTGTTTTCCCTATCATATACGAATAATTGTAATGTACATATCGGTAACTAAGGCTTCCGTAAACTTTTCCGGCAATTAAGTCCTTGGACAGTCTTAGACCGTAGATTTGTCCTTGCAAATAAGGTGTTTGGAGCATGGTTCCTGAAATGGTTGCAGAAGCATGAATGCCGGGAATATCGGAATATGAAATACGGACATTGGCATTTTTTGTTGCCCTTGGGTCGTCGGCTCTTGAGCGGTAACCTGCCCTTATATTTATTGAAAGTTTTCGAATAGGGCGGTAGTTTACCGAAAATCTAAATCCCTGTAGTTCTTGATTGTCCAATAGTCTGTCAACAAAATCCTTATAAGTTTCATAATAAATAGGATTTGTACGATCGCTGTATGATCCTGAAAATGAGAGATTTTTCAAGGCTCTATAACGTAACATAAAATAAAGATTTGTTAGGTTAAAGACAGATTTCTGTATTCCATTTACATTTTGATATAATTCAACTTCAGCAGTACCAAAGAAATATAAGTTTTTAGCCAAGGCATTAAAATGCTGAATGTAGGCAAATCTTCTATCGGTTACTCCGCCATTTTTCTGCTCCGCAAAGGCAATGGTGGTTTTCATTTCGCGTTTAGCTTTATTGCGATAGATATGGCCCACATAACCACCATATTGCAATAAATTAAAATTAAAACTATAGTCTTGATAATCAGGTCGCGAGCCTATGAAAACTCCGGTAATTACCGACTTCCATGTTTTTTCCACCTGTAAACCGTCAATGGCTCCCAGGTTTGAGAGGTTATTATTTATTTTCCTTCCTAAGGTAATTTTTAAACTCTCAACAGGTTTATAATTAACAGCCAGGCTGTAAATTTTCAGGCCATTAAAAATATTATTCTGAATATCGGACCAATTATTATTGTTATGTACAAAAGAAATATATGTTTCGGCCGAAACTTTGGATTTGCCAATATCATCAGCATACATTGCAAAGGTATATCTCATTCGCTGACTATTACCACCCGGAGTATTGGAAAAATTTGAATAACCTGATATTGAGAGTTTTCCGTAAACAGCATCTTTCTTTTGCTTACTTTGCCTCGCATTGGTTTTTTGCTCGGTTTCTTTTATTTCGGTTTTAGCCTCAGTGGAAGAAACAGCAACAGGAGCAACATTACTCTCTTTTTTAGTTTCCTTAATCGTTTTTTCAGATGTAAATACTTTGTCTCCTTTATTAAAACTAAAACTTCCTAATTTATCGCAAACCAGCGAGATAGAAGATTTATTTTTCACAACAAGAATTGCTTCTCCTTTGGCGGAAAACAATGTATCGTCAATACTGATATGCTCGGTTGATGAGTATTTTACATAAATAGAATTACCAGTAATATAAGAAATTGTTCCTTCTTGTGATTTAATAATAGTTTGGGCATTAAGTGCTGCACAAGCGAATAAAGCAATTGTTATAAAAATTAATTTCTTCATATTCAGAATATTAGCATGAAATTAGAAAATTTTCACCTTATTTGGAGCATGCAATGATTTACCTCCGTCACCACTACTTCCATCAGGATGGCAATCGAGGCAGGCATTACTTTCGTAAACATATCCACTTACTTCACTATGTTTACTATCCATCTCGGGTTTGTTATGCTCATGGCAATCAATGCAAGAAAAAATTGAATAGTCAGATGCAACGGTATGGCACTCAGAGCATTGATTCCATTCGTTATTATGCTTACCCGAATAAATTGGGAAATAGTCGCCATCGTGGTCAAAGGTTGAAGGTGACCATGCATTATCGGTATGACATGCTAAACAGTCGGTTGGAAATTGTGCGGTTTGATGCGGTGGGTCTGTTGTCGCATTATAATCCTCCAGATGGCACCCAACACATTCGGTAGGTGTATTATTATAATCACCATTGTGGCAAGCATTGCAATCGCTGGCAATATTAATATGTGCACCCGAAATAACCCAATAATCATTATGATTTACAAATGTTGCCGGACTCCAACCGGGATTGGTAGTATGACATTCGTCGCAGGTTTGCGAGAAACCGGCATCGGTATGATTTGGATTGGAAGTTTGATTAAAATCATCAAGATGGCATCCAACGCATTGGTTTGGTGTATTCTGATAATCACCGTTATGGCAAGAATTACAATCGTTGGAAATATCGGCATGTGCGCCATTTAACACATAATAGTCGTCGTGGTTAAATGTTGTTGGTGACCAGCCGGGATTTGTGGTGTGACAATCCTCACATGTTTGTGCGAAGTTTAATTCGGTATGCGAAGGATTAGTTGAATTATTGTAATCGTCGAGATGGCATCCGACGCATTCGTTGGGTGTATTTTGATAATCACCATTATGGCACGAAGCACAATCAACTGTATTCAGGGCGTGAGCACCTGTAAGTTGATAGTATTGGTCGTGAATAGCAAATTCGGCCGGTTTCCATCCCGGGTCGGTGGTATGGCAATCGTCGCAGGTATTATCCAAACCCAAATCGACATGATTGGGATTTGTTGTTTGATTAAAATCTTCCAAATGACATGCGGAGCATGTAGTTGGAGTGCCGATATAGCCATTGGCGTGGCATCCGGCACAATCAACATCAACATGAGCACCTGTTAAAGGGAAATTTGATTGTGCATGGTTAAAACTTCCTTCACCGGAACCTGAAGGGTGACACTCCAAACATGCATTGCTTTCGTAAACATATCCACTTACTTCACCGAGATGCTTATCATCCATTTTACTTTTATTGTGATCGTGACAATCAATGCAGGTAAATACCTGATAATTATCCGGTTGGTTATGACAATCGGTACATGTATTCCATGTTCCGCTATGTTTACCCGAATAAATTGGGAAGTACTCCGGATCATGGTCTTCAAATTTTGCCGGGCTCCATCCCGGTGCCAAAGTATGGCAAAGATTACATTCGGTAGAGAAACCCAATCCAACATGATCTACAGTTTGGGCATTATTAAAATCATCCTGATGACAGGAAACACAGGCATTATCAATATTTCCATAATCATTTGGATCGGTATGGCATTTTGCACAATCGTTAAGTGCATGACCATCGACAAGTGGAAAAAATGTGTGAGTGAAATTGGAGCCTGTCCATGCAAATGCATTCATGCCGTGGCAGTCTTCACAATTAGTAGAATAACCCGATTCGATATGGTTTGGCTTAGTTGTAGCCTGATAATCATCCAGGTGACAATCTACACAATTAACACCTATAGGGTCGAAACGCAATAACTTTTCAGTTTTATGGCACGAATAACAATCGGCTGTAAGGTGTGCACCCAATAATGGAAAGCGGCTGTTTTCATGAACTTCAACTATATCGGTAACTATCCAGTCGGTAGTATTATGACAGCGTTGACAATCGAAACCTACGGTTTGTTCGTGGATATCTTCATGACATGAAATACAGGAACTCTGAGCCTCGGAAAACACTAAAGTTGTATGACATTGCTTACAACCCATTTCGCTATGAGCGCCTTCGAGTCGGAAGCCCGTTTGCTCGTGTTTGAAACTTATGTTGTTAACATCTACTGTCCAACCATCAGAGGTATGACATTCGGAACAACTAATATTGAGTTTGTCGCCGTGGGGCGATTTATTGTCAGGGATAAAAAAACTGGCAATAATAAACAGTATTATTAATGACAACTCTCGCATGTGTATGATTTTAGTTTATATTCAATAACATTTGCAGTACCACCTATGGTTTTAGGTTTATGACATTTTACACAGGCAACATTTGCATGTTTACCATTGAGGGGGAATTTTGTTTTGGCATGGTCGAATTTAACGGGCTTCCAATTTAAATTTTGATGGCATTTTAAGCAATCGGTTTTGCCATTGTTATTAAACTGACCGGCATGTTTATCTGTATGACATTCAACACATTCGGTTTTTATACCCATAAACTTTTGTTCTTCAATGCCATTGTTGGTTTTAAAGTGGCATTTACGGCAACTCACCTCGCTGTGAGCACCCAAAAGTTTAAATTTTGTTTTATTGTGGTCGAATTTTACTCTCTTCCATGTGTCGTTATTGTGACAGGAAAGGCAGTTATTTTCGGGATAATACTTTTGGCTTATTTTATTTTCATGTTTATTATCGTGGCAATCGGTACATCTTTCCGATTTCAAGCGGAAATTCCATTTCTGCTCTGCTTTTGGCTTATGGCAAACAAAACAAGGTGTTGCCATATGCGCGCCTTCCAATGGGAAATTTGTTTTTGCGTGGTCTTCGATAGTATACGATGAACCCACAAACGACTTAGTAGTATGACATTCTTTACAGTCAGTTCGTACTTTATTTTTTATAAACTGCCCCTCATGATAATCTTTATGGCAATCTGAACATAAATTATGTTTTATGGGCTGAATAAGTTTGCCATTGGTATGGCATTTTTTACAATCAATGTTTATGTGTTTTCCCGTTAAGGGGAAATTGGTTTTGTTGTGATTAAAACTGCTAAGTCCTGCTATTTCATGGAAAGAATTTACGTTATGGCATTTGGTACAGCTTTGGCCGAACTTATTCTCATGCACATCTTTGTGGCATGAAGTACAATTATTAAATTTTATTCCTGCAAATTGTGTAAATTCCTTTCCATTTCGCTGAAATGTTTTATGGCATTTTGAACAATCAACATCCTTATGCTTTCCTTCGAGTGCAAATTTTGTTTTATTGTGGTTGAATTTATCGGCAGGTTTAAATTTATTTTGATTGTGGCAATTGGTACAATTTTCTGATAATGTTTTCTGATGGAAATCTTCGTGACAAGTTAAACATTTAGTATCGAGTCCAAGGAAAGAAAACTTCTTCTTTTTTATATCGTTGTTTGTGATGAAATCTTTTTTATGACATTCGTCGCATTTTTTATCTGTATGGGCTCCTTCAAGTTTAAAACCTGTTAAATCGTGTTTAAAGTTATCCTTGTCGAAGCGTATCATATCGAACTTCCGCCCATTATGGTCGCTATGGCATTTTGTACAATTTTTGCCTTTTACTTCACTACTTACGTGAAAACCTTTGTTTGCATCAATTCTTGCTTTCAGCGGTTTATGGCAGGCCAGGCATTTTTCGTTTGAAACCTTTTTACCTAAATCGTGGCACTCGGTACACTTGCTTAGCCCTTCAAGATGAGCGTGTGCCTGGGCAAGATCGCCGGGAGACAATTGTGAAAAAACTTTGCCGGGCATTAAAACAAAACCCAATAGCATAATTGCTATTGTTGTCCTTAGTAAAAGTTTTAAATCAAAGTACTTTTTCATACTATTTGTGTTTTAAAACAGCTTCACCGAATTTTTTAGTTATTTTAAGTCCAATATTTTGAAGGAAAACAGAAGGTAATTCGCCTCCCGCAAAAATATAGACCAAATCATTTTCCAGTTTTATATCCTCATTGGTAGAGGAGGAGTTAAGAATTACAAAATCTTTTTCAACTTTTGTTAAATTGGTGTTAAACAAAGGCTTTATTTTTTCAGACTCAATGTATTTATTAATCCTTTCTTTATTTTTTGGTTTAATTCGGGCAAAAGCATCTTTACGGTACGAAATTGTAACATTGTTATTATCAGCCAACAGCATCGCTGATTCTACTGCCGAGTCGCCACCGCCAATAACAATAATTTTTTTACCGCTAATTTGTTCGGGTTCGAGTAATTTATATGCAACATTCTCACTATCTTCACCCTCGCAGCCGAGTTTTCGTGGAGTTCCCCTGCGTCCTATTGATAACAGTACATGTTTGGTAGTGAGCTGTTTACCGTCTTTTGATTCTACTATAAAATGATTATTTTCCGGTTTTACACCTTCAACTTTAGTTCTCTCGATAATTTGAATATTGTTTTTCGATATCGCCTCTCTCCATATTTTTAGTAACTCACCTTTACTGGTTTCCGATAATTTAACTTTTCCGTAAAGAGGTAAATCCATTGGCGCAGTCATCACAATTTTTGAGCGGGGGAAAGTAAAAACCGCTCCGCCCAATGAATCTTGTTCGAGGCAAACCGCTTTTAAACCAAGTTTTTTTGCTGTAAGCATACCTGAAATCCCGGCAGGGCCTGCACCCACAACAATCAGGTCATATTCTGCATTATGATTTTTATCGATGGCTTTAGCAATATTTTCAACAGCCTGTTTTCCTTGTTCAACAGCATTTCTAATCAATCCCATACCACCAAGTTCACCTGCGATGGAGATACCGGGTATATTCGATTCAAATTTTTCGTTTACATGAGGCAGTTCAATACCACGTTTTTCAGTACCAATACATAAAGTAATAGCTTCGGTAGGGCATGCGTGGAAACAGGCACCGTGGCCAATACATTGTGAGGCATTGATTGTTGTTGCTTTGCCATTAACAATTCCGAGTATGTCTTTTTCCGGACAGGCTGCAATACAGGCTCCTGTTTGAATACATCCTCCTACATCCACAACCGGATGTAGAGAAACAGGCTCGAAAGTACCATCGCTTTTGGCCTGCTGAATTTTTTGTTCAACCAATTTGGATGCTTTTTTCTTTGAGCGTAAATATATTATTAACACTATTAGAATAAGCAGGAAAGTGGTTCCGTAAATTATTATTTGTTCGAGAAACTGTTCCATATTAAAAAATCCATCTATAACCAAAAGTGAGTGTAACACCAACATGAATAATCATTATAACAAACATGATTATCGCGAATGGCAGGTGTGCAACGTGCCAGTATTTAAAGAGGTTTTGCATAGTGGTTAATCTGTCGATTCTGCGGTTAAGCGATATTTCGTTTTTAACCATTTTTAGAATCTTTTTTCTGTCGAATTTATTAACCCCTGCTTTCTTTAAAACTGATTTTACCGTTCGAATATTGCCTCTGTCGAACAAAAGTTTTTTGAAATATCTGACTAAAGCTGTGGATGCAGTCACTTCTGACCGGCCTTCGAGAGTAGTGGTTATTCTTGCTATTGCCTCATTATCAATATTATAATTCTGACTTAATACTGTTCCAAGGTCGGTTTTCATTCCCTTAACTTCACTTAAACTCAGTTCTCTACCTTCAATACTTCGTGGAATCTGAATGTAAATAAACCGCCCTATAACTCCGCTGGCAAAAACAGCAACCATACTCCAGAAACTAATGGAAACAATACCTCCAAATTTAAATGCAGTATGAAATAAAACCAAAATAGGTCCCAGAGTACACAAAAAAATATGAAATTCAAGCCAGTGTTTTAGCAGCCCCCATTTAGCCATTAAGCGCATTCTTTTGCGCATCATATAAGTACTTACACCAATAATCATCATTAATGTGCCAACAATTCCATAACCATGCCCCAAGGCGCCACTGGGTTTAAGCATCTGATGGTCTGCATGGTAAAACCTTTCCTCAAGGCCTGTTTGATAATAGGACATTCCTTTATAGACAAGAAAAATTGTTACTACAAATACTATAGTGATAAATAATCCGATGTATAAATAATGTGCGGTTTTTGACATTTATAAAATTTTGATTTGTTGTTAGATACAGATATTAAAAAAAAGTTTCCTGTTTTTACAAAATATTAAGTACATAATTATCAAAAAGGTTTTGCTTTTATGTTTTCAAAAGGTTTAAGTTGATTATGTATTTATAATTACGAGTTGAAATACAATAATTTACATACTGCAAAAAATAATTCCAGCCGCGAAAAAATTTACAAATAATTAACAAAACTATTAAATAAAAAGTTACTACTCAGCAACAAAATTAACAATAACCTGAGAATAGTTTTTTGATAATCTGATAGAATCCATTATTTATTGCTATTTCATTGAACCATCAAAGAGACAATAATACCACCTGATAATAATGGATCCGAAAGAGCCTTTAGAAATGCCAGGGTAAAAATGAAGATATCGTATGAGTTCAAGTCAATTGACTTTGCAGCCCATTACGCAATTATCAGGTCTGTTATTGATACTACCATTAAAAACTCAAACAATATTTTGAAGCCTTATCCTGCCTGGCAAATCAAAATTTAATTACTGTTGAGGGGTAACTCAATTCTTATTGAAAAATATATTCGTAGCTTGTAATTCTCCATTCATGGCTCGGTTCCGAATCAGTGGTATGATAACTCGAAGTATAAAATTCTTTGCATTCTGTAACCAAACCATTTGAATTTAAAATATAGGAATAATCGCTGGAAGGCGGAGCCGTGGAGGGTGAGCCATGATATTGAAAATGCACGGCTGCCTTTAAATTTGCATTCTTTTTGCCACTAAAATCTCCGAGAAATGAAACGATATCAATTTTATTATCTAAAGTAGAATATGAATAAGAAGCATAGTAATCGTCATTAACTTTAAGAGAACTAACATTACCATTTACAATATTATAGGATAAATGGATTGCAGGTAAGTGCCAGAAATTATCTGAAATATTTTTTGAAAAATAATCAGATGCTATTTTATACCTGTTTTCGTCATAATAGTATTTGTTTAGATGGATATATTTCACTTCTTGATTTAGATATGAACTATCTATACTACTATCAGCTAAACCAATCGGATTGAGGTAATATGTGATTCTTAAAGAAACGTTATGCATACTGTCAGTCTGTACCATTTCAACCAGGTCATCAGAATAACTAAATTGTTTAATGTATTGTAGTTTTTCTCCTGAATAATTCGAGACTTTAATAATCTGATAATCGCTGGTTAATTCAATGATATTTTTAAAATAACTAACCGGAATTACTTCATTATTCTTTTTGCAAGAAAGCAAGCTTATTCCAAGAAAGAGTATGGCTACTATTGCACCGTAATTTAATTTTAGCGAAATATCTTTTATCTCAACTTCAGTCCAACCTTCAGGTAACTTATATGTTTGTTCCACCTTCTCCATTATTCAATCTCCGCAATTTCCCGAATTGTCATGCCCAGTATATCACCGCTTTCTTCTCCCGAACCATAAGGCAAAGCCGTTTCAATTCCTTCTGTAATGTTCGGATTTTCCAAAAGTTTCTGGCATTCCTTTTTTAAGTACATTTTAACATTCTGATTTGAAGCACTGATATTATCCACTATGTCTGAGCAATTATCTAAAATGTAAATGATATCCTCGAAATCGTGGCTTTGTCGTAAATCGTTTCCACCCCGGGAATTGTGCGCCTCAAATTTCGCAGCCAAATAATATTCCGGTGGAAATACAAAAACATTAGTTCCATCGGGAAGCGTTTTTTGTATTTTAATTTCAATTCCTTCTTCATACCACCGGTTACTAAACCCAAGGACATCTGAATCAGTTGGCATAACATCAACTTGAATGTCTTTGTAAATCCATCTGCAAATTGGTGCACCTGCTGATGTGTCGTTTTTAAATCCTCTGGCTCTCAGGTTTTCTTCCATTTTTGCAAATTGGAGTCTCGAACGAATTTCAATTACACAATCCACATCAAGTGTTGGTCTGATTTCCGAAGCTGCCGGATTATCTGCGTAAAGTTCAGCAACCGCACCACCTACAAAAACCATTTCATCTTTTAATTCTCCCAAACCATTCGCAACTGTTTGCAGCATTATAATATTTGTACTAGGCATTTTTCAGTCGTTTATTTAATTCGTCGATTGCAATTTGTATTTCCCTAACACGACCAACCCGAATGGTGTCAACAATGGTTAGAAGCTCATAGAATAATTTGTCCTCTTGAACAATCTGGGGCAGAGTTTTGTATAACGGTTCAATGGCTTGACCTCTGTGAGTACCTTTAGCATTAGCCCAAACATAAACATCAGTATCTGATGAAATATGTTCTTTTATTGGTGAGGCAGAATGAGCAGTAGGAATTCCTTTAACAATAGCTCCCGGTTCAGTCGGGAAAACATATTTTAACCCATAGACGAGGAACTCTGTAAAAGAATTGATATTTACTTTTCTCTTTTTACTATCAATAAGCTTTGCAATCTTACACCTATTAAGTGCTTCGGAAACTTCAGAAGGACTTATACCAATAGAATTTGCAATATCAATATTACGCCACTTATTATCTCTTATTGAAATAATCTTCAATAGAACAACAATATCTTGTGGACGCATTCCATTATGCTTCTTCATAATCATTATCATTAATTCGCGATTCGCGAATTGCAAATATATCTATAAAATCAATTCAAACAAAAAGTATTCTTTGACGATTACAATCATAAGCAGTAAGCCATCCATAACCTTCACTATCTTTATATACACAGCCAGTATCAATATTAATTACACGATGTTTAGCAAGAACTCTTTCTTCACATATTGCAACTTTTATGGGATTATGACCATGAATAATCGTTTTATCTGATAATAACGGATTTGTGTAAGTTGCCTTACACTTCCATAGCATTGAATAATAATCGGTAAAAGGATTAAGCAAATTATCGTTGAATCCAGCATGAACAAAAAGATAGTCTTCGAATGCGTAATAATATCTCAAACCTATAAAGAACTCAATGTATTTGGATTCAATATCTTTCAACGAATTAATTTTAAAACTTTTTAATGTTTTATTTCCACCGTTTTGAATCCACTTTGAAATATTTTTTTCGTCTTCAAAAGCATCGAGTAGCATGGTTTCATGATTTCCCATGAGTGGAATAACATCATAACCATTTTCCGACAATTCAATGATAAAATCAACAACTTCTTTGCTTTTATCTCCTCTGTCAATGTAGTCACCAAGCAGAATAAGTTTGTTTTCTTTTTGAAGCTGGATCTTGTTTTCAACCAATTCTTTTAATGAATCGAAACATCCGTGAATATCTCCAATTGCAAAAAGTCTTTTATTCATAACTCAGCTATTTGAATGAAGCTTGAAGGTAGGGAAATTGCACTCTTTTGCAAATTTTGGTTTGTGGGTAAGCCGGTGCGATTTGCAAATGAGTGCAATGTGGGTTGGCTTCTCAACTGTCCCGAAGGGCAGAAGCGAAAGGGCAAAAACTATTTTTTTCTTGCACCAACTTTCAATCAAAAGGGCAATATAATCATTCCGATTTTTCAATTTTATAATCAGTTTATTTCTGTGTTACTCGGTCTTAGCCTTGCATACAACGGTTAGTATAAAAATAGTAGCCAACTGCGTGGCACTTTCCTGTCAAATAACACAAAAATTGAAGCGGGCTACAACCCTTGAATTTAATACTGTTTCGGCTATTATTTTTATACATTGTTGGCATTAGTTTTTCATTTAAATGTATTCAGGTTTTGCACAAATTGGAGGAGTCTTGTCAATATTTAATAAGTCATTAAGCAATCTTTGTTGATTAACACTTTCACGTTGTTTGTTACCCCAATGAATTACATATTTAGTCTTTAAAAAAACAGGAAGTCCTTTCGTAAGGTCATTTTCTCTAACAATTGTAATATATTTTGTAGATTCTGGTGGTAAATTCGAGATATCTCCTTGTATAATCATTGTTTCCCAACCAACTCCACCAAATCTACCATCTGCTTTTTCTGCATACTGTTGATTCGTTACAATTATTACTTTATCTGCTAAGGACAATTCGTTAGTCATAAACTGTGGCAAGTCCATACCTGTTTTTAGGTGCCACAAATCAATTCTTGCATTAATTCCATTCTCTCGTAAAAATCTAGCAAGGTTCTCAACCCATAATTGATGATTTGAGTCAGTTTTAGTGTAACTTATAAAAACTCTTATGTGCTTTTCTATTTTGGAAATTTTGTTTTTTTTTCAATTGTTTTAATCCCCTTAAAATAGCTAGTTACTCTTTCAAAGACTGATTCATGTAAGATATTTATTACAAGTGTTGATTCTGAACTACTATGCTTTTTAAATCCAGTCCTTAAAGCTTCAATTACCTTCTCGCTCTGAAGTCCACCTGCTCCAGCTCCTAAAAGAGGTGCATTGATTATTTGAATAGCAGGATTTTCAGTTGTCAATTTTCCAAGTTTTTCTCCAATTCGTTCTATCGCTGTAACTTCGGAATAGTTGTTTTTAACAGAAAAGGCAAAGGCAACGTATTGAGCAAAGTTTTCAGCACCTTTAAAAGGTAACATATCTATATCACCCAACTCCATATTTGATTTAGGTAATGGAATATTATATGTCTTTAATCGACTAAATACAAATTGTGTAATAGTACCAGAAGTTGAACAAGGAAGTACAATCAAGTCAGATGTACCATTGAATAAATCTCCTAGTTTAAGTTGAATTTTTCCTGCCATGATGTTCTTTTTAAATTAATGCCAACTACTGTGTATGTATATATTGCATTTATTCTACTTATACCGTTACTTTTTCAAGTGCCATAAAATCAGTTATATAGGCTTGAAAATTTGGTCTAAGGGGCTGATAATATTTGCAAGAGATCTTTTGTTACTGCTCAGCAGCTAAATTACCAATAATTTGTGAATAGTTTTTTTGATTCATATTTGGTATAATTTAAAAAAGCCTCAGGAATACTCCCAAGGCTTTAAATCGAAAATTTATTATTCGTTATCGTGAAACAGCAACTATCTAATAACAGTGGCTTTTTTCACAACTGTACTCTTATCAGTTTTCACGCTGTAGAAATAATATCCTGCAGGATAATCAGATGCGTTCCAGACAATTTTATGACTGCCTGCCGAATACCTT
>Ga0114931_10007372_pt1 | contig 13429 bp, 9 predicted proteins | sample 2SBtaG_FD_89579 | JGI IMG/M metagenome (GOLD analysis project Ga0114931, IMG submission 89579) | Deep subsurface microbial communities from Kolumbo volcano to uncover new lineages of life (NeLLi) - 2SBTROV14_V59a metaG | ecosystem: Environmental > Aquatic > Marine > Volcanic | place: Kolumbo... | reverse complement strand
TCCATGCGGATTGCCTGCCACTCCGAGAGCGGAAGAAAAATCGAAATCTGTTTGCGAATTTCCGGAAGAGACATTGAGGAAGATTCCCTTCACAAAGGTGTCGAGAGGACGGTTCTGAAACGGGTCCGCACCACTGTCGGGTATTGAATTCAGGACGCGGAATCGATTCTCAAACCCCATCATTGAAGCCTGACGAGATACTAAATCCAGTTCATCCAATCGGCGTCGGCCAGGTTTTTTCGCCCGTTTGTTCTACGAGCGGACTTCTGACTTGCCGAGTTGTTGCTCTGGGAAGATTTTTCGACCGGGAAGGAAGCGGAAGTGTCATCCGAGATCAACGGCAGTTCCTGATCGTCCGCATTGTCCCAAAGTTTTCGTAATCCGATTTCGCTCACAGAAGATGATCCGAGATCGCTCCAGGATAATTTTGCTTCTCTCACCATTTTTCGCTCCTTCTTGTTGAATATCAGGTTTTCGATGGTTGGTTTCGTCAAGAGTTTTGTTTGAGGTCACGAGGTACGACCTCCGTGTCTTGTTGACATAACATTTCCTTAATCCATCCCTCGATCGGGATTCCGTTCCCCACAAACAGAGCCTCGATTCGTTAATGTGACGTTGAAATAGACCTTTCTTTTTTCTACACAATTGACAATTGATACAATATATTATAATATACATATAAACAATTACCAGAGAGATTGTTAGAAAAGTGGTAAAATGTTCATAATTTATTAAAAGGGCGAAATAATGGGCGATTCTGAAAAGCTTCAAGAAACGTTCGCGATCGACCCCCAACTGGTCGCGGGACGGATCAAAGCAGCACGACTCAACAAAGGCTGGGATATCCTCAAGCTGGAGAAAGAATCGGGGATTTCTCGTGGAACGCTTTACCGTTTAGAGAAAGCTGGCACTGAAAACCCACATTTCTCGACGCTTTGCAAAGTCGCTCAAGCGCTTGAAATCCCACCGCGTTCGTTGACAATCATCTTCGATGAGAGCAATCCCCAAAACGAGCGACTCCCGATTCATACTGCGCGTTCGAAATATGACCGTGCTACCAATCCGATGGTCGAAAGGACAAAAGCACGCCATCCTCGTTTGTTTGTGAACTGGAACGAGAAGGAATGGGACGAGTTATACAGTTCGTTCGGTACAGGAGGAGCCTTGAACGAAGAGGGTGTCATTGCGACGACAGAAGCTATCAACCGAAAGCGGAAAACGGTCGAACAGTTGGAGTGTATTCTGGAAACGCATCTTGCAGACGTGGCTGAAGAGTTGATCGATGCGTTATTTCGGAAAGTAAGACTGTCTTCTGTTTCGGAATCGATTCCGAGTGGAATTCGAAAATGCAAATAGTGCGGGATCGAAAACAACAGCTAAGGATTCTGTGAGGCTTTTCTGAATTGGGCGAGTCGTTTTGAGACTTGGTTGCGTGCTTTCTGCATCACGCTGTTGATGGTGACCCATTCGCCACCCTGTCGTTTGCTTTCATCAGCGGCTTCCATGAACGCGTAAATTTCAAGTGTCTCTTTTGCAGACACCGGAGCTTTACCCGTTTTGAAGAATTTCACGATCTCGACCATTAAAGGACGATAGCCGGTATATTTCCCGATGTCTGACGTGCCTTTCTCGGTGACGACCGATCCGCCGTAGCCTTTCTTTCCTTTGCGGTAACCACGGAAGATACCCTCGCGTTCTTCGGACCAGGTTCCCATCACTTCATCCATGTCGGTATTGCTTATTGAGCGTTTTACTTTTTCGCAACCGGTTCCCATAACTGTGAAAAGCGTTTCCACTCCATGAATGCCATACCAGTACAGATCGGGATGAGTTTTTTCGAGATGACAAGGGCTGAATGTTTCTGCGGATTTGACGGTTCCTTTATCTCCTCCACGAATTCGTTGAGCACCGGGAGTGTATCTGAGAGAAGAAGACGAGAAGACGGGGACATGGTATTTTTTAGCGGCTTGGAAAATTGCAATGCAATCAACCAGCGAACCGGCAAACGGCTTGTCGATGAAGACCGGTTTACCCGCTTTGAAAACCAGCAAAGCCTGCTTGAGATGCGGGCGACCGTCATTGGTTTCCAACAGAACCGCATCGACTTTTTCCAGCAATTCTGGAATCGATTCGACAATTTCCACACCCATTTCTTTCATGGTTTTTGTGTAGCCGGGAACGCGCGAAACGCTGGACTCAATATCGGGACTTCCTTTGGGGTAGGCGGCGACGACTTTGCAACCCGAGACATCGGGCTTCGCTTTGGGGTCATTCAGCAGTTTGGTGAAGTGGATGGCATGAGAAGTATCCAGGCCGATCATTCCGATGCGAATCGTTTTTTTTCCTTTCTCTGGAATCGAAGTTGCGGAGACAAGAGCGAGGTCGGTGTTCGAGCACGGTTCCAATTGTCTGTTCTCGAAACGGTCGTTTTTGACGCCGCGTTTGTTTTTGACATTGTTTTTTTCTTCTTGCTTCCTTTTGGCTCTTGCTTTTTCGATCAACGATTTCACGTCCCAAACCGCAACAGTTTTGTCGTAACTACATGTATATAAAGTCAAACCGTCAGGCGTTAAGGCGAGATCGGTCACGCGGGCTTTGTGGCCGGAAAGTGTCGCGATCTCTTCACCGTCTTCCCGCCACCAAATTTTAACATCGGTCTTTTTTTTCGCACGACCCCCACCGGCACTCAGCACAATTTTAGCGTCAGTCGTAAAAATTGCGGCGTTGGTGACTCGCTCATGCCCCGCAAAATAACCGAGTGCTTTACCCGACTTGACATCGTAAACGTTGACCTTTCCATCGTAACTTGTGGAAATCAAGTATTTCCCATCACGAGAAAAATTGACTTCGGTGGCAACTTTTTCGTGTTCTACAAGTCCTTGCTCGATGATTGCCCCGTTGGCGTCTTTGGTTTTCCAGAGTCTTTCTTTTCCCGATTTGGCATTCCACATTTTCACCGGTCCGGGTCTTACGGAACTGTCGATATTTCCAAGTGCCGCAGCAATCCAGTTCCCGTCGGGTGAAAAGGCGACACCATTGACAGGTATTCTCGGAGTGGAAATTTTAAGCTGCTGTTTTCCTGTGGAAACTTCCCAGATTCGAACCGATTCGTCGTCGCCGCACGAAGCTATTCGTTTTCCGTCTGGTGAGAAAAAAACGTCTTTGACGTAACCGTGATGCCCTTCGAGTTTGCGAACCGTTTTTCGAGTTTTCACATCCAGAAGTTGGACCGTTTGGTAACATCCCACAGCAAGCAGCGAACTATCGGGGGAAAACGCAAGCCCGTAAGCGAAACCTTCGATCTCATCGAACCGATGGACGATTTTATTGGTTTTGATATCGATCAGGCTGACAACATCTTCGGTTCCAGCGGCGGCATATCTGCCGTCGGATGAGACCGCAATACTGACAACCCAGTCGGAAAACCCTCCAATACTTGCTTTGGGTTTAATACCGGAAACCTGACCCTGTTGAATTTTCCCTCGTTGCGTTGCTCTGAGTTCGGAGTAAGTTCCTATCGAAAAGATGACGAGAAACGAAAGCAACGGGACTTTGATAGAGATGGTTTTCATATCACTATCCTGATGAGAGAGAACGGTGGAATTGATTCTGCACGAATTCGATTATGGCAGATTGAAATAGCCATGCAAACGACGAGTTTCGATTCGTCGCAAAAAATGCAAAAGCAGAGATTGGTCTCCGAAGAGCGAACGAGGCGGAAAGCGGCCTCGACGGGAGATTTCTCAGCGATCCTGATGAACCACGACCTTATTTCGAACGGTCTGTTGGTTGGTATTTTGCGACTGCAATACGGGAACGATTTCCGCAATGACCCTACGCATATCCTCAACGATCCCGGACTCGAGTTCTTCGGTGGTAATGCCTTCGCAAGCATTCACGCAAGCGGTGATTCTTCGCACGAGATCCAGATTGTTCTCTGTCGATTCGCCATGAATATCGCCTGACGGTGTCACAACAAAGTGAGGACCATTTAAGGCGTGTCCGCTTTCATTCATGGGTTACTTTTCTCCTGCACTCTTCTTTGTCTCTGAGAGGCTCGCAAGTGTTAGAAATCGGGGGGCTTTCTCAGGGTTCCAATGGAAAGGTTCAACGGTAGATTTCGTTCTCTGGTGTCGAGATAGGACTTATGCGATTCAACACCAAGTTAGAGTTTCCATCGGCAATTACAGTCTAGTGTTCCCAGATCAATCCCATTACACAGCAAAAACACCCTGTTGTTCCCCAACGCTTCTATTTTGTCTATTCTGACATCAGTTGGACATTATTTTAGGGAAGAAGTAACTAGAAAAAACAGTTCGCTGGAACTATGCGGTAAAAACTTTAAGCGGTTCCATGGGTAATTCTAACGATTTGTGCTTGCACTTCTGCACCTCTTCTCGCCGAATGCTGATTTCCAGCGGTGCATCGATCCCAAGTTGCACGCGATTTCCCGAAATTTTTACGATTGTGAGCGTAATGTTATCGCCAATGGTAATTTTTTGTCCCACTTTTCGACTCAAAACCAACACGGTTTTTCCCTCCTTAAACGATCATACTTCGGTAAATCCCAAAAATTGAATGTTCCCGATGAGTCTATGCCTCAGATTTGATGAGCAAAATTACCTAACCTCACAGAAGTAATACGACGACAGCAGCGCAGAATTAAAAAATATCTCGTTAAAATGTCGAGAATTGTATTTTTCTTGTACAGTTTTCGCGCGCATCGACAAGAATCACATGTATACAATTTTGATTATTTCATTGAGACTTATTTTCAAAATCTCTGCTATGTTGCGTCGAAATTACCAAGAAGGACGAAGAACTTAAAACCGTCACGACCACGTGGTGAGGTATGAACCCTTCAACCTCTGATTGAAAGACGAACCAGGCACGAGATATTGGGAGCGGAATCGAAATGTATCTCTTGACGGAAATCGCGTAACTCCCTATACCAGCGCACCTTTCAGCCAACTGCGATCACCGAGCCTCGTTCATGTCAGTGCCTGTGAACTCATCGCCATCCGAACCGCAGATCACCGAGAAAAGCAGTCCGAGGAAGAGTTCTCCCTTCGACGAGAACACATTCCCCGCCCGCTTGAGGCTGCTTTGTATCGGTCCCCAAGAACCGAATTGGATCAGTCTTACTTTGAAGCTGGATGCCGAAGGTTGTCTGGAACCTCAGTTCCGCTGGGTTTCCACATCGACCGAAGCAATTGCCTTGTTGCGCGAGGAAAGTTTCGACTGCATTCTTCTCGAACATCTCACACTAATGCCAGATCCACTTACCGGTAAGTCGCAATACCAGCCAGACTTGCTGATTCGTGCTATTCGCGCCAGTGGTTGTGACGATCCGATTCTGGTGCTCTCGACCTCGCTTCGGGACGAAAACTGGATTCAATACTGCAAACTCGATTGCGAAGTGTTAGTCTCGGGGCAAACTTGGGAAAGCCAGGCATTGGTGACGATGATCGAAAAATCTATGAACCGCGTGGACCTGTTAAGGGCGAATCATCAGTTCGAAATTACCCATCATCGTCGTCTCATTCGTGAACGGGACGAAGCCGACCATCTGTTGAGCGAACAACGCAAAATTTTAGAAGCGTTAGGAGATCTGGTTCAAGATGAACGGGGCGAGCATCGTTCTGCCGATGTGGAATCGCCAAAGGAATCGCATTCGCTTCAACAAACGAAACTTCGTCATTCGATTACGATTCCCGAAAGCGTTCGCGATTTTTATCAGGAGTTGCTGCGAACTTATGTGATTATGGGTTCGGGAAATTTGGGTGACGAAATTGGAGAACTTGCCGAGCTGATTTGCATGGCGGGACTCGATCCTCAGGAAGCTCTGGAATTACATTTGGAAAGAGTGGAAACCCTGGTCAATGGGCTGGGCAACAGAAGTGCAAGGCATGTGATGTCGCGTGCCGACTTGCTCGCACTGGAATTGATGATCCACCTCGCAGAATCCTACCAGAAGCGCTTGCTGCTACTTCAGGTCGAACGGATCGATTGAACGGTTTTCAATTTCGGAATCCGAAAATGAAAAAAGTGTCCTGCTTCGAAGTGCTGGTAAAAAACAACCTTTTTGTACGACTCAATCTGCAAACTACTGCTAAAAAAACGTAGAATCATCCCATTTCGAGTATTCCGTAGAACGTAGAGTGTTCGAAAGCGGTGTTTCCTGATGTATAATTAACTTCATCGAAAGTGGGGGGATCTGGGAGATTTCTTTTCCTGAAGTCAGGAGTTGGTGGATGGCGGTAGATCAACCCGGAACGACGCTTCCCAACGCCATTTTCGATACGTCGATGCAGAATCCACCCGACGCTTTTTGTCCCAAAGACGGTTTTGCGGGTGACCGTTCCGGTGTGTTCGTGGAAGAGACACGGTGCCTGCTGGGACGAAGGCTTTTGGCTTGTGCGATGATCCTGTTTTTTGCTTTCTTCGCATTTCTGCTGCGTGGATTATTATTCACCGACACCACACCTGCGCTCTCGAACTCCACGGTCTTTTATCCCAACATAGGTCTGATCGTATTTCTCGGATCCGTTTGCATTTTGTTGTACAAGAAAACTTGTAGACCGATCGAACTTTTGCGAACCCTGGAAGTTTTAGTTTTCGGATTCTCCGCTGTATTTCTTGTCTGGACACAGTTCTCTCAAGTTTGCGATTGCAGCCCGCTAGTGCTGGTGCGGATGGCCCACGCTTTTCCATCGCAGGTTGTCATTCCGTGGATTCTGTTGATCAACATGTACGGCCTCTTTATCCCCAACACATGGAAAAGATCGGCAGTTGTGGTAGCAGCAATGGCCGTGGTGCCGTTGATCGGTGCCTGGGCATCGGCGGAAAGACAGAGTGAAATTGCAAACGTACTCATAGAGGAAGGTGGTTCCTTTTCTATGATCCTCTGGATGTTCCTCGGCTCGGTGGTTACGGTTTATGGAAGCGACCGGTTTGGACGACTGAGACGAAGTGCTTTCGAGGCTCGTCGGATCGGTTCGTACCTCTTAAGAGAGAAGCTCGGTTCTGGCGGCATGGGAGTCGTCTATTTGGCCGAACACGAATTCCTGAAACGGCGTTGTGCCATCAAAATCATTCGTGCCGAAAATACCGCTGACGAAAAAGCGATCTCCCGATTCGAAAGCGAAGTGCGTGCTGCAGCACAACTCACGCATCCCAATACGATCGAAATTTACGACTACGGTCACACATCCGATGGAACGTTGTTTTACGCGATGGAGTATCTTCCGGGTCTGAATCTGCAGGAGATGGTCGACCGCTACGGCCCGCTTCCGCCCGAACGTGTTGTGTATTTGATGAAACAGGTTTGTCAGGCACTGGAAGAAGCCCATCGAGCTGGGATGATTCACCGCGACATCAAACCGGCCAATATCATCGCCGCCGAGCGGGGCGGGGTGTTCGATATCGCCAAACTTGTTGATTTCGGATTGGTGAAAAGCCTGGAACCGGAGATGGGGAAAGCCCGCATCTCTCACGATGGCACGGTCGTCGGTTCGCCGCTGTATTCCGCTCCGGAGACGACAATCGACGGAGAACCGGATTTTCGTAGCGACATCTATTCCATCGGAGCGACAACGTTTTTCCTGTTAACCGGAGAGCCGGTTTTCCCCGGAGAAAACCCGATTAAAGTTCTCTTCGCCCATGCTCATGACCCTCCCCCTTCACCCAGTCGATTTCAGGATGGGATTCCTGCGGAGTTGGAGAAAATCGTGGCAATCTGTCTGGAAAAAAAATCGGACAATCGGTTTCAAACGGTCGAAGAACTCGGACAAGCGTTCGACAAAGTCCCCTGCGACCGATCCTGGACCCAGAGCAGATCGCAGGAATGGTGGTCGAAGACCGAGATCGTATCGACCGTGAAACGCGAATTCGTCGAGCCGGACTCCGCATTAACCACAATTATAAACTTCAATTGACGGTCTCGTTATTTCGATCTCCCGCTGATGGCGTGATACCGGTTGATTTCCGGTTTTAGGATTTGCTTCACGGTTCCGTTTTGCCAGGTGACGACGATTTTTTCGACGGTCGTTTCTCTCCCAAGCCCGAAGTGCGAGACCGTAGGATGCTGCGCAATGAAGGAATCGCCGTTGACAATGACGGCCAATTGGGTTCCCTTGTTCGTGACGACTTGCACCTTCGCTCCTACGGGTGAAAAGCCTTGGTCTTCTTCTCTCAAATTCACACCGATCCAGTTGTTATGCTCTGCCCAATGATTTTGGTAGACGTGCAAAGATAGCAGGTTCTTTGACGAATCGATTTGGACAACGGCAAGATCGAGTTTTCCGTCGTTGTCGAAGTCACCAGTGGCTACCGAGCGAGAATCGTATTCGAAAGAAACACCCATTAAAAAACCGATCTCCAAAAACCCTTTTCCGTGAAGATTCATCAGCAGTTTGTTGTGTTCGTAACCATTCCACGAACCACCGGCGTGTTGTTTTTGAACGATGTTGAAATAATTTGCCAGTTTTTTATTCGGCTTGGAGTTGCGATGAAAAATGTCGTCACGCCAGAATTGCGTGCAATAATCTTTTGTGCTTTTACCGCTGATGTGCCCATTGGCAATGTAAATATCTCGATCACCGTCGTTATCGAAGTCGAAGGCAGACGTTCCCCAGGACCACCCCGATCTCGCGACATCGTCTTTGTAGGCGGGTTCTTGAAATCCATTTTTTCGGGAGAGGTACATTCTGTTACCGTAAGCCATCGGCATCCTCTTCTCGTCGTACTCTTTGAAGTCGGCACGGTTCGCGCCCATTTGGACTAAACGCCGAGCGGTTGTCGAACTCATTCCCGTCATGAAGAAATCGAGTTTTGCATCGAGATTGAAATCCGCAATAACGTGCGACATACCAAAGGAATGCCGTTCGTCAATCCAACTCGAAGTGACATCGGTGAAGAAGCCTTTGCCGTCGTTTTGGTAAACATCCACGCCGGAGAAATCGCTGACGACAACGAGATCGAGATCGCGGTCTTCGTCCAGGTCGACGAGGGAAGCACTATAGGTTCGACGAAAACGTTTTGCAGACAAACCTCGCTCTTCGGTCTTATCCTCAAAGGTTCCATTGCCGTTATTAAGAAACAAAAAGGATGGGTTGCCATCGTTGGCATCGTAATAGGGAGTCGGCATCTGCCCCCCTCGATAGGCATCTCTGTATTGTCCGAGCCAGAAATCCAGATCGCCGTCTCCATCGATGTCTCCGCTGGTGAGAACCTGCGGACGTTTTATTTCTTCAGACGAAAATATCTTTTGGGGTCTGAAAGAGAAATTGCCGAATTCGTCACCCTTCAAAAGAAAAATCGCACCTCCTTCTTGCAACATCGCGACGAACAAAAAGTCGGTATTTCCATCAGCTGTGAAATCGGAGAAGAGACCGGTTTTATACTCAGCATTGTTAAGCTGTGGACTGAGGGTAAACTCTTCGAATTTCTTCTCTTTCTGTAACCAGCGAAAAACACGATTCCCGAAAATCACTTCTTGTTTGCCGTCGCCATCAAGATCGAAAAATGCGGTAAAACGCTTGGGTTCTAACGTCTTATCCTGCGGTAGAGCGACTTCCGTAAAAACCTGTTCTTGTTTACGTTTGAAGATTTTCAATCCGCTTGCATCGATCGAGGACGGTTGGGGAACATTGTCTTCGTCCCGTTCTTTTCGCCAGCGAATTTTCAAATTGCCTTTGACGATGTACCGCTCTTTTTTCCTTTTGTTGACGACATGAAGTACAGCCGAAATCACAGAATTGTTTTCCCCGGATTCAGACGGTACGAAATTGGAATGATGCCATTCGGTTTCGATCACACGATATCCGTCGGCTTGCAATTTTTTGAGCAGACGATGCCAATCTGCGAGCTTGAGTTCTTTCTTGGCGCCTGCCAGAAGGGACATGGAGATTCCCCAATCGTAACTTTTCGTGTCCGATTCCTTCGCCAACACGAGTTTGTCGAACGTGCATTTCTCGAAGACTGCATATTTATCGTCAGTGGTGAGAAGATCGTCCCAAAGTTTGACAAAGTATTTTTCGTGTTCTTGAGCGAGCACTTCGTTTTTGTAAACGGTTTTGTTTAATCGATCACGTTCTATCAAGAGCGGGTCTTTTGTCGGTGTTTTCCGCGACTTCCTGGTTTCTTTTTTAGGTTGTTGACCGTTGCCAGCAAGCTTCGTGGTCTTTTTCACGTTCTCGGTCGATTCCTTCGCCTTTTCTGGAATTGCATCCTTCGGGTCTGCTTGTCGAAAGGAAAACCAGACTCCCACTGCCAGAATGCCAAGCAGAAGCACTCCGCCAATTAACGCAAGTTCGGAAGATCCTTTTCGTGTCTGAGGAACGCTCATGTTTTCACCGTGTAAAATGTCATTCGGTTTTCTCGCACTACCGGGATCAATGAAACGACCAGTTGACCCGTTTGCGAAATCGATTCTGCGGGGGGACCATTGCTTCCAAAAAATCGATCCCTACGTCTATCTATCGATAAATGGGAGGTTCTGTTGGAATTCTTATCATAGATTCGAACGATTTTGCTTGGAGGTTGTTTTCATCGACCAGCAGGACTCGAATGACCGCTAAAAGAGATGTTATTCCATTGTAAAAATCGTTGCAAATAAGTCTATACCGTACCACAGGTTTCCAATCCGTAAATTCTCGTTGGGGGCATGTTGGTTGTTGTCGAAGTTCGCAATCGGCACAATGACCAGCGGTTGACTAAGATAATCCGTGAAGAGATACAACGGTAGTGAACCTCCCAACGTCGGCAATTTTACCACCGGTTGATTTCCCGCAAGCGATGCTGCCTGGGCGATTTTTACCGCAAGCGGGTGATCCATTTCCGTGCGAATCGCGGGATAACTCGGTTTGGAAATCACTTTGGCAATTTTGGAGTATTTCAACCGCGTTCGTTGATCGGGATCTTTCCGTACGAGATGAAAACCCTGCTTTTCGATATGTGCTTCGACGAGTTGCAGCATTCTGCGGGGATCGTTTCCTTTAACCAACCGCAAGTCCAGCGATGCCGTGGCCGTGTTGGGAATAATGTTTCGTGCAGAATCTCCAACGCTCCCCGAAGAGAACCCCTTGATATTCAGCGAGGGTAACAACAACCGTTTCATGAACAATTCGTTCTCGTTTTCGGTTTGTGCAAGACCGAATTTTCTTCGAAGCTCGCGGTCTATGATGGGAATTTGCCCGATCGCTTGATTTTCCTCCGAAGAGATCGGTAGGACCGAATCGTAATATCCCTCGACGAGGACATTTCCTTTTTCGTCTTTCATGCTGGAAAGCAATTTCGCCAGATTGAGTGCCGGGTTTGGTGCCCAGTTTCCGTAGTGTCCACTGTGAAGATTCCGCCGCGCACCGTAAACGGTGATTTCCATACTTGAAATACCACGAACGCCGAACGCCAATGTGGGTCGTCCGCTTTGATGCACCGGCCCGTCGCAAAATAACCAGAGATCACCGTCAAAAAGTTGTTTGTGATTTTCCAGGTAGCGACGCAGATTGGGAGAACCAGCTTCTTCTTCACCGTCGAAGAGAAACTTCAGATTGCAGGTTCGTTTTGCGTTCGTTTTTTTGAGTGCGTCAAGCGTTTTCAGAATGGCGAAGATGGCGCCCTTATCGTCGGATGATGAGCGACCGTAAATGCGAGATTCAGGATCGACTTTCTGCCCCGGTTTCGGCCACGGAATCTGCCGTCCTCCTTCCTGCATCGATTTTGAATACAGCACGGGTTCCCACGGACCGTGTTTCCATCTCGAAGGAACGACCGGCTGTCCGTCGTAATGGGCATAAATCATCAGCGTACGTTTCGCACCGGGCGATTTCAGTTCTCCATAGATTAACGGGTTTGCATTGGGGAGCCTCAGCAACTTTGTCTCGACCCCTCTTTGCTGAAATTCCTTGACCAGATGCTTTGCCAACTTGAGAACATTTGCCCGATCCTGAGTGCTGTTAGGATACTTCAGCAGCGAGCGAAATTCCTTCAGAATCTGGCAGGACTGTTTTTCTCGAAAACCTTGAACGTCTTGCAACGTCGAATTCACTTCCGGAACATCGAAATCTCCCGCTGCCGAAAAATTCTCAATCGAAAGTGAAATCAGCAAAAGAGCCAGGACGTGAAATCGGCACGCCACGGATGTTTTGAACGATGGACAGATGGGGTGAGCAAGCATCGCATCTCCCTGAGTAGAGATTGAATGAGGAACCTAAAACTGAACTTTTAATATACCGATTCGTCGAAGGATTCGCCTGACGCTTCTGGAATACTACGTAAAACTGGCCGCGAAAACCGAAAAATCTCATTAACATTCGATACGAATTGATCTTTCGCCTGTTTATAATAGTGGGATTCCCCATTCTCACAGTGATTCGTTCCCATTCTATCATCGACTCTGTCGTTCCCAACCGAGGAGAAATTTGCAGATGATGCTCTTTAAGAAATCGTTTGGTTTAATACTCATTGCGACTACAGTTTTTTCGATTACGGCGATGGCTTCGTTGCAGGCATCCGACCAGAAACCGGTCGTTGCTAAAAAACCGATACAAAAAATCGAACAAACCTTAAACCCCGACTGGGTCAAAAGTATGAAATGGCGTTCGATTGGTCCCACTTCGATGGGTGGACGCATTGTTGATCTTGCCGTCGTCGAATCTCATTCCGATGTGTTTTTCGTTGCATCCGCTTCCGGGGGAGTCTTCAAGACCACCAACAATGGCATCACGTTTGAAGCCCAGTTTCAACAGGAAGGATCGATTTCGATAGGCGATGTGTGTGTGGCACCATCGAACCCCGACATCGTCTGGATTGGAACCGGCGAAAACAACGCCCGCAACTCGGTCTCCTGGGGTGACGGGGTTTACAAATCCACCAACGGCGGAAAAACCTGGAAGAACATGGGGCTGAAAGAGACGTTTCAGATTGGTCGCATGGCAATTCACCCCAAGAATCCCGATATTGTCTATGTTGGAGCACTCGGACGGCTTTGGGGACCGAACAAAGAACGCGGAATCTTCAAAACGACCGACGGAGGAAAAACCTGGCAGAAAGTTCTCTACATCGACGAGAAAACTGGTTGCATCGACCTCGTGATGAATCCCAAGCAGCCGAATACTCTCATCGCTGCAATGTACGAACGAAGACGCGACCCGTTCGACGGTGGCGACCCGGTTGTTCGTTTCGGTAAAGGCTCCGGACTGTATAAAACCACCGACGGCGGAAGAAGCTGGAACAAATTGACCAAAGGACTACCCACCGTCAAGATCGGGCGCATTGGACTGGATTATTACCGTTCGAATCCCGACGTCGTCTTTGCACTGGTTGAAAGCGAAATGAGTGGAAAGATGCCCGAAGGTGCTGCAAGACCGGCCTATATGGGTCTTCAAGGCGACAATGAAAACAACACATCGAAAATTACCGGAATCAC
>Ga0114931_10007371_pt1 | contig 13430 bp, 9 predicted proteins | sample 2SBtaG_FD_89579 | JGI IMG/M metagenome (GOLD analysis project Ga0114931, IMG submission 89579) | Deep subsurface microbial communities from Kolumbo volcano to uncover new lineages of life (NeLLi) - 2SBTROV14_V59a metaG | ecosystem: Environmental > Aquatic > Marine > Volcanic | place: Kolumbo... | reverse complement strand
GACAACCGCAAATACCAGGCCGATCGAAAACAGGGTGAGCATATCAAAATCCTTTTGGTTTGCCCATGTTGGATGGAGTGCATGGCTCCTGCCATGGCACACGGATGGTCATTTCTGTAGGCTTGACGTCGAGATCATTGCCGGTTGTCTCCCGCGGCGGCGTTGTGGCGAAAATTCCGCCATGGTTCGTATTCTATCGTTACACGCACTGGCTACCGCAAGTGATGCCCCTCGTCACCTTCACCACGACCAACGCCGGAAACTCTGGAACGCGCCAACCCAGCCAGGGATGGGTTACGCGGGGAAGGGACAGGCCACACGATTTCTGGCTCCAACGGTCCCCGGTGCGATTCCTGAAATGCCGAAGTTATTTTTGAGTCGTGCCGAAGGGGCATGGCCATGGATGATGTCGCCGCGGCGGTAGGGCATCGAGGTCGAGATCGTTCTGAGCGGACTTCGTGTTGCAGGTTACGGACTAATTGGGTGATGTAGGGATCGGCCCAAGGCAGCAGATCGCTGGGCCGTGGGGAGTTGAGGCGTGTCCGGTTCGAGTCGGCCAGCGTGTAGCGCTGGGGCTGCTTAGGATGGTCGGGGACGCGAACCACGCAGCAGACAATTTTTTGAACTTTACGAGATGCAACCATGACGAATTCCTTCTCTGTCAAAGGGGCGATGGACTGCCCTGTCTAAAAAATAATAGAGGGGTGACATGGGCCCCAATATTTTATAACCCTCGCGCTCCGACCAAAAACAAGTTTCGGTGCCCGAGTTTATGAAAATTTCAAAGGCTTGGTGCCGAAAAGAGGCCAGTGTCTGTCCAAGCCATCCGTACGTGGCCTTGAAGCATCAACATTCTGGCACTGTCAGCTGAGGCAAGGCTCCCATGTTTTATGGGGCAGCCACAACCAGGACGACCTCCGTTTGCCGTCTGACGAATTACCCTTACTGCAGTCCGCGTGCCAAAGCGGACCAGGTGTTGGTGCGGAGCGACTTTAAGGACCATTTGGATTGACGCAACTCATTTTATATAAACAGGTTACGTTATTTTTTAGCAGGATTCGGTCAAGTCCCTTTGGGGCCCGTTGTCAGGCTTGGAAACGGAGAATAATTTTCAAAGGCCGTGCAATGCGGCAGAAGATGCATGAAATAGGGGGAATGTCGGGAGGCCGGTTGTCCGTGATCCCTAGAAAACTCTCAGCCCTTCCTCATGGCTGGTGGCGCAAATATTCCACCGCTCGATCGAGTGCCCGGTCGGTGTATGTTTCGGGCAGCCTGCCGTCTTTTTTGTCGATTGAAGCCGCCAGTTCCGTGCTGGAACTGTGGCCGACCAAATCCCGCCGCTGACGGTATTTTCGCCAATTCAGGTATTGGTCTTGGTCCATTTTTACTTCAAATCCAGGATTGGGTTTGACGCCCCATTGATCCTCCGGAGTGTCGTGGGGCATGCGGTGAATGTTTTTGCCGCTCGGCCGCCAGTAGGTGGCCGAAGTGAGTTTCAGCAAGCTGCGTCCCGATTCCAGTCGCATCAAACGTTGGACGGTTCCTTTCCCATAAGAGCGCTCGCCAATAACCACTGCGCGGCCATAGTCTTGCAGGCAAGCGGCGACAATCTCACTCGCACTGGCACTGTTGTGGTTGATGAGTACTGCAATGGGGATTTCCGTGTGGGCGCCTTGATCGGTGGAAACGTAGCGATCTCGAATCTTCTTATCGCGCCCACGCGTGATCAGGATGGTTTGCCCGCCTGGCAGGAAAAGGTCACTGATGGCGACTGCAGCATCGAGCGCACCACCGTAATTGTCGCACAGGTCCAAAATAAGTGCGCGGGCGCGTGTGTCGGTTGGCGATTTACTGCTTGCGCTGGTCAGTTCGGCCAGTACACGTTTCAGTTCCGCTACGGTCTTGTCGCCAAATTGGGTAATACGGATATAACCGATGTGACGGTCGGCAGCCAGGCGGTAGTTCCAGTGGCCGTCTGGGTCGCGCAGATCGCCCAGGATGGATTCCACCGTAATGGTGGCCCGTTGTAAGTGGACCTCGATCGGGCCCTGGCCGCTCGCCTGGATTTGTTTTGCCGAGGGTTGCCCTTCTGGTTTTGCTGGATTGCCCGCCGGTTTTGTTTGGCCATGGAGCAGGGTCAGGGTGATCCATGTACCCGGCTTGCCACGCATGAGGTGGAGTATGTCAAGCATGGCCATGCCCACGGTCGGGTGCTGGTCGATGGCCACGATCCGGTCGCCTGAGCGAATGTCGGTGTGAAACGCTGGGGTGCCCGGTTCGGGTGGGCCGATGACGGTCGGTTGCGGGGGATCTCCCAGCAGGCGAATGCGTACCCCGATACCACCAAATTCTTGCAGAAGATTTTCCCTGAAATCTTCCCGTTCCCGCTCGTCCACAAACAAGGAGTGTTCGTCGCCATGCTGGCTGAGAACCGCGACCAGGCCATGCATGGCTCCTTCAAAAAGTTCCTGATCGGGTACCTCCACCAATGCCCAACGATCGATCAAGGAGAATCCGGAAGCCACGTAACGCGAGTAGGGGTTGTGCTCGGCACGCACGTAACAGGCATAGGAAACTACTCCCGTCAGCAACAACAGCAACATATTGCGATGCGGCATGGGTTTGGTTCAAGCAAAGGGATCGTTGGAGTTTTCGCGCCGCAGAGCACGCAGCTTGGCATGCAATGCTGCATGGGGGCTTTCGTTCCTGGATGTGGGCTTGTCGGCGGTTGCTTCCACGGAAAGGCCCGCAGCGGGAGCGTGAGGGAAGGTCCCCGGTGCCGCCGCCGCGCAGGTCTCCGCAGCGCTGGCCGTCGGCTGGCCGGAGGGATTGGCTTCGCGAAGTTTAGGGTAGGGGGTCTCGGTTTCCTGTTCGCCCGCGCTCGCCAGGCGGTTTCTGTCAGGCCCCATGGCAATCGTTGCGCTGCCCTGAGGCCTGTTCTTGACGAAAAAGTATCCCAATGGGCTTACCAGCAGCGCGGGCAGGAGCAGCAGATCCCCCACCAGTGCCGTGGCCAGCATGGTTACCATCAAGTAGCCGAATTGTTGGGTTGGGGTGAAAGTACTGGTTGCAAACACGGCCAACCCGAGCCCACCAATCAGCGTGGTCTGGGCCATGGCGGTTGCGCAGCGGTCGTAGGCTAGCATCGCGGATTCGGCCCGGCTGAGGCCTTCCGCAATGCCGCGCCGGAACCAGGTGAGGTAGTGGATCGTGTCGTCCACCGCCACGCCCAGAGCCACGCTGGCGGTCATCATGATGCCGATATCGACTTTGATACCCAGCCATCCCAGGGCACCAAAAACGAGGATGATGGGGAAAATATTGGGGATCATTGAGACCATTCCGGCCATCGGGCTATGCAGCACGACCATCATCACCCCGGCAATCAATACCGTGGCCCAGCCAATGCTCTGGCGGAGGCTGATTAAAAGTTGGCGTTGGGTTTTGTAAACCAGAGGAATCATGCCCGTGTAGACCGCCCGGACAGGCCGAGGCCCATGGGCTTCCTTTTCCCACGTGTTCAGGGATAGGGGAGTCGAGGCGGACGAATGGACTGGCGAGGCAGCGGGCACTTGGATGACAGTTAAGCCGTCGGCTGCCAATTTTCGGGCTTGGAGATCTCCAGCTTTCTCCACCGGAGTCCCGCCCACTGGTGGCCCAGCCATGGGAATAGGGTCGGCGGTGGCCAGGACGACTGCGTCTTGCCGGGCAAGCGCGTGGATCACTTCGTCGCGATAGGCGGCCGCCTGCTCCAAGGAACCGTGGCCGAGCCGCGGGCCTGCTTGGGCTGAGGCGGCGGCTGCCGCTAATTCCGGCTTTGGTGTTGTAACGGACTGCTGAGCCCTATCGAGTTTGGCCAGGTTGTAGAAGCTGACGCCCCTGTTGGCCTGGAGGCCGCTGCGGCGCAACAGTTCGGCCAGTTCCCATTCCACCGAGCCCTTGGCCGGTTTGGCCATTTCGGCTGTGTCACGGAACAGGATGCAAAGCCGGGCTCCAGCCAGTTTCTTGCCCTCCAGGTGCAGTTGCTGAACGATCCGGTCCCGTTGTTGGTAAGCCAGCAAGACCGGCTGGACCACCTTGCGAAGCTGCTGGACAAACAGGCCGTAATCGACTCCTTCGCCATCCGGACCGCCGCCGAGTGCGGCAACCCGCGCGCTGACGCGCCACAATTCGCGGCCGGTTTGCTGATCGGCATGGCCCGGCGCATGTTCCAGGCGTAAATAATCGCCATCGAGGAGTAGCTGGCGATGTTCCTCCAGGAATTTGTTTTTGGCATAGTTGGCACTACTGTTGGCCGCGCTGATGCTCGTTTGCGTGCTCTTGGGGGTGAAGGTGGCCACCGACAGGACTCGGCTGATTTCCGGTAGCACTTCAATGCGCCGCTGGACTTCGCGCATCAGATCGAGCCGTTCGAGCATGGTCATGCGATATTGTTGCCCGTCGACTTCGGCGTATTCGTCCGCCTTCCGGCAGCGTTCGGGAGGGATCGTAAAGATGATTTCCATCGGCACGAGGTTGCCGAGATGTTTTTCCAGCCAGGCATAGTCGTGGATTAGGTCGGTGTCTTTGTCGAGCAGCTTGAGTAGCTGGACGGAGGTTTCAATCCGGGGCATGCCCAGGGCAAACAGTCCCATCACCGCCAGCCAGATAGCGCAGACCGTGAGCGGCCGTCCCACCACGAATCCAAACAGGCGCCGGGCCCAGCCGGGCAGATGGCTTACATTTTCATCCAGGGCCCCACCCGACTGACGCCGCACCAGGTCATCGCTGATGGGAAAACGATGCAGAAATACCGGCAGGACCGTGAACAGGATTCCGACCGTGGCCATCACGCCGATTGCGGTGAACAGGCCGAATTTTTTAATCGGCAGGATATCACTCGTGTACAGCGAGCCTAGGCCCACCGCGGTCGTTAAAGCCGCCAGCGTGCAGGGAACCCAGCCGTGGCTGGCCGCCGTTTCGGCGGCCCCCACCAGGCCGTGATCGCGGCGGGCGTCGCGGTAGTAGTTGACAATATGAATCGCGCCCGAGAGGCCCAAGACATAGACCACTGCGGGCATCGACATGAGAATGGCATCCACGGTGCCCATGTGCGGCCGCGGGTAGCCCAGCACAAAGACTTCGAAGACACCAAAGTAAAACACAATCGCCAAGCTCATCCCGGCGCTAATCACGCCGACTGTGAAGACGATGCTGGTCAGGTTGAAGCTGCGAAAACACCAGTAGGAGAGCCCGAATCCGACAAGCCCGGCCAGGCCCGCCAGACGCATTAGCGTGCGTTCGCCTTCGACATCGATGGTGATGTTGTCCACCGGCGGACCGCCCATGTGGATCGTATCCGCGGCAATCCCGCACTGGTCGGCGGCAATCTGGCTGATTCGCTCGACGGCAGCCCGCATGGTTTTGTTGTCGCGGGTCGCCTCTTCGGTCAGGTACACCACCGCGCAGGTCGTACGAGATTCGTTGCCCAACGAGTTGCCCGCCGCGTCGCGACCCACAGGACCCACCAAGGCGCCTGCCAGGCGCTTGACCGCATCGTTGTAGTCCAGGCTCGAGGGGGGGCTGGTGAGTTGGTCGATCATCTCCGGCCCGGTGATAACCTTCTTGTACCAGGCCGCATGCTGAACCAAGTCACTATCCGCGGAAGCCTGGTCCAGCAAGGCCTTGTCCGGGATCAGTTTCTTGACCAGCCAGTTGAGCTTTTCGGGATTGCCCAGCGTGCAACCATCCCAACTGATCAGCACGAATTGCTCGCCAATGAAGTGCTCGCGGAACCAGCGCAAGTCGACCGACTCGGGGTAGTTGCGCGGCAGCCAATCTTCCGCTTTATTGGTATTGCTTTCGATCGCTTTGCGGGCGCCTCGAGGGATGAACGAGAACAAAAATGCCGCCGCAATAGCAAGCAGAAAGTAGTTCGGTTGGCCCAGCGTCTTACGTGCTAGAAACGAAGGTTGTTTCATTGGGGCGTCGTCGCGGGGTGATGGGTGCCGTCGGTACGCAAGCGGCAGGTCGGCTGCCATGTTCGAGTTGACGTTGGCAGCGACCTTAGGGCCGACTCAAAAATAACTTCGGGTTTTGGCGGGCTGCGGCTGCGGGTGGCAGGCTGCATCGACGTATAAGCTATACGAGCACACTGCAGAGCAGGGTCGGCTTCGCCTTCCTGCGCAGCGCCTTCCTACACAGCGCCTTCCTACACAGCATTGTCCTCGCCGCGCCAAAACCTCCAATTTATTTCTGAGCCATCCTTTAGTTACCAGCAGCGACCAGCGATCGCCGAACAGATAAGCTACCCAGAATCGGCGGGAAAGTCTACGCCGGCAGGCTGGATGGGACAAGATCCCGCTTGGGGAACAGGTGGCACCTGCCCCGAGGGGTGGGCTTGTAAAGATTCTGCGGCTTTCGCTAGCAGTTTCGCTTCATTCACTCAAACTGTCAGTTCCCCCGCCGGCTTTGCCGCACCATTACCAATATCCTTCGAAACCGGCCGAAAATCCCATGTAGAAGGAGTATTGCTCGGCGTTCGAAGTGGTTCCCAGGGTCGTGCTGATGGTTGGATAGTCACCGGGTATGAAGTTTACCTGATAAGGGGCAAGGGCGACCGATTTGACATAGAGCAGTTCGGCCCCTGCTCGGAATGAGAAATTGGGCCGCAGGTGCCACTTTCCCTGCAGACGGACTTCGCTGAGAAACGAAACCGCATCGTTGTGCGAGTTAGTGCCGCCGCTGGTGAGCCGATTGGTATTGTTGAAGCTGGAGTCGAGGAACATCTGGTCGAGGTAAATGCCCGTTTTGCCTAGCACGCCAAAGCTCCAGCGGGCCGTCTCGTAGCTGAGCGAGGCGCCGGTTTGCATGCCAAACAGGTCGTTTTCGGTGCGGACTCGATAGTGGCCGTCGACCGTCCCGCCATTGATGAGATCCGGTACCCCCAAGGCATCCCAGGCGAGATTTTCGTCCAATTCAAAATAGCGCAGGCCGGCCAGAAAAGTACGGGTCCAGGTAGGCGTGGCGGCCCGGACCCATTCGCCATCGGGCTGCATGATCATCTGATCGCGATGCAAGCGGCGTTTCAGGTGATAATTGAGCTCAAAGCTGTTGAAACGGCTGGCATAATCGAACTCTGAGGAGTTGGCTCCGCTAAAAGATGCGTTCGCCCCACCGAGGGCACTCGGCACGGTCAAGGGGCCTAATGCCGACGCGGAACTCGTGATCGCCCCTTGCTGGGCCCATTGGCCCCCCCCGAACCAGGTAAATTCAGCGGTGTGGTCCCGGTTTTGTGAGTCGCGGAATAAAAAACGGCCTAGCTTGATTCGCGGCATCGTTTCCACATCCGGTTTGCTGCCCGAGATGGCAAGAAGATTGTTTACGCCCCGAATTCGTCCTGTGAGGGGACTCTGGGATGCGAACGTGGTTTGATGCATCAGCGGAATATGAGTGTGCTTGTTGATTTCACGATTGAGAATCACCGCGTCCACTTCGGTATACCAGAACCCGCGCCGTAGCCAACTGCCAGAGCTTTCCAGCAGTGCCGGTTCCAGGTCGAAGATGCTGTACTCCTCTCCTTCAGCGATCGGTTCCAGAGCATCCGCCACACCGGGGCCTGTCACGCCACGGGCAATCGGTTCGGACGACCTGTTGGCTGCGGAACCATTCTGGCTGGCCGCCTGCCCCGCCGCTGGGCCTTCTGGGGTTGTCGCATCAGGCAGATCAGGCAGTTCCGGCAGTTCCGGCAGTTCACTGTTTGGCAATTCGGTGGCGGACGGTGCCCTCTGGCCGGCGGCAGGATTGTCCGCAACGGGAGTTGGAATCGCCAGTTGCCCAGCATCTCCTTCCGGGGCAGCAAGGGCCGGGGCAGCAAGGACCAGGCTGGTGGCGGACAGGCCTGGCAGCACAATTATCAGAAGAGCAAGGTTCTTCACCGGACTTATCCCCTCTTGACTCTGCGCGGCTGGCCGGGTAGCCAACGGATCTTCCGGGCCAGTAGAAAAATTTCCTCAACTTGGCCTGGCCGCGCATTATTTGCGAATCATCACCACAAGGGTACGCGAACCGAGCGCGGATCCTTGTACAGGAGGATTCATCGTCTGCCCGCCGAGCCGTAGATCAGTAATAACCGGTAGAATCAAAAAATTCGCAGGAACCGTTAGAATAGGTAGGATCTGTCCGGGTTACCTGAACTACTCATTATTCTTATTTTAATTTCGTAACTGAGGCAATATCTTCCAGTTCGTTTCGATCCCGATAGCGATCCCGATCCCGATAGCGATTACGATGACCCCACCTACACCCTTCCGCCTTCGCCACTACCACTTGGCACTTCCCACTTGGCACTTCCCACTTCCCCCTTCCGCACTCCCCATTCCCTGCCCCCTGCCTGTGGTTTATCCCGCGTGGTACGATCTGGGGGAGTTGACCCACCCCATTTTCCCTCGCCGAGGATGTCCCTGATGCCCGTGGACCCATACGCCCTCTGCCCATGTGGTAGCGGTAAGAAGCTTAAATTTTGTTGTTCCGATCTGGTGGCCGAGATCGAAAAGGTACAGAGCATGGTGGCTGGCGGGCAGCCTCATGCGGCCCTGAAGCATCTCGATCAGTTGTTGTCGAAACAGCCGCGGCGAGTTTCTCTACTGGAACTCAAGGCGACGTTGGAGCTGTCCGTAGAGGAGCTCGGCGCAGCGGCCGAGACCATTGGCCTGTTGTTGCAAGTCCAGCCTGAAGGGGCCACTGCTCATGCCCACCAGGCAATTTTAGCTGCGGCCACTCAGGGTGGTTTGGCAGCCGTTCCACCCTTGCAGGATGCGTTTGAGCGGCTTGGCGACAACATGCCACGGCGGGTATTTGAAGCCCTGGGGGCAGTGGGACAGGCGCTGCTGGGCGATGGAAATCTGATTGCCGCCCGGCGCCATCTGCTGATGTACGCCCAGCTCGCTCCGGAAGACGATACAAAAGCGCTGGAGTTGCTGCTGCGGATGAACATGCAATCGGGCTTGCCGCTGCTGATACGAGATCAGCAGAACCTTATCGAATTGCCCGCAGAGGATTCCGGCGAGCCAATCCGCTGGCGGGCGGAATTTGAAGAGGCTTGCGGCCTGGCCAGGCGCGGATTATGGCGCCGCGCCGAAGGCTTGTTCAACCAAATGCTGGAGCAACAAGGTCCGCGGCCGGCCATCGTTTACAATCTCGCCCTGGTACGAGGTTGGCAGGGAAAGGCGGACCAGTTTGCCAAAGGATTGCATGCGTACGCCAGCCTGGATGTCTGTCGGGACGATGCGGCCGATGCAGAAGCATTGGCGCAGTTGGTCGATCCGAGCCTCGAAGAGCCCCAATTGGAAACCGTGCGGATGGTTTTTGATTTGACCGATGCCGAGGCGCTGGCCGAGCAGTTTGCCATCGATCGCCAGGTGGTCCATTATCAGCTGCCGGACGATCAGCCCGACCGTTCCGGCCAGAATGGGGCTGGTCAGGATGGCAAGGCCACCGGGCAGCCTCGTCATACCTACGTGCTACTCGATCGGCCATTGCCCGCGACAGGTGTGGGCCTGGAGCTGGAAGAGGTGCCCCTTGTGGTGGGTTTCCTGGCCATTTATGGCAAGCGGACCGACCGTGAGGCGCAGCTGGAGATATCCACTGACCGGGGGGATCGGTTCGACAAAGTCCAGCAGATTCTTTCGCCCTTGGCAGGGCCCTGGTTGGGTGGCCGGTTCCCCGACCATCCCGTGGAGGAAGAGGTTGTTGCTCTAAAATCGCTGGGTGAAGACGCACTGAGTTGGCGCTGGCGGCTGCCGGATGACACTCCGGCGGAGCATTGCCAGGAGTTGCAGATACAGCAACGTCGAGCGGCGATTCTCGATGCGTGGCCAGGCACAGCCCGGGCGGCCTTGGGTGGCTTATCCCCCATGGAAGCCTGCCAGGATACGACCCTGCGGATTCCCCTGTTGGCAAGTGTGCTTCTTGTGGAACAGGCAATCGCAGATTTGGAAGAACGGCCACTCTTGGACGAGTTGCGCGAAAAATTGAAACTGCCTGCTCCAGAGACGATTGACGCCGCGGGCATCGACAGCCTGAAAATTCCCATGGTCCGAGTGCCACGACTGGATGTGGCTAGCATGCCGGACGACGTCCTAGCCCAGTTGTTGGATCGGGCGATTATGGTTGGCGCGGCTATCGCCGTGTTGATCGTGGCCGCCGAATTGGTGAGCCGCGATGAGGTTGCCGAGGATGTTGATCTGGCGAATGCCTACCGGCAACTGATTCGTGTGACCGCCAATCTGCGGCAGGCACTCCAGTGGGTCCAGCGAGCCCGCGACTGGTCGCGCCAGCACGGCACGTCTGAGGCTGAATGGGCCGTGCAAGAGTTGGAATTGTCCCTGGAACTGGGCGACGCAGCGCGGATGCAGCAGGTGATCAACGAAATTCGCGACAAACATCTGGAAATACCCGGAGTGGCGGAGTCGGTGTATCGTTTGCTCAGCGAAGCCGGCTTGTTGCCGCCAGCCAGCGCTGGTCCGCGAGTCCCCGGTTCGAAGCCAGTGCCATCGGGCCAGGCCGGCAGGTCTCCAGGCGTTCGATCAGCCGTGGCGGCCGATAGTAAGGAACCGGCAATCTGGACACCCGGCCAGAGGCCACAGGTGCCCAAGGGGGCAGCGGGTGGCGTTCAGAAGGGAAAGAGTCGTGGTAAGCCTGAGCTGTGGACACCTTAAAGTAGCAAGACCTTATGGCAAAAGACACAGCCTGCCGACAAGAAGATCCGCGGCAGCATTTCATGCGCCGGGCACTCGACCTGGCCCGGCATGGGGAAGGGTATGTGGAGCCCAACCCGATGGTTGGCTGTGTGATTGTGCGCGGGGGCGAAATTGTTGGTGAAGGCTGGCATTCAAGGTATGGCGGGCCGCATGCCGAAATCGAAGCACTCCGGGTCGCAGGCGATAAGGCAGCCGGAGCAACGTTGTATGTTACCTTGGAGCCCTGCAACCATGCCGGCAAAACGCCTCCCTGCACGCGCGCGTTAATCGAGGCCAGGCTCTCGCGGGTCGTTGTCGGTTGCCAGGATCCCAGCCCACAGGTTGCCGGCCGGGGGTTGGCTGCACTGCGGGCAGCGGGGCTTCCGTTAGAAGTTGGTCCGCTAGCGGAACAGGCCCGGCAGCTTATTGCTCCGTTTGCCAAGCTGGTTACCAAGCGGCGGCCATGGATCATTGCCAAATGGGCGATGACACTCGATGGAAAATTGGCAACCCATACCGGTAGCAGTCAATGGGTTTCAAATTCCCAGTCGCGCGCGGTGGCGCACCGATTACGAGGTCGTGTTGATGCAGTTCTTGTGGGGCGAGGGACACTCGAGCAGGATGATCCGTTGCTGACAGCCCGGCCGTCTGGGGCGCGCACGGCCATCCGGATCGTACTGGACTCGCACGCATCTCTTGCACCCCAAAGTCAACTCGCGCGCTCTGTCAGTCGGGCTCCGGTTCTGGTGGCCGTGTGCTAAGATGCCCCAGCTGAACGCTGCCAGAAGTTAACCCAATTGGGCATTGAAGTGGTGAAAATTCCCGCCAATCGCGATTCCCGCTCTGGTCAGGGGGGGATATGCCTGGGGAAATTGCTTGACCTGTTGGGCCGCAGGAACATGACCAACGTGTTGGTCGAAGGGGGAGGGCAGGTGCTAGGGGCGTTGATGTCCTTGGGTGAAATTGACGAAGTTCACGCTTTTATCGCCCCCAAACTGGTGGGGGGAGCGACTGCTCCGACCCCTATCGGCGGCCCAGGGTTGGCCCGGATGATGGATGCCAGGCAACTGGCAGCCGTCGAAGTGGAAGTGCTGGAGGGAGATATCTATGTGCGAGGTATTAAGGATCTCCCGTGATGGTGGCGAGCAATCGACGACACCCAGCCCGATTGCGATGTTCGCATAAGAAAACGCCTTGCCAGGTGCCCAGACATAACCGGCCGTCCCGGATCGGGATGGTCAGTTCGCAGCCTAACAACGATCCTTTGACGTGAGCAGGCATGTCGTCGGGGCCCTCGCAAGTGTGGCGGTAGGGAAAGCTTTCTGGAGCAATGACCGACAAGATGTTTTCCAGGTCCTCTGGGACGTCGGGGTCGGCGTTTTCATTGATTGTCAGCGCCGCACTTGTATGCTGGATAAACAGATGCAATAGGCCAATTTTCAGGCGATTGAGCTCAGGGATTGCGGCCAGAATTTCCGTGGTAATTGGGTGAAATCCCCGTGATCGGGGCGCGAGTTCGATTTCGTGTTGATGCCAAGTCATGGCTGGCTGAGATACAAAATAGAGTCGTTCCAAGAATGCCTAACTGCGTGCGACACACAGGCTCGGCCGATGAAACCGGCCTGGGTTATACTATAGCAGTAATCATGACGGCTTCCGGGCGGCTTATCGTCCCGAATCCTTGGAGGACTGGGTGGCGATGTGGAAGCACTAATATTTAGGGGATATCGAGAAGCCGCCGTCAAAGCATAACCGCCTCGATGCCCTATTGTCTACCTGGAGGAAATTGTTACACCGCCTTCGATAGGTGCGAATTGCCAGTTTCGTTGCCATTTTGCCCGCAGTGCTGCCCCTTCTTGCCCGCGGCGATAACCCCCTTTTGCCCGCGGCGATAACCCCCTTTGCCCGCGGCGATAACCCAGTCGCCATATTTTCTCGCAGATTCCTGGGGAAACTGGAATTCTTCCGATCTGGGCTAAGAAAAAACTTGACTTGTTCCGCAGGCTGGTAATAATCCCTAGTATATAAGAGGTAATGTAACAGTATCCCACATCCTTTGGCTGGCAGGCTGTGTGCTGGTGTGGTCCGAATACGGGCAATGTTTGGTTTCTATTGAGATCGGAGTCCGTGTGGGCAGACCCAGCAAGGCCGGGCTGGAGTTGTGTTTTCGTCACTATTTTTTAGAACGAGTTTTTTAGAACGAGTGGAAAATGCCAGATCCGAAACTGAAGAATGTTTTTGAAGCGATCCTGAAGTACGGGCACGATGAAGATTTTGCGCCGAAAGTGGACGAGAACTTCAGTGAAACTCAGGCACCAGCAGGATCGCGGGAAAAACTTGATGTGATGGCTGAGCGGGTACGTATGGGTTACCCTCTCTGGCACGAAAGTGATCGGGCTGACTATTCAGGGCTCACCGGAGCTGTCCGGCCGCGAGATTAGGCTTATTTGTTGCGCCAAGCCGAACTTTTCGCGTTTGTGCGAGGGTGCGGCTTTCTTTGGGTGGCGAGTGGTTTTTACGCTTCTGGCGAAAAGATTCGTTTGGCTGAGGACGCAAGCGATGAGGGGGGTGAGTTCTGTGCCAGACTGCTGTGCGAGGGTGCGGCTTTCTTTGGTTGGCGAGTGGTTATTACGCTTCTGGCGAAAAGATTCGTTTGGCTGAGGACGCAAGCGATGAGGGGGTCGAGTTCTGTGCCAGACTGCTGTGCGAGGG
>Ga0114931_10007370_pt1 | contig 13430 bp, 7 predicted proteins | sample 2SBtaG_FD_89579 | JGI IMG/M metagenome (GOLD analysis project Ga0114931, IMG submission 89579) | Deep subsurface microbial communities from Kolumbo volcano to uncover new lineages of life (NeLLi) - 2SBTROV14_V59a metaG | ecosystem: Environmental > Aquatic > Marine > Volcanic | place: Kolumbo... | reverse complement strand
CGCCCTGCTTCTCCGCCGCCACTTTCGTCAGCGCCGCCGTCAGCGTCGTCTTACCATGGTCTACGTGACCGATTGTGCCTACGTTTACGTGCGGCTTCGTTCTCTCAAATTTTTCCTTGGACACGACTGTTACCTCGTTACAGTATATTGGCGTCTAAACTACGATGCTTTCTTGATCACTGCGTCAGCCACGTTGGCCGGGGCTTCGGCGTATTTTTCAAACTCCATGCTGTAGCTCGCCCGACCCTGGGTCGCGCTACGCAGATCGGTCGCATAACCGAACATTTCGGATAATGGGACCTCGGCACGGATAATTTTCCCCGCCGGACCATCATACATTTCTCTGATAATGCCGCGGCGCCGGTTCAGGTCGCCTACAACATCACCCATATAATCTTCCGGCGTTGTCACCTCAACCTTCATCACCGGTTCCAGCAACACCGGATCGGCTGCCAGGGCACCCTGACGCAAAGCCATGGACCCGGCGATCTTGAACGCCATTTCGCTCGAATCCACATCATGGTACGAACCGTCGTACAGGGTCGCCCGCACATCGACCATCGGATAACCGCCCAGCACCCCGTTACCCAGCTGCTCCTCGATACCCTTGTCCACGGCCGGGATGAACTCCCGGGGGATCGTGCCGCCAACGATATCATTGACGAATTCGTATCCGGCACCCTGCTCCAAAGGCTCCAGCTTGAGCACGACATGACCGTACTGGCCACGACCACCGGACTGGCGGACAAACTTGCCTTCCACTTTCTCAACCACTTTGCGGATGGTCTCACGGTAAGCCACCTGCGGCGCCCCGACATTGGCCTCGACCCCGAACTCCCGCTTCATGCGGTCGACGATAATATCCAGATGCAGCTCACCCATGCCCGATATGATGGTCTGCCCGGACTCCTCATCGGTCTGTACCCGGAACGACGGGTCTTCCTGTGCCAACTTGGACAAAGCGACACCCATTTTTTCCTGATCGCTCTTGGTACGGGGTTCCACCGCCACCGAAATAACCGGCTCGGGAAATTCCATCCGCTCCAATATGATCGGCGCATTCTGTGCACACAGCGTATCACCCGTAGTGACATCCTTGAGACCGACCGCAGCGGCAATATCACCCGCCCGCACCTCACTGATCTCTTCCCGTGAATTGGCATGCATCTGCAGAATACGGCCAATTCGTTCTTTCTTCCCCTTGACCGGATTGAAAACCGCATCACCCGACTTCAACACCCCGGAATACACCCGGAAAAAAGTCAGGGTCCCGACAAAAGGGTCGGTTGCAATCTTGAAGGCCAGGGCCGAGAACGGTTCATCGTCCGATGAATGCCGTTCTGCCTCGCTGCCTTCAGCGTCATCCAGATGCCCCTTGATGCTGGGCACATCCACGGGAGAGGGCAGAAAATAAATCATGGCATCCAGCATGGCCTGAACGCCCTTGTTCTTGAACGCCGAACCACACAGCATGGGAATGACTTCATTGGCCAGCGTACGGATGCGGATACCGTTACGGATATCCTCCTCGGCGAGCTCACTCTCCTCGAGATAGCGCTCCATCAGCTCTTCGGAGGCTTCGGCAGCCGCCTCCACCAGTTGTTCACGCCAGTGGCCGCATTCATCCAGCAGTTCGGCAGGTATCTCCTGTGCCTGGTACGTGGTACCGCGGTCTTCCTCGTTCCAGTAGATCGCCTGCATGCGAACCAGATCGACCACACCCTGAAACCCGTTCTCGGCACCAATGGGCAGCTGCAACGGTACCGGGCTCGCCCCCAGGCGGGTCTTCACCTGCTCGACAACGCGCAGGAAATCCGCGCCGGCGCGATCCATCTTGTTGACGAAACCCAGCCTGGGAACGCCATATTTGTTGGCCTGACGCCAGACGGTTTCAGACTGTGGTTCGACGCCGCCCACAGCGCAGAACACCGCACAGGCACCATCCAGCACGCGTAACGAACGCTCCACCTCGATCGTGAAATCCACATGCCCAGGCGTATCGATAATGTTGATCCGATGCTCCGGGAACTGCTTGTCCATACCGAGCCAGAAGCAGGTCGTTGCCGCCGAGGTGATGGTGATACCCCGCTCCTGTTCCTGCTCCATCCAGTCCATGGTGGCCGCGCCATCATGAACCTCACCAATTTTGTGCGAGACTCCGGTATAAAACAGGACTCGCTCAGTGGTCGTGGTTTTCCCCGCGTCAATGTGGGCCATGATGCCGACATTCCGGTAACGCTCAATGGGTGTCTTACGCGCCACAACCGCTTCCTTTATGAATTACAGTACTGCCAGAGAACGACTCCGCTTACCAGCGATAATGCGCAAACGCCTTGTTCGCTTCCGCCATGCGATGCGTGTCTTCCCGTTTCTTTACCGCTGAGCCACGGCTTTCCGAGGCGTCCATGATTTCACCGGCCAGACGCTGCGCCATGGATTTTTCACTGCGACTTCTGGCGGCATCGATCATCCAGCGCATGGCCAGAGCCTGACGCCGGCTGGCCCGAACCTCCACCGGCACCTGGTAAGTGGCGCCACCCACCCGGCGGGATTTGACCTCCACCTGCGGGGCCACATTCTCCAGCGCCTGGTCCAGTACACCCATGGCGTCACCGCCTTTCTCGCCAATGCGATCCAGCGCACCATAAACGATTTTCTCGGCTACGGATTTTTTACCGGAAACCATGATCATATTGACAAACTTGGCCAGCATCAGATTCCCGTATTTGGGATCCGGCAAGATTGTGCGTTTCTCTGCAGCCTTCCTTCTCGACATTCTGGTAACCTGTTCTGTTAACTATCCGAATTATGACTTGACGCTTGGCGCCATACTTGGAACGCCCCTGACGGCGCGCCTCAACACCGGAAGTATCCAGCGTTCCACGAACGGTGTGATAACGCACACCCGGCAGATCCTTGACACGGCCACCACGAATCAGCACGACCGAGTGCTCCTGCAGGTTATGACCCTCACCACCGATATAAGTTGTCACTTCGTAGCCGTTCGTCAAGCGCACGCGGGCGACCTTGCGCAAAGCCGAGTTCGGCTTTTTCGGCGTAGTGGTATAAACACGCGTACAGACAACCCGTCTCTGCGGACAGGCCTCCAACGCGGGCACATTGCTTTTAGCCACCTTTCGTTTTCGCGGCTTACGAACTAACTGATTGATTGTTGACATAAAAACGCTCTACCAATTGGGCCTGAACTAAGGAAGGCCGGATTAAGTCGTCGTCCCGGTAAAGGCCGGAATCCAGTGATTTGATTTTCCTGGATGTCCGCCTACGCGGGAATATCGATTGTAGGCTTAATCAGAAATTCCCTAAATAAAGCGACCTGAAAATAAACGACAGGCCGGCTTGGCAGCCCGGCCTGTCGGAAAGACGCGCAATTCTAGAGGCATACACCAGCAGTGTCAAGCACTCACTGGACCGCTCTAGCTTGGCGCGTCAGGACTCCGTCGTTTCGTCATTCCCGGCCGCTTCCGGCATCTCCGGGATAACCATTTCCGGCATCACTTCCTCACCCGCCTTGCCGCGGGTCCGGTGCCGCTCTTCATGGTAGGCAAGACCGGAGCCGGCCGGGATCAGTCGTCCGACAATGACATTTTCTTTCAGGCCACGCAGATCGTCACGCGCCCCGCGCACCGCCGCTTCGGTCAGCACCCGGGTGGTTTCCTGGAAGGACGCCGCCGAAATGAAGGACTCCGTCGCCAACGACGCCTTGGTGATACCGAGCAACATCGGCTCGTAACTGGCCGACACGCCGTCCTCGGCTTCGAGCCGTTCATGCTCCTCCAGTACCCGGGCTTTTTCGACCTGTTCACCCTTGAGGAATCTGCTGTCACCCGGCCCCACAATCTCGACCTTGCGCATCATCTGGCGAATGATCACCTCGATATGCTTGTCGTTGATCTTCACGCCCTGCAGGCGATATACATCCTGGATCTCCTTCACCAGATAATCCGCCATGGCCGATACACCCAGCAACCGCAAAATGTCATGCGGATCAGGCTCACCGTCGACCAGGGTTTCACCCTTTTCAACATGCTCACCTTCAAACACATTCACATGCCGCCATTTGGGAATCAGATCTTCATAGACATCACCATTGGACTCAGTGATAACCAGACGCTGCTTGCCCTTGGTTTCCTTGCCGAAGGTGACGGTACCGGAACGTTCGGCAAGGATCGCCGGCTCTTTCGGTTTACGGGCTTCGAACAAATCGGCCACCCGGGGCAGACTACCGGTGATATCACGGGTCTTGGAGGATTCCTGCGGAATACGCGCCACAACGTCGCCGACTTCCACCTTCGCCCCGTCATCGAGCGCAACGATAGCGCCGGCCGGCAGAAAATAATGCGCCGGCATTTCGGTACCGGCAATTTTCAGCTCGGCATCGTTTTCGTCAACCAGTTTGACCATTGGCCGCAGATCCTTGCCCGCGCTGCCCCGCTGCTTGGGATCGGTGATCACCAGACTGGACAGGCCGGTGATTTCGTCGGTCTGCTTATTGACCGAGACGCCATCGACGAAATCACTGAAACGCACCTTACCCGAAACCTCGGTGACAATCGGGTGGGTATGCGGATCCCAGTTGGCAACAATCTGTCCGGATTCAACCGGATCGCTATCATTGACCGACAACACCGCACCATAGGGCAATTTGTATCGCTCGCGCTCCCGCCCATTGGCATCCAGCACGCCGATTTCACCGGACCGGGACACCGCCACCAGGTTGCCGTCTTTATTGGCCACTGTTTTGATGTTATGCAGCCGCACTGAGCCGGTCGATTTGACCTGGACATTATTCACCTTGGCGGAACGGCTGGCCGCACCGCCGATATGGAACGTACGCATGGTCAGCTGCGTACCCGGCTCACCGATAGATTGGGCGGCGATAACACCCACCGCCTCACCAATATTGACTCGGTGGCCACGGGCCAGGTCACGTCCGTAACATTGCGAACACACGCCATAGCGGGTGTTGCAAGTAATCTCCGAACGGACCTTGATCTCATCCACACCGAGCGCTTCAAGCTTTTCGACCCAGCGTTCGTCGAGCAGGGTTCCGGCTGCAACCGCCAATTCATCGCTGCCCGGGATCAGGGTATCCTGAGCAACCACCCGGCCCAAGACGCGTTCGGCCAGTGACTCGACCACGTCACCTCCCTCGACGATCGGTGTCATCAGGATACCGTCCTCGGTCCCGCAATCAGTTTCGGTAACCACCAGATCCTGCGCCACATCGACCAGACGGCGGGTCAGATAACCGGAGTTGGCCTTCTTCAACGCCGTATCCGCCAAGCCTTTCCGGGCGCCGTGAGTCGAGATGAAGTACTGAATCACATTCAGACCTTCCCGGAAATTCGCGGTGATCGGTGTTTCGATAATCGACCCATCCGGCTTGGCCATCAGGCCACGCATACCGGCCAGCTGACGGATCTGGGCAGCACTGCCTCGGGCACCGGAATCGGCCATCATAAAGATGGAGTTGAAGGAATTCTGCATAACCTCCTTGCCATCTTTATCAATGCGTATTTCCTTACCGAGCTTGTCCATCATCGCCTTGGCAACCTGATCGTTGGTACGCGACCAGATATCGACCACCTTGTTGTAACGTTCGCCGTTGGTGACCAGACCGGAAGCATACTGATTCTCGATCTCCTTGACCTCTTCCTCGGCCTTGCGCAGGATCTCCGCTTTTTTCTCCGGAATAACCATATCGTCGGAACAGAATGAGACACCAGCGCGGGTGGCATAGGCAAAGCCCTTGTACATCAGCTGATCGGCAAAGATAACCGTCGGCTTCAAACCCAGGCGGCGGTAGGCTGCATTGAGCAAACCGGAAATCGCTTTCTTGGTCATATCCCTGTTAACCATGGAAAACGGCAGGCCCTCGGGCACTATTTCGTACAGCAAGGCCCGTCCGACCACGGTTTCGACCAATTTGGTTTCCCGCGTGATCTCGCCCTTTTCATCAGCGCAGCTGTCTTCAATCCGCACCTTGATCATGGCATGCAGATCGACCGCCCCATTGTCATAAGCGCGATGCAGCTCATTGAGATTGGCAAAAGCCATGCCTTCACCCTTGGCACCAATGTTGTGACGGGAAATATAATAAATACCCAGCACCACGTCCTGTGACGGCACGATGATCGGCTCACCGTTGGCCGGCGACAGAATGTTGTTGGTCGACATCATGAGCGCCCGCGCTTCCAACTGGGCTTCCAGAGACAGCGGCACATGCACCGCCATCTGATCGCCATCGAAGTCGGCGTTGAAAGCCGCACAAACCAGCGGATGCAGATTGATCGCCTTACCCTCGATCAGCACCGGCTCGAATGCCTGAATACCCAGACGGTGCAGGGTCGGTGCCCGGTTAAGCATCACGGGATGTTCACGAATAACATCTTCCAGGATATCCCAGACCTCGGGACCTTCCCGCTCCACCAGCTTCTTGGCCGCCTTGATAGTGGTGGCGATACCCTGGCGGATCAGCTTGCTGAAGATAAACGGCTTGAACAGCTCCAGCGCCATGCGTTTGGGCAGACCGCACTGATGCAGGCGCAGCGTCGGTCCAACCACGATAACCGAACGACCGGAGTAATCGACACGTTTGCCCAGCAGATTCTGGCGAAAACGTCCCTGCTTGCCCTTGATCATATCGGCCAGGGATTTCAGCGGCCGCTTGTTGGTACCTGTGATAGCCCGACCGCGACGCCCGTTGTCCAGCAGGGCATCGACCGACTCCTGCAGCATGCGTTTTTCATTGCGCACGATAATGTCAGGCGCGTTCAGCTCCAGCAGACGCTTCAGACGGTTGTTTCGGTTGATCACCCGGCGATACAGATCATTGAGATCCGAGGTGGCGAAACGACCGCCATCCAGAGGCACCAGTGGACGCAGTTCCGGTGGCAGCACCGGCAACACTTCCAGAATCATCCATTCGGGCTTGTTGCCGGACTCAAGAAATGACTCGACCAGTTTGAGACGCTTGCCCAGACGCTTGAGCTTGGTTTCGGAATTGGTGCCGGCGATTTCTTCACGCAGGCGTACGGCTTCCGTCTTGAGATCGATCCCCTTGAGCAGCTCGAACACCGCCTCGGCACCCATGCGGGCGTCGAACTCGTCGCCATTCTCTTCGATGGCATCCAGATAGGCTTCGTCCGACAGCAGCTGGAATTTTTCCAGTGTCGTCATGCCGGGATCGACCACGACAAAAGCTTCGAAGTACAACACCCGCTCAATATCACGCAGGGTCATGTCCAGCAGCAGACCGATGCGCGACGGCAATGACTTCAGGAACCAGATATGGGCCACCGGACTGGCCAGTTCGATATGACCCATGCGCTCGCGACGCACTTTGGCCAGAGTCACTTCAACGCCGCATTTCTCGCACACCACGCCACGATGCTTGAGGCGCTTGTATTTTCCACACAGACATTCGTAGTCTTTTACCGGACCAAAAATCTTGGCGCAGAACAAACCATCCCGCTCCGGTTTGAACGTACGGTAATTGATGGTCTCGGGTTTTTTCACTTCCCCATAGGACCAGGAGCGAATCATATCCGGGGATGCCAGAGATATCCGAATGGCATCGAAATCATCCAGCTGAGCTTGTGGCTTCACAAGATTAAGTAAGTCTTTCATCGTTTCTCCCGTCTAATTGACTGTGGCAGGCAATGTCTTTCCGACCATGCCGCTAAGTCCTGCTCCAGTTCCAGGTTGATACCCAGGGAACGAATTTCCTTGACCAGTACATTGAAGGATTCGGGCATCCCGGCCTCCATGTAATGGTTACCATCGACGATGTTCTTGTACATTTTGGTCCGTCCATTGACATCATCGGACTTCACAGTCAGCATTTCCTGCAGCGTGTAGGCGGCGCCATAGGCTTCCAGCGCCCACACTTCCATTTCACCGAAACGCTGACCGCCGAATTGCGCCTTGCCGCCCAGCGGCTGTTGCGTAACCAAACTGTAGGGGCCGGTGGAACGCGCATGCATCTTGTCGTCAACAAGGTGATTGAGTTTCAACATATACATATAACCGACTGTAACCGGCCGTTCAAAAGCATCTCCGGTACGTCCGTCATACAGGGTGGTCTGACCGGAGTCGGGCAGATCAGCCAGCTTCAGCATAGCCTTGACTTCCGCTTCTTCGGCGCCGTCAAAAACCGGTGTCGCCATCGGCACACCGCCTTGGAGGTTAGCCGCCAATTCCAGGATTTCTTCATCGCCGAGCGAGTCGAGATCCTCTTTTTTACCGCTGCAGTTGTATACCTCATCAAGGAATTTTCGGACCTCGGCAACCTTGGCCTTGGCTTCCAGCATACGGCCGATCTTGATACCCAGGCCTTTGGCCGCCCAGCCCAGATGGGTCTCAAGCACCTGTCCGACATTCATACGGGAAGGCACGCCCAGCGGATTCAACACCACATCCACCGGAGTACCGTCCGCCGAATAAGGCATATCCTCGACCGGTACTATGGTGGAAATAACGCCCTTGTTACCATGACGTCCCGCCATTTTGTCGCCCGGCTGAATCCGCCGCTTGACGGCCAGATAAACCTTGACCATCTTGAGAACACCCGGCGCCAGATCGTCACCCGCGGTGATCTTGTTGCGCTTTTCTTCCAGGCGCGCATCGAAATCGGCACGGATTTGTTTCAACTGTTCCGCGGCTTTTTCCAGTTGTTCATTAGCCGCTTCGTCCTGCAGCCGGATCTCGAACCATTTTGCCGGCTCGACGCTTTCCAGATAGGCCTTGGTGAGCTTGGCGCCACTTTTGAGTTTGGCCGGATCGCCTTCAGCCGTCTTGCCGTCCAGTAATTGCTCTACGCGGCGATAAACATCGGCCTCCATGATACGCATCTGGTCGGCCAGATCCTTTTTCACACCCGCCAGCTGCTCTTCCTCGATCTGAATCGCACGCTTGTCCTTGTCGACACCATCGCGGGTGAAAACCTGGACATCGATCACGGTTCCGTCCATACCGGAAGGCACGCGCAACGAGGTGTCTTTCACGTCGGAGGCTTTCTCTCCGAAAATAGCTCGCAATAACTTTTCTTCCGGAGTCAGCTGGGTTTCACCCTTTGGCGTCACCTTACCCACCAGAATATCGCCCGGCTTGACCTCGGCACCGATGTAGACAATGCCGGATTCATCCAGTTTGGAAAGCGCACTTTCACCCACATTGGGAATGTCACTGGTGATTTCTTCCGAACCCAGCTTGGTGTCACGCGCCACACAGGTCAGCTCCTCGATATGGATGGTGGTAAAACGGTCATCCTTCACCACCCGCTCGGAGATCAGGATGGAATCCTCGAAGTTGTAGCCATTCCAGGGCATGAAAGCCACCAGCATATTCTGCCCCAGCGCCAGTTCACCCATATCGGTTGACGGACCATCCGCCATGACATCACCCTTGGAGATGATATCGCCGGGATGCACCAGGGGGCGCTGATTGATACAGGTATTCTGATTGGAACGGGTATATTTAATCAGGTTGTAGATGTCGACACCCGCTTCGCCGGCGATGGTCTCATCATCATTACACCGCACCACGATACGCCCCGCATCCACGGAATCCACGACCCCCCCACGCCGGGCGACCACGGTAACACCGGAATCAACCGCCACGGCCCGCTCCATGCCGGTACCCACCAGTGGCTTGTCGGCCCGCAATGTCGGCACGGCCTGACGCTGCATGTTAGAACCCATCAACGCGCGGTTGGCATCGTCATGTTCCAGGAACGGTATAATCGAAGCCGCCACCGAGACGATCTGCTTGGGCGATACGTCGATATAATCGACCTTGTCCGGTGTCGACATGGCGAATTCGTTCTGATGTCGGCAGGACACCAGGTCATCCAGCAGATTACCCTTGCTGTCGACCGGCGCGTTGGCCTGCGCAATAACATACTGCCCTTCCTCGATCGCCGACAGATATTCCACCTCATCGGTCACCCGGCCCTCGATAACCTTTCGGTACGGGGTTTCCAGAAAACCGTATTGATTGGTGCGCGCATAAACCGACAGCGAATTGATCAGCCCGATATTCGGACCTTCCGGTGTCTCGATCGGACATACCCGGCCGTAATGAGTCGGATGCACGTCGCGCACTTCGAAACCGGCGCGCTCACGGGTCAGGCCGCCCGGACCCAAGGCCGAGACCCGGCGTTTGTGGGTCACTTCCGAGAGCGGATTGTTCTGATCCATGAACTGTGACAACTGCGAAGAACCAAAGAATTCCTTGACCGCCGCCGCCACCGGTTTGGCATTGATCAGCTCCTGCGGCATCAGGCTTTCGCTTTCTGCCAGACTCAGACGCTCCTTGACGGCGCGCTCGACACGCACCAGGCCGATACGAAACACATTCTCGGCCATTTCACCCACGCAGCGGATACGGCGGTTGCCCAGATGGTCGATGTCGTCGACAAAGCCATTGCCGTTGCGGATCTCGACCAGGGTCTTCATGGTATCGATGATATCCGACCCCCAATCCTTCAGCGCCTGTTTCAACTCGCCCCAGGACATTTCCTGTGCATCGGCCTTGGCCACCACACCCGGCAATTTACGCAACTCGGTAGCCAGATCACTCAACCGAATCGGCGTATCATCATCCTTGGGTTTGAACTGGGCCTCCAATTCATCGGTCATGTACTTGTAATCGACCAACACGCCCGGACCCTCAATCTCGGGGCGACCCACACGGCGATTGAATTTCATCCGTCCAACCGCGGATATATCGTAACGCTCTTCGACAAAAAACAGGTTCTTGAACAGGTTCTGCGCGGCTTCCTTGGTCGGTGGTTCGCCCGGCCGCATCATGCGGTAAATCTCCACCATGGCTTCGAGCGCATTGGTGGTCGGATCCAGGCGCAGAGTATCGGAAATGTAAGGTCCGCGATCCAGATCATTGATGTACAGCGTCTGAATGACATCAATACCGGCTTCCTGCAACGTAGCCAGCATCTCTTCGGTAACTTCATCATTCGCCTTGGCGATCAGCTCCCCGGTGGAGGTGTCGACAACATTTTTTGCCAGCACCTTGCCCACCACATAACTGGCCGGCACTTCCAGCCGATCGACGCCGGCTTCATCCAGTTTGCGGATATGCCGCGCGGTTATGCGTCGTCCTTCCTCAACCAGAACCTCATCACCGATCTTGATATCAAACAGGGCGGTTTCGCCTCGCAACCGTTCCGGAACCAGTTCCAGCAGTGCACCGTCTTTGCTCAGGTGGAAGGTATTGGTATCGAAGAACAGAGCCAGAATCTCCTCTTCTTCATAACCCAGGGCACGCAACAGGATGGTCGCCGGCAGTTTACGGCGCCGGTCGATACGCACGAACAGGACGTCTTTCGGATCAAATTCAAAATCCAGCCACGAACCACGATAGGGGATGACCCGCGCGGAATACAGCAGCTTTCCGGAAGAATGCGTCTTGCCTTTGTCATGGTCGAAAAACACGCCCGGAGAACGGTGCAACTGGGAAACGATCACCCGCTCGGTACCATTGATGACAAAGGTACCGGTATCGGTCATCAGCGGCAGTTCGCCCATGTAAACTTCCTGCTCCTTGATATCCTTGATAGAGCGATCGGAAGATTCCTTGTCATAAATAACCAGACGCACCAGCGCCCGCAGGGGGGCCGCATAGGTCATGCCACGCATCTGACATTCCTTCACATCGAAGGTCGGCTCACCCATCCGGTAACTGACGTATTGTAACTCCGCATTGCCGGAATAAGATTCGATGGGAAACACCGAAGAAAACGCCGCATGCAATCCTTTGTCCTGACGAGCATCAGGATTGGCGTTCAACTGCAGAAAATCCCGGTATGACTCGATCTGAGTCGCCAACAGGTAAGGTACCTGAAGTATACTGGGGCGCTTGCCGAAATCCTTGCGGATACGTTTCTTCTCGGTGAAGCTGTAACCCATCGGTGTTCCTCTCAATGCGTAGCAATATAAAAATATTTACAGAAACAGGAAAAGGCCGGCGGCAGAAATGCCACCAGCCAGTCAGTTTCCTGGTTCAGGAAGTGGCCGACCGAACCACTCCCCCGGCAACCAGAGTCGGCCTGATATTACTTGACCTCGACAGTCGCGCCTGCCTCTTCCAGTTGCTTCTTGATGTCTTCGGCTTCGTCCTTGCTGACCCCTTCCTTAATGGTTGCCGGAGCACCTTCCACCATTTCCTTGGCTTCTTTCAGACCCAGACCGGTGATGGCGCGAACCGCCTTGATGACAGAAACCTTGTTGCTGCCAAAACTGCTCATAACCACATCAAACTCGGTCTTCTCTTCGGCTGCAGCACCGGCGTCACCACCAGCACCCGCCATCGGCACAGCGGCTACGGCCGCAGCGGCCGAAACACCAAACTTCTCTTCCATCGCCTCAATGAGTTCAACCACTTCCATAACACTCATATTGGCAATGGTTTCCAAAATATCTTCTTTAGATACAGACATGATAGATTTCTCCAAAATTTCTCGTCCACGACTTTTCACAGCCGCAGTGACAGTTAACAGTTAAGCCGTCTTTTCCTTTTCTGCGCGGATCGCCGCCACGGTACGAACCAGCTTGCCGGGCACCTCGTTCATGGTGCGCGCAAGCTTCTCTACCGGGGCCTTCATCACCGCCAGAAGCATGGACAGGGCCTGATCACGAGTGGGCAGACTGGCCAGGCGTTCGAGGTCAGCCGCAGGCAGCATCTCACCGCCCACTGCCACGAATTTCACCACCAAGCGTTCATTATCCTTGGCGAAATCCTTGACCACCCGAGCCGCCGAACCGGGATCCTCGATAGAGAACGCCAGCATCAGCGGACCCACCAGACCCTCGGAAATACACTCGAATTCAGTTCCCTCAACGGCACGACGGGCCAGGGTGTTCTTGACCACCCGCATATAGACACCGCTTTCACGGGCCTTGGCGCGGAGCTCAGTCATCTGGCCGACGGTGATTCCGGTATATTCCGCAGCGACGGCGGATAACGCGGTTCCAGCGACCTCAGACACCTCGGCGACGACAGTCTTCTTTTGTGCAAGACTCAGTGCCATTCAGTACCTCCACGGATACAAACCTGTTGTATCCAGTTTCCATAACATGGAACAGCAACCCATCACTGTTCCCCCGATTTACGGCGGCCATGGACAAGAAAATCTGCCGTTGGCTGGGCCGTCTGCGCAGGCCGGTGAACCATTAAGTCAGGGACAGCGCCCGTGACCCCTGCGGTCTTTGACAGCATCCCGTCCGTGGACGGGAGCCACAAAGTCTGTTCAGCCGATCAGCCCAGCGAGGCCTGATCGAGCTGCAGGCCCGGTCCCATGGTGGTGGAAACCGTGACCTTTTTCATATAGACACCCTTGGCGGAAGATGGCTTGGCCTTGTTCAGGTCAGCCAACAATGCCTCGAGGTTTT
>Ga0114931_10007369_pt1 | contig 13431 bp, 11 predicted proteins | sample 2SBtaG_FD_89579 | JGI IMG/M metagenome (GOLD analysis project Ga0114931, IMG submission 89579) | Deep subsurface microbial communities from Kolumbo volcano to uncover new lineages of life (NeLLi) - 2SBTROV14_V59a metaG | ecosystem: Environmental > Aquatic > Marine > Volcanic | place: Kolumbo... | reverse complement strand
CTCCACTTTCTAAAACCCCTCCAAAGTGAACATCCCTGACGAATACCTCCTTCTTCGGCATCAGACTACTCAACTGCCATCAAGAAGTCCAGTCTCGTACATCAGGTAATTACCTATGCGAACCTAAATTCATTTTCTTGAGTCTTCGAAAATTCCACCTTAATTCGCCACTGGGTTCTTTTTCTCGTAGAATGTGGGAAGGTTGCATTCCGCAGTGTTGTAGACAAGACTGTGATTTGGCTGGAAAACACCATTGCAACTCGCTCAAGAAGGAAACCCATGAATTCGTACAGAATCAAATTGACGGCTTGGCTATTCTCTGTCCTGATAGCGTCTTCCGTCTTCGCACAGAACAATGGCACCGAATCTCGTAAAACCGAAAAATCATCCTTTGCAAAAATCGATAAAAGAATGAACCAGCTTGTGGAAGAAGGCAAATGGAACGGCGGTAGCGGTTTGATTTTCAAAGATGGAAAAGAAATCTACTACAACGGCTGGGGATATGCCGATCGTGAAAACAAAAAGCCCGTCAAACGCGATACCATTTTTCGCATCTACTCGATGAGCAAACCGATCACCAGCGTTGCCGTGATGCAGTTGGTGGAACACGGGAAAATCGATCTCGACAAAGCCGTTTCCACATATCTTCCCGAACTAGCCGATTTGAAAGTACTAGAAAAAGCGAAGGGTGGGGATGGAAAATTCGTAGAGGTCAAACCGAAACGCCCGATGACAACTCGTGATTTACTGCGTCATACCTCCGGATTCACTTACGGTTTTTTTGGAAACTCGGAGGTCGATAAGCGTTACCGAAAAGCGGGAGTGCTGGGTGAAAAGACGATTGAAGAAACCGTGAAAAAACTGGCTGGGATTCCCTTGCTTTACCATCCCGGAACCAGATTTCATTACAGCGTTTCCGCCGACGTGTTGGGAAGGCTGGTCGAAGTTGTCTCCGGTGAGCGTTTCGACAAGTACCTTAAAAAACACATTTTCGATCCCATAAAAATGAGAGATACTTTTTTTGTCATCCCCAAAGAAAAAAGAAGTCGATTTGCCCAAATGTACGCTCTGTCTGGAAGTGGGTTGAGGCTTTCCAGCCCGCTTCGGTCCCGTGGATATGTGAACGACAAAAACCTGATGTTCTCCGGCGGCGGCGGTCTTTGTTCAACGATTGACGACTACCTTACGTTTTCGCGGATGATGCTTAATCGCGGTGAGCTACATGGACACAGACTTCTGAAATCCGAAACGGTCAAAGAAATGTTTCGTAACCATCTCGATACCGTGGAGCAGCATAGACCCGCCTTCAAATTTGGCTTGGGATTTGCGATCTCTGCCAATGGCGACCGTCGATGGGGTGGTGCAGCGGGTACCCGATTCTGGATCAATCCCCAACAGAAGATGATCGCCATTTTTATGATGCAAATCAGTCCCGGAACCCCTGGCCAAATTGGCAGTGAATTCCGCAGACTTGTCGATGCCGCGGTTCGTTCTCAATGAACCCGTAGTTCTGCTGAGACTTCAGTTTTCATGAATCCCGGTGGATCCACTGTGAAATCTTTCGATCTGCCGTCTGTTTGCAATTTCTCTATGGGTGTGCAGCATGTTGATAGTTTGACGACTTCACTCCCAACGAATCTGTCGGACGTGCTTTGGCTATTTCGGGATTTCGAGTCGGCAGCAGCCGAGATTGATGTGGTCGGGAGAATTGCGGTGCCTGGATTCGATAATACCTTCCCGCAGCTTGTAGATGATGAATCGACCTTGCCGTTCACGTTCGACGATTCCTGAGTTCTTCAAAATACCGAGATGGTGCGAGACGGTGACAATTTCTGCATCAATCTCTTGGCAGATCTCGCTGACATTCTTCGCACCTGATCGCAGACAGTTGATGATCCGCAACCTGTTCGGCTCACTCAGCGCACGGAGTTTTTCCGCACATTGCTCCGATTGAAGTGGGTCGTGAACCACGGAATTCAGCCGATCTGCTTTAATGCCGTAAACTTTGAGACTCCCTTCATTGTACGACAAACTTGCAATCGGCTCAATCTCCGTTTTTCGTGGAACAAGCAAGACGGCGTCTGTCCGAAGTCGACAAACAGGTAAAATGTTGGCCAAAAGGTTGTTGTTGAAGCATTGTCCACACGTTTTCTGGCACTTTCTGTCGTTCGCCTCGTCGCCATCTCCGACCGGAATCGTCGACAATTTCGTGGAACGGTCCCCGATAAACGACGACATGTGAGTCGGCTTCTCGTGTTTTGGCCTGTGGTTTGAACGCCCTTATCATCGTCTCCCTCATTTCGGTTTCACCGGAAAGGAAGCATGGGGATGTCCCGAATTTCGTCAACTCGATGGCCACGAATCCGGCAGATTCCAGTTCACCGATTAACTCGCAATCGACCGGAACGTTTTTCACAACTTCCGCTGGTCCCGGCAGACACAATTCTTCCTGCACGGCAGAATCTGCCGTCAGACAGTGAATCAGCAGTTGCCCGCCTGATTTGAGAACGCGATGGGCTTCTAGCAAAGCGGATTCGGCGTCAACGGATGGTGAGTTGAAAGTTCCCTGGAACCGCAACTCTCTTAATGCGTCGTTGGCAAAAGGCAATCGGTCGGGAAACGTTTCCCCCATTCGATGCCCCCACTCATCGTCATTGTCGAATTTGCCCTCTGGGGAGAGCACCTCGGCGGTCGCGATTGTTTCAGGAAGTTGGCCAACCCCTCGATACTCGATATCTTTTTCCAAAACGTAAAACTCCCACAGATTTCGGTCCGGGTCGTGGAGCCAGAATTTTGTCTGTCGGGCATAGCAGCATTCAACACCTTGCTCTCTCTCGCTGGATAAGCCAGCCAGTTCCAGTCGTCGCTGCATTTCGGCCAGTTTGCCCGCATCGGACAGCCTCAATCCCAAATGGTTCAGTGTCCCCTCACCGCTGGATGTGCGAGGTTCTAACGCCAGCACGACTGGTGGTTCGTTTAACTCGAATTTTGCGTAATCGGTACGATGTTTGGCAGGTTCACAACCGAACACCGTGCGATAAAAACCGATCGAACGGTTGAGGTCGGCTACGTTTAACGACAGATGAAATTTCAAAAGGGAAGGTGTTGGCATGGTTTCACGTTTCCTGCGTCAGGGGTAAGGTGTTTAAGGAATTCTGAGTGTGGGAAAATTGCTCAGACTGTGCAGGTCGAGGAATAGGAACGAACCATGCACAAACAGCCAGAAGCGAAACGATGCCAGCCAGCGTGTAAAACATCGGAGCGTACGAGCCAGTCCGGGTCTGACACTCGGCCAGTATCTTGGGGCCAAAAGCTGAGGCGAAGACGGTCATCATCTGCGCGGCTCCTTGAATGCGACCTAAATGGGCACGTCCATAAGCGCGACCCCAAATCGTGAAGAAGAGAACCGTCAGGGCGGCCCCTGAGATGCCCATCCCCAACGCATACAGAACAAGTTGAGGTTGCGTTTCAACCTGTGGTAAATAAAACAACGCCGCCGCTAAAACCACCATGGCCCCTCCCAGCATCCGTCCCAGGGGCAACCGCTGAGCCAGCCAGCCAATGGGAAATTTCATAGTCAAAGCAATCGCTGTCGTCAGTGCCAGCAGATTGTAATAGACGGCAACGGAGAAACCCCGCTCGGCGAGAATCGACTCGTTAAACAGAGAAACTCCCGAAGCGATCAGACCGTATGTCGAAATCGAAAGACCGAACACCCAAAACGCCGGTGTCCGAATTGCCTGCATCAACGTGTGCCCCACAACATTGTCGCATGTGTCTCGAGTGGGAACCTTGTCGCCATCGAGGGGCAGTCCACACTGTTCTGGAGAATTACGAGTCAACAACCAACCCAATGGAACCATACCAAATAATAAGAACATTCCCATGGTAGACCAGACCACACGCCAGTCGGCATCGGCATACCGTTTTGCCCACAGCGATGCGCCAATGAATCCCAGCGACATGAGAACGGCGTAAGCCGCCATCGCCAGACTGAGTTTTCGCGAGAACCATTTGCCTACCATCGTGATGCTCACCACAGACAGAGCACTCTGGCCGAAACCGCGAGTCAGCGTGATCGCCACAAATAACAACGCCACTCCCGTCAGTTGGGTCATTGCTAACACCACCACACCCAGAAAGAGCACCGTTCCCGTGAGCATCATTCGCAAACCGTAGCGATCGATCAGCTTCCCGCATGGTAAGCAGAATGCGGCTCCAATCAACGTCGCCCAAAGGTTGATGTTGCTATAAGAAACACGATTGAGATTGAACGCCGGGTCATTCAGCAATCGTTCGGTAATCATTCCCAATCCGTGTGTGCGTCCCGGCAAAGTCGCCACCATAGCCGCGGCGGCAACAACGACGATCATCCAACCGTAGTAAACAGGATTGCGAGATTTGGAAACGGTGGATTCCGAGGGAGGTCTGTCACTCGAAGTAAAAGTCATCGACGTTGCCTCCCTGGGTACGCTTGTGTTTCCTCAGATATTCCTGGAACTGGGCATAATGCTGAAGGCGCTGTTGCCCTCCATCGGATCGAGCGTTGTAACTCACATACAATGCTCGCCTTAAATGCTTCGAGAGGTTCGGTCCCGATCGATGCGGAACATAACAGCCAAACACCGCCACGTCGCCCGGATTCAAAACCAGCGGAACCGCCTCGGTTTCCTCAACGCAATCGTCAGAGAACCGACAACCTGATTTCTGGTTCATCAATCCTTGTCGGTGATAGCCGGGAAAGAGAACCGTACAGCCGTTTTCAGCAGACATGGGGTCGATCGCAATCAAGACCGTCGTGAACGTCGTGGGGAAACCCGCCCAATCTTCGGGGAGATCCTGGTGCAGGTCATATCCCTTTGCTCCGGGAAGTTTGAAGATCAGCTTGTCCTTAAAAAGGCAGGGTTCGTCGTCAAAAATCGACCGCAGAACATCCAGAATCCACAAGTTTGCAGAGACTGCGGCGCAAATTTCTGAAATGTCATTGACAGGATCGAACACCTCGAAGAGTTGCTCGCCCGTTTCCACATTGGGTTGAAAGCGACAGCGCAGATTTTTCTCGGAAATCAGTTTGGAACAGCACAATAACCGCTCTGCTTCAGTTTCCAGTTCTGCAATTTCCTCCGCGCAGAACACTTTATGAAGAACGACAAATCCTCGTTCGTGATATTCTGCGAGTTTCCGAGTGGAAAGCCCGCGTCGTTCTTCACATGTCTGAAGTTTTGACATTATGGGTTTCCTTTCTTAGAATTCGCCGATGACTTCCTTGCCGTTCAAAGTTGCAAGACCGCGCCAGACCGCCAGATTGATGGTATCGCTGACAAAGCGAACCGAGCCGTCGCCCACTAACACATTGACGCCGCCGATATGATGACTGCGTGCCGCCCTCCAACCATAGCCGGTGAATCGCTTCGCGGGATCTTTACTGAGGCTGAAGCCAAGACAATCTGGTGTCTTACTATTGGGAGCGTAAAAATGATTGTACAGAGTACAGCGATATTCGCCGTTGACCCACATGAATCCGCGTCGGTTGCTTAAATTCCAGTGCGTGGCACCACCACAACCGCCTTCGCTCAATGGTGCACCAAATACAGTGCGATACACGGTATCGGGCGAATTCTGTACGAAAGCAGGATCTGTCGTACTTTCATCGCCTGTTCCCAATGTGCTTTCCGACATGACAATCGTGTTGCTTGCTCCGTCGAGGAAATCACTGAACTTTGTATCGGAATTGATGAAAAACGTACCGTCAACTCCTTCATCTTTGAACGGAGTGCCCCCCCCTTTTCCTGTTCCCGTGCAACCCGCATAATTGGTCGGCCCCAGCTTACCAACACCGAAACCTTCGGAAACCGGACGACCCTGATCGCTGGGACAAAGAAATACAGAAACGAGCAATCCGGCTGCAACCCGATTCTGCGGCGAAACATCGAAGGATGGAGGCGCGAAAAGTGGAACATCAAGGTTGATCGATCTGTAGGCATTGGTTTGATCGAGAAATGGCGTCAGATGCGCCAGCACACTCCAACGATAGAAATTGTGCGGGTGCATCGGATTCGACGGGAACTCCCTTGACTCCGCCCCGACTGGAAGTCTTTGATTGCTCCCCTCGAAGTTATGCAAAGCGATCCCAAGTTGTTTCAAATTGTTCTTGCACTGCGTTTTGCGCGCGGCCTCCCTCGCCTGCTGAACAGCGGGAAGCAGCAATGCAATCAGGATTGAGATAATCGCGATGACGACCAGTAGCTCAATCAGCGAAAAACCAGAACGGAATCTGAAATTGCTGTATAAAGATTCGCAACCATGGATTCTGTTGATCAGCGAAAACCGGCTGACTTGCAAACTTTTCGAATTTGTTTTTTTCTTCAATGTTGGCCTCCTCTTTACTAAGTTGCCAGTTGCCAAAGGACAGCCCGCTTAATTCATACGTTCTGTAGAATATAAGAGTATGATTCCACACGAACAAAGGGCAGACTCTGTGATTCATACATTATGACGAATATAAGAGTATCATCCTCAAAGAACTGTGAGATGCAACACATTCGCGGAAAATTTTCCTTCAATTAACAGAAAGATAGTTAAGACTCGTTTCCCAGTTGAAATCTTCATTTCTCGAATCGGACTTTGCCATCGCTCTCAGTTCGTTGCCAGTGACCATCGTGGCATTGCCTCTGGGTGAGTTGTCTCTCGAAAGCCAGTCGAGTATGGTTTGGACAATTAGATTTGGTAATTTTCCAAAATTTGGCGTATCGAAAACTTCACTGAAACGCCATGTACAGCATGGTTTGCAAAACAAGAAACGAAGGAGAGAATCTCGTGACAGAAAAGGTTGTGATTATTAGCTCGGGGCCTGCAGGCTGGGCCGCCGCGATTTATACTTCCCGTGCGGATTTGAAGCCCTTGGTGATCGAGGGGGCTCAAACTGAAGAGAACCGTCAAATGGGGACACTCCCCCTGGGACAACTGGCACTGACCACCGAAGTGGAAAACTACCCCGGTTTCCCGGCGGGGAATCTCGAATCGTATCTCGACGAGGCCATCGAAAAAAACAAACGACTCATCATGGCTCCCCATGCGGGGGAAGGGGTGAGCGGTCCCGAGTTAATGGAGTTGATGCGTCAGCAGGCGGTAAACTTCGGCACGCGGGTGATGACCGACGACGTTGTCGAAATCGATCTGCAAAACCATCCTTTCAAAATGAAAACGCTCGGCGGCGAAGAAGTGACTGCTCTGTCGGTGATCATCGCAACCGGTGCCCGCGCCAATTATTTGGGTTTGGAATCGGAAGACAAGTTCAAAAACATGGGTGTCTCGGCTTGTGCGGTTTGCGATGGAGCATTACCCCGATTTCGTAACAAACCGCTGGTAGTCGTTGGTGGTGGCGATAGTGCGATGGAAGAAGCAACCTTCCTCACCAAGTTCGCTTCGACGGTTTATATTGTGCATCGTCGGGATGAACTCCGCGCCAGTAAAATTATGGCAGAACGCGCCCTCGCCAACAAAAAAATCGATGTCAAATGGAATTCGGTGATCGACGAAGTACTGGGGAACGATTCCGAAGGTGTGACCGGCGTGCGCATCCGCAGCAGCAAAGACGATTCTGTGACCGAAGAACTTCCAGCCGCCGGTTACTTCGCAGCCATCGGTCACACCCCCAACACCGATTTTCTCGGTGGGCAAATCGAAACCAATAAGAAGGGGTATGTGGTCTGGCAAACTCCCCAGAGAACCAACACCAACATCGAGGGAGTGTTCGCAGCGGGAGATGTGGCAGACGATTATTACCGGCAAGCAATTACCGCAGCAGGAACCGGCTGTATGGCGGCACTCGATGCCGAGCGTTGGCTCGCTTCCAAAGGTTTCGAGTAAAGGATCTTTTCAACAATGCTTACGAAAGAAGGATGCGAGAAACGTCGAAAGCGTTTGTGGGAACGGGTTCCAAAAACGATCGGCCAACTTCTGATCGCCGACCCAAGGCACGTTTATTATCTGACGAATTTTCTGGTTTCACCGATTGGTTTTTCGGCAGGTGAACGAGGTTTACTATTGCTCGAACGAGACGCAGGTGCGACGTTACTGTGCGACAATTTCTCGCGCATTTCTTCGCTGACGACGCCTTACGTCGAGAACGAGATTATTGAACCCTGGTACGACCACAAACACAGCGTCCAGAATAGAGACCACGCTCTGTTTCAGGCAGTGGAAAAGATTTTCCGGCGGCTGAAACCGAACGGGTTTCTCTTTGAGGGAGAATGGCTTCCGGTAGAGTGTCTGGGGTTTTTGCCGAAGAATGCTTTCGAAGAAGAAATCTCGCTGGGCGATTTACTGAGAGACCTGCGCCGGGAAAAACAACCCGATGAAATTGAACTGATCAAGAAGTGTATTCGCGCAGGAGAAGCGGGACACCGTCGAGCCAGAGAGCTGATACAACCGGGCAAAACCGAGTTGGAAATCTATCTTGAGGTGCAACATGCTTCACTCGCCGAAGCGGGAATCCCCGGAATCGTCTACGGCGATTTCCGCAGGTTGAACGGTCAACAACCGTCTGCCGGTGGTCTTCCCACAACGGACAAACTGGAAGAAACCGACTTGTTCGTGCTCGATTTTTCGGTGATGCTTCACGGTTATCGGGGGGATTTCACAAATACTTATGCCCTGGGAAACCCGTCCGCAAAACAGCGAGAGATGGAGAAGGCGTGCCTTGCAGCGATTAAAGCGGGAGAAGAAGTCTTAAAAGCAGGCGTTCCTGCGAACGAGGTTTATCGTGCGGTTTCCAATCCTTTGGAAGAAGCGGGATTCGGACCTCTGGTGCATCATGCGGGGCATGGAATTGGGTTGGCACACCCCGAATATCCAATTCTCGTTCCCGAAAACAACGATCCTTTAAGAACTGGCGATGTGATAACAATCGAACCGGGGATATACCTCGACGGCGTCGGCGGGATGCGGTTCGAACACAATTTTCTTCTGACTGAAGACGGTTGCGAACGACTGACCAATCACCGACTGGGACTCACCTTCTAACATTAGAATCGACCGCACGAAATTCCATGCCCGATTCCTCTTCGACGACCAGCCAGCAATTTTCGAAATTGGGTTTCGAAGAAGAGTACCCCTTCGATTCGCATTTTCTCGATCTCGACGGCGTGAAATACCACTACATCGACGAAGGAGAAGGGCAGCCGTTCCTGATGGTGCATGGGAACCCCACCTGGAGTTTCGCCTTTCGCAACTTCGTCAGGGAATTTTCGAAAACTCATCGGGTGATTGCGGTTGACCATATCGGTTGCGGATTTTCCGACAAACCGCAGAATTATTCTTACACACTCACACAGCACATTCAAAATCTGTCTCGTTTGATTCAATCGCTCGATCTCCAACAAATTACTCTGATGGTGCACGATTGGGGGGGAGCAATCGGTTTCGGTGCCGCGATTGAAGAACCGCGAAGATTCGAACGCTTCGTCGTCTTGAATACTTCTGCATTTCGGGGGAAAAAAATTCCGCTGCGAATTGCAGTGTGTCGTCTTCCAATTCTGGGAGCGATAGCCGTCCGGGGGTTGAATCTTTTCGCCGGGGCAGCCCTGAAGATGACGATCGACAAACCCCAACGCATGACGACAGCAGTGAAAAATGGCTATCTCGCCCCCTACAACAACTGGGCAAATCGTGTCGCGGTGCATCGGTTCGTGCAAGATATCCCCGTGAAAAAGTCGCATCCCAGCTACGCAACCGTACTCAGGATTGAAGAAGGATTAGCGCAGTTCGCAGAATGTCCGTTACTTTTGTTGTGGGGGATGCGCGACTGGTGCTTCCACTACGGGTTTTTGAAAGAATTTCAAAACCGGTTCCCCAAGTGCGAAACCGAAGCCTATGAAGATGCCGGCCATTACGTTTTCGAGGACGCTCACGAGCGGATGATTCCTCGAATTCGCAGATTTTTCGGTGAAAACCCCCTGAAATCACACTAATTCTGCAATGTGTCTCTTCCCCAAAACGCTCTGGACTCAATAGCTTCATTTTGCGACACTTCGCCCTCTGTTTTTCGGGAAAGCCTCCCATTTTCGCGGTACGGATTCCATTTTCAGAAAAGATCGTTGTTTCCATGACTGTCTTGAGCGTCACCGTTGTGATTCCCATCTATAACGAGGAAGAAAATATCCGTCGACTCTACGATGCACTCATAGGCACCATGTCCCACTGCGGTCGTGAGTTTGAACTGATCTTCGTCGACGACGGTTCCTCGGATTCTTCCAGCGATGAGTTGGAACGATTGATGATGGAAGACCCCGTCGTGAGGGTGATCGAATTCCGCCAGAACTTTGGTCAGACCGCCGCCATGAGTGCGGGAATTCGAGAAGCAACAAAGGATGTCATCGTCACCATCGACGGTGACCTGCAAAACGATCCTAGCGACATCCCTATGATGCTCGAAAAAATCGAAGAGGGCTACGACCTGGTTCACGGCTGGCGAAAAAATCGACAGGACAAGTTTCTCACACGAAAACTCCCTTCCAAAATTGCCAATGCGTTGATCTCCAAAGTCACCGGATTTCCAGTTCGCGATTTGGGTTGCACATTGAAAGCGATGCGACGCGAGGTCGGACAGGAACTCAGATTGTACGGTGAGATGCACCGATTTATTCCCATTCTCGCACACTGGCGGGGGGCGAAGTGTGTCGAGGTCGTCACCAAACATCATCCGCGAAAGTTCGGACAATCGAAATACGGGCTCTCGCGAACCATTCGTGTCATCCTCGATCTGATTACAGTGAAATATCTTATTCAGTATCTCGTTAGCCCGATGAAACTTTTCGGAGCGATTGGACTACTGTGCTGTTCAGCGGGATTAGTCTCTGGAGTGGTCACGGTTTGGATGAAGGTCTTCCAACACGTCGATATGACCGGCAATCCCCTGCTGTTGTTAACCGTCGGATCGACCGTGGTGGGGTTTCAGTTTATCGGCATGGGAATGCTCGGTGAGTTGGGAGCGAGAATTTACTACGAAGTCGAGAAATTTCCTCCTTATGCCATTCGAAAGAAAAAGAATTTTCAACCGATCAACGGCGAAGAATGGCAAGAACCTGTTTTGAGAAAATGGGCCGCGTAATTCGCCATGTCAAAGCGAGCCATGGGGTTGAACTCCTGGGAGATTCTGTCAAGAAAACCTCGTCGCTCATCGAAGAGCAATTTTTAGTCACGCTGCAACATGGATGGTCAATTGGAATTCGAGACACCGAAACTTTCTGGCGATTCCGAACGTCTCCCTTGCTGGTTGATTTTCGCTCTGATACCGTTTGCAGGGATCGTTCTCTTTTACAACCTTGGAAGTTGCAGGACGTTCGGTTCGCATGAGGTTTTTGCGGCTGTTCCCGCCAGAGAAATGATTCGCTCGAACGATTGGATCGTCCCAAAGTTTGGAGGGTTGCCAAGACTTAAAAAACCACCGCTTGCTTATTGGGTTGTCGCAACATCTGCCACCGTTTTCGGTCGGCTTGACGAATGGTCTGCACGATTCCCTGCTGCGTGTTCGGCATTGTTGTTGTCGTTGGTTCTGGGGTATTGGGGCTGGAAAAGATATGGCAAAATAGCGGGGATTGCATCGGGAATCGTACAACTTACGAGCATCTACGTGATTCTTTTCGAACGCAAAGCAGAAATCGACATGATGCTTTGTCTGTTCACAACCGTTGCCATTTTTCTCATTTCAGAGCATGGGGCCGAACATTCTCGCAAGCATCAATTTTGGCGATGGACTGCTATTTACACGTTCATTTCACTTTCCTGGTTGGCGAAATTTCATTTCGGCCCGGCGATGATTGTCGCTCCAGTGGTGATTTATTTCGTGCTTGAAAAACGATTCCGGGAATTGAAGTGCTTCTTCCACCCGGTCGGGTTGGTACTGTTTGTCGCGGCGGTTGTCATCTGGCCTTATTTCGTGTTGCAACAGGTTCCCGATGCCTGGAGCGTTTGGAAGACTGAGACGATGGGACGTGCGGTGGGGGAATTAGGGCGACAGCCTGTCTGGTTTTATATTCCGAACATTCTCTGGCTGACATTACCCTGGACCCCCTTTGCATTGTGGGCGATTCCGCAAAGTTTCCGTCGTGCATGGAAGGAACACGATTCCCATGAGCGATTCCTCTGGATTTGGTTCCTTGCGAATTTCGCCATCGTCACAATCTCTGCCGAAAAACACAAACACTATATTATGTCTGCCCTGCCAGTGTTCTCTCTGCTTGCGGGACAGAGTTTACAGGGACTTGTTCGGAAGATACGAGACGGTGAGTTTCGCATTTCACCTCGTTTGACGATACTCCATGCCGTATTCGTCGTGGCAGGAATGTCAACGGTCGATTACTTCGCAGAAAAAAAATATCCTTACCTGCATTCTGCAATCGTGTTTTTCTGTGTGACAATGACAGTCGGGAGTGTGCTTGGAGTGTGGCTCATGCAGAAAAAACGCTACCAATTCAGCCTTGGCTTGACTCTGGTCACTTCGTCTCTAGGCTTGATGATTTTTATGCAAGGCATCTTACCCGCCAGAGATCATAGTGCTCACTACGCACGGTTTTCTCAACGGATTCGAAACAAACTCATTTCACGGGCGAATGTGACAGTTTACAAACTCGGTCAATCGTCGGTGGTGTATTACCTGAACGACCCTGTCACGCGCAGCGAATCGCTTGAAGATTTGAAAACACGATTGCGCGAGAATGGAATCCTGCAACTCGTCACAATGGAGATGTATCTTCCAGAATTAGCCACTCTGGGGAAGTTACAAATCGTGGAGTCGATGAAGGGAAAAAAACTAATTCCAAAACTGAAGCACCCCCCGCTGGTCCTGATAGACCTCGAACGACCTCCGCAAATGACATCTGAAAAACCTGACCGCAGACAATAGCGGAATGCCGGGTCGTTAGCTCATAGGAACGATCGCTGGGGAGAATTTTGTCCAAAATCTTCCGTTTTGTAGAAAATTTCTCTGTTTCAGTGTAGGATGCTAGATTCATAAAAAAACGCACAAACCGATGGAATTTCTATCGCCTCCTTAACAAGCATCATTGAAAAACCGACCAAGAGCCAGGAGAAGACTTCATGAGCGAAGCCGCAATTCCCGAGAACACCGCAGCCTCCAGTAAAAACGATCGGCTGCTTTTTTTGGGATGTTTTATCGCGTTGATTACAACCGCATTCGGTTTCATTATTCGTGCAATGATTCTCGATGAATGGGCTGTCGATTTCAATTTAAGTGAAACGCAAAAAGGAGAGATTCTGGGCGTCGGTCTTTGGCCATTCGCGATCAGTATTGTGCTTTTCAGTTTAATCATCGATAAAATTGGCTACCGGGCTGCAATGTTTTTCGCATTGGCATGTCATGTCGCTTCCGCGATTATCACGGTCTTTGCCACGGGTTACTGGAGCTTATAT
>Ga0114931_10007368_pt1 | contig 13435 bp, 13 predicted proteins | sample 2SBtaG_FD_89579 | JGI IMG/M metagenome (GOLD analysis project Ga0114931, IMG submission 89579) | Deep subsurface microbial communities from Kolumbo volcano to uncover new lineages of life (NeLLi) - 2SBTROV14_V59a metaG | ecosystem: Environmental > Aquatic > Marine > Volcanic | place: Kolumbo... | reverse complement strand
AGGCCGAGAAATCCGCCGGCAGTTCGGTCAAGTTCTGCCTCGTGGCCAGCGGCCAGGCGGATCTCTATCCCCGCTTCGGGCGCACCATGGAGTGGGATACCGCGGCCGGCCACGCGGTTCTGCTGGCCGCCGGCGGCGGCGTGGTGCGGGCCGACGACGAAACCCCGCTCACTTACGCCAAGCCGGGCTTCGAACACCCGCATTTCATCGCCCGCGGCACGCCCTGAGGGCCCCTAACCGGCCGCGCGCAGGACCTCCCGCGCGAGCGCGCCGATCTCTTGCGCCGCGCGCCCGCGCGGCTGCGCCTCGTTCACGGCGCGCCCGCTGGCGAGCGCGGCGGCGAAGGCGACCCGGTTGCCGATGCGCGTGCGCGCGATCCTGGCGCCCAGGCGCTTGGCCTCCGCGAACATCTCCTCGTTCAGGTTGGCGCGCGGCGGCACCCGGTTCAGCACCACCAATGCCGGCGAGCCCTCCCGTCGGGCCAGCTCCAGGGTCGGCCGCGTGGCCCATACATCCATGGGCGAGGGCTGCACCGGCACGATCACCAGATCCGCGTTGCGAACCGCGATCCTGGCTTCGGTTTCCGCGTGGGGCGGGCTGTCGATCAGAACGATGTCCGCATCCCCGGCGAGGCGCGATACCTCCGCGCGCGTGCGCCAGCCGCTGACCGCGTTGAGCAAAAGGCCGGCCCCGGCATCACCCATGGTCGCTTCGCGCACCCGGTACCACGCGCTCAACGATTGCTGCGGGTCGATATCGATGAGCGCCACGCGCCGCTTGGCCGCGCTGAACGCAACCGCCAGATGGGCGACCAGGGTGGTCTTTCCCGCGCCGCCTTTTTGCTGGGCGACGGTCAAAACCTTCGCGGGCATAAGGAGTTTCCCCCTCGCTCCAGTCCCCAAGAGCACGACCGGAACATTCTGCATGGCGCGTTTTCCCGGCACAAGGCGCAAGCGGGCGCGATCGTCCGCGCGCATGCGGCGCTTGACCGGCGGTGCGCCTGGGCGCACAATTATTTCACGTGGTCGGGCAACCGATGACGATTTAGCCGCCGCAATGCCTGTGCGGCGACTCGCGACGCTTCTCACTACCGCGGGTGGGATGGCGCCGACCGAGACAGAGCTAGAGAGCGAAAGTCCAGGAGCCGTCCGCAGATTGGCGGCTCCTGGCGTATATTGGGCGGCGAAATCGGCGCGCCGCGCCACACGCGAATGTCGCCAACACATGCCCGAAACCGCATCAGCGCAAACACCGCCCAACCCCCGCGTGCGCCCGCCCACGCAAGAGGCGGTCGCCGAGGCCGCGGACATCCTGCGCGCCGGCGGGCTGGTCGCCTTTCCCACCGAGACGGTCTACGGCCTGGGCGCCGATGCCACCAACGACGCGGCGGTGGCCGCCATATACGCGGCCAAGCGGCGGCCCCGCTTCAACCCGCTCATCGTCCATTGCGCCAACGCCGATGGGGCGGCCCGCGCGGTCGCGTTCGACGACCGCGCCCGGCGCGTGGCGGCGCGCTTCTGGCCCGGGCCCCTCAGCCTGGTGTTGCCGCGCGCGACCGGCTGCCGGGTTTCGCTTCTGTGCGGCGCCGGGTTGGACTCCCTCGCCGTGCGAGTGCCCGATCACGAGGTCGCGCGCGCCCTGCTCGCCGCCTTCGCCGGCCCCATCGCGGCGCCGAGCGCGAACCCGGCGGGCGCCATCAGCCCCACCACCGCGGCCCATGTCGCCACCGGATTGGGTGAGCGGGTGGACCTTATCCTCGACGGGGGCCCGTGTCCGGTCGGGGTCGAATCCACGGTGCTCGACCTGACCGGCCCGGCGCCGGTCCTGCTGCGCCCCGGCGGCGTGCCGCCCGAGGTGCTGGAAGAGGTCATCGGGCCCCTGGCACGCCCCGAGGCCGACACCCCCCTCGCCTCGCCCGGCATGGCCGGCGCCCACTACGCGCCGCGCTTGCCAATGCGCCTCGAGGCGACCACGGCCGAAAGCGACGAGGGCCTGCTGGCCTTTGGCGCCGACGTGCCGGCCGGGGCCGCGCTGACCATCAACCTGAGCCAGACCGGCGATCTCGAGGAGGCGGCGGCCAACCTGTTCGCCGCCCTGCACGCCCTCGACCGACCGGATTTGCGCGCGATCGCGGTCATGCCCGTGCCGGAGCGGGGTCTGGGGGCCGCGATCAACGACCGCCTGCGCCGCGCCGCCAAGGGCCGGGCGCCATGAACGACCGGAGGGATACCTCGGCCGCGATGGGGGCGCTGATCGAGCGCCTGGCGAACGCGCTCGGCCCCAAGGGCATGATCCGCGATCCCGACGAGATCGCGCCACACCTGGTGGAGGCGCGCGGCCGCTACCGGGGCGCCGCGCCCTGCGTGGTCAAGCCGGCCAATACCGCCGAGGTCGCCACGGTCGTGCGCCTGTGCGCCGAAGCGGGCGTGCCCATGGTGCCCCAGGGGGGCAACACCGGGCTGGTCGCCGGGGGCATTCCGTTCGAGAACGGCGGCGCGATCATCGTCAATCTGTCGCGCATGAACCGGATCCGTGCCCTGGACCCGCTCAACGATACCATCACGGTCGAGGCCGGCTGCATCCTGCAACGGGTTCAGGAGGCGGCCGACGGCGCCAACCGCCTGTTCCCCCTGGACCTGGGCGGGCGCGGCACGGCTCAGATCGGCGGCAACATCTCGACCAACGCCGGCGGCATTCAGGTGCTGCGCTACGGCAACATGCGCGAGTTGGTGCTCGGCCTGGAGGTGGTGCTCGCCGACGGGCGCGTGTGGGACGGCCTGCGCGGCTTGCGCAAGGACAACACCGGCTACGACCTGAAGCAGATGTTCATCGGCGCGGAAGGCACCCTCGGCATCGTCACCGCCGCGGTCTTGCGCCTCTATCCCAAGCCCCACTCAAGCGCGACCGCTTTCGTCGCGGTCAAGGACGTGGCCGGCGCGGTGGCCCTGCTCGGCCACCTGCGCGACGCCATGGGCGATACCCTGTGCAGCTTCGAGCTGTTGCCGCGCATCGGCGTGGAGATGCCCGTGCGCCATATCCCCGGGGTGCGCGACCCCCTGCCCGCGCCCCACGACTGGTACGTGCTCGTGGAGGCCACCTCGGCGGCGCGCGCCGATACGCTGAGCGAGGCGCTGGAGGCGGCCCTGGCGGCGGCCTACGACGCAGGGCTGGTGCTCGACGCCGCGCTCGCCGCGAGCGCGGCCCAGGCCGAGTCGTTCTGGCGCGTGCGCGAGGGCCTGAGCGAGGCGCAAGGTTACGAGGGCGGCTCGATCAAGCATGACGTCTCGGTGCCGATCTCGGCGATCGCCGCCTTCATCGCGCGCGCCAGCGCGGCGGCGACTGCCCTGGTGCCGGGCGGACGACCGGTGGCGTTCGGCCACATCGGCGACGGCAACATCCATTTCAACCTGAGCCAGCCCATGGGCGCCGACCGGGCGGCGTTCCTCGCGCGCTGGGACGAGGTGAATCGGTGCGTCCACGATATCGTGATCGAGCTCGGCGGCTCGATCAGCGCCGAGCACGGCATCGGGCGCATGAAGGTCGCGGAAAACGCCCACTACAAGGCGCCCATCGAGATCGAGCTCATGCGCCGGATCAAGACCGCGCTCGATCCGAGGAACCTCATGAACCCAGGCAAGGTGCTGAGTAAATAACCTACCGCATGTCCGCGAGCGCGTCGTCGACGCGGTCGAGAAGTTGGTCGCATACCGCCTCGTCGTGGGCGAGCGAGAGGTAGAGCTTGGTGCCCATGGGGTTGAGAAAGATCCCGCGCGCGACCAGCGCCAGCATGAGCGCCCGGCCCTTGGCCCCGTCGCCGGCGGCGGTCGAGCGATAGTCGCGCACCGGCGCCTCCGTGAACACCACCTGCGCGAGCGGCCCATCGCCAATCACCCGCGCGGTCATCTGGCGCGCGGCCAGGACCCGGCGCAGACCCGCGCGCAGGTAATCCCCCAGGGCGAACAGGCGCTCATACGTGCCCGGCCGGCGAAACACGCCGAGCGCCGCGCCGGCGGCGGTCGTGGAGACCGGATTACCGCCGAGCGTCGAGGCGACCCACATGTAGTCCGGCGCGCCCAGGCGATCCTCGCGCACATGGGCCATCAGCGACCGCGCTGCGCCGAACGCCCCGATCGGATAGCCGCCGCCCAGCGCCTTGCCGTAGGCCACCAGGTCGGGGATCACCCCATAGCGCTCCTGCGCGCCGCCATAGGCCAGGCGAAAGCCGGTCACCACCTCGTCGAAGATAAGCAGGATTTCGCGCGCGCGCGTGGCCGCGCGCAGGCCTTCGAGAAACCCGGGCTCGGGCGCGAGGCAACGCTGCAACGGCTCGACGATAACGCCCGCGATCTCGTGCCCGTGGGCGGCGAGGATGCGCGTGGTCGTCTCCAGATCGTTGAACGGGGCCACCAGGAGATCCCGCGCCACCATGTGCGCGAGGCCGCCGGCGACCGGATCCGGCGCCGGAAAATCCGGTGGATCGGCGGGAAAGAGGCTGGTCACGCCGGCCTCGTTGGCGCCGTGGTAGGCGCCCTCGAACTTGAGGATCTTGGGCCGCCCGGTCACCGCGCGGGCCAGGCGCTGGCAGTACATGGTGGCCTCCGTGCCCGAGGCGCAGAACCGCACCTGCTCGCACGCCGGCGACAGGCGCACGATCTCCTCGCCCAACGCCAGCGACGCCTCGGTCACGTACGCGAAGTTGGAGCCGCGCGCCGCCTGGGCCGTCACCGCATCGACCACCTCGGGCCGGGCGTGGCCCACCAGGACCGAGCCCCAGCCCATGGAGAAATCGAGAAACTCGCGCCCGGCGCTATCCCACAGCCGGCACCCCTCGCCGCGCGCGATGACCATGGCCAGCTCCGGCGGCAGGTTGAACTCGCCGTTGGAGCCGCCGGGAAAGATCGCGCGCGAACGCGCCGCCATGTCCCGCATCGGAATGTCTCCCGGTGGGTCGCTATCGCGGCCCGGCGTCGCGAAACCCGACAAGCTGGATCAGGCGCCCGGTCTCGCGCGTCGTGCCGAACGCCTCGCCCGACGAATGCCAGAGCCAGGGCCGGTACAGAATCAGTCGGTTGAAGCGCATGGGCACGGTCATCAGGTGCTCCCACTTCGCTGGGTCGTTGCCGTCTTGTTGCATGAGCGCGGCCATGCTCGCCGGGCCGTAGGCGCGCAGTTCGTCCTCGGTGAGCGGCGTGCGGTCCGAATTCAGCCCCTTGTGGCGAAAAAAGGCCGTGCCGCCCCGGCACTGCTCCGGCGGGTTGAGATAGATCACGCCAACCCAGGTCAGCAGCGGCGGATCCACGTGCACCAGATACCGGCTTGGCTCGCCGGCCAGGGTAATGCGGAAGCCGCCATGGCCAGCGTTGGGATCGAGGTTGCCGGCGACCGGGCTTCCGACCAGGCGCGACACCACCTCGTCCAGGCCGGGCGGCATGTACTTGCGGTCCGAGTTGCGCCCCGGGTAAGTGCGCGGGGCCGATGTCTCCGGATAATCGGATGCCAGCGCCATGCGCCGCACCTCCACGGGGTCCGGATAAAACTCGTCCACGACAATCAGGGATTGATACACCTTGCCACCCTCGTCCGACCGCCCTTCGAGGCCAAGCCCGCGCTTACCAAAGACGGGACATCGACGCGGCGCCACGCTACAACGAAGCCAAGGAGCAGCCAAGTCCATGGGACGGATCGACATGAACACAAGCGGCAATTCGCGCACCGGCGGGCAAATCCTGGTCGATCAACTGCGCGTCCATGGCGCCGACCTTGCCTTCGGCGTTCCCGGCGAGAGCTATCTGGCGGTGCTCGACGCGCTCTACGACGCGCCCGATTTGCGTTACGTGATCTGCCGCCAGGAGGGCGGCGCGGCCATGATGGCCGAGGCCCATGGCAAGCTGACCGGGCGGCCCGGCATCTGCATGGTGACCCGCGCGCCCGGCGCGGCCAACGCCAGCGTCGGCCTGCACATCGCGGCCCAGGATTCGACTCCCATGATCTTGCTGATCGGGCAGGTCGGCCGGTCCATGCTGGGGCGCGAGGCATTTCAGGAAATCGATTACCGCCACATGTTCGGCCACGTCGCCAAATGGGTCGCCGAGATCGAGGACCCGGCACGCATTCCCGAGTACGTGGCCCGCGCCTACGCAACCGCGACCGCCGGCCGGCCCGGCCCGGTGGTGCTGGCCCTGCCCGAGGATATGCTGCGCCAACGCGCCGCGGCCGATGACGCGCCCGGCCACCGCCCAAGCCCGGCGCATCCAGGCGCCGAAGACATGGCGCGCTTGCGCGAAATGCTGGCCGCGGCCGAGCGGCCCTTCGTCATTGTCGGCGGCAGCGGCTGGACCCCCGAGGCGGTGGCGGACTTCCAGGCCTTCGCGGGCGCCAACCGGCTGCCGGTGGGGGCCTCGTTCCGCCGCCAGGACCGCTTCGACAACACTCACCCCTGCTACGCCGGCCACGTGGGCATCAACCCGGACCCGCGCCTTAAGGCGCGCATCGAGGCAGCCGACCTGCTGCTCGCGGTCGGCACCCGCCTCGGCGAGGCGACGACCGGCGGCTATACCCTCTTCGACGTGCCGCGCCCGCGCCAGCGGATGATCCATGTCCACCCCGGGGCGGAGGAGCTGGGCCAGGTCTATCAGGCGGACCTCGCGATCAACGCGGGTATGGCACCCTTCGCCGCCGCGGCCCGGGCGCTCGCGCCCATCGATCCGGCGCCATGGTCGGGCCTGAGCGAAACCGCGCACCGGGAGTATCTGGAAAGCCTGGACGCGCCCACGATCCCCGGCGATCTGCAAATGGGCGAGGTGATGGCGCACCTGCGCGCGGTCCTGCCGCCCGAGACGATCGTCGCCAACGGCGCGGGCAACTATTCCATCTGGCCGAACGGGTTCTACCAGCACCGCGCTTTTCCAACCCAACTCGGGCCGACCAGCGGTTCCATGGGCTACGGTACGCCGGCGGCGGTCGCGTCCAAGCTGGTCTTTCCCGACCGGCCGGTGATCGCGTTCGCCGGCGATGGCTGCTTCATGATGAACGGGCAGGAACTGGCCACCGCCGCGCAATACGGCCTCAAAATCGTGGTGCTGGTGGTCAACAACGGCATGTACGGCACCATCCGCATGCACCAGGAACGCGCCTACCCGACCCGAACCCTCGGCACCGATCTCGCCAACCCGGATTTCGCGGCGCTCGCCCGCGCTTACGGCGCCCATGGCGAAACGGTGACCCGCACCGAGGAGTTCGCCCCCGCCTTCGAGCGGGCCATGGGCGCGGGCGGGCCGGCGCTGATCGACCTGCGCGTCGATCCGGAGGCGATCACCCCGCGCGTCAGTCTCTCGCAATTACGCGAACAGGCGCTGGCCGCGCTCGAGCGATAGCGCCCGGCTCCGCGCTATGCGGGCGGGGCTATGCGGGCGGGCGACTCGACCGGGTCAGGACATAGGCGAGGATCGGCGCTAGGGCCGAGGCCGTCAGCCCGAGCCACACCCGGTCGTAACCCAAGACCAAGCCAATATAGGCGAGGCTAAGCGCCATCATGACCGCGCACGCGACCTTCGCCCGCGGCGGGATCACTCGGTGCGCGTGCCAATCGCGCAAGGGACCGCCCAAGCGGGGATGGCTGTAGAGCCACAGGTGAAAGCGCGGCGACGAACGCGAGAACGCCCACAGCGCCAGTCCCAGGCATACCATGCTGGGCACGAACGGCAGCGGTAGCCCGCCCACGCCCAGGACCAGGCTGACCCACCCGAGGGATAAAACGATATAGCGCGCGCCCGGATGGGCGAGCACGCGGCTATCCGGCATGCCCATGGGCGCCGGCGGTCGATCCATGCGGGGGGCCATGGCGCCATGGTGGAGCACCATGGTAAACGGACGGTTAACGGCCGCGCGCGGTGGTGCCGGTTACCGGTCCAGCTTCTTGCCGCTCAGCTCGGCGTCCCGGCGGGCTTGCTCCGCGCTCTCGCGCCGGCGCGCCGCCTTGGGTTGGCCGAAGCGGGTACGGTTCTCCGCCGCCCGAGCGTCCTTCGCGGCGCGCTTCCGGCCCTTGCGCGCTTGGCGCAGGTTGACGATTTCGGCCACGAGCGCGCCCTCCGATCATTGCATCGGCGTACCATAGACGAGAAACACGGCCCGGTCACCGGTCCACCCCCTGGCATGCTTGGCCCGGCGCGCCTACCTTAAGAGAAAGTGGGACATGTCCCGGCCGGCCATGGGCCGCCGGGGCCAGAGAGGGAGAGACGATCATGAGCGACCGACTTCAGATCGACGAGCAGCCAGGGTCGAGGGCGGCCGGAACCGCGCTTCGCTCGCTGAAAGAGCGCGTCAACGACCTGCTCGAGGAGTTTTGGGAAAAGGTGGGAACGCGGCACCCCGCGGTCTCCGGGCGCGCGCTCGGCGGGGTCGCGACCGAGACCGACCTGAGCCGAAGCGAGAACGCCCTGCACATCGAGATCGAGTTGCCGGGCATGGAGATGGACGATATCGAGATTCTGGTACAGGATCGCGATCTGACCGTGCGCGGCGAAAAACGCATCCAACGGGACTTCGAGGGGCGGACGTTTTATGTGAGCGAACGAGCCTTTGGCGAATTCGCTCGGACCTTTTGCTTGCCCGAGGGGGCGCGACCCCAGGACGCCACGGCGCGCTACCGCAACGGCGTGCTGGAGATCGACGTGCCACGGGAGCCGACCCCCGCGGGCGCGACCCGCAAGATTCGCGTGCGGTCCGCGTAACGCCCGAGACGGAGGAGAAAAATCTTGAGCGACTACGCCGCGCCCATCGCGGACATGGGCTTTGTGCTTCGGGAGATCGCGGACCTCGATGGGATCGCCCGCCTGCCCGGCTACGAGGAGGCGACCCCGGACCTGGTGGACGCGGTCTTGACCGAGGCTGGGCGCCTGGCCGGCGAGGTGCTGGCGCCGCTCAATCAAACCGGCGACCGGGAGGGCTGCACCCTGGACAACGGCACGGTGCGTACCCCAAGCGGCTTTCCCGAAGCCTACAGGCGGTTCGTCGAGGGCGGTTGGGGCTCGCTGCCATTCGACCCGGCCCACGGCGGGCAGGGATTGCCCTGGACCCTGGCGACGGCGGCGCAGGAGATGTGGAACGCCGCCAACCTCAGCTTCGCCCTGGGCCCGCTCTTGACCCAAGGCGCGGTGGAGCTGCTGCAAGCCCACGGCGGCGAGGCGCAAAAACGCGCCTACCTGCCACGCATGATCTCGGGGGAATGGAGCGGCACCATGAACCTGACGGAGCCGCAGGCCGGCTCCGACGTGGGCGCGCTCAAGACCCGCGCCGCGCCGGACGGCGAACGTTATCTGATCACCGGGCAGAAGATCTTCATCACCTGGGGCGAGCACGATTGCACCGAGAACATCATCCACATGGTGCTCGCGCGCCTGCCCGGCGCCCCGGCGGGAACCAAGGGGATCAGCCTGTTCGTCGTGCCCAAGTTCCTGCCCGGGCCCGATGGCGCGCCCGGCGCGCGCAACGACCTGCGTTGCGTCTCGATCGAGCACAAGCTGGGCATCCACGGCTCGCCAACCTGCGTCATGGCTTACGGCGACGGCGACGGCGCCATCGGCGAGATGGTCGGCGAGGCGAACCGGGGCATGGCGTACATGTTCACCATGATGAACAATGCCCGCCTCTCGGTCGGCGTGCAGGGCCTAGCGGTGGCCGAGCGCGCCTACCAGAAGGCGCGCGCCTTCGCCCGGGCGCGGGTTCAGGGGCGCCCGCTGGAGTCGCGCGATGGGCCGCCCGTGCCCATCATCCGGCACCCGGACGTGCGCCGCATGCTGATGACCATGAAAGCCACCATCGAGGCCATGCGCGCCCTCGCCTACACCGCCGCCGCCGCGCTCGACCGCGCCAAGCGCGAACCAGACGAGGCCGCGCGCGCCGCCGCGCAAGCCCGCGTCGATCTGTTGATCCCGGTGGTGAAAGCCTGGCTCACCGACCAGGGCTGCGAGGTCGCCTCCCTGGGCGTGCAGGTGCACGGCGGCATGGGGTTCATCGAGGAAACCGGAGCCGCGCAATATTATCGCGATGCGCGCATCGCCCCCATCTACGAGGGCACGAACGGCATTCAGGCCCTCGACCTCATGGCGCGCAAGGTCTTGCGCGACCAGGGCGCGGCCGCGCGCGCCCTGGTCGCCGACATGGAGGCGGATCTGAGCGCGCCGGCGCCGGATAATGATCCGGAGGTCATGTTGATCCAGCAGGCGGCCGCGGAAGGGGCGCGCATGCTCGCCGCCGCGACCGAGGGATTGCTCCGCGCGGGCCACGACGATCCGCGCCAGGGCGCGGCGGTGGCGGCGCCCTATCTACATTTGTTCGGAATCGTGGCCGGCGGCTGGCTGATGGGGCGGAGCGCCGCGGCCGCCCAGCGCCGGCTCGGCGCGGGCGACGGCGCCGAAGCCGCCGGTTTCTTGCGCGCGAAAATCGATACCGCCCGCTTCTACGCGGACAACATCCTGTCGCGCGCCGCCGCCGAGGCGGCGGCCGTCGCGCGCGGCGCGCCCAGCACGCTCGCCCTCGGCGAGGACCAGTTTTAAGGATCGGGCGCGGGGCATGCCCGCGCCCGTCCCGCGAGCGGCTCAGCCCTTCGAGATCGCGATCTTCTTTTTCTTCGCCTTGGCCTCGGCCAGCTTGGGCAGGGTAACGGTGAGTACGCCCTTGTCGAACTTCGCCTTGATCTTGGCCGCGTCGATCGTATCGGGCAGCCGCATGGAGCGCGCGAACGAGCCATAGCGGCGCTCGGACACGACGTAGTCGCGCTCCTTGGTTTCCGACTCCGCCTTCTTCTCGCCGCGCACGGTCAAGACACCGTCGGAGTAGGTGAGATCGATATCCTTCTCCTCGATCCCAGGCAGCTCCGCGGCGATCTGAATCGCGTCGTCGGTTTCGCTCACGTCGAATTTCACGTCGACGCCGCGCCCCCACGGCGGCGTGTGCGGCGGCTCGAACGTAAACAAATCGCGCGAGAGCGAGGGCAGGCGCCAATCGCTCATGAAGTCGTCGAACAGATGATCCATCTGCTCGCGCAGCGCCATCAGCGGGTGCGATACGGACGGCTCGCTGGGGGCGACGTTCTTGCCCGGCCGGCGGGCTTCCTTGGTGACCTCGACCCTTTTCGCCATCGTTGTCCTCCATTCGTTGAAGGCCTGAAAATGGCCGGTTACACAACTTTTGAAATCCTAGACCACCCTGGCGCCGGGCGCCTTGACGTACATCAACGCGCGCGGGTTGATCTTTGCCGGCCGCCTGACCACCATGACCGGGCGACGCGGGCTCCCGCGTGGATCGAGAACCAAGAAAAAGGTGCGGGGCATGAGTGAACGGGACGCGATTCTGGCCATCGACCAGGGCACGACCAGCACACGGGCGATGCTGTTCGACCGCGCGGGCCGGCCGGTGGGGCAAGCGCAACGGGAATTCGAGCAGCACTTTCCCCAGCCTGGATGGGTCGAGCACGACCCGGAGGACATCTGGCGCGATACCATCGCGGTCGCCGGCGAAGCGCTGCGCGCGGCGGATCGCGCGGCCGGCGACATCGCGGCGATCGGCATCACCAACCAGCGCGAGACCACGGTGGTGTGGGACCGCGCGACCGGCGCCCCCATTCACCGGGCCATCGTCTGGCAGGACCGGCGCACCGCGCGCGCGTGCGAGCGCCTGCGCGCGGCCGGGCACGAGGCGCTGGTGCGGGAGCGCACCGGCCTCCTAATCGATTCATATTTCTCGGCGACCAAGGTGGCCTGGCTGCTGGACAACGTGGACGGCGCGCGGGCGCGGGCGCGCCGCGGCGAACTGGCCTTCGGGACCATCGACTGCTTCCTGCTCTGGCGCCTGACCGGCGGGCGCGTGCACGCCACCGACGCGACCAACGCGGCGCGCACCATGCTCTACGACATCCACAAGCAGGCGTGGGACCAGGAGCTTCTGGCCCTGTTCGACATCCCGGCGTCGATGCTGCCCGCGGTGCGCGACAACGACGCCCCCTTCGGCACGGCGGCGGCGAACCTGCTGGGCGCCGAGATTCCCATCGCCGGCATGGCCGGCGATCAGCAGGCGGCGACCGTGGGCCAGGCCTGTTTTCGCGAGGGCATGACCAAATCCACCTATGGCACCGGCTGCTTTGCTCTTTTGAATACGGGCGCGCGGGCGCTGGCATCCAAGAACCGCCTGCTGACCACGATCGCCTATCGCATCGACGGCCGCGCCACCTACGCCCTGGAAGGCAGCATCTTTGTCGCCGGGGCCGCCGTGCAATGGCTGCGCGACGGCCTGGGCATCATCGCCTCGGCGGGCGATACCGAGGCCCTGGCGCGCGCCGCCGACCCGGCGGAGGCGGTCTACATGGTTCCGGCCTTCACCGGCCTGGGCGCCCCCTACTGGGATCCCCACGCGCGGGGCGCGATCCTGGGCCTGACCCGGGCAAGCGGCCCGGCCGAGATCGCGCGCGCCGCCCTGGAGGCGGTCTGCTATCAGACCCGGGACCTACTGGACGCCATGGCGGCGGACGGGGCCGCGCGCCTGGAGACCCTGCGCGTGGATGGCGGCATGGTGGCCAACGATTGGCTCTTGCAAACCCTCGCCGACACCCTGGGGGTCGCGGTGGAGCGGCCCGTGGTAAGCGAGACCACCGCCCTGGGGGCGGCCTGTCTCGCGGGCCTGCGCAATGGCTTTTACGAGGGGCTGGAAGGGATCGCCGGTCACTGGCGGTGCGCCGGGCGCTTCGAGCCGCGTTTGGACGAGGCGACGCGCGCGGCCCGCTACGACGGCTGGCGCGACGCGGTCCGGCGCGTACGGTGTGGGTAGGCGGCGCTATTTTGGCTGAATACCACCGTATTGCGACCTTTTATATTGTTGTGACATACGAGTGACCAGGCGCAAGCCGTTGGAATGCGAAAGATTTCATTAACCCCCGCGGCTCAAGAATAGTGGGAACGGTATAATTTGACTGGCCGGAGCCCCGAGCACGCGCATCATGTCCGCTGCAAAACCGATAAAAACCGCCACGGTCGACGAACGCCGCAGAAGCGAGCGACTGGCCGTGAGCGATCCGGGCGCCTTGACCGCGACCGCGGGCGGGCAGATCTACACCTGCTTTATCGAGGATGTCTCGCCCGAGGGGCTGCGCCTGCGCTTCGTGGGCGCGATGCCGCGCGGCAACGTAATCGCGATCGAGCACCCCATGGCCGGCACCATCTGCGGGCGCTGCGCCTGGCGCGACGGGGACACCATGGGCATGGAACTGCAAAGCCCCGCCTCCGACCTGGAGCGGATCCTCAAGTGCATCTGCCTGGTGCTGTAATACCAACCTGCATTGATCAGAACCCATGCGCCCATTTGCGTTGCCCGATGGACATGATTGTCCACGGCTGATCGATGAGCTTGTTCCAGGCTTCGCAGCACAGGGCGACGATATCGTCGT
>Ga0114931_10007367_pt1 | contig 13436 bp, 8 predicted proteins | sample 2SBtaG_FD_89579 | JGI IMG/M metagenome (GOLD analysis project Ga0114931, IMG submission 89579) | Deep subsurface microbial communities from Kolumbo volcano to uncover new lineages of life (NeLLi) - 2SBTROV14_V59a metaG | ecosystem: Environmental > Aquatic > Marine > Volcanic | place: Kolumbo... | reverse complement strand
CTATTGGATAGAATCCTGTTTGTGATGGGACTTTTAGGATATTTGATGCAGCAGATGTTGTTAGAACTATTGAACCAGTTCCGTTTGTTATTGTAAAATCTGTGTCTCCAAATTCTCTGTGTAGTGTTGCTGTTCCACTTGCAGCGTTTGATAAGTTTGCAGTTATGTTAATTGATTCTCCTGATGAGAATTGTTCTTTTCTTTGTCCGTTTGAATCATATGTTATTATGTCAACATTAAACGCAGATATTCCAAACCATCCTTCGCCTTTGAATGATTTTCCATTATTGTCAACCATAGTATATTTTATATGATATACTCCATTAGGTAATTGTGGTGGAATAATGTTATAAACAACTGTTCCGGTTGCTTTAGAACTATAAGTATTGTTTATTCTTGTTTGAAAGTTAGTATATTCTTGTCTTGTATCTTCATTCACAATTTTATCAAATTTAACTACAAAATTTGTAAGATCTACTGGTTGTTCTGTTGTTATATCAAAAACATTTATTTGCCCTAAAAATGTTTCTCCTGATGTGTATGCAAACTGGTGGTTATTATTTAGGTTTCTTACATCTAAAAATGACTTGTAATTTTGTACAGAGAACCATTTTTGTCTTATTATTGTTTGACCGCCTGTTGTTGTTGCAGTCAGCTTTGCTAAGAAATCTGTTTGTGTTGATGGCGCATTAAAAGATATTGAGCCACTTGTTGCATTTATTGATTTATTATATGATGATTGTATTGTGCCATTTTTTCTTATTATTTGTAACTTTGCACTTGCAATATTTACATTTGATTGAAATTTTGCTTTTGCAAGTTCTCCTGGTTGAAAGATATCTCTTTCTCCTCCGTAGTTGTCAATTAATTCAAAGAATAAGTCTGTGTTGGATACTTCTAAGTATTCATTTCCATTGCCTGTTTTTCCGTTTGAATTTGCTTTTACTCTTAGGAAGTATGCTCCATCTCCTAGTGAAGCAGGAACTGTTAGTGTTAGCTCTGAAGTTATTGTCGGGTTTGTACTTTCCAAAGTGTTAATTGCTGATACATCATAGAATTTTCCATTTTGTTCTAATTCAAAAAAATATGTTGTGTCGTTGTGTTCCAAAAGGTTTCCATTTTCAAGATTTTTTACTACAACATCAAACTTAGCTACTTCTCCTGATTTGTATGGTCTCTTTTCTTGTAGTGTTACTTTCACTGATAATCCTAGAACTGTAAAATATCCTTTTACTTTTTGCTCGTTATTTGACGAGTCTTTCATTACGAATTCTACTTCATAATTTCCGCTTCTTAGTGTTATTGGATTAGTACCATTAGTATTTGCAGTATATTTTCCATTTGTTTCAGTGAAACTTATTGTATTTGTTGTTCCTGTTGGTCCTTTTACGTTTGCAGTTACTGTTGCATTTGTTATTTTTTGACCATTTGAGTATCCTTTAAGTTCAAAATAAGCAATCCCATTTGGTTTAAAGGTGTCTTTTATATTTCCTGCAGAGTCAGTTATTTTGAATTTCAGTGTGAACTTTGCGACTGATACTTCAAAATTTTTTTTCTTGTTCACTACTATTCTATATAGGCCTACTTCTTGTGGTAGTGTTAGACTTTCTACAACATTACTTACGCCTGTATCATTTGTATAAAGAGTTCCGTTTGAATAGTAAACAGAGTATTCATAGGTGTTTGATGTTAGGGTATTTCCTAGGTATTCTTTGACTGTGAATGAGAGGGTTGGGTTTTGGTAAGGAACTGTTAGAGAAGAAGCAATGACTTGGTAGGTTGGTTTTGCGGTGAGGACAGTGTATGTTAAGATTTGTTGGGATGATGAGGTATTGACTGAGGCATTATGGTCGACTTGGGTAATGTTTGTTATATAGTATTCATAGTAACCTTGGTTATCCGTAATCTTATTGCCCAAAAACTGTCCGTCGTTATAAATCGAGACAGTTTGGTCTGCGACTGCGCCAAGAGCATTATCAAGAACATATCCAAAGACTTTGGCTGATTCTCCTTCTGAGAAGTCGTCACCATTTAGGTTCATGACTAGAACCTCTGCTGTTACTAAAGAACTCATCACCATTATTAGTATAAATGCTAATACAGAATAAACTACAATTTGTTTTTTCATCTAAACACCCCAATACCCTAATATCTTTTTAGACAAATGATTTATATATTTTTCTAAACTTTATTCTCTATGGCTATATTAAATCATTTTTCTATATTAAGTTATTTCTTACAAATAAAGAATACATAGAAAAAGGCTAAAGAAAAAGGCTAAAAAGATTCTCTTACTTACTGCTTATTCATTTATTCATTTATTCATTTATTCTTTGATTATAAAGTAAAAAATTGTACTAAATACTGATAAAAATATTATCCCAAATATTATTACAAGCCAGGTTTTTAATCCACTTGTCGTGTTTGCATCATTTGTACGGGTACTATTTGTATTGGTGCTATTTGCCTCTTTTCCTGTCATGTTTGACTGATTATTATTTAAACTTGATAATTTCTTTATTGGTAAATTTGGTCCTTCTAAATCTGTTGGTTGTGTTTGATTCTGAGTCGTCTCGTTTGTTGTAGTGTTTGTGGTGGTTTTTGTTGTAGTAGTATTTGTGGTATTCATGGAATTTGTAGTACTCATGGAACTTGTAGTATTCTGATTTGTGTTATTTGTGTTATTGGTACTTATTGTTCCTGTGTCTGATGAACTTCCTGACGAGCCCCTTGACGAGCTCTCTGATGAGTTTTCCGACGAGCTTTTTGGATTCCCATTGTTTGAAATCGCATCATTACTTGTCGAGTCATTACTAGTTTGTGTCTGTTCTATATCTGCACTCTTAACTCCTAAGTCAAATCTGTTATTTGAGCCTTGTTCGCCAACTTTTGTCGAGTTTATTAGTTTATTTGATATGTAAAAATAAATTGTGTTTCCTGAGTTTACACCTTCATCTGCTTGTGTTTCAGGGTCATCCCATAAAACGTTTAGGCTATAAATTCCATCTTCTGTTGAAACATCTGACTGACCTACAATTGCGCCTGTAACATCTTTTACTATGACTTGTATTCCACTAACAGGCTCATAGGATTCATTTGTTATATATCCATAGTAACCTGTTGGCAACGCAGGGACTGCCTCTATTTTGGATGTAAAGCTTATAATTAAAAAGAAAGATATCAATATAGTCAACACTATTTTCTTATCCATATAACAAACTCTCACACTATAAACCTCATCCTCTATTAACCTAAAAGAATTACTTGCTTTGGTTTTATATATTTTTCTAAATAGATTGGTCTATTTTTAGAACAATTCTGAACAATCTTTATATAATAATGCTTCATTCTATATCTTTATGCCTTTTTGCTCTAATTGTGGATTTGAAGTTTCATCTGATGATAATTTCTGCGTTAAATGTGGTCACAAATTAAAAAAAGTCCCTTTACAACCTAATTCACAAGAGAACTTATCTAACAAAGAACCATTAAAGTCAAATACAGGGAAACAAGAAAATCTAGATAAGGATTCTTCAAAAGAGCATTTTGTTGATTGGCGTCATCTTGAAGAGAAAGATACTACTAAAAAAATCATTAAAAAGGCTTTTTTGCATACGTTCTCTGATTCTGATAAATTAAATATTAAACTAGTTAATATTATTCTTGGCGCTTTAATTTTTGCGATGATTGTTTGGATTTCTCTTCCTTATCTTAATGCAACCATCAATATTGGCCAGGATGCTAGCCATACTGCGGATGGTTCTTGTCGTTATAGACTTGAAGCACCTAATATATTTGTAACTAACACTACTTTTAATGCAGATAATAAAACTATGAGTTTAACTATTACTAATGATCAAAATGAAGATGTGATTCTTGAATCTATTGCTAAGACTTATGAGTTTAAGTTTGATAATAGTGGCGATACTGAGGTTGAGGATTCTGGTTTATTAATTCCAAAAGGTCAAAGTTCAGAAGTTTCTTTCTTAGTTTCTAGTGAGCCCTACATTCTTGGTCTTGATTTCTCTGGTTGTAAGAAAAAGAAGGTTTCTGAGTGGGATACTATTTAGCATCTTTTTTTACATTTCTTCGAGAATAAACGAACAAAATTCTTATGTATTAACTGTTTAATGATGATTTTTGTCTCCTCCTGAAGAACCGAAAGGTTTAAATATCTATTGTACCTTACCTATCAAAAAAAGATATAACCAAAACTGAACAAAACGTAAGATTCAAGGCATGTTTTGTCGTGATGTTTACAATTAATTTATTAAAGGTTCTTTGGGGGAAAAGAGCTTTTGGGGGACATAAAATGAAGATAAATAAGAGTTGTCCAGAGTGTGGAGGCTTTCACTTGGCACACAACGAAGATAAAGGCGAAGTAGTTTGTAAAGGTTGTGGACTTGTCATCGAAGATAAAATGCTTAACTTTGGCCAAGAATGGAGAGAGATGAACGCAGATGACGCAGCTAAAAAGAGGAGAACAGGCTCCTCGCTATCATACACCCATGCAGATAAAGGTCTTGGAACCACAATTGGAACCAAATCAGATATTTATGGTTTAAAGAAGTCTGGTAAAGACAAATTCTTTAGACTTAGAAAATGGCAAAACAACGTAGCATCTGCTATCGAAAGAAATCTTCAAATTGCACTTTCAGAAATTCAAAGATTAATCTCAGTTCTACAACTTGGAAAATCAATTGAAGAAGAAGCTGCAAGAATTTATACAATGGCAGCACAAAAAGGCATTGTTAAAGGCAGAAGCACATAAACAATTGTCGCAGCAGTACTATACATTGTATGTAGAAACTATGAAATTCCAAAAACACTTGATGATATCGAACATGCAACAAATATTAATAAGAAAGAAATTGGAAGAAACTACCGATATGTTGTAAGACAAATGAATCTAAAAGTCACACAATCAGATCCAGTAAACTATATAAGCAGATACATCTCAAATTTGGAGCTCTCTCAAAAGACTCATACAACCGCAATCAAACTTCTATAGCGTGCTCAGAAAAAAGAGATTACCTCAGGTAAGAACCCGCTTGGCTTAGCAGCTGCAGCAATTTATGCAGCAAGTAAGTTAAATGAAGAAAAGAGAACTCAAAATGAGATTGCAGCTGCAGTAGGAGTTACAGAAGTAACCCTTCGAAACAGATACAAAGATTTTGTCGAGAGCCTAAAGCTTAAAGTTGTAGCATAAAAACTGCACAATTTATTTATTTTTTAAACTTATTTCTTTATTATTTCTAAGATTATTAGTTAAAAGAATTCTAAAAAATTATTGGACTAAACTAGTAGTGATTCTACTTGTTCGTATTCTATGCCTGTGCCTCTTTTTATTTCATCTCTTTTTTCGTCCATTGTTTATGCCAAGAATTATTTTTCCATTTCAGAGATAAAGCTCTCCATTTTTTCGTATACTTGAGTTGCTTTCTTAAAGATTCTATCAAGGTTTTGTCCAGAGACTTTCTTTATTTTTTTATGTTCTATTGATTTATAGAATTCAAATACTTCTTCAACTGCTTTTGCATAATATTTTGGTAGTTGTTTACCCAAGTTTTTTATTAGTTCTTCATCAACTCTTCTTGGATGTGGTACTGGTTTATTTGTTGCTATTAGTGGTGCTTGTCCAGCACAGATTACTGCATTTGAGAGTCTTTCAACTATTTCTAGTTTGTATCGTTCTATCATTGATAATCTGTCTGCAATACTTAATTCTAGATTTTCCATTGCAACTCTTGAACCCGCCACACTTCCAGTTTTTATGAGTTTCTTTAGTGGTGAAAAAAATCCTGTTGGATCATAGATTGGAATTGATGCTTCTATTTCTCTAAATATTTCTGGGTCTCCTTTCATGACTCTTTCAAAGTACTCTGAGATTTTATATTGTCCTGAGTGTATTTTGACGCTTTCTTTTCTTCTGATTTCTTCTTCTATTTTGTAGCAGTCTACCTCTATTTGTTTATATTCTTTCTTTCCTGATATTTGGTCGTCTACCAATATCATAACTGTTAAATCATCATTGGTTAATATTTCATCAGGTGTTATTATCCATATAGCTTTGATTTCTTTGTTATGTTTTTTTATTATGAGGTCTGTTTCCTTCTTTAGACTTTTTAGTAGGATTTCACCGCCTTTGACTGGCTTCTTGATTGATGGTAGTTTTCCTTTGTACTCTTTTCTGTAATGTAAAAAATCATGTATTGCAATTTCTAAACTTTTAACATAAACATTTTTTATGTATCGGTCATGCATTATTTTTTTTAGGTCTCTTGTTTCATCATATATTATCAAATCTTTTAGTGTTTGTTCGTGTATTTCATCTATTAATCCTTCTTTTACTAGTTTTGAAAATTCTTCTAATACTTCCTTGTCTTTTTGTGGTTTCTTTTTTGTTTGTGCGTATATCGCTTTTTTTGCAAGTTCCATTGAATGATTATATGAGTCTACTAGTATCTTGTCTTTTTTCTTTTCTTCAAGTAGAACAAATTCTTTTTTGCATAGTTCTACAAACTTCATTGTTTTTTTATAGTGCCTATCAAAGTCTGCACCTGAGAATTCTGATAATACTCCTTTGTTTATCTTTCTGACTATTGAATATAGTTCGTCTGCGTTTTCACTTGGAAGAGATTCAGATTGTAACTCTTTTATTGTATCTCTTGGAGTTATTGGATGTTTATCTTTTAGCCATAAAACTCTTTGTGCAGTCTCAACTGTTATCATTAATAATTCATGTGGAAGTTTTGTTAGTGATATTTGTCTTGCTTCTATTATTGACAAGTATGCTCTTTCAATTAGTTTCTCTGCTCTTTCTTGTTGACTATAAACTATTCCTTTTGCTAACAATAATTTTAACTGCTCGACGTATCCTGAGTCATCATAGACTATCATTGATTCTTTTATTGAAGTTATTGTCCATGGTTCTCCATCTCTTATTAGTTCCCACCAGGTTGTTAATCTTCTTGGCGGTTGAAAATGTAATTGTAATCCTTCTTCTTTTGCAGTGATTGTTATCATCTCTATGACTACCCTTATCTTTGCAAGTTTCTGCTTGTTAAATTCAGGGCTTGTATCATCCACTAGAACAACTATATCTATGTCTGATGATTTCTTGAATTCTTTTTTTCTTAGAACACTTCCATAAAGCCAAACTGCTTTTACTACTGGCTTCATTTTATATAGTGGCTCACACAAGTTTCTTATTTTTAAGAAGGTTTTCTTTGGAAGCATATTGATTTTTCGTGGTTTTTATTAATAAACTTATCGAAAAAATTCTCAAGCAAATGTGTATTTCTTTGATAATGTTACTAAATGATCCATGTTTTTTGTAACACACCAGATAATTTAAATATGTCTAGACTTACTTATTATTTGATGGGCAAGTTTAAGAAGACAAAGGGAAAAAGTAGTAGTAAAAGAAAAGGTAAAAAAACAAGTAAAGGAGTAGAAAAGACTGCTAGCAAAGGAAAGGATAAAACTACCTGGACTACTAATAAAAAAATTGTTTTTTGGTCCATCGTAGTTATAGCAATTATTATTTTTTCTCTTGGTGCTACAAAGATTTATCTCTATGTTAATCTACTTCTTGGAAATGATATTATTATTAAACTCACAACTAGCCAGGAGGATTTCTCGCTTATTAGGGGTCAGTCACAAAGTGTTGATTTTGAAGCTAGCGTTATTACTAACCCTTTTTGCAAAGCAACTTGTCACTCAGTATTTAAAGATATCTCAAAAAATAAAGTTATTGAAACTAAAGAATTTAATATTTCTCAGAGTGACCCGCAAGAGTTTTCTTATAATTTATTAGTTGAGCGTTTTGGCACTGGTCAAAAACTTTATCGTTTTTCTATGGCGTGTCAGAGTATTCCAACTACTCTTTGTCATACTGAAGGGAAACCAACATCAAGAAGCGTTCTTCTAACTGTTGAGTATAATTTATCTGAAAATGAAAGCCTTGCTAAAAATAATTCGATGTCAGCTATCAAAGGTTTCGAAGAGAATTTCTTAAACTTAACTTCAAACCTTGAGTCATATGAGTCCTTAGCTTCAAATAACTCATTTATTCAAGCTGATTTTTCAAATGTTAAAAAACAAATCAGAATTGCTAATGATTCTATTAAGAACTTTAAGAATTTATGGACTGGTCAAGACTATCTATCTCTTTGGAATGATGTTAAGGATTATAGTTTATCAGATTTAGATAATTCCTTTAACGAGCTTAAACAAAGCATTGATTACCAAGTTATTTCTTTTAACCAGCAAAGAGACAGGCTTGATAGAGCAAGCTTCTTTCTCAGCCCACTTTTAAACTACTCTTATCCAATATTTTTGTATCAAAAAATTTCTTCACTTAATAACCAGTTTAATGAAGCAGTTCTAAATCTTCCTATGAAGACTAATCTTAATTTAAAAGCAGAAAACCTCTCAATCTTTATTAAAAGTGCTAAGACTAATTTCACTATTAATAAGACTCTTGATTCAGCTATTGCTTATCAAATTCTTTGTATTAGAGATGGTATTTGTGCAAATATTACTTTGATTTTTAATACTAGTATTGAATCTGCATGTAATTACTGGAATGACTTTGTCATCTTTAATGACTCAATTGTCAGAAGTAATACCTCTAACTATTCTAAGTCAGATAATAGCTCTAGTGGTAATTTTAGTAGTAAAAAAATCTCTTATCTTGATGAAGCTAAAAATCTATTATTGTCCCAAACATCAGGCGTTATTAGGTCCATCCTTGAGTCAAAGACAAATATTGGCGGAGAATGTTTATTAAAAAAACCATCACCTAAATTAACTTCGCTTCCTCAAATAATAGTTAAGCCAACAGCAAAACTAGCCCCTGTTAATTCAGATACTCTTATGACTCTGCCTATGTGTTGTGTGTTCTCAAATTGTTCTCCTTGTTCAAATAATCCTGATGAAAACTATCCAATTGTTTTTGTTCATGGACATGCGTTTAACAAGGGCGTTGATGCAGAATATAGTCTTGACTCATTTAATCCTCTTCAAGAAAGATTAGAAAAAGATGGTTATATCAACGCAGGTGCTATTTCTCTTTACACTCCAAAGAATATTCCTTATGGTGTATGGGGCTTATTTAACAAAACTGTAACTATTAAGGCTAGTTACTACATTGATTCTTATGAAGAACAAAACAACTATGTTCTTGTAAACACCAAATCTGAAAACATTGATACTTATGCAATTAGATTAAAAGAACTCATTGACACTGTGAAGTTTAAGACTGGTAAGTCAAAGATTAAGATTGTAGCTCACTCAATGGGCGGTCTTGTTTCCAGACGTTACATCCAAATTTTTGGATCAGATGATGTTGATGAACTTATCATGTTTGGAACGCCTAATCATGGTATCATTGGTCAAGTGGCTGATCTTTGTGGTTTTGTTGGCGGGGATCTTGAATGTCGTGATATGACTAATGGTAGTCTTTTCTTAAATAAGCTTAATCGTGACTCACTTCCTAACATTCCTATTGCTATGATAATTGGTTCTGGTTGTGACATGCAAGGCTTAGATGGTGACGGAATAGTAACTGTTGATAATGCCAGACTTAAGAATGCTGATGAGTTCATCGTAAACGGCTCTTGTGACTCTATTAATAAACTTCACTCAAAAATCCTTAATCCTAATAAATTTCCTGATATGTATAAGTTCTTTATCTCTGAACTTGAAAGATGAGTGTTTGAGAATCAAGGTCCACCACTTCAGTCACATCTATAAGAATAGTATCTTTGACTTCGTAATCTGTTTCTCGTCTGCAACCTTCAGAATGAATATCATCATCTCGGTGTATACTCGCAAATCCTCTTAGTCGAATGTATCCTCCAATAACGCAGACATGGTTATTCTCCTGCAGGTTCTTTATAGTCGAGTTCATTTGACAGTTATTTACCATCAGTTTATCATTCATAAAACCCATTGAGATGACTATTATTGAGTTTGGTTTTCCGTCTTTTGAGGCAGTCGAGAAAATTAGTTCTTTTCCTTGACTGAATTTTTTTTTCCAATTCATTTGTTTCATGTTCTTTTATTGGTTTATAATTCTTTTGCATATATCTTTGCATCAAAAAAACTTTTATAGTTTTGCATCCTATCTGTTTTTATGAGTTTGAAGAATCTTAATCAAAGACTTTTTTCCCAGGTAAATAAGTTTTACATAGGGTCTTTTCTTAAGAATCAAACATATTTTACACCTATTTTCATCTTGCTTCTTCAATTTCACAATCTTGATTTTCAACAGATTTTCTGGGTTTTTACTATTGGAAGCATTTTTTCTTTTGTTCTTGAAATTCCAACAGGCGTTATCGCTGATTTATGGGGTAAGAGAAAAAGCATCATCATCTCCAAATTTGGTGTGCTTATTTCATTCTTAATTTTTGCATTTGCTCATAGTTTTTGGGTTTTTGTTATTGCACAAGTGGTTTATGAGATTGGTAATTCTTTTAGAACAGGAACAGAGACGGCTTATATCTATGATTATTTAGAGCAAAATAAAGATAAAAAAGGAATTCCAACTTATACTGAAGTTAAAGGTAAACAAAAGTTTTATGCTCGTATTGGGGAATCTATTGCAACTGCTATTGGCGGTTTTTTAGCATCTATTTTTGGTTATAATGCAGTATTCTTATTCGCTGCAATTCCTACTCTTGCAAATCTAATCATAACAATTACTTGGGATAAAATTAAAGAATATGAATCTAAAAAAGTTTCTTTTAAGAGCTCGATTTTGTTCGCTAAAAGAGCAATCATTAATTTGTGGAGTGATTGGCCTACAATTAGATTAACAGTTAATATTGCGTTATTTGCAGCAGTTGTTGCTTCAGTTGATAAATTTATTCAGCCCTACATGATTAATGCTGGTTTTAAGGTTCAATACTTTGGTTTGGTTTACGCTCTTGCACTTGGAATAATTGCATTTCTCGTTCGTTACTCATACATTCTTGAGACTAAGTTTGGAAAAGTTAACATGATTAATTGGCTTACCGCAATCTCTATTATCCCACTTGTAATTATTGGCTTTAAGTATATATCAATTGCAGGTGCGGCTCTGTTATTCTTTGTAATATTTACTGAGAATATTCGCTCGCCAATTGCAAATAATCAGTTTCATTCAAGAGTTAAATCTGTTGAAAGAGCCACATTTGGATCTATATTAAATCAAAGCAAAGAATTAGCTAAAATTATTCTTTTACCTATAATTGGTTTTTTTGCAAGTGCTTTTTCTTTGTACACTGCAGTTTTAATTCTAGCAGGACTAGTATTGCTAAATGTTGTGTTTTTCTATGTTAGAAAAGGCGATGTTGTCGACGAGAGTATTAGTTAAAATTATTATTTTTTGCTCAAATTTATAAATGATAACCATTTATTAGTAGATATGGGCGATAGTATTAATACTATTCAGGAATTAGTAGACAATTTATTCTTTATGCCTGAATTTTTTCCACAAATATTTAGAAATGGTGAAGAAATTATAAGTTTCTCAAATTACGAATTTTATGAGCGAGTTGTTGGTATTAGTAAGGGTCTTATAGATTTTGGACTAAAATCTGGTAATAGAGTGGCACTTATCGGAGATAATTCTCACAATTGGTTCGCTTCAAGTCTTGCAATTAATTATGCTGGTTTAATTGATGTTCCAAGAGGAACTGATTCTTCAAAAGAAGAGCTTGACTACATTTTAAATCATAGTGATTCTAAAATAGCAATTGTTGATGATTCCGCAGTTGATAAACTTTCTTTAGACAACAATAAAATAATTAAGTTTTCTGAATTAAATGATTTCTCAAAGAATGGTTTTAAAAAAAATATTCACTTTGAAATCCTTAAACCTGAAGATACTGCAAGCATTATTTATACTTCTGGCACAACTGGAAATCCTAAAGGTGTTGAGTTAACTCATAAAAACTTTTTAAGTAATGCAAATGCAACCCTTAATTTTTTAGGTGATATTTCTAATGATAAATTACTATCAGTACTTCCACCTTGGCACGTCTTTGGTCGGATGGAGAAGTATGTTGCTTTGATGGGTGGCGCTGAGATGTTTTATACTAATCCTAAGAATTTTCCTAATGATTTAGTTGAACAAAGCCCTACAATCATTGTTTCTGTTCCAAGGATTTGGGAGAGTGTTTATGATAAAATTACTAAGAATCCTAAAATTAGAAAATTCAATTCTATGAAAGATGGTCTAATAAAAAAAGCTTTAAAACCAATTGTTTATTTAAAATTAAAAAAAGTTGCAAAAGAAAAACTTGGCGGCCAAGTTAGACTAATTGTTTCTGGTGGCGGCGGTCTTCCTTACAAGATTGACAAATTCTTTGATGATATTAACATTGAGGTTCTTGAGGGTTATGGTATGACTGAGGCAAGTCCTGTTATTTCTGCAAGAACGCCCAGAAGTCATGCTCTTGGAACTATTGGTAAACCTCTTAAAGGTGTTTCTGTTGAAATCAGGGATGAAGATGATAATGTTCTTAATGCTAATCAGGAAGGCATGATTTATGTCAAGGGTCCAAATGTCATGAAGGGATATTTTAAGCATCCGATTGAAACACGAAAAGTCTTAAAGGGTAGTTGGTTAGAGACTGGCGACATGTGTTTTATCAGAGAGGATGGAAACCTTGTCTTTACTGGTCGATCTAAGGAACTTATAGTATTGACTGGCGGGGAAAATATTCACCCTAATCGTCTTGAAGATTTACTTTCTACAAGTCCATATATTACTAACGCGTTTGTCTTTGGTGACTACTATGATGGTTCTAAGAATCAGTCTCTTGCAAAGATTGGAGCTTTAATTGCGCCAGATGAAGATTACTTAAAAGAATTTTGTCAAGAAAATCATGTTCCAGTTGATTATAATCATGAAGTTGTCAAACAGCTTTACAAATCAGAAATAATAAAATTAGTTAATGATAGGCAACCTCCTCAAAGCAGGATTTATGATTTTAGGTTCATCGAACCATTTAGAGTTGGATTTGAATTGACTCAGTCCATGAAGCTTAAGCGTAATGATATTATTAGAAATTATCATAGGAAAACAATTCTAGAAATGATTCCTAAACTTAGAAAATAGTTTTTGCGATTATTATCCTTTTTCTCCTTTCATGTATGTTCCAAGGATTTTTAGTTCTCGAGTATTTTCTTTTAGTTCTTCTATTGCTACTTTTACTTCTGAGTTATTTAGTCCTGGTTCAAAGTCAACATAGAATACATACTCCCAAGGGGTGTTTGGTATTGGTCTTGATTGTAGTTTAGTCATATTTATTTCATGCTTTGCAAGTATTGCAAGTGCTTTTACAAGTGAACCTGATTCGTGCATTGTTTTAAAAGCAATGGATGTTTTTTCTGAGTTTTTTATTTCTTCTTGTTTGGCCTCATCATTTTTCTTTATCTTTTTT
>Ga0114931_10007366_pt1 | contig 13437 bp, 18 predicted proteins | sample 2SBtaG_FD_89579 | JGI IMG/M metagenome (GOLD analysis project Ga0114931, IMG submission 89579) | Deep subsurface microbial communities from Kolumbo volcano to uncover new lineages of life (NeLLi) - 2SBTROV14_V59a metaG | ecosystem: Environmental > Aquatic > Marine > Volcanic | place: Kolumbo... | reverse complement strand
TCAGCATCAGAAAGATGTTTTAGTGCATCATCTTTATTTGTAAAAATTTCTTTTAAGATAACTGCATACTTGAAATGTTTGTCATTTTCTAATTTTTTTAGTTCAGGTTTTCCATGTGATTGATTTCCTTTCATTTCTTGAGATGTAAGAATTGGCAATAATGCCTTGAAAACAACCACCATAGTATGTATTGGTGGAAGTTGGTCTTTTTTCATTGCATACAAGTCATTACAAAATTTTATGAAATAGTTTGCATCATCTTCAGTCTCAAAATATTCTCTATAAATTGCCAAATGTAGTTTTTTTTCAGGTAGGTTCATCAATTCTTGTTTTCCGTGATTTTGTTTTCCTTTGATTTGTGCAACATGCTTCAAAATTGCCTCAATGTGAGTTACTAAACCTAATCCAGTTTTCAGCATGTCAAACTTTGACATTATGGTTTTACCTCAACGTCATCAACTGAATTATCAAAATTTGGATCCGCATCTTGCTTTGATGAAAAGAATTTGAATTTTACAACAGGCAAAACCAAGACAACAAAAATACTGATAACTATTGCAATATGATTCATAAATGCTGGTAATTGTAAATTATTTTCTTGAAGATACTTGTTTAGTTCGTCACCCAAACCATCCAAATCATTTCTAAATTTTTTAGCAGTTGGTATTTTTGCCTCTTCTTTCTTTTCTGATTCATCAGGTTCTACAATTCCCATTGCGATGTAAATTGGAGCAACAATATCATTTAGTCCTCTTTTTATTAGTCTAGCCTGAGCATCAGGATTCATTTTTTTCTCAGGTTCAGATTCTTCAGTTCTTGAAGTTGATTGAGTTTGTGTTGTGGATCCGATTCTTGGCAATGCACCTTTTTGAATAGTAGATTGAGGTAATCCACCCATAGGAGAGGGACTTTGATTAGGAATGTTTGATTTAATTTGTTCTGAATCTTTAGGGATTTCTTTTTTGATTAGATTAACAATAGTGTCACCAATTTTTTGCTTACCACCTATTTTATCAGGAATTTTAAGATGATTTTTTTCCATGTATTCAAGAATATGTTTTCCCACATCAGACGAATTTCCTTTTTTGATTTTCAATTCATCTAAAATCTTTTTTTGTAATTCCAGTTTTGAATTTTTATCAGTTACTTGCCAGCCTTCTTCAAATTTTACTTTGATTAAATCTTTGATTTGTTGGGTTTGGGATGGAGGTTTTATTTTGGGTTTAGGTTTTGATTCTGTAATTATTGGTTCATTTTCAATAATTGGTTCGGTATTTTCAGTTTCATCAAATGACATTTTCATTAATTTCCAAACTTATCTTGAATTTGTTCTGATTCTTGCGGTGTTAATTCTTCAACTATGTTTTCATGTTTTTCAATCGGTTCATCTTGCTGTTGAATATCAGAAAGTTTTTTATTTTTATTTTTGAAAATTTTATCTTTTAACAATACTGCAAGTCCAACAGCAACGGCAATCAAAACCAAAACAACAAACATAGAGGAAGAGCCAGAAGAATCTCCATTAGTAGGGGAACCGTCTTTTGATTCTTGTTTATGTTGAACTGGACTTTTCCCCATGTAGAATTGTTATTTCTAGTGGTATTTTAGGAACTAGATTTTTCAGATTTCCATATAAGATAATTATGCCTTGAAAACAAAAGATGCAATTCAAATTTTATTTTTCTATTTGTTGAATAATAGCATCTTTTACAGTTGAATTTTTTTCTTTTTGCAAAAATGAATTTACATTTAGGACACCAAATTTTGTAACGACTTTGTAAAACTTCAACATGACAATTTGAACATCTAAATTTGTGTCCGCATTTTTTACAAGTAGGATCCACATCTAGTCACCCGATTTGCAACTTGATTTACCATGCTTAGTTAACAAAGATTTTATGTCGATATTCGTATTTTTCTTAACTGAAATGATTATCTTGGATGGATTTGAGTCATGAGTTTTGTATTTGATGGTTTGATATTCGTCATCTTCAAATATTTTCAATTTTCAATCTCCCAAAAAAATAAAGATGGAGTCATTTTGATTTGACTTCCCATCTCCAAAGATTCTTTGTATGTATTGCACGAATGAATCTTTTTGGTGACACACCGCGTCTTATTATAGACCGCTTTGCATCAGACTCATTGAATTTTGATTTTTTTCTTTGACAGATTTGTGACAAGTTAAATTTTTTCATTTTATCTATTGATTGTAATTTTTCAAAATGTTTTTTACAAATTTTTCTAATATTACGATAAATATGACAACCGCAATCAAAGATTCCTGATTCGTCAGGTTTTTTATTTTCTGAATAAATTATATTTTTGATTTTATCAATAGAAGACATTTTCATTTTCTCCAATTCCCAAAAAATACAGATGCATAGCCTTTCTTTGAATTTCCAAATTCAGTTATTTCACCATCAAAAAGAAATTGTATTCTGCCAATGATAGGTTGAAAATGATATTTTGGTTTTAGAATGTACTTGTAAGAATAGTTAGTGCAAAGTGAATCAATAGGTAAAATCATCAAAGTTTCATTTCCAAATTTTTCATACTGTTCATGTGCATATTTTGTAAACAATTCTTTGTTAGGTCTTGAGTTTGGAGGATTGCACCAATTTTCTTTATCCCATTTTTTCTTTAGTGCATTATCTTTAATTGTAAAAAATTTATCACATTGAGCATTTTCTTTTGTTGCACAAACATCTAAAGTTGGATTGAATTTGTAAATGAAACACATGTCATTGAAAATATCTGAAGGTGTTTCCCATTCATCAGAGTTTGATAGCTCACTCAATTTTTTAGTTTCTCTCTCTAAATAATCTTAAACATGTTTGACATTGACAATAACCAGTATCATAATCTGAATAAGAATAAGGAATTATATTTTCATCAATACAGCATTTATTTTTAAATCCAACATATTTTGAACGATATGGAAATACAATTTCAATTAATTTTTTTACTAAATTATTCAAATTCAAAATCCTCTAACGTGGTTCCCTTTGTTGTATCACTTCTCAACGTCTTCTTTTTTGTAATTGGCATGAAATCTCTCAAGGCTCCATTGCCTCTCTAAATTCCTGTTCGTGTTCTTGACAAAAGATAGCAGTAGATTTACAATTTTGACATTGTAACACTCTGAATAGAAAAGTTTCATGAATCAATTTGAATACCTCTTGCTTCTTGGCTTGCACCTCAAAACTTGATTGCAGTTATTGCAACGAAGTTCATCAGTTTCAATTTTTTTTTGGCATCTTCTACACCATTTTAAACCACGTTTGTATAGAGATTCGCTACAATTCATCATGCTAAATGTTGCACCTTTTCTTTGTGTTCTGTCTGCAAATGTCTTAGCAAGTCATCTTCGGCTGAAAAATAACTGTCATAGTTTTCACCTACATTGCAAACATTACATTTTGCAGAATACAAATTTGAATTATGTACGTCTTTTCTAATTGTAACTAGTTTGAGCAAGTTTTCTTTTTCAGCACTGTTTAACGGTCTTGTTGCATAGGTTTTGATGGCTTTTTCTCCTTGATGGCTAGGTGCAGTTCCAAAAGTTTCATTATATTTTTCATAACTGTCTGCTCTGACTTTGTCAATTCTGTTTTTGTAACCATAGTTTGTAAGTTTGGCTTGTTTTAGTTTCAAGTCTGCATCTTGTAATTTCTCTTTGATGTCTAGATTTTCTGTACTGCCATTTTTCAAAAACGCAATTATTATTTTTTTGATTTCTTTAGGATCCTCAGTACCAAAATTATTTTTTATGGTTCGAAGAAGTTCTTTGTTCCAATTTAGAGTAATTTGGTTTTTTCTCAAATTTCATCACCGCAAAAATTACAAATCATGCAAAGGCACCTCTAATTTTATTTTGGAAGTTCTTTTGAGTTCGTTTTCCATACCATTTCTTCAAAGTTGCAGTATCTTCATGAGACATTTCTGAAACTAAATCATAATTGTAATCAGAATCAATCAACCACATTTGTAATCCAAAATGTCGGAATCCATAATTGGCTCTAAAGTAAATTCCAAAGTCAGATTTTTGAAAACCAATCAAACCAAGAATTTTTTTAAAAAATTTGTTGTCTCTTGAAACTGAGGATTTTACAATAGTATCATAATTTTCAAAAGTAAATTCTGTTTTGTTATCTTCCCAAAACAAATATTTTTTTCTTTGAGAATTTCTAGTCTTGCATAATTTTTCTAATTCTCTTACAAAATCAGGATCCAAAATGTACTTGTGAAAATCTGAATCAGTTTTGTTTTCATGAACTTCAATGTGGCAAACTCTTCTTACATAACTGAAAATTAACTCCTTTCGGTGTTTTGCATATTCTACAACTTTAACATCAGTAATTTTTTTCTCATTTTCACCTTTTACATATTCAACTGTCTCATCGTAGAAATCAATATTGTCTAATTCAATGGTATAGATTGTTGAGGGTCTCACAAAAGTCCATGTCTTGACACCAAATTTGATAAAGTCATCAACAGAATATTTTTTCAAAAGAATTGTTTTTGCTTCTGCAATTTGCTCAGGTGTAATATGTAAATCAGATGATTTTGCTTTTGGTTTTTCACCACTAATTCTTAATTCAATACCTTCATCTTCTGAAATTTCAATTCCTAATCCATAAATTATAGCATGTCGTATTGCTTGACGGCTAGACCAATTAGGTTCACCTTTTACAATTTTGTAAGTTGCTACTTCAAGCAAACAATCAACCATGTTTGGAATAATTTCTTTCCAATTTTCACGCGTGATGTTATCAGGATGAATTTTGAATTTAGGATTTACAAAACCAAGCACAATTCTAGCAAATCTAGTTTTATTTTTGTCTTCAAATTTAGAATGATTTCTTTTTGTCCAATTTTTGAATAATTCAGTTTGAAAAATTGCGGATTCTGATTGTAATGCCTTTTTTATGGTATTGACGGTGTTTTTTGCTTTACTAATTTGAAAATAATTGGATCCTTCAATTTTAGAAATTTTCTTTGAGTCTCTGAGTGGATAAAGATAAGATTTAGAAAAAGAACTTCTATCTTTAAAACCAAAATGATTCGCTAGTTCGGTTGGGGTATGTGGTTTTTGTTGTAAAAGTTTTAAAATCTCATCTTGAATTTCTGTTTTTGTTGTTGCAATCCCATTCTTTTTAGAATGAGTGGAAGGGAGTTCTGCACTCAGTACAGTAGCCAATTACTCCAATCCCCTGTAATGGGAATTGATACTAATCCATAATTGGCATCAATGGACATTTGATTTCTTCCCACTACTAGCTTCAACAAAATTACATTTTTTTGGTAGATTAAAAATGAATCTGAGTAAAACTAGTTGACAAAATGAGAATTAGTCATCAATTCAATAGTATCAATGATACGCATGTCCTAATATTGTATGAAACTAAAAAATGTAGAATTAGTGTCCGACTTCGTGAAGAAATCTCTAAAAAGTGTTGAAGCCAATTAGGGGATCCCACTCCATCGGACATCTATTTCATTAAATTATCTAGATAAAAAGGGAAAGTATCAATGTTAAGTGAAGTTTTGTCAATTCCATTTTTGTAAAATGCAATGCATTTTCATTTTATCGGGCAGTGTACTAATTGCATGAGTTCAAAATTTTCACTAAAATGAGCATAAAATGTATAAAAATGGTGAAAGGGTCTTTTCGTAGTCACATAAATTTAATGAAAAAAAAGTGCATGTACCTAGAACGTCTTTTTGCATGTACCTGTGCAGTGCAAAAACGTGGTTTTGCATGTACCTAGTGCATGTACCTAAATGCTTCACAATATCTAAAACCACGCTGTAAACCACGTATTATACCACGCTTTGTGCCTAAAACTTAATCAAAAACTATTTCCAGAAAACAGTAAAACGTGACAACAAAAATAAAAAACATTCTTTAAAATTCATCGAGACTTAGTATAATTCCAAAATATATAGAGACATCATGCGCGGAGCGCTTGCAAGATATGTAAAATTTTACTAATAATAATAATCAGATAATACTTTCAAACTATATAAAAAAAAATCAATAGGTGGCAACTCCAAAAAATTTGTGTCCAAAAAAATTTCTTGTACCAACCAAAGCAACATCTTTACCTTTTTTCTTTTCAGACTTTAGTAAAGCCAATGCTTTTTTCTTGGTTTTCACAAAGATAACTTTTCCATTTGGTCTTTTTGGTAATGGCATCTTATACACCTATGATTTCATAAATCTCCATTGTCCATTTTTTAGAACTTTGATTTTTCGTTTTTTACCATTGATAGTAACTATGTGAATGCCTGACGAGAGTTTCTTTTTTGCCATTAACTTTCAGCCCTATCAACTAGTTTTTTGCCAGAATCAAAGATTTTTCTAAATTCTTCATCGGTCACTTTGTCATCATAAAGGGCATCATCTATCTGGGTAAGAAATTCTCTCGATTGTGAGAATTTACCTTTGACTTTTTGATATGCTGGTTGTCTTGCCAACATTCCAACCGCAAAAGAAATCAATGTTGCAATTATACTGATTGTCTCAGGAGTTATCAAAGAATTTGTTTCCATTATTTTCTAAGACTCCATGCAAATTCTTGCAGTTTGTATTTTTGACTCAGCATTGTGACGATAGAAAGTTCCTTTTCGTATTGGGTTTTCTCATCACCATACAAAGAACGGATTGCACCTTCATCATAATTTTGATAAAATGCCTTGATTCTTTGTTTTGCAGATTCTAAAGTTCTCTCTCCATTGAAACGATTTTCAGTTTCACCTTTTGAGATTGCTTCGGCTAATTCTCTTGCAGACCCATAATGCTCTTCTCTAGTACCACCGAATACTTTGGATTCAATGACTTGTAATCTTTCAATCACATATTTTTGGAATTTGTTAGGATCCATGAATAATTTATTTTAAAACTGGTATTTTAGGAACTGGAAATCATTGTTTTTGTCTGAAATGTTCATCCATCTTGCCAATCATTTGATTCACTTCCTTTGCAAGTTCCTCGTTTGATTGACATATTTTATTTACTTTATCAATGTAGATTTTTTGATTTGTTTTCAATTCAGTAATTTCTTTAGTGACGATATTTTTGAATGAAAATTGTCTTTGAAACAATACTACAATAGGCAATATCAAAAATGTGTAAATCCAATTAGGTAAAAATTCCAACTCCATTTTATCCTACCTTTAGAATTGAAACTCCTGTTTGTATTGAATTAGTTACTGTGAGTTTTGCTCTAAGATTAGTCTGAGTAGATGGAATTCTATGTTTTTTAATTAGAGTATCACCAATTTCAACTAAAATCTTTGAACCTGCGGTAACTAGTCCAAGTTCTGATGAAGAAACTAACTCAAACCACTGACTGCCAGAACCTAAAATTTCCAAGGAAACTTCGGCTTGTCCACCTACTGACAATGTATCTAGCCAATTAGTAAAAATACTTGGTGTTTTTACTGGTGTAAAATTTCCGTCTTGGTCGGCTTGACCATGTCCATTATTGTTTTGAAATCCTGTGTTACTTCCAATTTCGTTCATATAAGTAGTAGTAATATGTTCAGTAATTCTCAAATATCTTTTTGTAGTATCTAAAGGATTACTAACATCAGAAACTCCAGTTTCAATATTTGTTACTCCTGTTGTAAATGTAGGGTCGTCTGATTCATCTACATCAAATGTAACTACTTTATTCTGATTGATGTGTCTTTCTTGAAATCCACCATCGCATAAACTATCACTACAGGAATCATAATGAGTCACACTTTTTACAACTTTGGTAAGTTGTTTATCTACGGTAAAATTTAATTTTTGTGGTACACTTCTTCCTAAATCTACAACTTGAAATACGTCATAAATATCACCTAATGAGCCTACATTTGGCAATGAAGACACGGAAAATGAATTAGATGTTTGTGTATAATCAAAAAGTAGTCCTGTTGTTGGTGTTAAACTTGATGTATCGGCTGGTGTTTGTTCAACAACTGGAGGAATTGTTGAACCCGACATTGTCAATAACAAATGTTCTTGACCATCCATTTTTAATAATGCAGTCTGTGTTTTATCAGTGTAAATATTAAATGGAAAAAGTTCTTCAGACCTACTAATGACTTTATTTAAGACATCTTTTCCTAGAGGGATTGCACTAACTTGAACTTGCTCTGGGGTATCTGCCAATGAAATATCAAAATCAAATCCTATCTTGTTTGTATCGATTCCATTCCATGCAAATATTTCTAAATATTTTTGGTCTAAAAGTTCCTCATTTAGTTTAATTGGAAACATAGAGTAATTTTTAATCGGAGTTTTTTTTGTAAAAAATACAACATTTCCACCAATTTTAATTACAATCTCACCTTTTTGAGAAAATTCAGGATCCGCAAGAATGTTAATCAATACAACAAACATAGTTTTTCTTTGAGGATTTCTAAGTTTGAATTGTGGACTAGATGGAATTTTAATATCACTAGTATCTATTCTTTCATTAGAGTTCATTTAAACACAACTTAAATTAATTATTTCCGTACATATTGCCTCAAACCCTAATTGTAATACATGCAAAACATCAGACGGATTATAATATCCTTTTTCTACACCAATGTTAAACGGAATCAACTGATTAATATCAACTGAAGAACATCTTTGATTATAACTGCACAAATCACTCATTGCCTTTCTATATGAAATTAATTGTGTATTATCAGGTTCTGATTGTGGGTGAGAGCCAACAAGAAGAAAATTAACTTCATCCAAATCCCAATTATTCAAAGTCCATATTCCTAAAATTCTGTCTATAATTGCTTGACAGTTATCACCAAACGCTTCGGGCAAACTACTTGGTGTTATGGCTCTTGTACCTTTGCTTATTCCGTTTTCTGTAAAGTCACCAGTACCTAGATGAATCGTGAAAAGTATTGTCACACCGTATGGATTTTTTGCCAGTTGGTCGTTTCTTATTGTGCTGTAAATGTGTGTTAGATATGCATCATCGGCAGATATTATAGCATTTGCCATGTCCCTCATTCCAGCACCTGAAAAGAAATATTGTGTAGTGTAGCCAAAACCCTTGCTTCTATCTTGGTTTATCGCTCTTATGTATGCACAAAATACGGATCCTGTTATCCCTGAACCAACTGAACCAGAGAAACCGCCACGTAATGAGGTAACACCGTTTTGAGCATTTCTTAGAGGGTCATTAGGATACTGTAGACTTTTTTTAGTCATTGTATAGGCTCCAGTTTGGGTACTGATTAATCCATCAGTTACTTTTTTACTTGCATCAAAAGGTTCTTGATACAAAATAGGTTCAAAAGTTCCACCACCTGAAACTTCAGTTACATAATAAAAATCGTATTGAATGTTTCCTGAAATATCAATAGGACAGTCTGAAAAAATCTGAATTCCACCTCTTATATTACTACTACCTGATGCAGTATCAGGAGATTTCACAAACGCTGATTGTGTTAATGAAGTAGTAAGTATTCCATCATCCATATATTTTTCTTGTTCAGGATTTCCCGTTGATAACACAGTAGTGCCCCATCTATCACGGGAATCATATTTGTATCCAACATTAAACAAGGTAGTCCCAGCAGGGATTAATGCAGTTGCATACATGTCAAATTTGTCAGATAATGCCTTTTGCCATCCATGTTCCCAACCATGTACACCTGATTTAATTTGATTAGAATCTCCCAATCCAATAAAATCTACTCTTCTAGTTTTCATTAAATTTAAAACTCTGATAAAATTATCTACTTTTGTAAACGCTGGATACTTTGAATCTAATCCGCATGAATTATTAGAATTTGCCCTAAGACCCATATTGTTATTCACCGAATGTTACTTGAATAGATGCACTCACTGAAGTACCATCTGCGCTAATTATGAATATTTTTACTTTGGAATCTTGCTGTATGGTTTTATTTATTTTAATATTTGATTCTGTACCATCACCAAAAGCGGTAAATGATTTAGTTGAAATACTAAACTATCATCTACTGTAATCATCATTTTTCCTTTTGTCTTGAAACTATTATTTGGAATAACTGAAATCTCTTTTAGTATTGATTCTTTTGAAAGTTCATTTTCAAATTGTAAATCAGCATTGTCTTTGTTTTTCCATTTTTGACTAGTAGTTGAAACATCATCTAATAATGTAATTGAAAATCCATCAGGTTTGTTTCTTATTTGGACTGTCTGAATGTCTTTTGGTTTTAACTCATCCATTTTTTTTGTTATAATATCGGCAAATTTTCCTAGCATAACTGAGGCTATGGCTTGTGTAAGAATCATCATAATCACCTATAAATTGCTGATACTCCTTGAATCAAATACTTGAGATGCTCTAAGTGCAGCAGCATCAAGTGCGGCTTGTCTTCTTGCCGCAGAATTGCTAGGATTAGTTGGTATTCTTAATCCTTTTCCCGTGTTAGTTCCAAAATTAAATTTACTAGTTTTTACTTTTGCACTAGTTACACCAAGACCTCTATTTTCATCTGCAAATTTTCCAGTTTCAACAAATACACGATTGGCTCTTTGAGATGCTGTTTCAAGTGGAACGTTGTTAGAATTAACTCTAAGATTTGCTGGATTTGCCTTTATTGGTCTAATTACTCCTCTTGCAGGTATTGAAGAATTACTGCTGAATGACTTGAATTTTTGATTTGTATTGATTAAATTTTTTACATTTCCCTGAATTATTTTATTTTTGTTTACAGTTTGAGTTGTTGGAATAATTTTTGCTTTAGATTGATTTGCATTTGCAAACTGTGTCAAAGTCAATGGGAAATTTGAAACATTTCTTGCATCAATTACGGTTTGTGTTGGTGGAAATTCGGATCCAAACGCTTCAGGAATTGTACCAATACCATTTTTAAGATTTGGTGCTCCGATAAAATTAGGATCCAGTGGCGAGATTCCCAATCCCGCATTATCTTGTTTGCCTGTTTTAGGATTTATGAATTTTCCTTTAATTTGTTTTTGAAATTCAGAATCTTCAAAATCTTTAACGCTGTTAAATCCAGCATCTAGGGCTTGTTGTTTCTTATCTTCAAGTTGTTTATCAAATATATCTTGAGCATTCTGTGTTGCTTGTTCTTGTGGTGTTTGTCCTGAATTTGAAAGTGGTTGAAGCGAATCAAAGAAATCTCTTACTCCTTTGAAACTGTCACCGAGTGATTTTCCAGTTTGACCGATTACAGTACCTAAATCTAATTTTTTAAAAATTACAATAATTATTGCCACTATTATTAACGCGATAAGCCCAGTGATTGCGAATTTTATTGCCATTTTTTTTCAGTTCCTTTTTTTAACATTGAATAAAAAAGAAAAAACAATCTATACTGATTTAGTATAGACTTGGATTTTATCTTGTGTTGTTGTAATGCCGTTTGTTTTCAGTTTCAACAATTCGTCTGACTTTATGCCAGTTATCAAACCAGTTCTACCTAACCTTTTTTGCCAATCAATTATTGCAAATCCGTCAATGATGGATTCTAACTCATGCTCGACTTTGGATATTCTAACTAAGGATTGAAAATCTTTTTCGATTTCATCAACTCTTGTTTTAGTATGTTTTACTTTGATGTCAGTAACACGGTCGTTACTTCTAACCCCGTTATCTGTGATGAGTAAAGCATGTTCTAAAATGTTAGAGCCTGCAACTAAATCGATGTCTTGTGACAATTTATCAAATTCTGTTTTGTTTGCTTCCAAGTCTATTTCTTCAACAATTTCAATGATGTTAGTTTTAGTTACCTGAGTAGGGTCGTTGATGTTTCCACCGTTTGGATCCTCACCAGTATAATCTTTAATCTCGATTTCAACTGTTGCTGTGTTTATTGTTGGTGCATTGGCTGATGCAATGTCATTTTTGTCACCAGTAGAAATTACTAGTTCCAAATTGGTGAGATTGTCAGTTTGCAACAATGCAGACAAATCAGATTCATCTCTGACTATTTCTGCAAAGTCGATTCGATATTGCACAATGGCATCGTATGTTGCATTCACGGTAGTTATTGGTGCTTGATAAAAGAAAGGTGTTCCATAATCAGCAGTCTGTTTGTGGACTGCTAATCTTAGAGGTACATTAAACTTGAATGTTTTTCCATTCAATCTTACACCAACGGCTGTGATGTAATTAAGAATGTCATCCTCAACAAATGTAGGAGCGACGCCCGTATTTGTCATGTTGAGAATGAAAGTTAGTAACCAATAACGATAGGCACCATCAAGAGACATTTTTTTGATGTTCAATGGCTCATTATCTGTCAGAACTAAATCTGTTAGGGGTCTTTCGTTAGGTACCATATTATTCACCTAAACTATTTTTCTCTTGTTGAGTTGCGGAATTACTACAGCAACTGATACTACAACGGCAACAACTACAATCACGAATGTGACTGCGTGTCCTTTTGTAAACAATGTCATTGATAATACTTGTATGATTAGGATTAAGACACTAGCTTATGTTATTTTGTTACTAGGTATTTAACACTAGACAAAACAATCTCTTGAATTTGATTAATTGAAAAATAATCTCCTATAGAGACTTTGGTTTTGTTGTTGCATCCAGTTTTTGAAATGTGCTGGTTTACATCTCTTATAGTTTTGAATCTTCCTTTACATTCAGGACATCCATATTTTTTAATCATCAATCTGATTTTGTCACCTTGAATAGTTTTACTTTTTGACCTCTTTCTTTGTAAAGTCCTTCATATTCTGCAATATCTCCATCAATGAATAATTTTGCCTCTTTACCAATTACTTTCCGCATTGTTTCAATGTCTTGCTCCAAATCCAAATATAGCATAAATTTATGATGAGCATTTCTCATCACATAATTTGGAACTTCTGAAGGACTTTGAAAGATTCCAATGTAACTAGAATTTTGATTATGGCATTCCCTACAAAACAGTTCAAATGATGGAATATGAGTTCTTTTGTCTTTGAACCACGAATGCAATTCATCAACTACAAAAACTATGTACCTTAAAATGTAGCATTGCCATGCTAAATCTTCAAAGAATTGATGCATTGCTTCAGGTGAACTAAATCTATGAGGCTGTAAAATCTGTAATCCCTTACCTTTGACATCTTGAATCGTATGAATAACGGAAATAGGATCCACACTTGTAAATCTTCTTTTGTTATCCAGTATCAAGACATTGAAACCGTTTCTTGCTAGCATTTTGCATCTTGAAATTGCATCAGTTGTTTTTCCTGTCTGAGTTGCACCGGCAATAATTATTGATTGCTTTTCGGGGTCGTAATTAAATTCTTTAAGATATTCCATTTTTTAGAAACTAGTATTTTTTATTTTATCAGCATCAGAAAGATGTTTTAGTGCATCATCTTTATTTGTAAAAATTTCTTTTAAGATAACTGCATACTTGAAATGTTTGTCATTTTCTAATTTTTTTAGTTCAGGTTTTCCATGTGATTGA
>Ga0114931_10007365_pt1 | contig 13437 bp, 9 predicted proteins | sample 2SBtaG_FD_89579 | JGI IMG/M metagenome (GOLD analysis project Ga0114931, IMG submission 89579) | Deep subsurface microbial communities from Kolumbo volcano to uncover new lineages of life (NeLLi) - 2SBTROV14_V59a metaG | ecosystem: Environmental > Aquatic > Marine > Volcanic | place: Kolumbo... | reverse complement strand
GGCCGTTCCCCCCGCGTCGATGTAGACGTACTCCCCGGCATCGTCGCGCAGGATCGCGTCCTTCTGCACGGTCAGCGAGCGGGCTCGCGTCCCCGTCGGGATCAGCCCGACCACGCTCATGCCCGGGCGGAGTCGCCCCGACGCGTTATCCAGGCGGACGCGGACCGGAAACAGGCGCGAGAGCGCGTCGGCGTCCGGGACGATCCGCGTCACGGGCGCTTCGATTTCGACCCCCAGTGCCGGCACGCGGATCCGGACCCTTACCCCGGTTCCCGAGATTCGCTCGATCGCCCGCTCGGGAACGTCGATCCACGCCTCGATCTGGCTGGCCGACACGACCTCGATGATCTCCCCGCCGGCGTTGACCCACTGCCCGACCTCGGCCCGCTTGGAGATGACCCAGCCCGTGAACGGGACGCGAATCGTCAGGTCATCGAGGCGCTGACGCGACAGCGCAAGGGCGGCCTTCGCTACAGCCAGTTCCGCCTGGGCCTGTTCCAGACGAGCCTGCCCCGCTGCTTCGCCCGTCCGGGCGCGATCGAACTCGCTCTGTGAGGCCGACGACCGCTCGGCAGCGGCGCGAACCCGCTCCAGATCACGCTGGAGGATGTCCAGATTCGCCCGGCGTTCGCTCAGGATCGCCGACTTGACCCGGACGTCCGCTTCATCGCGCTCGACCACCAGACGACGGCGCGTGTCGTCCAATCTCGCGACGATCTGACCCTTCTGGACCAGATCACCCGGCTCGGCCTCGAGGGCCAGCACGAGCCCCTCTTCCCGCGTGGCCAGCAGCGTCCGGCGCACCGGCCGCAACTGCCCCGTCACCTCACGCCATTGCTCGATCACCTCGGACCGAACCTCATCCATGACGACCAGTGCCGGCGGGGGCCCCTTGCGCGCGCCGTCGGCGTGGCCCGACGCCGGGGGCTGTGCGGCGCCGCCCATCGCCACCCCCGCGACGAGCGTGCCGACAATCAGCGCTACTCCCGCGGCCATCGGTCCCGATACACCAATCACCCCGGCACCTCCTTCTCGAAGGTTGACAGATTCTCAATCAGGCACTCCAGGCCCGCGTGGATCTGGTCGCGCCGCTCGGGCGTGAGCCCCCCCACCAGAGCGCGCTCGAAACGCCGGGCCAGTTCCACCGTCTGCCCAAGCCTCGTTCGTCCGAACTCGGTCAGTTCCACGAAGACCGCCCGTCCCGCCCCGGGCCTGCGGCAGCGCCGAACAAGCCCCTCCCGCTCCATCGCCACGATCATGCGGCTGGCGTTCTGGACGCTCATCAGGGCGTCGTGGCTCAACGAACCCACCGTGACGGGCTCGGACGCCCGCCCGATTCGGCACAGCAGCAGCCACCGAGAACTGGTCAGCCCGATCGGAGCCGCCAGACGATCGCCGACGCGCATCATCGCGTTGTGAAGCATGAACACGTCTCGCACCAAAGCGCAGTCGGCCCCGCCGTGGCAACAGGTGCCCGCATCAATCCCATCCCGCGCCGATGGCGTCGATTCCCCATTCATGGTGCTGCTCCCTGGCTCCGCAGGACTCTTGGACGGCGATCGGGCTAAGTCAACATGTTGAGTCGGAATAGAATGCCGGTCGGAGGGATTCACTGGACGTTCCGGATCCTGTACTATGGACCGCTGAGGGTGGGGTGCGCCGCGGAGCGGATGCGCCGGGGCCTGTCAGAGTTATTCCAGAGCCGGAGGTGGATCGATGCGTCGTAACCCGAGTCTGAGTCGTGTGTTGTCTGTTCTGGCCATCGCGCTGCTCGCGCCGGCGGCCGGTGCCGGGCCCGTCCTGCGTGCCGGTGAAGACCTGTTCGTGGAGAAGCCGGGGGACATGGAGTTCACCGGGCGGCTGATCGTCCGTCCGATTGGGGAGGACGTCTTTCGGCGCCGGGGCCTGACATTTGCGGCGGCCCGGGACCGGATCGCGGCGGCCCGGGCGAGGCTGGCCGGCGACGTGATTATCCACTACCAGGATGTTGACGAGTACGTGATCCGTCTTGGGCCCGGGCAGAGTGAGAACACGAGAGCGGCCCAGCTGCTGGCCACCGGCGACTACCAGTACGTCCACCCGGACTGGCGCGTCTTCCCGACGGTGATCCCCAACGATCCCAACTTCCCGAACCAGTGGCAGCACGTGAACATGCGCTCGCCCGAGGCGTGGGACCTCCAGACCGGCGACCGGCAGATCATCTGCGCCATCTGCGACACGGGCATTGACGTGGATCATCCCGATCTCCAGGACGCCCTGGTGCCCGGCTACCACGCCCCCTCACGCACCGCGGAGGTAGACGGCGGGCCCGTGGACGACATCAACGGGCACGGCACGTTCGTCGGCGGGTGCGCCGCGGCGATCGGGAACAACGGCGTCGGTGTGGCCGGGTGCGGCTGGAACCTCTCGCTCATGCCCGTTCGAGTGACCAACGCCAGCGACGGGTCCGCGTTCCTCTCGGCGATCCTCGACGGCGCCCGCTGGGCGGTCGAGCACGGAGCCAAGGTCGCGTCGGCCAGTTATTCGGGGGTCGCGGCGGCATCGATCGAAACGACGGGAGAGTACATCAAGTCGATCGGTGGACTGTTCTGCTATGCAGCCGGGAACAGTTCGACCGATCTGAGTTCGTTCGATCATCAGGACGTAGTTGTGGTCGGGGCCTCGACGCGATCGGATTCAAGGGCTGGTTTTTCCAGTTTCGGTCGCGGCGTCGATCTGTTTGCGCCGGGCGTGGACGTCTGGTCCACGCGGCGGGGCGGCGGGTACGGGTCCGGCTCGGGCACGAGTTTCTCGACGCCCATGGCCAACGGTTCTCTGGGGATGATCTGGTCCGTCAACCCCTCGTTCAGCCCCGCCACGGTCGAACGGATCCTGTTCTTCACGGCAGATGATCTGGGCGCACCGGGCGACGACGACGTCTTCGGGTGGGGGCGGATCAACCAGTTCAGCGCGATCCAACTGGCGATCCAGGCGGCCACGACGGCGTTGCCACCGGTCGCCGTTGACGACGGCGGGTCCCCCTTCCGGGATGAGACGGTCGTGCTGGATCCAACCACCAACGACTACGACCTCAACGACGACGCGCTGCGCATCGTGGCGTTCGACTCGACGTCGGCCGCCGGCGGGAGCGTGACCCTTTCACCGGGCACCGGGACGGACGGGCGTGATGTACTGGTCTATCTTTCGGCGCCTGGCTACTCGGGCCCGGACACGATCGCGTACACGATCGATGATGGGACGGGGCTCCAGGCCAGCGCGGTCGTGAGCCTTGACGTACTGGATCCGGACGCATTCCGCGACCCGGACAACCCGTTCGATCCGTCGCCGGGCGTGGATGCGTCGTATTTCGCGTTGAGTTCGCCCACGGCGCTGCCGGACTTTTCATCGCTTGAGCCCTACGCGAGCGAGGTGGTCAATCGCGTGCGGTTCCTGCCCACTTCGGGCGATTTCGCCGGCTCGGGACGGGCCGATGATGTTGGAGCGACGTTCGAGGGCTTCGTCAACGTGCCGGAAACGGCGCAGTACACGTTCTGGACATCCTCGGACGATGGGTCTCGCCTGCTCATCGGGGATCAGGTTGTCGTTGACAATGACGGGCTCCACGGGATGCAGGACGCGGAGGGCACGATCCTCCTCAAGGCGGGGATGCACGCGATTCGCGTGGAGTTCTTCGAGGCCGGGGGCGACGCCGGGCTCATCGCGCGCATCGAGGGCGGCGGGCTCGTTCGCCAGCCGATCCCCTCGTTCATGTGGTTCCGAGGCCGATGCCCGGCGGACCTGAGCGGGGACGACACCGCCGACGTTCGAGACTTCATGATCTTCGTGCTGGCCTTTGCGCTGAGCGACCCCCTGGCCGACCTGACCCAGGACGGTCAGGTCAACGTCGCGGACTTCTTCGCGTTCATCTCGGCGTTCCAGGACGGCTGCTGAGCCCGACTGCCGGTACGGGGCAGACCGGAGATCGACGCGGGGCGGGCGTCAGGCGCCCGCGGGGTCGTCCTCGTCCGGGTCTTTCAGGGCCGAGACGCACGTCTCGTGGATCCCGATCAGTTGCAGGTCCGGGACGAGGTGTTCGACGATGGAGTCGTTCTCGAACAGGGCGGGCGCATCCCCGCCCGTGGCGACGATTTGCGGATAGCCGCCGTAGAACTGGGCGTAGCGATCGACGAGCAGGTGGACCATGCCCACGGCGCAGGCCCGCACGCCCAGGAGCATTGCCTTCCGTGTGCTCGTGCCGAAGGCCTGATCGACCGACTCGCCCGCGTCGAACGCGACCTCGGGTAGCGCCGCCGCCCCGCGAGCCAGGGACTCGAGCATCATCGAGACGCCCGGCCCGATCGCCCCACCCTGAAAGACACCCCGGCCATCGACGAAGTCCACGGTGACGGCGGTGCCCGCGTCGATGACCACGCACGCCTGGCGAGCCCGGGTGAAGGCCCCCAGCGCGTTGAGGAGCCGATCGTGCCCGACCTCGCGATCATCGTCCACGGCGGCTTGGAGCGGGATTGGCAGGTCGGGCCCCACGCGGTACACGCCACGGACCAGGTCCCGCGGGCCCAGGCGCCCGATCGCCGCATCGAGCGCGTCGGCCGCCGGAGGGTTGACCGAGGCGATGACCACCGCGACGGGGCGTTTGTCGGGGACGACCCGGTCGCGGAGGAGTTCGACGATCGCCTCGGCATCGGCGCTGGGCACGGAAACCGGCTGGTGCAGGTGGCCGCCGTGGAACAGCCCCAGTCGGGTCCGCGTGTTGCCCACGGCGATGGCGAGGATATCCGGGCGCGAGGGAGGCATCACCCGATAGCCTACCCGCCGAGGCTCGCGGGCGATCGGCGCCGGCGCTGGATACAGTGCGGACGAATCGGTCCCGCTGGGCAAGGAGTGCTCCGTCGTGAATCTGGGAACGTGCCAAGCCGATCCGACGCTGACCCGGGTTCAGATGGGGGCGACGGCCTTTCCGCTGGGCGTCTACCCCGTCGAACCGATGGAACCCAGGGAGGGATACTGCGTCGAGTTTGAATCGGCCGACGGGGACGACAAGGAGGGCGAGTGGGAGGAGTGGCCCGACCGGTATGTCTTTGAGGTGGTCCTGACGACGCCGCGTTTGGTGGCGTTGTGCCGATCGCTGCTGGCGATGCTCCCCGGGCGGGTCTATCCGATCCTCGACGTGCTCGGACACGACGCCTACCGCGAGATCGACCCGTACATCTCCTATGAACTGGTCGGGATCGAGCACGTGATGGATGCCCTGCGCCAGTATCGAGACTATTTCTTCGAGGACGGGCTGTGCGGATTCGGCGCGATGTGCGACGATCCGTTCATCTACCTGTTCATCGATGAGCACAAGATCGTGACGATCAGGACGGTCCCGGGCGACAAGGACCGGGTCGAGCGAGTGCTGCGGGCCTTTGACCTCGAGCCCGTCGAGGAACCAGCCGGCGCCGATGCCGTCTCGCACGAGCACCGAGGGATCCTCCGCGTGGACCCGGATGGGCCGGAGTTGCTCGACGAGGATCGCGTCGTGGAGCGCCTCAGGGACCTGTGGCGTCTGACCCTCAACGTGGACGCCGAGACAAACCTGGACGACGATGGCAACGATCTGGGCACGACGCCATGGCGGTGCCTGATCCGCCTGCTCGCGCGGGCGAACGAGCCGGAGCGGTACGCGGAGGTGCTTGTTACGGCTGACAGCCTGCGCCAGGTGGAGGAACTGGCCTTCGATTCGAGTGCGACGATCTTCCCCGAATCGGGCGACCCGGAGGATGAGGCGGTCCTGGTGAGCGCCGATCGCCTGCGACCCGAGGAGTTTTTCCGCCTCCTGGGCAGGCCCCATGCCGGACCCGGCACGCCCGAACTGGAGCCGGGACGGATCTGGAGAACGCGGGTGATCCCTTGAAGGGGGCTTGGCGGGGCCGGCGGGGCCGAATGGCCGGACCCGGCGGTTCCCCGATTGGGATCAAGGGATTCCGCGGGTGCCCGGGGCCGTTCCGTGGGAACGGGGGGATCCGGGGCACGCCCGAACACGAACAGTTTGGACCCTGCGGGTGGAAACCGGCCGATCATTTCGTCGATGGATTTGCGTCGGCGTCTTGAACCGGCTAATTTCCCGCGACAGGATGCCCCGCGGATCCGACGCTGGCCCGGCCGGCTCGGCCGCTCGAGGTTCGGGACGGCACGATCGACGGGAAGAGGTAGCAGCCCCGGCCGAAGCAACACGTTGGTCAAGACAGACCGGGAACGCAACGACCCCTTGCCCGGGGCGGGACGCTCGCCCCACCGGATTGACTGGGCCCCCGACCTGAGCCCGATTGGAGATGGCCATGCCTGAGAGGACGACCCACCTGATCCGCCCCCTGCTCGCTTTGATCGTGATCGTTGCGGGTGGGGGCCTGTGCGTTTGCGGCACCGTGGCCCGGGCGCAGGCGGATCCGCCCGCAGGTTCCGAAAAAGCCCGCGAGGTGCTCGACCAGGCCCGGACCCTGCTCGAGGCGGGTCGGCTGGTACGAGCCCAGGACGCACTGCGCCGATTCATCGTGAACCGGGAGCGACTGGCTCCCTCACCGGAGCAACTGGACCGGGCGATGGACCTGGTTTCCAGCGTCCGGGGGGCGATGCGAACGGCCGACCCGCTGGAGATCAGCCTCCAGAAAGCGGACCTGGCGATCGAACGGGGCGACCTTCGCGAGGCCCAACGCCAGGCGGCCGCGGTCACGCGTTCCAGCACGGCTCCGGCACAGACGGCAGCCCGGGCTCGCTCGATCATGGAGTTGATCCAGCGTCGGCAGGCGGATCTGACGCCGATCATGGCTCAGATGATCGACCAGGCCTTGTCCGATTTCAGGCAAGGTCGGTACGCGGCTGCCAAGAGCGAGATTGAAGCGATCGATCGCACCGGCATTCGCCTGGACGCGACGGAGAATCAGCGCGTGCGATCCTGCGCGCAGCGGATCTCGGAGTTGGAGTTGGCACGGGGACGGTTCTTCGAGGCGGACGAGCCGCTGGCCGGGGTCTTCCAGCCGGGGCTGGTCCATCGGCGCGACGAGAAGAAAGAGGCGGATGACGCCCGACCCGAGGGCGAGCCAGCCCAGCAGCCCCCGGCCGAGAAGGCCGAACCCGGGCAAGGCGAGCAGCCCCCGGCCGAGAAGGCCGAACCCGGGCAAGGCGAGCAGCCCCCGGCCGAGAAGGCCGAACCCGGGCAAGGCGAGCAGCCCCCGGCCGAGGAGGCCGAGCCCGAGCAGGGTGAGCAGCCGCCCGCCGAGGATCCGATCACGCGGGCGATGCGACTGGACGCCCAGCGGATTCTCGCCGAGGCGGATCGCGCCTATGAGGAGGCCCGCTACGCCGAGGCCGAGCGGAAGTACGCCCGCCTGCTCGACGAGTTCGGCACCTTCCTGTCGTCCGACCAGACGCAGCATGTGGAGGATCGGTGGACCGAGGCGCGGATTCGGCTCAGGGCCGAGGGGCAGGATCTGGGCAAGATCACCCAGGACCGTCTGCTGGCCAAGCAGCAGGCAACGGTCGAGGTGGACAACGACCTGTCGTCGGCGCGGGAGGCGTTGGCGACGGGGGACACGACGCGGGCCCGCGAGCTGGCCGCCAAGGCTGGGCTGACGATGAACCGGGCCCGGGAGTTCTTCTCCGAGGACGAGTTCAAAGCGGCGACCGACGAGATCAACGGATTGATGGCCCAGATCGAAACCGAGACCGAGCGCATCCTCCAGCAGAGGCTCAAGGACCAGGAGGCCGAGATCCAGCGTCAGGCCAAGCAGCGCGAGGCGCAGATGGCCGAGGATCTCCAGCGACGGATCAACGAGCACCTGACCCGGGCGAGGGCGCTGCAGCGCGAGATGAAGTACCGCGAGGCGCTCGAGGTCGTGAACCAGGTGCTGTTCCTTGATCCGATCAACCCGGCGGGACTGGTGCTGCGGGACCTGCTGGCGGACATCATCATTTATTTCGAGTACAACAAGATCGATCGCGATCGGCAGGTCAGTTACGGGATGACCTCGATCGAGAACATGCGGGCGACCATCGCCCCGCGGCACGTGATGGACTTCCCCCCGGATTGGCCGGCGCTGAGCATCCAGCGCGGGCAGCCGATCGCGTTCGCCGAGCCCGCGGAGAACCGACGGGTGCTGGCCAAGATCGACTCAACGCGGATCTCGGCCCCGTTCTCGGACAACACGCTCGGCGACGCGCTGGGGTATATCCAGACGATGGCCGACGTGAGCATGGACGTGGACTGGTCCTCGCTGGGGCAGATCGGGATCACGCCCGACTCGCGGGTCTCGTTCAATCTGACGCGGGAGCTGCCGGTTCGGACGGTGCTGGATCGAGTGCTTTCCAAGGTGAGCACCGACCCGCTCTCGCGTGCGGATTGGGCCGTGACTGATGGCATCCTGACCATCGCCTCCGACGAAATGCTCCGGCGGAACAAGGTGCTCCAGATCTACGACATCCGCGACCTGCTTATCGAAGTCCCGGACTACGACGACGTGCCGGACATCGATCTCCAATCGGTGCTGGACAAGAGCCGGGGCGTCGCGGGCGGGGCCAGCCGGGGTCCGTTCGAGCAGGCCGACGTCAACGGGACGGAAGAGCGCCTGACCACCGACGAGAAGGTCGACCGGATCCGCACGCTCATCGAGGAACTGGTCGACCCGGAGGGGTGGATGGACAACGGGGGCGAGACGGGCACGATGCAGGAGCTCAACGGCAGCCTCATCATCACCAACACGCCCAAGAACCACCGGGCCATCTCCGGGCTGCTGGGGCAGCTTCGAGACATCCGCTCGATGCAGATCAACGTCGAAACCCGGTTCCTGCTGGTCAACCAGGACTTCTTCGAGCAGATCGGGTTCGACCTGGACGTGTTCATCAACACCAACAACAACCAGGTCCGGGCGGCCCAGGGCGTTGATCCGACAATCCAGGGCGGCGACTTCTTCAACTTCAACTCATCGAGGCTCTCCTTCGGCCAGCAGCAGGCGGGTTTGGTCCGCAACGTTACCGGGCAGGCGCCGGTCGGGGGCGTCGCCGGGGCGCCCAACCCGACGACCATCGGCGTGGTCAATCCGGCGCCGTTCTCGCCGATCGCATTTGCGCAGAACTCCTTGGGGCTGGCATCGGGGCTGGCTCCGGCCTCGGGGATTGCGGCCGACGTGCTCGCCGTCGCCCCGGCCCTGGGGATCGCCGGACAGTTCCTCGACGACATCCAGGTCGACTTCCTGGTTCAGGCGACCCAGGCCGATCGGCGCAGCGTCCAGTTGACCGCGCCGCGCCTGACCTTCACGAACGGGCAGACGTCCAACATCTTCGTGGCCACGCAGGTCTCGTTCGTGTCGGACCTCCAGCCGATCGTGGGCGAGTCGGCGGTGGGGTTCGACCCGACGGTCAGCGTCGTCTCCGAGGGCGTGACGATGCTCGTCCAGGGGACGATCTCGGCCGATCGCCGGTTCGTAACGCTCAATATCGACTCGGGCGTCACGCGGATCGACAGTTTCGCGCAGCAGGCGGTCACGGCGGTGGCGGGCGGACAGCTGGTCAACTCGGCCGACACGCAGTCGTTCATCCAGCTCCCGACCGTGACGGTCACCCGCGTGCAGACGACCGTGACCGTGCCGGACCAGGGCACCGTCCTGCTCGGTGGCCAGCGGCTCGTGACGGAGTTCGAGGTCGAGACGGGCGTGCCCGTCCTGTCGAAGATTCCCGTTCTCAATCGCTTCTTCACGAATCGCATCGAATCACGCGAGGAGCAGACGCTGCTCATCCTCGTCAAGCCCACCGTCCTCATCCAGAACGAGGAAGAGGAGCGGAACTTCCCGGGCCTGCTCGACTCGCTGCGATCCGGCTTCGGCGGCTGAGGACCCGCCCTCCCTTCCCCCTTTCCCCCCTGCCCGTCCCTCACCGGATCAGCGCCGGGCAGCGCCGATCGGCTCCGCCTGCCCGGGTGGGGCGGGGGCGCCATTCGCCAGCGAGGGCCCGCCGCGGCATGGAGCCCGGGATCTGTCCCGCGTTCCCCGGGGGCCGGAACCGGCCCGGTCGGGCGGCGTGGAGGATCCGCGGGTATGCTATTGTGGAAGAGCGCCCCACCGGAATCGGACCGGGGGGGACGCTCAGGACGCAGGAGGCCCCACCATGATGGACTCGGGTGACTCACGCCTTCGGGTTCGGCGCAACGATCAGGTCACGATCGTTGAGTTCATCGACCGCAACATCCTCGACGAGGCCAATATCCAGCTGATCGGGGAGGAGATCGCCGGTCTGATCGACGCCGAACCAAGCCCGAGGCTGCTGATCAGCTTCGCCAACGTGGACCACCTCTCGTCCGCCGCCCTGGGAACGCTGATCACGATCAACAAGAAGGTCCGGAACAACTCGGGCCAACTCCGGCTGGCGCAGATCGATCCTCAGATCTACGAGGTCTTCGTGATCACGAAGCTCAACAAACTCTTCCAGATCCACGACACCGTGGACCAGGCGATCGCGAGCTTCGGCTGAACCAGATCGGCCCCGACCGCCTCGCCCCCACTCTTCACTGATCCCATGCCCAGGTCCGGACGAGCCAGCCCAGAGAGCGCGTGCGTCAGTCTGACGCACAACCGAGCGGCCATGGACCGCATCGAAGAGCAGATTCTGGATGCCATCGGGCGCCTTGGCTTCGCCACGGAGGCCTGTTTCGCCGTTCGCCTGGCGCTGGAGGAAGCGCTGCTCAACGCGTTCGTCCACGGGCACCGCTCGCTGCCCGACTCGACACCCGTGCGCGTCTGCTACGACGCCCGTCCTGATGAACTGACCATCACGGTCGAGGACCAGGGCCATGGCTTCGATCCCGATGACGTACCCGACCCGACCACCGATGACAACCTCGAGCGACCCACGGGCCGGGGGGTGCTGCTGATGCGGGCGTACATGAGCGAAGTCCGCTTCAACGATCGGGGCAATCGGGTCACGCTGATCTACCGGCCCAAACGGGACCATGGGGGCGATCGGGGCTAGTTCCGGTAGGGTACGGAGGGGGAGGGGCAAGAGGGCCTTTCGGACAGAAGGGGCGAGATTGGTCTTGTTCGGAGGGGGGATGGCGGGGTATCCTGTGTGTGCCGGAGGAGAGGGAGCGACGCCTTCACGGCCGACCGCTCCCGTTGCCGTGTGGTTCGCCGCCGGTCCGGCCGTCGGGGGTATCGTCGAGGCGACAGGCACGGGGAGGGTCCGCGATGCCCGCGGCGATCTCGTGGGGGTGGAGGGCGAAGGAGTTGCCATGAGCCAGGCATCGACGCCGACGGAAACCGCGCGAGGATTCGCGCCCCCGACGGTCACGCAGTTCAGCGTGTTCCTGGACAATCGACCCGGGCGTCTGTTCGACCTTGTCGAGTCGTTCGACGGGTCATCGTGCCAGATCTGCGCCCTGAGCGTCCACGAGGCCAGCGATCATGCCGTGGTCCGGATGGTGACCAACCGCTCGTCGCTGGCCCGGAGCCTGCTGCGTGAGGAGGGCGCCCCGTTCGCCGAGCATGACGTTCTTGTCGTCGAACTGACCGAGGGGCACACGCTCTCGAGCCTGTGCCTGAGCCTGCTGGGCGCGGAACTGAACATCCACTTCGCCTATCCCCTGATGCTCCGGCCCAACGGGACGCCGACGATCGCCCTGGCGGTGGATGATCCGGTCCTTGCGGGGCAGATCCTTCGCCGCAAGGACTTCCGCCTGTTCGGCGAGGCGGATCTGCCGGACGTGCACTGAGGCGACGCCACGGGCGGACGAGCCGCGACCGGGAGGGAGCGATCCGACGTCTGCTTCGAGCGACCAGTGCAGAGGACTGCTCATGCCCCTCACCCCGGCCCTTTCCCCCGCAGGGGAGAGGGAGCGGACGAGGAGGTTCTTGCTTCAGATCAACCCCTGGGAGGCGAGCCAGTGCTCGGCATCCAGGGCCGCCTGGCACCCCATCCCGGCGGCGGTGACCGCCTGGCGGTAGGTCGGATCGGCCACATCCCCGGCGGCAAAGACTCCCTCGATGTTCGTCCGGCTGGATCGATCCGGCAGCACGACATAGCCCTTGGCGTCCAGTTCGATGCCCGATCCCTTGAGGAATCTCGTGGCCGGCGTGTGCCCGATCGCGATGAACAGCCCCCCCAGCGACAACTCGCTTCGCTTCCCGTTGGTTGTGTCTTCGAGGACGACGCCGGCGACCTTGTCCTGCCCGAGCACGTCCACGACGACCGTGTTCCACAGCACCTCGGCGTTGGGCTTGGACAGGAACCGTTCCTGCATGATCCTGGACGCGCGAAGCTGATCGCGCCGGTGGATCACGTACACCCGCGAGGCGAACTTCGTCAGGTACGTGGCTTCCTCCATCGCCGAGTCGCCCCCGCCGACCACGCCCAGCGGTTTATCACGGAAGATCGGCAGCGCCCCGTCGCAGACCGCGCAGGCCGACACCCCGCCGCCGCTGCGGGCCAGGCGCATCTCGTTGTCCAGCCCCATCCAGTTGGCGGTGGCGCCCGTGGCGATGATGACCGCGTGGGCGCGGATGCGCTCAGACGAGGAGGTTTCGAGCGTGAACGGCCGCGTCGAGAAATCGCAGCGCGTCACGTCCTGCCCGACGACTTTCGTCCCGAATCGCTCCGCCTGTCGCTGGAAGCAGCTCATCATCTCGGGCCCCGCCACGCCGTCCGGGAATCCCGGGTAGTTCTCGACCTCCGTCGTGAGCATCAACTGCCCCCCGGGCAGAACAGGGCTCGGATCCTGCCTGGGAACGCCGATCAGGCAGACGGGCGCCAACTCGGCGCGGGCGGCGTAGATTGCGGCGGTCCAGCCGGCCGGCCCGGAGCCGACGATCACGAGCCTATGTGTCGATTCTGACATCGAGGGAGTCCCGGATACTTGAAGCGCGGTGCGCGGTGCTACGGCGAGGCGGCCCGCTCGGCGCGACGCTGACGCTCCAGCGAGAGCATCGGCGGCCAGATCAGGTAGTCCGTCCCCGCCGCAAGCTCGGCGGTGTTCTGGACGGTCCTGGCGCCGTTGGGGGCCCCGTCGGCTCCGACGGAATAGATGACGAACTGCGTCTGATCGACGTTGACGGCGAAGTTCTCGTCGGCGATCACGTCGATCCGGTGAGGAACCTTGACCTCACGCGGGCCGAGGCGACGGTAGTTGACCGTGTAGGGAACGAAATACTTGAGCGGGGGCCGCTCTCCACTGGAGCGGTTTGGGTTGAACGGATCCACGTCCATGGCCTTGACGAAGAAGGGGCGAATCGCCGAGACATCGGGGGGGAAGCCCCCGCGGGCGGTGATGTACGCCGCGACACCCAGCGCCGTGCGCGTCCCGGCGATCTCGGTGACGAGCAGTTGCCGCGAGGCGAACAACTCGGGCAGGTCGGGAACGGCGGCGGTGAGCACGGCGTAGCGCCTCGGATTGATCTGGTCGTACGCCCAGGGCGC
>Ga0114931_10007364_pt1 | contig 13440 bp, 10 predicted proteins | sample 2SBtaG_FD_89579 | JGI IMG/M metagenome (GOLD analysis project Ga0114931, IMG submission 89579) | Deep subsurface microbial communities from Kolumbo volcano to uncover new lineages of life (NeLLi) - 2SBTROV14_V59a metaG | ecosystem: Environmental > Aquatic > Marine > Volcanic | place: Kolumbo... | reverse complement strand
TTCATTGCGAAGGTGACAAGCCGCGAGAATGCCTGCCAACGCGACAGCACCCGTGCCTTGAACATCGTCATTGAATGATGGCCCGCGCTCTCGGTACCGGTCGAGCACCGTGTAGGCCGTAGTTTTCGAGAGGTCCTCCCATTGGATCACCGCATCGGGCCAACGCGACCATACCGCGTCGACGAAGCGGTCGAGGAACTCGTAGTAGGCCTCTCCTCGGAGGCGCTTCTGACGCACGCCCAGATAATTAGGATCATTGATCAGATCCATGCGATCCGTGCCAACGTCGAGGGCCACTGGCATCGTGTGAAACGGACTGACGCCGCCGCCGACCGTGTAGATCGCCATCTTGCCAATCGGAATTGCCAGGCCTCCGTACCCCTGGTCGCCGATACCGAGAATTGCCGACGAGTCGGTGGCGACGATCATGCGAACGTCCTCCATGGGGTAGCATTGGAGCGTTTGGTCCGCGCGGTCGATGTTGAGCGGCGAGAAAGAGAGCCCGCGCGGGTTCTGGTAGAGCGCGCTGAATTGCTGAACCGCTGCACCAACGGTCGGCGTGTAGACGATCGGTAGCATCTCGCCGAGATGCTTCTCCAACAGCGCATAAAAGAGAATTTCTTGCCGTTCCTGTACGGCGCGTAGGTACTGATATTTGTCGATGTCGGTCGGTGCTTGTCGGAACCCCTCGTATACGCGCTGGACTTGCTGCTCCAACGTGTTGAGCTGCGGAGGGAGCAGGCCGCTTAGTCGGAGCGCGACGCGCTCCTCGTAGCTAAAGGCCGTGCCTTTGTTGGTTAGCACCAATCGTAGAAGTGCAATGCCGTCGAGGTAGACCTCCATGTACTGGCGACCATGTTCGTCTTCTTTCAGGTCAAACAATCGGCTAACGCGTTTGCGTGGCATGCCGTTCCTTTCGTTATGCACCTTCGATGGCTGCTACTACTGCGGCGGCCATCTCCATCGTGCCAAGCGAACGCAGTCCGCTGCCGAGGTCTGCTGTCCGGAGACCACTGTCGAGCACTTTCTGGACGGCATTTTCAATCGCCTTGGCGTCCTCACCGAGATTGAGGCTATGCCGGAGGAGCATAGCTGCGCTGAGGATCGTGCCGAGCGGATTTGCGACTCCCCTGCCCGCGATGTCAGGCGCAGAGCCGTGGATTGGCTCATACACGCCGAGCGTACCCTCACCGAGCGAAGCGCTCGGAAGGAGCCCAAGAGAGCCCGTCAACACCGCGCCTTCGTCCGAGAGGATGTCACCAAACATGTTGGAGCTCACGATGACATCGAAGGATGACGGATCGGTGACGAGCCGCATGGCCGCCGAGTCGACGAGCTGATGGTCGAGCTTGATGTCGGAATTCTGTTCAGCGACTTCCGTGGCTACCTCGCGCCACACCTGCATCGAGGCGAGCACGTTGGCCTTGTCGATCGAGGTGACGTGCCGGCCGCGTTTGCGCGCAACGTCGCAGGCCAGCTGGACGATGCGCCGAATCTCGCTTTCGTCGTAGATCATCGTATCGAAGCCCGTGCGCAGGCCGTTCCTCGTCTCTTTGCCCTTGGGCTCGCCGAAGTAGATGCCGCCGGTGAGCTCCCGGATGAACATCAAATCCACACCACGCAGGCGCTCGGCCTTGAGCGGGGACGCCGCCTCGAGGCCGCGAAAGAGCTTCACGGGACGGACATTCGCAAAGAGCTTCAGCGCTTTGCGCAGTCCCAGTAGCCCCTGTTCCGGGCGGACTTTGGCAGTAGGGTCGTCCCACTTGGGCCCGCCGACTGCGCCAAGCAGAACAGCGTCCGCGCTCCGGCACGCGACGATGGTATCGTCCGGCAGCGCCACGCCCGTCTCATCGATGGCAATGCCGCCGATCAGGTGCGTCGAGAACGCGAATGCGTGGCCGGACTTGTGCGCGACGGCATCGAGCACTTGACGAGTCGCGTCCACGATTTCGGGGCCGATTCCATCACCAGGGAGAAGTGTAATCTTTGCTTGCATGGTTGGTTACTCGCGCGGCCGGTCATGATGCACGGCGGGCGCCATTAGGGCAATGGCTAACTCGATGCGGCCGGCACTCCCGGTTGCTTTTGGACCCTGGCGCGTTCGAGAGTAAGCCCGTACTCGATGCTGTCGATCAGTGCCTGGAGGGACGCTTCGATAATGTTGCTCGATGCTCCCACGGTGCTCCACGTATCCCGAGCCGATTGACTGTCAATCAGCACCCGGGTCGTGGCATTGGTGCCGCTTCGTCCGTCCAGAATGCGAACCTTGTAATCACTCAGGTGCATCTCTCCAACCTCTGGGAAGAAGGGGCGCAGGGCCTTTCGAAGCGCCGAATCGAGCGCGCTGACCGGGCCGTTTCCTTCGCCGGCGGTATGCACGATCTCGTCGCCAATCTGCACCTTCACCGTGGCTTCAGCGTACATTCCACCGCCGCGCCGCCGCCCAACGCCCGCCTGGAAGTCCAGCACCTCGAACGGAGGCACGTAACCCGTCTGGTGGCGGGCCATCAACAGTGCCACCGACGCTTCGGCGGCTTCATACGCAAAGCCCTTGGCTTCTAGCTCTTTGATCTTTTCGAGAACGCGGCCTCCGTGATCCGAGTTTACTTCGAGCCCCAGCTCCTCGGCTTTGCTCAACACGTTGCTGCGTCCCGAAAGCTCGCTCACCACCACACGCGACTCGTTACCGACAAGAGCGGGCGTGATGTGCTCATACGATTCCGGGTAACGGCGAATGGCGGACACATGTACCCCGCCTTTGTGTGCGAAGGCGCTGCGCCCCACGTATGCTGCATGGTCGTCCGGGCTCAGGTTTGCGATCTCCGCCACGAAGTGAGCGAGGTCATAGAGCTGCTCGAGGCCACCTTGGGGAAGGCACGGCATGCCCAGCTTGAGCGCTGCATCCGGGATGACCGCGCACAAGTTGGCATTGCCGCAGCGCTCGCCATACCCGTTGATCGTCCCCTGCACATGCCGCGCCCCTGCCCGAATCGCGGCGACGGAGTTGGCGACGCCGCACTCGCTGTCGTTGTGCGCGTGGATACCGAGCCGGGCGTCTGGCAGAGCTTCCCGCACGACCTCGACGATCTCTTGGACTTCCCAAGGCATCGAGCCGCCGTTCGTGTCGCACAGCGCGAGCGTTTCTGCCCCGCCGCGCGAAGCAGCGCGCAAGGTCTCGAGCGAGTACTCTGCGTCCGACTTATAACCATCGAAAAAGTGCTCCGCGTCATAGATCACTCGACGGTCGCTCTGTCGAAGAAAGGACACGCTTTCCTCGATCATCCGCAGGTTCTCGTCGAGGTTCGTGCGCAGTACCTCCGTGACGTGCACGTTCCACGTCTTGCCGAAGAGCGTGCAGACCGGCGTTTCCGCCGCAAGCAAGGTCTGAAGCTGCTTGTCGTCCTCGGCATTGAGCTGTGCCCGGCACGTCGAGCCGAATGCTGCGATGGTCACGTTCTTCCAAGCTATATCCTTCGCGCGCTCGAAGAATTCGACATCCTTGGGATTGGATCCGGGCCAGCCCCCTTCAATGAAAGCGACCCCTAGCAAGTCCAGGTACTCCGCGATTCGCAGCTTATCGTCGCAGGACAGACTCATCCCCTCCATCTGCGTGCCATCACGCAGCGTGGTGTCATAGACCTCCACGAAGGGGCTCGATTCCTTATGTCCGTTGGTGCTCATAGCGGGTGATCTGATCGTCGAACGACATGAGATATCCAAGTTGGTCGATGCCCTCGAGGAGGCAGTGCTTGGAGAACTCGTCGATGGGGAAAGTCGCTTGGATTCCATCGGGCCCAGTTACGGACTGTGTTGCTAGATCAATCGTAATCTTCGTCGAGCGATCCGCCTGAACCGCCTGCATGAGCGCCCCGTGTGCCTCTTGGCTCACTTCGACGGGCAGCAAGCCATTCTTCAGCGAGTTGCTCTTGAAGATGTCCGCGAAACCAGTGGAGATCACCGCGCGAAAGCCCCAACCGACCAAGGCCCAGGGAGCATGCTCGCGCGAAGATCCACTGCCGAAGTTGTTGCCGGCGATCAGGATTTGCGCGCCCTGCGAGGCTGGCTCATTGAGCACGAACGACGGGTTGGGCGAGCCGTCTGCCAGGTACCGCCAGTCGCAAAAGAGACTGTCGCCAAGACCATTTTTGTCGGTCACCTTGAGAAAGCGTGCCGGGATGATTTGGTCCGTGTCCACGTTCTCGACGGGAAGGGGGACCGCATGGGATGTCAGTGTGGTGAATTTTGCCATGGCTCGGACTTTCAAGAAAGGAGTAAGCTCCGCGGATCGGTGACTTCTCCAGTGACGGCCGCTGCGGCCGCAGTGAGTGGAGACGCGAGGAACGTGCGACCGCCCTTGCCCTGTCGCCCTTCGAAATTTCGATTTGAGGTGCTGACCGCATACTGTCCGGGTTCGAGGTTGTCGCCGTTCATGGCGATGCACATCGAGCACCCTGGCTCACGCCATTCAGCGCCCGCCTCTTTGAATATTTGGTCGAGCCCTTCGGCTTCGGCCTGCTTCTTGATGTCATGCGAGCCTGGCACGACGAGCGTACGCACTCCGTTGGAAACCTTGCGTCCGCTAAACACGCCGGCTGCCATTCGCAAGTCACTGATGCGCGAGTTGGTACACGAGCCAATGAACACGACGTCAATTTTCTTGCCGAGCAGCGGTTGCCCGGGCTCCAAGCCCATGTAGGCCATCGCTTTTTCGAATGCTGCTTCCTGCGAGGGATCGTCGAATGACTCCGGAGGCGGCATGGTTTTGCTGATGGGCATGCCCATGCCCGGGTTCGTGCCATAGGTGATCATCGGCTCGAGCTTGTTGGCATCGATCACGAGCGTCTTGTCGAAGGTCGCCCCCTCGTCGGTACCAAGCTGACTCCAGCGCTCTACGGCCGCGTCCCAATCGCTTCCACTAGGCACACGTTCCCGCCCCTTTAGATACTCGAAGGTCGTCTCGTCCGGTGCGATCATACCCGCGCGGGCCCCTGCTTCGATGCTCATATTGCAGACCATCATCCGGCCGTCCATGTCGAGGCCGCGTATGGCCGAGCCGGTGTATTCGATGACGTGGCCGGTCGCCCCGCCGGTGCCGATCTTCGCGCAGAGCCCCAAAATGACGTCCTTAGCCGTCACTCCGGGCATCAACCGGCCCTCGATTCGTACTTCGAGGGTCTTGGGTTTGCGCTGCAACAGACATTGCGTCGCCAGCACATGCTCGACTTCGCTCGTTCCAATGCCAAACGCCAGCGCACCAAATGCCCCATGCGTCGACGTGTGGCTGTCACCGCAGACGATGGTCTTTCCGGGCTGCGTGAACCCACGCTCCGGACCGATCACGTGCACGATGCCGTTGCGACTGTCGCCAAGCGCAAACAGCTCAATGCCGAACTCTTCGCAGTTATGCTCCAACTGACTGAGCTGCGCCTTCGCCTGGTCATCGATGACCCATAGCCGCCTGGGTAGAGTTGGCGTGGAGTGGTCCATCGTCGCGACGGTCTTGTCGGGACGCCGTACCCGCAGCCCGCGCTCGCGAAGACCGGTAAACGCCTGTGGCGACGTTACCTCGTGAACGAGTTGCAGGTCGATGTAGAGGACAGCCGGCCGGTCTGGCTCCTGTACGACTACGTGCTCGTCCCAAACCTTCTGAAATAATGTTCTTGGTAGCATGGTCTTCGTCAGGCAGCGCTTCCGGCTGCTTTGTTGGGAGTTTGCATCGCTTCTTTGATCGCGAGAATGCGGTTGATGGCAGCGAGATAGGCCTTCGCGCTCGCGACGATCACGTCTGTGTGCGCGCCGTGTCCGTGGAATACGCGTGCGCGCGAGCGTTCGTATTGCGGATTGATCCTGTCGGGTGGCGCGTCGCCGTCGTGTGGCGACACGCGTACGCTTACCTCGCCGAGCGCATCGATACCCTCGGTCACAGACTGAACGGTGTACTCGAGCAGTGTGCAGGGCACATGCACGAGCGATTGGATGGCTTTGTAGACTGCGTCGACCGGGCCTGTACCCACCTCTGCCGTGGTTTGGGTTTTTCCGTCAGGTCCGGTGAGCTTGACAGTGGCTGTCGGCATTCCCGTGCCACAACCAACTTGCAGAGCATCGAGCTTCCAAAATTCCTTTGGCTGATAGAGCTCGTCGCTGAGCAGCGCCAACACATCGGCGTCGGTGATGTGTTTTTTCTTGTCGGCGAGCTTCTTGAAGCGCGCAAACGCTTTGTCGAGCCCATCACCGGACACAGGGTATCCGAGCTCCGTCAAGCGGTTTGCAAACGCGTGCCTTCCAGAGTGCTTGCCGAGGACGAGCTGCGTCTTGCCTGCGCCCACCGTCTCGGGACGCATGATCTCGTACGTCTGCTCGTGCTTGAGCATGCCGTCCTGGTGAATGCCGGCCTCGTGCGCGAACGCGTTCGCACCCACGATCGCTTTATTCGGTTGTACGACCATGCCCGTCACCTTGCTGATCAGCCGGCTAACACGTGTCAGCTGTGTCGTGTCGACCTGCGTGCCGATGCCGTAAAGGTCGCGCCGGACGTACAACGCCATCACGACCTCTTCGAGCGATGCATTGCCTGCTCGCTCTCCGATGCCATTCACCGCGACTTCGACCTGTCGCGCGCCGTTTTGTACGGCGGACAAAGTATTAGCCACCGCCAAGCCGAGGTCATTGTGGAAGTGGACGCTTATGACCGCGCTGTCGATATCAGGAACGTGCTCTCGGATCATCGCGATGCGTTGGCCAAACTCGCCGGGGATCGTATAGCCGACCGTGTCTGGGATGTTCAGCGTGCTTGCGCCCGCCTCGATGGCGGCTTGGAGCGCTTCGTAGAGGAACTCCATCTCCGTGCGGCCTGCATCTTCGGGGCTGAATTCGACGTCTTCACAGAAGCTTCGCGCATACGAAACCATCTCCCCGATCGTCGCGAGCACCTGGTCCTTGGTCATGCGAAGCTTGTGCTCGCGGTGGATCGGGGATGTTGCGATGAACGTATGGATCCGCCCGTGCTTGGCCGGCGCCACCGCCTCCGCAGCTTTGTCGATGTCGGGCTTGTGAGCGCGTGCCAAGCTGCAAATCGTTGGTGGCTCGGAGACCGGCCGGCCCTCGACGCCCGTCACGCCTACGGCTTCGGCGATGGTCTTCACTGCCCGCAGGTCGTCCGCGGAAGCCGCGGCAAAGCCGGCTTCGATGATATCGACGCCCACCCGCGATAGGGTCTTCGCCACCTCTAGCTTTTCCGACGAGGTCATCGTTGCGCCAGGTGATTGTTCTCCATCTCGGAGCGTTGTATCGAAGATCCGTACGCGATCGGGTTGCATGATTCTTTCTCCCGGCGCTACCAGCGGCGGCGCCTGTCTTATTCTCCCTGCTTGATCTCTATCGGGTCAACGAACGGCATCATCGCCCGAAGCTTGGCGCCGACTTGCTCGATCGGCTGTTCCTGCTCAGCCCGCCGGATTGCGTTGAACTCCGGGCGGCCCTTCTTGTTCTCTTCGATCCACCGATTGGCAAAGGTGCCGTCCTGTATCTCGGCGAGGATTTGCTTCATCGCCTTCTTGCTCTCTTCGCCAATGACACGCGGGCCGCTCACGTAATCGCCCCATTCCGCGGTATTCGAAACCGAATAGCGCATGTAGTTGAGGCCACCGCGATACATCAGGTCGACGATGAGCTTCAGCTCGTGAAGGCACTCGAAGTAAGCGAGCTCGGGCTGATAACCCGCTTCGACCAGCGTTTGAAAGCCTGCCTTCACCAGCTCCGATGCACCGCCGCACAGGACGGCCTGTTCACCAAAGAGGTCAGTCTCAGTCTCCTCCGTGAAGGTAGTCGTCAACACGCCGGCGCGAGCACAACCGATCCCAGCTGCATACGACATCGCCAGGGCATCCGCCTGGCCCGTTGCATCCTGATGAACGGCGAGCAGTGCCGGTACGCCGCCTCCTTCCTGATAGGTTTCCCGCACGCGGTGCCCGGGGCTCTTCGGCGCAACCATCGTGACATCGACATCCTTCGGAGGCTCGATGGTGCCGTACCGGATGTTGAAACCGTGCGCGAACATCAGCATGTTGCCCGCCTCGAGGTTCGGCGCGATGTGATCCTGATAGATGGCCGGCTGCGCTGTGTCGGGAGCCAAGATCATGATGATGTCGGCTTCCTTGGCTGCATCATTTACTGATGTGACCGCGAGCCCCGCCGCCTCGGCCTTGGCTTTGCTCTTGCTGCCTTCCTGCAGACCGACCCGCACGTCCACTCCGCTCTCCTTCAAGTTGAGCGAGTGGGCGTGACCCTGAGAACCGTAGCCGATGATGGCCACCTTCTTGCCTCGAATCAACGAGAGGTCGGCGTCTTTTTCATAGCGAATTTGGGTCATGTGTCTCTCTACTTCTCCGGAGGGGGTCATGCGGTTGAGTTGCGGGAGGCAGGCACCGTGGGATGAGCGAGATCGTGCTTCTCGACGCCTCGCGTCATCGCGACAGTGCCGGTTTGCACCAACTCTAGGATCCCAAAGGGCCTGAGAACCGAAACGAGGCCTTCCACCTTGTCTTGCGGTCCAGTGATTTCGATCGTGATTCTATCAGGCGCCATGTCGATCGCACGGGCACGAAAGACATCACAAATTTTCAAAATTTCGTCGCGCTGTTCGCGGTTGCAGTTGACCTTGATCAAGGCGAGCACGCGATTGATCGACTGCTTCTGGGTAATGTCGTCGACCCAGAGCACGTTGACCATCTTGTAGAGATTAGCCTCGATACGCTTGGCCTTGTCCTCATCAGCCTCACAGACGATCGTCATTCGCGAGACGCCTGCTTCATGCGTGGCTCCGACGTTGAGCGAATCGATGTTGAAGCTACGGCGACGGAACAATGACGCAACCCGGTTCAACACACCTGGCTTGTCTTCGACGAAAACGGCAAATGTTCTCTTGACGGACTGAGACATTACTCGTCCTCCCCTGTCTCGAAGATCGGGTTGTGCTGGTGGGCTTCGGGATCGTGCGGTCGCTCGATCATGTCATGGAGGTCGGCTCCGGCTGGAACCATCGGATACACGGAGTCCTCTTGCTCGACGCGGAAGTCGATGACCACGGTGCCCTCGGTGGCTTCAGCCGTTCGAACTGCTTGTTCCACCTCGGCGCGCTTCTCGACGCGAATGCCGGTCAAGCCATGCGCGTCCGCGAGCTTTACGAAGTCTGGGCTGAGCATCGGCGTCGCCACGTAGCGGCCGCCGAAGAAGAACTCCTGCCACTGACGCACCATGCCGAGGAAGCCATTGTTGATGATGGCGACGTTGACCTTGATCCCCTCCTGCGCGCAGGTAGAGAGCTCAGCCTGCGTCATCTGGAATCCGCCATCGCCGCATATGACCCATACCGAGTCGCCAGGCTTGGCAAACTTGGCGCCAATCGCGGCAGGCAACGCAAACCCCATCGTCCCGAGCCCGCCCGACGTGATCAGCTTCCGCGGGTAGTCGTGCTTGTAGTATTGCGCCTCCCACATCTGATGCTGACCGACATCGGTGACGACGAGCGCCTTACCTTCCGTGAAGCGATAGAGGTCGTGGAGTACGTGGGCCGCATAGAGCTTGCCCAGGTCTGGCAGGTTCTTGATGTCCTTGACCGCGGAGCCGCCTTTGATCTCGTCGATGTGGGCCAACCACTCGGGGCGGTCGCGCTCGTCGATATGCGGGAGCAGCTCTTTCAGGACGGTTCGCGCGTCACCGACGATCGGCACGTCCACGTGGACGTTCTTGTTGATCTCCGCCGGGTCGAGCTCGATGTGAATTTTCTTTGCGTTTTGGGCGTAGGTCTTGAGGTTTCCCGTTACGCGGTCGTCGAAGCGCATGCCGACCGCGACGATCAAGTCCGCGTCTTGAATGGCCTTGTTGACCCATGTCTCCCCGTGCATGCCCATCATGCCGAGGTTGCGCGGATGGCTGGCCGGGAACCCGCCGAGGCCCAGCAGGGTGCAGGCGACCGGAATGTTCGTCTTTTCGACGAGATCCATCAAGACCTGCGTCGCTTGCGACTTGATGACGCCGTGTCCCGAAAAGAGGATCGGACGGCGGGCGCCGTTGATCAACTCCACCGCTTCTTGCAGTTGCTCCGCCAGCGGCGTGTAGTCCGGGCGATAGCCGGGGAGCACAATCTCGTCATCGCTCCATTCGAAGACGCAGCTTTGTTGCTGCGCATCTTTGGTGATGTCGACGACGACCGGTCCAGGCCGCCCGGAGCGCGCGATGTAAAACGCCTCGCGAATGGTTGGCCCGACTTGGTCCGGCTTCGTCACCAGATAGTTGTGCTTGGTGATCGGAATGGTGCAGCCCGTGATGTCGGTTTCCTGGAATGCGTCGCTCCCAATGAGCTGCGACGGGACCTGCCCGGTGATGCAAACGATCGGGATCGAGTCGAGCATGGCCGTGGCGATGCCCGTCACCAGGTTGGTCGCGCCCGGGCCCGAAGTCGCAATACAAACACCGACTTGCCCCGACGCGCGGGCATAGCCATCGGCCATGTGCGAGGCGCCTTGCTCGTGGCGCGTGAGCACGTGGTGGATCGGGTAGTCGACCATCGCGTCATAGGCCGGCATGATCGCGCCCCCTGGGTAACCGAAGCAGACCTCGACCCCCTCGCGTACGAGCGCTTCCCATATGATCTGGGCTCCGGAAAGCGATTCGCCGACGCGATTGTCGATCTTGGGATTGGCGGGTGTCACGAGGATCTCCTTACTTGCTGGCTCCAACTAGTTGATTCGACGCTGCATTCAAGCGGGGGGCACCGAACGAGACAGGCGCCGCTGCGAACGCGCGATTCCGCGGGCCGGTCACAGATCAATGCCGGCATGCCCGAGGGCTGCCAACTTCCTGTATTTTTGTGCTGCAAATGTCTGCTCATGGGTCAAGCCAATAAAAAAGCCCCCGCACGCTCGATGCGGAGGCCAGAAACTGAGTGAGTGGATGATGAGTGGTTCTGATCCCCGCCTATGCCTGCGTAACTAGCAGGAGGCTAATAATGAGGCCGACTACAACTACAACACCACCACGAAGGATCGCGCGCCGCACGTCCTCCGGGACAGTCATACTCGTCGGATACCGAACCATCACCCCGCCATTGTGCGACCAACCCCTTCTACGGTCAAGAGGGGGCACTTTCTACCTCCCCAACCCCATAGAATCATGTGGATTCTCAGTGAAAGATCGCAGCGCCTCGTTTTCACCCCTTACGTGCATCGCTCTCCTCTCCTCGACGACGGTCGAAATAGGTTGCTGGGATCTTTGGGATAGAAACGCTGCAATCTCGCGTAGTTGAGGCTATGGAGCCTGTCCCCGTATTGTCATGGTCTGGTCGGTGACGTTTAGCGACAGCGGCGCGTTTGCCTTCTCGATGGCGGCGCCGAACTCATCCCACCATGCTTCGGCGTCTGCGCGTGTCCAGCGGGCGACGTCTAGACGATCCAGCGCATCGGCGAGCTCTTGGCCCGATGCCGGTCTGTCGGACTGAGCCTTCTCCAGACATGCGAAGATCAAGGCCTCGAGCTCGGGGGGCACTTCCTGAGAGCACACCTCCGACAATGGAAGCGGCTTCGTGTGCAAGTGGTGCATGCAGATCTCGATGATCGTCTTGCCCTCGAAGACGTGCCGTCCCGTCAGCAGGTAGTAGCCATCGCACCAAGCGCGTAGAGGTCGGTCCGTCCGTCGATTCCCTGCGGGTCTTGGATCGCCTCGGGGCTCAGGTAATGCGGCGTTCCCTTGATCGACAGGGTGTTGGTCTGTTCGAGGTCGTCGACCTTCCCGAGGTTCTTCACCAGGCCGAAGTCGAGCACCTTCGTCACATCGGGGACGCCGCCCTGCCGCGCTAGCATGATGTTGCTCGGTTTGATGTCCCGGTGGATCAAGCCGATCTCATGCGCTTCGTTGAGGGCAAGCGCTGCGTCACGGAGGATTCGAACCACCCGCTCGACGGGCTGCGGCCCGCCAGCTTCGACCGCCTGAGTGAGTGTTGCCCCGCTCAACAGCTCCATCGCATAGTAAAAGAGTCCATCCGGCGTGCGGCCGTAATCGTAGATGGTGACGGTGTTCGGGTGAGTGAGCTTGGCGGTGAGCTGCACCTCTCTACGGAACCGATCCAGGGCGTCCGGATCTGCAAGTCCCGGCCGAAGCAACTTGATCGCGGTCGGCCGTTTAAGCATCCCGTGCGTTGCTTCATATACGACGCCCATCGCGCCTTCGCCGAGCTTACGTTCTAGGTTGTACTGCCCGAGGTTTTGGATGTCGCTGACCTCTTTGCGTAACCGGTGAATTACGCGAGAAGCGAGGGCGGCTAGGCCTACCGTCAGCGTCCACCACATGAGCGTGATCACGGCCTGCGAAGCGGCAACGCGTTGAGCGGACTTTCCATCGTAGCCGAAGCGGCGCCAGATACCGAGGTCCACGTCCAGATAGTGCCAGTACATCACTGCGACGAGGGGAATCCCGATGAGAATACCGAGAATGGTGGTGCGCCTCGCGGAGCTCGGGACGAACACGCTCCGCGCAAACATGACCAACGCTAAAATGAACGCGGTGATCGTGTCGGCGCCGACCTCGGGCCGGATATCGAGCCCCATGCAGATGTAGCAGACGCTCGCCAGGAAGATGCCGGTGTTTTCCACCGCGTGAATCGCGTTGAGCGATAGTCGACCCCTGCGGCAGATGAGCCAAACCGCGAGCAAGGGCAAGATGGCGGCGGCATGGAACAGAAATCCGGGATCGGTGAGCTCTTCCCGGAGAAAGCCAAAGAGCACGCCCATGATGACCCGAAAGAGCAGGGCAGTGCCTCCGAGCATCGCGCCGATGAGGCCGAAGGCGGCGACGCGCCGCTGAAGGAAGGCGCGCGCCGCGGGACTCGAGAAATAGGTTCTGCTGCTCATGTTGGCGAGCTCATGATGACTAAGTGCGCAGGTTGTAGCCACTGCGGAGCAATGCGGTTGCGATTGTCAGCAGCACCAAAAACGAAACGAAGACGACGCCGGCACTCGCAAGAGGGGAGACATCGGCTACGCCAAGAAAGCCGTATCGAAGTCCGTTGACCATGTAAAGCAGGGGATTGAGACGGCTGATCGTGTGCCAGGGCTCCGGAAGGAGATCGATCGAATAGAAGACGCCGCCGAGAAAGGCCAAGGGCAGCAGAACGAAGTTCGGAAAGACAGCAAGATGGTCGAACTTCTCGGCCCAAAGGGCGGCGATCATTCCGAGTAGCGCAAGTGTTGCTGTCACGAACACAGTGAAAAACAGCGTCCAACCGACGTGGTGTAACGGAAACCACGTAAATGAAAGGGCAACGAGGTACACGAGCGTGCCTACAATCATCGCCCGGATCATTGCGGCCCCAACGTAGGCCAGAAGCATCTCGAACGCACCGATGGGCGCAATCAAGATATCGACGATCGTCCCATTGATTTTCGATTG
>Ga0114931_10007363_pt1 | contig 13441 bp, 17 predicted proteins | sample 2SBtaG_FD_89579 | JGI IMG/M metagenome (GOLD analysis project Ga0114931, IMG submission 89579) | Deep subsurface microbial communities from Kolumbo volcano to uncover new lineages of life (NeLLi) - 2SBTROV14_V59a metaG | ecosystem: Environmental > Aquatic > Marine > Volcanic | place: Kolumbo... | reverse complement strand
CGCCGCACCCATTCCGCGTTCGCTCATCCCGTGCGGACAGCCGAAATTGAGTTCAAACCCATCCGCACCAGTATCTTGAGATTTTTTTACTATCTCATGCCAAGCTTCGCGTTTTGATTCAACCATCAAGGAAATAATTACTGCGTGATCAGGATATTTCTTTTTGCATTCGTAAATTTCCTTAAGATTTACTTCAAGCGGGCGATCCGTTATCAATTCTATGTTGTTTAAGCCAACCATGCGGTTTGTACCGTGATCGATCGCAGCAAGCCTTGACGAAACATTTACGATCGGTTCACCGAGGGTTTTCCACACAGCTCCACCCCAGCCCGCGTCAAACGCGCGCTCAACCATCGAACCCATATTCGTAGGCGGTGCTGAAGCCAACCAAAATGGATTCGGTGATTTTATTCCGGCAATATTGCTACTTAAATCAGCCATAAATACTCAAACAATTTACTCTTCTGGACGACCGCCGGCGTCAATCCCGGCAACACTTGCTTGCTTTAGTACCTTTACATTTAGGTCTTCGCTAACCCTTATTTGGCAAGAAAGACGAACGCTATCGCCGAGATCGCTTTTTGTAGCCAAAACTGCGTTTTCAGCATCCGTTCTTTCACCCGCTGCGCCTGAAATAAGTTCAACAGCACAGGTTGTACACTTAGCATTTCCGCCGCATCGATGAAGTATATCTACTCCGTTATCTTCTAAACACAAAACGAGTTTTCGTCCTGCATCACACTCAAATGAGACTTCTCCGGTTGCCGTTTCGGCAGTAATTGTAGGCATTAATTGTTGCTCCTGAAGTTAAGATTAGTTTCTTTATGCTTTAGGATAAACTAGTCTGTTTTATCAAAGCAAGTTGCACAAACCAAAGGTCGTTACGATTTGTAATATATTTTTTCAAGAAATAGACCGGATGAAGGCGCAACAAACTCAGGCGGAGTTTTTGCAGGAAATTTCAGAAGCCTTTGAAAATTTGTGTCATTAAATTTTCCTTTGCCGACCTCAACAAGCATTGCGACGATTCTTCTAACCATACTCCATAAGAAGCGATCCGCCATCATCCGAAAACAAATCAAATCATTATCAAGGAATATCTCAGCATGCTCGACTTTAACGGTTGAATTTTTCCCCGCGGTATCATCAATATCGCAAAATGATGAAAAGTTGTGTCTTCCATCCAGCATCTTTACCGCACCTTGCATTTTCCTTGTGTTGAGCTCTTTTTTTACCCACCACACAAAGTTTTTATCAAATGCTGTCCGCCGGGTTGAGATTTTATACAAATATTGTTTTGCAATAACATGCTTGCGCGCGTGGAAATTCTCGGGAGCATTTCGTACTTTTAGAATATTAATATCGTAAGGAAGCACATCATTAAAGCCCTGCATCAACATCCTCGGAGTGACATCTTCCTGCAGCTCAGATGCTTTTAAATGCGCAATTTGCTTAAGTGCGTGAACACCCGCATCCGTTCCCTCAGCTCCTGCAATCTCAACCTTTGAAGCAAAAAGCTGGCGTGCGGCATTCATTAATTCGCCGCGTATCGTGCGCTCATTGTGCCTCTCCTGCCAACCACGATAACGTGTGCCATCATATTCAATTTCGAGTTTCCAAGTGTTCATAATTCTCGTTTGCGAATATTCCAAAAACCTCAGTAGTATGGCATCGTATTTTTCTTTACGATCCGTCTTGCAGTCCTATCCTTATCTTTTCGCGATTCTTATTTACTGCCACAAAAACAAGTTCTGCCTCCGTAACCCTTACAACCTGATCTCGTGAACCAAATCTTTCCGCCTCGACCACAACCCGGATAGTAATCGAAGTATTTCCTACCTTTATCGTTTCCGCATAAAAACTTACTAGATCACCAACATAAACTGGCTCATGAAAAATAACCTCTTTCATCGCGACCGTTACAAAAAGATCGTGCCCCGTATGGCGTGCTGCTTCGACGCCGCCGGCTATATCAATATAACTAAGAACCACACCGCCAAAAATTGTACCGTGATGATTTGTATCCCGCGGCATCATCGTCACGCGAATTGCCGCATTTCTGAGTCGTTCTGCTTCTTTTCTAATTCTATCTTGTGTCATTTTAAGTTTTATGCACCTTTACCTTTAGCATTTGTGGACTTTTCAAAACGCAGAGACCAATGCCTAATTTTTCCATCGCCTTAGTCCTTCTCAAACAAACTTCGCATCCCCTGCGACCTTTGCGGCTAAAACTGCCGTTCTTCCATTCGTAGTTGACGTTACACAACGCTGCTCACTATCGTTCGCTATACTGATTCGATCCTTCCCAAAAACCTTTCTGCGTCCCCCGCGACCTTTGCGGTTAAAACTGCCGTTCTTCCATTCGTAGTTGACGTTACACAACGCTGCTCACTATCGTTCGCTATACTGATTTTGATCCTACCTAAAAACCTCTCGGCGTCCTCCGCGACCTTTGCGGCTAAAACTGTCACCCTCCAATCCCATGTTGACGTTAATCAACTCGGCTCACTATCGTTCGCTGTACTGATTTTGATCCTTCCCAAAAACCTCTCTGCGTCCTCCGCGTGCTCTGCGTTAAATCACTCCTCGGCAATCTTTTCCAAGACCCAATCATGAATTGTTTCTCTAAGTTGCGTTAGATGATCTTCAAAAAAGTGTCCGCATTTTTGAAACACCTTAAGAGTAGTATCCGTCACGGCAGATACTTTTGAAACCAGTTCATTCAAGTTTTCAAGCGATCCAAATTCATCTTCATCTCCATGTACAAACAAAATCGGCTTGCGAAGATTTTCTAAAAACTCGTAATCTCTGTATTTATCTACCGGAGTGCCGATACTTATCAAACGCACGACGCGATCATCATTCATCGCGACCTCCATCCCGACTCTTGAACCAAACGAAAAACCGGCAAGCGTAATAGGTTGTTCCGGAAAGTTTGAGGATAAATAATCAAGTGCGTCTTTCACATCTTGTTTCTCGCCATTTCCGTTATCGTGTACACCGGTCGAATTCCCCACACCGCGGAAGTTAAACCGCAAAGTAACCAACCCCGCGTCAATCAACCCCGAAGCAGCTCGATATACAACCTTATTATGCATAGTTCCACCGCCAAGCGGATGTGGATGACAAACAAGCGCGACACCTTTTACATCGCCTTTTGGTTCCTTCAAAATCGCCTCGAGCTTCCCATGAGAAGCGTCTATAAATAAATTCCCTTTTGGATACATAATTAAACTGTTGATTTTAAGTATTGAAAATTTGCTTTGCAAATGCGCTTTTCTCAATTTCGTGGTATTTTTTAAGAGAAATTTTCTTTTCAAAAACTTACAATTTCAAATACGTAAAACCGCTTTATTGTAAATATTTATTCATATTAGTTTTATGGAAGAGAGCCAAAAAGAAGAGTTAGAAAAAATGGAAGAGCCGATTGTAGCCGACTCCAATCCGGTTTCTGAAATGGACGAAAACAAGGAAACTCCTGCGAAGAAAAATGGCTGGTATAGACTGTTTGAAGGGGAAGAATATATTCGAAACGTTTATCTAATTTTCGGATTCTGCGTAATCGTTCTTTTAATGGTTTTTTTGCAATTTTCAACTTCCGCGGTGTGTTGCGGAGATTGGGACGGCTATTATCACATTCGCACAAGCGCGCTAATCTGGGAAAATCTAAAGCACTTTAAGTGGCTTCCTGAGTTCAACGCCCTTCCTCTAACAGTCTTAAACGCAAAAGATTACGCAGATCATCATTTCCTTTTTCATCTTTTTCAGATACCCTTCCTTTGGTTTTTCAAACCGGTTCTCGCTGCAAAAATTGCGTCTGTTTTTTACGGAAGCCTAGCGATATTTTCGGTGTATTGGTTGATGTTTCGCTATAAAATTGACCATTTGCTGTTGTGGCTTGCGGCTCTTCTAACCTGTTCTAATCCTTTCTTTTACAGAATGAATATGGCAAAAGCACCTCCGCTTACCATTATTTATTCGATTCTGGGAATTTATCTGCTGTTTGAAAAAAAATATGTTTGGCTTCTGCCGCTGATGTTCGTATTTGTATGGACATATAGCTTATTTCCTCTGCTTTTCCTCGCAGCAATGATTTGGACAGCGATTATTGCGTGGAATGAAAGAAAGTTTGAGTGGAAGCCGATGGCTTATACAGCTGGAGGAATGGTTTTGGGAAACCTGATCAACCCTTATTTCCCAAATAATCTAAACCTCTTCTTTGAACATTTTTCGACAAAATTCAGGGCGTCTTTTGCGGTTCCGGTTGGCGGCGAATGGTATCCCTATAACGGAACACAACTTCTGACGCATCTGACAATAGCACTTGTTGCTATGCTTTTGGGCTACATTCTTTTTAAGCCGCGGAAGGAAAAATTGTCTTCAAAATCTACCTTTTTCCTCGTGTTTTCTACTATTCTTTTGGTATGGATGTTTAATTCAAAACGCCTTGCAGAATACTTTCCGCCTTTTGCTATTTTGTTTGGTGCCTTTAGCTTACAGGCTTTTCTTAAGCCAAGCAGCCCTCAACTTCCCGAGGAATTCCGTAGAGACATTGAACCTTTTCTGGACGCAGAAAAACTAACCGAAAAAGAAGAGAATATCGGTCTGTTAAAACAAGCTGCGCCGTGGGTTTTAGGAATATTCTTCTTGGGCTTGATGTTTTACAATTTCATCGGCGTAAATATCCCGTCATTCGGTATAAAGCAAGAGGGTTTAAGAACAAGCATTAGCAAAAACGAACCGAACGACAAATATGAAGAAGCCATGGAATGGGCAAAAAAGAATATCCCGGCAGGCGAAAGAATTTTTAATTGCAATTGGGATGACTTTCCTAAGCTGTATTTTCTGAGTTCAAAATATTCGTATGTTTGGGGACTCGATACAAATTATCTTTATTCTAAAGACCCCGAGCTGTATAGAATGGTAAAAGATATTACAACCGGAAAAGTTGAAGACCCTGCACCATTGATTAGGGACGAATTAAATGCAAGATACATATTTTCTGATGCCAAACAATGTAAAGATTTTATTGCTAAAACGCTAGAAAGCGGATGGGCAGATACCGTTTATGAAGATGGCGAGGCGTTCATATTGAAGCTGCGTGATAAACAAGGCGAACCGCCTGAACCTGGGGATGATGAGCCGTCGAATAAGGCTGAAGATCAAGAATTACTAAAAGCCGAAGAAAATGAAGAAAAGAATTTAAGTGCAAATGCAGAAGCAAATAATACCGCTGATGTAGATGAATCTGACGAAGACCCTGATGGTGAAGAAATTGACGATCCGGAAGATGAAGGCGACCCAGAAGGACTACCGGATAGAGAATTTCCCGCAAACACAAACGATGAAAATTCAGAAAAACCGCTTAACAATTAAGTTTATTATCAAATTCTATTTCCTGTTTGTCTTCTGTACGGCAATATTTTCATGTGCCGATCAAAAGATGCCCGAGAATGCTGCGAATTCGACGCCGCAAAAAACACCGACCGAATTTGAGCGTGAACTTAAATCTTTAAAAACCGTCGATTTTAATTATATTTTTGCTTTCAGACGCAAAGATGGTGAAGCTTTTAATCGAGAAGATAAAACTTTTCTGAAACGAAAAACATACCAAGCCAATCGTCATATTTTGACAAAAGATGAGAAGGTCGTATTTGTAGGAACAAATTATAAGTTGGCAAAAAAAGATTTTAAGAGCCTGAAAAAACGTTTTGATGTCCAAGATTTTTCAAAATCAGATGACCAGATCAAAAAAGAAAAAACCAAAAAAGAATCAGCAAACACCGATCAAAACAATACAAATCCCAATAAATAGGTTGCCATTAACAGTAAAACTTTCCCCGTCAGTAAGAAACACAAGTGTAGCGATTTGTTAGTTCGTTTACTTCGGTCTTTTCCACAAAATGACGGGTAATCAAATGGGCGGAAACACGATCCATAAGGAAGTGTGCGCGTGGTGATCTCAAATGATGTTCCCGGAAGGCTCAACCACATCCTTTCCGCCGCCGAAAGCTCAGATGACAGCGGGCACGCTCCTTAGGAGTCACGTTTCTGCCTGTTATACATACCGACTTTCGAAATCCAGCCTAGCGGATATTTCAGAATCGGAAAACGAGAATGAAAGTAATCCAACCTTGAAAATCATGACACTCCCCCTACAAACTTATCCTCAATCCATCTTTTGCTTCTATTATCTCGCATCCAGCCGAAAATTTTTCGACTTCTTCTTCAAAATCTACTTCGTCCCATTCGGGATATAAATGTGTGAGAACAGTCTTTTTTGCTTTTGAATACCGCGCAAGATAAATTGCTTCGGCGAGTTCGATATGGGTCTTGACCGGTTTGTTTTTTAAGAAAGAGCATTCTAAGAGAAATAAATCAACGCCCCGCGCAAAACTTCCGAGTGCTTTTGAAAAACCAGTATCAGCGGTGAACACTAAAGTTTTATTATCGGCATCTCTCAATTGAATCGCGCGACTTTCCGCCGTATGAGGAGTATCAAAAGAGGATGCTTCTAAATCTTCTAGAATCTTGAATTTCTCCTATGCTTCGACCTCAATAATTTCAAGCGGAAATGCTTGTTTTAGAAACCCAAAATCATACGCATTGTCATATATTTCTAAAACCTCCCGCAGTCCTTTCGCGCCAAAAATCCTCATTGGTTTTGTGCGCGATTGCATCTCGGGAGCGTATTTTGTTCCAAACAAAAAAGGTGCCAAACCACCCATATGATCGAGATGAAAATGTGATATCCAAATTGCATCTAAATTTACCCAATCGAGTTTTTCCTGAGCAATCCGGTGAATCGCCGACGCCGAAAAGTCCAGCATTAAGGTGCCTTTCTCTGTTTCAACCCAATATCCTGAACTGCTTCTTTCTGGATGAGGAACCGACGTTCCTGAACCCAACACAATAAATTTCATATGGCAATTAAACCGCAAAGGACTCGAAGGACGCAAAGGCAAAAACCCGACAGTTATGAAGGGTGAATCAAGTAACATCAAACTCTACCTTCGAAAAAAAATCTCTAAAATTAAACTTACGCTCTGTGTTCCCAGTCTCCTCTGTGGTAAATTTCCCCTATGAACGAAATTGATGTTTTGGGGATCTTTGCTCATCCTGACGATGCCGAGCTGCAAGTTGGCGGAACCCTTCTAAAGATGAAATCGCTTGGTTATAAAACGGGCGTTTTAGATGTTACTCGCGGAGAAATGGGAACTCGTGGAACATCTGACGGACGAGCAGAAGAAGCACTAGATGCCGCCAAAATCTTAAAACTCGACCTACGGGAAAACCTAAAACTTCCCGATGGACACGTTTTTGTAGATAATGCGTCAAGAACAGGACTCGTCAGAGCATTGCGGCGTTTGAAACCTAAAATGATCATCACTCACCAAATTGACGACCCGCATCCCGATCATGATCACATCGCACGCCTTGTACGCGAATCCGCTCGACTTTCATCAATGGGAAATTACGATGGTGATTTTGGACAAGAGAGAATTGCGGTGCCGCGCGTCATCCACAATTTATTTTCGCGACACGTTCTGCCATCCTTTGTCGTCGATGTTTCCGGTTTTCTGGAAGGAAAAATGAAAGCAATTAAAGCTCACAAATCGCAATTTTATGACCCAAGCTCCAATGAGCCTGAAACGCGCCTGACCGACAAAAAATTTTTAGATGATATAGAAACTCGCTCACGCTATTTTGGAAGTCTTATAGGAGTTGAAGCCGGTGAGCCTTATTTTGTGAGAGAAGCTTTGAATATTGAAGATCCTATCGAACTTTTGACGCGCTCGATGAATCTGTATTCATAGTAACGAGCTGCCCCTACATTCTACATTAATGCTTATAGATGATCTTCCCGTTGAAAATCGTATAGACAGGGCGCGTCGTCAGTATCTCTTTCGATTCAATCGTCAATAAATCCTTTGAATGCACAACCAAATCCGCTAACATCCCGACCTTGATCATTCCTTTTCCTTTCTCTGAAAATTCGGCATATGCTGATTCATATGTGTACGACCGAATTGCTTCCTCTCGCGAAAGTTTCTCCTGCGGCTGCCATCCGCCGAATGGTAAACCTTCGACATTCTGACGGGAAACTGCTGCATAAAGAGTCAAATATGTGTTCAAAGGCTCAACCGGAGAATCAGTCCCAAACGGCACGTGAACACCTAAGACTTAAACGTTCTCCATGCATATGCTCCCAATGTTCGGTATTCGCCTAAACGCGCGGGTGCCCAACGTTTATCTGTAATCGCATGTGTCGGCTGCATCGAGGCGATAATTCCGAGTTTCGCAAAACGTTTGAAATCTGACGGCGCGACTACCTGAGCGTGCTCGATGCGATGAAGCTTATCCGGATATGTGGGAAAAGTAGTCGGCGTAACAACTCCTCGTTTCTTTACCGAATTTATCGCGGATGAAAAAACCGCCGATTTAAATCCATCAAGCGCAGTCCGGTTTGTCCGATCACCAATCGCATGCAGCCCGATCTGAAAACCGGCTTTATCACGTTCAACAATCATCTTAATCATCTCCGCAGCCGGTCTCCTCGGAATTCCGCTATTGGTAGGATCGTCAGAATAAGGCTCAAGCATCGCCGCAGTCCGCGAACCGAGAGAGCCATCCATATAACCCTTCAATATCCCGAGTTTTAGTCGATTTCGGTCTAGCCCTAAAGCATTAAAATCGGCACGTTGTTTTTTCAAAGTTGCTACAGAATTCTCAAAATTCTGCCAAACAGCGATTCGTATTGTTAACGCATTCTTTTTCAGCAACTCCCTATAAATCGGAATGTTGGAATAATCCGCGCCGCCCTGGGTAGAAGTCAGCCCGAAGCGTTTTGCTAAATCCATTGCAAGACGAATGCCTTTTAATATTTCGGCTCTAGTGGTTTTCGGCAACGCCCGACCAATCAAATCTTGGGAGGTTTCCTTTAAGACTCCGGCGGGTTCGCCCTTTTCATCGCGGACTATTTCGCCGCCGATAGGGGCTTTTGTAGCACTTGTAACACCCGCTAATTTAAATGCCAATGAATTCGCGACGGCAATATGCCCATCCACCCTCTGAACAAAAACGGGATTATTTGGCGAAACCTCGTCTAAATCCTGCCTCGTCGGGAGGCGATTATTCCAAAGCGTATGATCCCAACCGCGTCCTAAAACCCAAACACCTTTTGGCAATTCTTTTATCTTTGCAGCAATCCGTTTCTTTGCCTCTTCAAGAGTTTTAGAGCCATTTAAATCAACTCTTAAAAGTGACAAACCAACACCGATAAAATGTATATGGGCATCATTAAAGCCAGGTGTTACGAGTTTTCCCCGGAGATTAATCTCCTTCTTTGCTTTGAATTTGCGGCGCAATTGCCCTGTATTACCAACGGCAACGATTTTTTCACCTCTTATCGCGACTGCTTGATAGGTTGTTCCCATTTTATCTGCCGAGAATATTTTACCGTTATAAAGTAGGAGATCTACATTTGGGTCAGGTTGTGCCAGTAAAACCATCGGCAAAATAAGTATTGAAACAAAGCAAAGACTCAGTAGTTTTTTTAACATCATAATTTTCCTATTCAATTGGTGTCTCATAATTCTATCTGATTTTGAAAAAAGTGTCAGTAGCCCTCCCATAATGAAGGACACTAGAGGCTATTTTTTTCGAACTCTGTTTCTGATGTTAAAGCAGCTTGTGAGAAAAGCCCTCCTTCACTGATGGGCTATTGACACGAACTGACACAAACTCCACTTTCGAAACTCGTTGGGTTTTCATATAATCATAAAAACCAAATATATCGCTAATAAGGAAACACCTATGAAATCGGAAACTTTAAATTTTGAAACCGCAAACGGGTCAACAACGGCTTATGCCGCGATGCCTGATGATAGAAATGAAACTACAAAAGCCGTTATCTTGATACAGGAATGGTGGGGATTAAACGAGCACATCAAAGACATTGCCAGACGCTACGCAAACGAGGGTTTTATTGCGATTGCTCCTGATCTTTATAGGGGAAAGCTCGCGACAAACCCGGATGAAGCTGCGGAATTGATGGCTGACCTAAAAATCGAGGACGGTATAGATACGATAAAAAATACTGTCAGAAAAGTTCGTGAATCCTATGGCAATGCTGACGTCGGAATCTCAGGATATTGTATGGGCGGAACATATTCCCTGCGTGCCGCGTGTGAAGTTGAAGGTATAAAAGCTGCGGCTCCTTTTTACGGGGATATTCCATCAGAAGAAATTTTGCAAAAACTAAAAGTTCCGGTTTTATTCATTTCGGGCACAAAAGATGCTTGGATAAACCCCGCAAAGGTTGCCGAATTAAAATCCGCAGCCAAAAAATATAATTTGCCGGTAGAATCGATCAGCTATGAGGCGGATCACGCTTTCTTTAATGATACCCGTCCCGATGTTTATGATGAAAATGCGGCAAAAGATGCTTGGGTAAGAGTAATTCGTTTATTCAGAGAAAACCTGTAAACGCCTAATTGATGACTAACGACACAACCATCAAAATCAAATATATAGAAGCGGAATTTTCTATCGATGATTTAGATTCTAAGTATTGGTCACATTCTGACGTAACAAAACTCAATAAATATTGGTCGGGTAAATTAGCGCCGCAGACAAAACATACTGCGGTTCAATTATCTTGGTCTGGCGATTTTTTTTATATACGCTTTATCGCCAACAAATCAGAATCTTTAAATTTAAATAAAAACCCCGATATCACAACAAAAACTCAAAAGCTTTGGGAAAGAGACGTTTGCGAAATATTCGTTGCTCCCGATCAAAATCAGCCCGAAAAATATTGCGAGTTTGAAGTATCACCAACCGGAGAATGGCTCGATCTGGAAATTCATCAAATGCCGTATCTCAGAGAAACTAATTGGAATTTTGAATCGGGAATGGCAACAGCCGCACGAATTGAACCAGACCAAATCATCATGGCTATTAAGATTCCCTGGAGTGCCTTTGGGAAAGCTCCAAAAGAAGGCGACATTTGGAAAGGTAATTTGTTTCGAGTGGTTGGAAAGGGCGAGAATCGCAAATATCTTGCATGGCAACCGACCGAAAGCAAAGTTCCTAACTTTCACCTGCCCGAAAAATTTGGCAGCTTCGCATTTATAAAAGAATAAAGCATCTTGTAGAAATCAAGGTCATTGTGTTGAAATAAATATATGGATGAATCGAATTTGGAAACGGCAACACTTGGTGCGGGTTGCTTTTGGTGCGTTGAAGCAATTTTTGATGAACTAGATGGCGTCACCGAAGTTCTCTCGGGATACTCCGGAGGTGACACAGAAAATCCTTCGTATCAAGAGGTTTGTGCAGGCACAACGAATCATGCTGAAGTTATCGAAATCAAATTTGACCCGCAAAAAATCTCGTTTAAAGAAATTCTTCAAGTCTTTTTCGCGGTCCATGATCCAACCACTTTGAATCAACAAGGAAACGATATAGGTACTCAATATCGCTCGGCAATTTTCTATCATTCGGATGAACAAAAACAAATCGCAGTCACGTTAATCAATGAAATTGAAGAACTCGACGTTTTCGACGATCCAATCGTCACCGAAGTAACTGAATTCGAAAAAATATACGAAGCGGAAAATTATCATCAAGAATATTTTGCTAACAATCCTAACCAACCCTATTGTGCCGCGGTTGTTGCGCCCAAAGTTGCCAAATTTAGAAAACAATTCCTGAACAAGCTTAAGAAATAAAGCAGTTTTTACCAACCATACAACATGCGTGTTTTTTAAAATGTCGCAACGTAAAACTCCACTCCTGAGACTACTGCATTAACGAGTTAAAACTGATAAAATATTCTCAGTATTAAGGAAAGAGAGGGAAAAAGAGGATGCGTGTAGATGTAAAGCAGGTTGAAGGATTTGCGGATCACTTTGTGGAAATACCTGAGACGGAGCTTGATTTGCTTGAGGAACTGATCGACTGGGAGGGGGTATCAAAGCTGCTTGGAGCAATCGAGATAGATTACGATCCGTTGAGTCTGTTTAAGATGATGATGCTTCAGACGTGGCACAATTTATCGGACGAACGGATCACGCAGGCGTTGAAGCGGGACATAGTCTATATGCGTTTTTGTGGGTTTACGCTTGAAGGGAAGAAGCCAGATGGATCGACGCTGTGTCGGTTTCGGGGGCGTTTGAATAAAAAGAAGCTGTTTGAAAAGCTGCTAAAGCTCGTCAATGAGTCACTTGAGAGAAAGGGTTTGAAGGTAGCCGAGGGAAAGTATGTATCAACGGACGCGACGTTGGTCAAGAGTGCGAGAAGACCCCGGAAAGTGATCGAAAGTCAGGAGAATGAAGAAGGGGAGTACGAGACAGAAGTAAGATAATCAGACGACAAAGAAGCAAGTTGGGTAAAAAAGGGAAAAAAGACCTGTTATGGATATGCCGGGACAGTGACAACGGATAAAGACGGATTAGTTGAATCTGTCAGCACACGACCTGCAAATGAAAGCGAGATGACAAATTTCCCTGATATTTTGGATGAAGCGGGAATCGAAAAAGGGATAAGGGTTTTGTATGACAAGGGGGCTGACAGCGAAAAGAACCGTCAAGCATTAAGAACACGGGGCTTAAAAGATGGGGTGATGCGCAAAAAACCAAAAGGAAAGGAAATGACCTATTGGTCAAAGGTCAGAAACCGTTTGATTTCAAGACGACGCTTTGTAACGGAACGGACTTTCGGAACGATCAAGAGAGTTTACGGAATGGGAAGGGCAAGATATATCGGAATAGCTAAAGTTCAAGGGGAGTTGGTGCTGAAGTCTATGGCTTACAACATGAAACGAGCGTTGAACCTCTACAAGAAATTACAGCCGAATTGTGTCTAAACCCCAAAAACGACAGAAAAGCGTTCAGGAAACGGTATAAGATGGAAGTTTTGAGGCAAAAACCGAATGAAAGTTGGAAATTGAGTTGCAAAAATCAGAATTTTCAAATTCTCCAATCAAGATTTCACCAAAAACCGCTAAATCGCAAAAGTCGTAGCCCTATGCAGTAGTCTCCTCCTACAAGACTTCGTTTTTATTTTTTATTAAATTCGAAGATTTCGTAAAATAACGATCCGTTTAGACCTTTATCTAATACGGATGAGCCTTATAATCGCAAAAAATAAAGATGCCGAAGCACTTTTAAACAAACCCGAATTTCAAAAGAAATGGGAAGACTTGTTTAATCAATGTCCTTGGGGAACCGTTTTCCAGAGTAATGCCTACCTGAAAATCTGGAATAAAAACTACAAAGATGTTTGCGAACTAATTCTGATATACGAGCTAGATCATTCGGGCAAACTTAAGGGGCTTTTTCCTCTATCCCGCTGCAACATGACAAACAAGCTTTTTGTCGCCGGTGATTACCATTCTGAATATCAAACATGGCTATCTACCAAAAACTATGGGAAT
>Ga0114931_10007362_pt1 | contig 13441 bp, 9 predicted proteins | sample 2SBtaG_FD_89579 | JGI IMG/M metagenome (GOLD analysis project Ga0114931, IMG submission 89579) | Deep subsurface microbial communities from Kolumbo volcano to uncover new lineages of life (NeLLi) - 2SBTROV14_V59a metaG | ecosystem: Environmental > Aquatic > Marine > Volcanic | place: Kolumbo... | reverse complement strand
GTGCTACACCACAGACGACCCTGTCACGGCCAAGCGGCTGAAAGAAGTGGGGGCTTCAAGCGTGATGCCCGCCGGCAGCCCGATTGGCTCCGGGCAAGGGATCTTGAATCCCAACAACATTCGGATTTGTCTGGAGTATCTCAAGGAAGACGATCCGGATTACCCAGTCATCGTTGACGCCGGGGTTGGCACGGCCAGCGATGTGACCATCGCCATGGAATTGGGGGTCGACGGGGTTCTGCTGAACACCGGAATCGCGCATGCCGCCGATCCGTTGGCCATGGCTCGCGCCATGCGGGCGGCCGTGGAGTCTGGTCGGTTGGCCCATCAGGCGGGCCGCATTTCCAAGCGGTTGTATGCCACGGCCAGCAGCCCAACCGAAGGCGTCGTGGCATCGGCCAGCAAGTCGCAATAACCCTCAAACGTTTTCCCCCGACGTCCACGTCGGCGAGGCGAACGTTTCTCCCCGAGAGAACCTGCATTGATGCTCACTCCGGCGGACATTCTTGGCCCCCAAGGCCGAGTTGCTGCGCGGCTGGAACATTACGAGTTGCGTCCACAGCAACTTGAAATGGCCGAAGCGGTCGCTCGGGCCATCGCCGAACGGCGACACTTGATCGTCGAGGCGGGAACGGGCGTCGGCAAGAGCTTTGCCTACTTGGTTCCCGCCATTTTGGCCGCGGCGACCAAAACCGACAACGGTAAACCCGCGGTTCGCCGCGTGGTCATCGCGACCCACACCATCAGCTTGCAAGAGCAACTGATGCGAAAAGACTTGCCACTGCTCTCGGCGGTCATCCCGTTGGAATTCTCGGCCGTGTTGGTCAAGGGACGCGGCAACTATTTGAGTCGCCGCCGCTTGGACAACGCCCTGCGGCGCGCGTCGTCTTTGTTCTTCAAGGACGAACTGATCGACGAACTGCGACATCTCGCGGCATGGGCTGACGACAGCCACGATGGATCGCGGAGCGATTTGGAATTGCGACCCAGGCCGGAAGTGTGGGACGAAGTGGCCAGCGACCATGGAAACTGCATGGGTCGAAAATGCCCAACCTTTGACAGTTGCTTCTATTATCGAGCCCGGCGCCGTATCCAGCACGCGCAAATTCTCGTCGTCAACCACGCGTTGTTCTTCAGCGACCTGGCGCTGCGTCGCAGCGGTGCCAGCATCCTGCCCGACTACGATGTCGTGATTCTTGACGAAGCACACAACGTGGAGTCGGTGGCGGCCGAACAACTCGGGGTGCGCGTTTCCTCCGGCCAGATCGATTATCAATTGAACCGGCTCTACAACGATCGCACGCAGCGCGGGCTGTTGATGCACGACAAACTGGTCGACTTACAGCGGTTGGTGGATGAATGTCGATTCAGCGCCGTCGACCTCTTCGATGAGCTGGGCTATTGGCGCGACGACGCCGGCGGCAGCAACGGGCGTGTCCATCAGGTGGACATCGTCGACAATTCATTGAGCCCCACGCTGCTGAAACTGGCGCGAGAGGTCCGTGAACAATCCGAAGTCATCGAGATCGCCGAACAGCGTCAAGATTTTGTCGCTGCCGCCAATCGGTTACGTGCCCTGGCCGGTGAACTCGAGGCCTGGCGCAAACAATCGATCGAGGAGTGTGTTTATTGGGTTGAAACCGCGCGCGGTCGTCGCCCCCGCACAACGCTCGCCGCGGCGCCGCTTGATGTCGGACCAACGCTTCGCAACGAGTTATTTGCCCGTGTTCATAGCGTTATCATGACCAGCGCCACGCTGTCGGTGGGAAAAGAACAGAACTTCGATTTCTTCAAGTCGCGGATCGGCCTACCACAATCGGGCACGCTTGCCCTGGGCAGCCCATTCGACTATCAACGTCAGGCCAAGTTGATCCTGGTTCACGGCATGGCGGACCCCAGCCAAGACAAGAGCGGCTTTCAGCGCGACGTTGTCGAGATGTTGCAACGTTACCTCATTCGTAGTGATGGGCATGCCTTCGCCCTATTCACAAGTTACGAAATGCTCTCGAAAACAGCGACGCGGCTCACGCCCTGGCTCGCGCGACACGACTTCGCGATCTATTCCCAAGCCGATGGCGTCTCACGGAGTCACATGGTCGAACAGTTCAAGAAAAATCCCCGTGGCGTGCTGATGGGGACGGACAGTTTTTGGCAGGGGGTCGACATCCCCGGCGACGCATTGCAAACCGTGATCATTACACGGCTGCCGTTCACCGTGCCCGACCGTCCACTGTTCGAGGCACGCTTGGAAGCGATTCGCGCCGCTGGCGGCTCACCCTTTCGCGACTATCAGCTTCCCGAAACCGCGTTGAAACTCAAACAAGGTTTCGGACGTCTCATTCGCACGGCCCGAGATTCAGGCACGGTGGTGATTCTCGATCCCCGTGTGCTGACCAAGAGCTATGGCAAATTGTTGCTAGATTCGCTTCCCGATTGCCGGCAGGTGATCGAGGAAGTTGGCATCGAGTCGTGAGCCGGAATGTTGTTTTAAGTGATGGTTCTGTAATAGGTTGTGCATGACCGTTCGAGGGCGGACTGGTTCAATCAGAAGTTTTCTCTGGTGGGAGTTGCTGCATTTCATCCGATTATGCGCATTCAAGGGTAAGACGCTCACAAGGGGTGGCCAGGATATGCCCTTTCAAACACATTTGGTGAACGGCGACGGGACAATGAGGTTTCGGCACCGGTGAACGAAAAAGCGGAGATACGATCATGGTCGCCATCTTACGTCACGGGTTGTCAACGATCGGCCGTTCGACCGTCGCGGAATTGATGCACGCGTTGCGTACACATCATCCCGACCAGGAGGTCGTGCTCTCGACGGAGTCGTTGCCGCGGGGCGCCGCGCGGATTTGCGTCGTGAAGATGTCCGAAAACGCCAAGCTAAGAGAGGCAACCACCCTGGTACGTTACTGCCGTAATGTAGACGCCGACGCGGAAACCGATCTGGTTGGTTTCGATCAACCACAAGCCACCGAACGTCGCCGGGCGATCATTTGTCCTCCGGTGGCGGTCGATGGAGCGGTGGGTGGCGCGACCGTGTTGCAGCAAGGTCCTCCGACGGCGGCCGTCGCGTGAGGGGATGTTGGTGACATGCTCTTTGAAGCCGTTAAGCGGCGGCGGTTTGTCGCGCCTTGGCGACGAGTGCCAGTGCCACGAAAACAGCAACCCCGGCGACACCGTACCAGTGTGCCTTGCTCCATACGCTCCACGAAGCAGCCGCGGTGGCGAACGCCGTGGCTACGATCATGCAGATGTTCCACACCACGCGCCGCGGGCCGTGTGGCCTCTGGTCGCCCAACAGGCTCCGCGAATTCATCATCAGTAGGAACGTGATGTAGGCGATGGGCAACAGCGCCATGCCAAATACGGAGGTCGGCACGGCCAACCAGAATTTGGTGTTTCCTTGCCACAAGAAAGGGCCCAACGCACCGACGGTCGCGGCCATGCATCCCAAACGGTGCGGCATGCCACCCTGGGGTAGCCCCAACATTTCGCAGATCACGAAACCGCTGATCAACATCAGGATGATGATCGACGAGACGGCCATGCCCAACACACCCACGCCGAAAATCACATTGGCGAACGTTTTCCCGGTCAGCGGCTCCAACGATTGGGCCAGCGCGAACGCATCGCGTTTGACGATCATGGCGGCCAAACGTTTATCCTCATCAGGCAACGCTTCGATCGCCGCGTGGAGTTGATCGGGGTTGGTCGAAAGCGAAGCGAACACGTCGTCACCCATCTCAGCCTTGAGGCGTTTTTTTAACGTGCCTTCGTAACTACCGACTTGCGCGGGCGGTACCGCGGGGCTGTTCGCTAGCAAGGCATCGTCGGCCTTCGCATGAAACTGACTGGCCGACGCGATGACGACACAACTGGTAACCAGCACGAACGGGATGGCCATGGCTGTCGAGAGGTCGAAGATCGCCATGCCGCGGAAATCTCGACCCCAGCCACGGTTGAGCATCGAATAGGGCAGCAGAAACGTCATGTTGATGCCGACCGCCGTGGCGATCGCCGCGATCATAACGTTTCGCTGCAAGGAAACAATCTCATGGTTCCAGAACAACCGATGGGCTTCACCGGCCGCGGCAATATAGGGCTCGAATGTGTCGGCAGGACGCGACCATTGCGTGAGATCGGGTACGAACCCCGCGGCGATCTCTCCCCAAGGCAACCCTTCCGTGGAAGTCGACAGGCGGATCACCACGCCGAAAAAACTCAACACAATCAGCCCCACCAAGATCTTGAGCAAGCCATCGAAAATGCGGATGCCGCGACCCCCGCTGTCGTAAACCCAAACAATCGACACGGTGACGATCAAGATGATGCCGCAGACAACGGTCATGCCCCACATATCGCCCATGGGGCTTTCGGCACCGACCACCCCGGGCAATAGGTTTTGTTGCACGACCGCCGTGGCCAAAGAGAATTGTGGCAAGCTCCACACCATGTTGGCAGCCAACGTGGCGATGGCCCATCCCCAGGCAAGCACCGGGTTGATATGCTCATTGATTGCCTTGAAGGGGCGTTCTCCGGTCGAGAGCGACGCATAAGAGATCGCGCACAGCATGACCACGCCAAACACAATGGCCACCAATTGCACCCACAGCAAGCTGTAGCCGCCGACAACGCCCAGATACAGCGACCCGGCCAGTGAGCCGCCACCGAGGGTAATGGCACTTTGCAGCCAACCAGGACCCGAGAGTTTGACGAAGGCGCCCAACATGGCGAAGGGCCCCGCGCCACGGGCTTCGCGGATCAACTGTCGGTCGTCCTCCACTCGCTGTCGTGATACGGCAATCGCCTGATCGCTGTCTGTTGTCATGGCAATGTCATTCCACCGGGGCCAACATTAAACGGTCTGGAACTTCTTCCGTGGCCTATAACATAGCCAAACGGTTGGTCGTCGCAACGAGCCTTGCGCGGGCACCACGATCGCGCTGCTCAGGCACCACCGTCACGTTCGCCAAGGGCAGGGTTGTTCTCGATGGCGACGATCCCCATGACGAGTTTTTCTGGCAGAGGCAACGCTTTGCCCCGCGCATAGTCAACCCATAGGCAGACGCTCGAACCATCGGCTGCCAGTTCCCCGGTGGCGACTTCATGGATTTCGTAGGCGAGTGAGAAAGATTTTCGGCTGATCGAAGTGACATGAGCCGTGATGTCGACCGCGCCGGGATAGGTGAGTTGCCGGCGGAAGTTCAAGTTCGCCGCGACCATTCCCGGCCCCTGACGGTCATGTTCACGGAGCCGCTCGTAGTCGAGTCGCTCGAAGTAGGCGATCCGGGCGGATTCGCAGTATTGAAAGTAGACGATGTTATTCACATGGCCCAGGGCGTCCATGTCGCCCCAGCGAATATCGCACCGCATCGTCACGCCGGTGGTCACGCTTCCCTTCGATTCGTCGTCCGTCATTGCTTGCTCAAGGCTTGCTTAAGTTGGAGGAGTTTTCAGGCGATCCAACGGGGAATCACTTTGCCGGCCAGATCGGTTAGGCGATAGTCGCGACCCTGGAAACGGTGGGTAAGCTTGAGATGGTCGAGGCCGAAAAGGTGCAAAATCGTGGCGTGAAAGTCGTTGATGTGAACTGGATCGACCACGGGAGACCAGCCAATTTCGTCCGTCTCACCGTAAACCTGCCCGCCTTTAATCCCGCCTCCGGCCATGAGCAAGCTGAACGCGAAGGGGTGATGATCGCGCCCGGTGTTCACTTCCTTGTTACCACCGCGGTTCTCGCCCAAGGGGGTCCGCCCAAATTCCGAAGCCATGACGACGAGTGTTTCATCGAGCAGCCCACGCTGTTTGAGATCTTTAATCAGCGCGGCGACCGGTTGATCGGCCATCCCGGCGTTGACGGGCAACTGCACGTCGAGGTTCGAGTGATGATCCCACGAAGCGTGGATCAAGTTGACGAACCGCACGCCGCGTTCGACCAGCCGGCGAGACAACAAACAGTTGGTCGCGAAACTTGGGTATTGATCTTCACCCCCGCCACGGTTGCCTTTGATTTTCGGCGTCTCGCGATTGACGCCATACAGATTGAGCGTCCGCTGTGTTTCGCCCGAGATGTCAATTAGCTCGGGAGCAGCGGCTTGCATACGATAGGCCAACTCATAGCTGGCAATCCGACTGGCGATTTCGGGGTCATGCACCGCTTCGTACCGACGCTGGTTGGAACGTCGCAGCACATCAAGGCCCTTGCGTTGTAGCTCCGGCGGCAATCCTGGCGGGTTCCGCAGATTGAGCACCGCTTCGCCACTACTGCGAAACCGAACGCCGGCGTAGACGCTCGGTAAGAACCCGCTCTGCCACAGGGTCGTGCCTCCGCTGGAGCCACGCCCAGCAGTCAGCACTACGTAGCCAGGAAGGTTCCGCGATTCGCTACCCAACCCATAGGTGAGCCACGACCCCATCGTGGGCAATCCGAAAACACCACGACCGCATTGCATCAATAGTTGGCCTGGGTGATGATTGAACTGATCGGAGTGCATGCTGCGTACCAGCAACAGATCGTCGGCCACGGAGCCCAAGTGGGGCAGCAAGTCGGAGAGCTCCATTCCGCATTGCCCATGCTTGTGGAACGTTTGATTCGAGCCCAGCAGGGTGGCCGTCTCTTTTTGAATGAATGCGAACCGCACGTTCTCGGTCATTGAATCGGGAAGTTTCTCGCCGTTGAGTTCGTTGAGCTTAGGTTTGGGGTCGAACAAATCGAGTTGGCTGGCCGCCCCTGCCAGGAAGATAAAGATGCACGACTTGGCCCGGGGTGCGAAATCGGTTGGCTTCAGGGCCAACGGGTTGGGCGCTTCGGCCGAAATCGATTCGGCCCCTTGGCAAGTCGCCGGGGCCAAGATTCCATCGGCCGCCAGCATCGATCCTAGGGCCGCCATTCCCAGGCCGCTGGCGGTTGTGTTGAAAAACTCACGTCGCGTGCGACGGACTTGTTCGTCAAATGGGTGCATGGCGATCCCCAATCATTCGCGGGTAATAAACTCATCGAGATTCATGAAGACGCGAGCCGTGGCGACCCACGCGGCGGATTCGGCGGCGGAGACATCTGCGGTCGAGTATTCGCCAACCAGCAAATTCGCATCGTCGGCATGTTCGGCATACCATTTGCGCGCGGTGGACAGCAGGCCTTGGGCGTCGGCCAGTTCCGTTTCACTTGGTGGTCGGGTGACACAGTTGCGGAAGATGAACGTCAGTCTCGCATCGTCGCCTTCGCGTACTTCCCGTAAAGCGCGACGGGCCATCGCCCGCGATGCCTCGATAAACACAACATTGTTCAACGTGGTCAAGGCTTGCAGCGGCGTGTTGGAGGGCTGACGCTTGGCGCAAGTGATGTTCGAGTCGGGACAATCGAAGGTTGTCAGGTTCGGATAGGGTGCCGTGCGTTTGAAAAAGGTGTACATCGCGCGGCGATAACGCTGTTCGCCCTGGCTTTCCACCCACTTGAAGCTGCCGGCGTAACTCAGCGCCGCAACGTCGGGTGGCATGGGCGGAAAAACGCTTGGCCCGCCAACCTTTGGCGATAGCAACCCGCTGGCGGCAAGATGCAGATCGTGAACAATTTCAGCTTCCACGCGAAAGCGGTTCTGACGATACAGCAACAGGTTGCGCGGGTCGATATCGGCCAACTCCAAACGGTGCCGCGACGACTGCCGGTAGGTGGCGGATGTAACGATGCGGCGGATCAACGCCTTGCGGCTCCAACCCAAGTCGAGGTATTCCAGGGCCAACCAATCGAGCAATTTCGGATGGCTCGGCAGATCCCCACGGACACCAAAGTCGTCCATCGTTCCGACAAGCCCACGGCCGAACAAATGCGACCACACCTGATTCACCGCTACGCGTGGCGTAATAGGATTCCGCGTGTCGACAAGCCATCGAGCCAGATCCAAACGATCGGGATTCTCCGGGTCGCGGGCTTCCAACGGATGCAACGCGGCCAAAGTGTTCGGCCGGAGGGGGGCACCCTGTGGTTGAAGGAAATCGCCACGACGCAAGAGATGCGTGACGCGTGGGTCGGATCTGCGATGCGAGATGATCCGAACTTGCATCGTCGGCCGCTTGGGTTCGCTTTGACGATGCTTCTCGATCCGCTCCAATAGCTCCGTGCCCCGTGGTTGAATCGAGACGTAGTAGTTCAGCAGTTGCTTGCGCTGGTCGTCGGTTCGCCCGTCGGGGGCCGTGCGCAACGTGGCGACGATGGCTTCCGGCATACCCGCGTTCGGGTCGTCGCCCGTGCCCGCCGATACACGAAGGCGGCCGATCGTGTGTTGGTTGCCATATTTCTGATCCAACTGAAGCTTGATCCACACGGTGTCACCAACGCGGACGAGCGGCTTGGCAAGGGAGAACTGTGCCCAGTGGTCTTGTCCATACTGTTTTCCGATTGCCCAGCCGGTCTTCATATCGCCGTCAATCGCGGCCGCAACGGGCCAGTCGTCTTGTGCGTGATCGGAAGTGGGCCGTGCGAGTGTGAGCCGATGTTCATCACCGAAGGAATCGTTGGGGGCCGCGAAAATGGACAACTCGCTGAGGACGAAGTTGCCATGGGCAACCCGACCGGGCCCTTTGCTGGGAAGCGAGTCGTGTGCCAATGTTTCGATGCGAATGTTCGTGATCTCTTCGGCACTGGACTTCGCCAACACGGTGAGTGTGTCATCGGCAGGGTTGTTGCCCGTGGCGAGGTAAGAACCGTCATCGAGACGTTCAAACGTCGCGCCGCCAGAGGACGTGACACTGACGACCTCCAGAGGCACCGCTTGCGGCGGGTTCCGCTCCGCCTCGGCAAGTCGCGTTTGCGCCATGGCTTCCCACTCGGGCAACGCCGCGGCTAGTTCGGTGCGCAAACTTTGCAGTTCGCCTTGCAGGGCGTCCGTGGTGGCACGATGCGTGGCGCGTTGGGCCTCGTACTTCGCGACGGCCTCTTCGGAGATGGGAACGTCGGTTAGCGTTTCATCGCCATTGTTAAAGAAGGCGAACAGTTGGTAATACTCGGTCTGTGTTATCTTGTCGTACTTGTGCGTATGGCACTGCGCGCAGCCCACGGTGAGCCCCAGCCAAACGGAGCCGGTCGTGGCGATGCGGTCGAAGATGGCCGCGTTGCGAAATTCTTCCTGGTCCGTGCCGCCTTCGGTGTTGGTAAGTGTCTGTCGATGAAACGCGGTCGCCAGCCGCTGCATGGGAGTGGCCCCCTCCAGCAAATCGCCCGCAATCTGTTCGATGGTGAATTCGTCGAACGGCATGTCGCGATTCACGGCGTCGATCACCCAATCGCGATAGCGCCACGCATTGGGGCGCGGGTTGTCTTTCTCGTATCCGTCGGAGTCGGCATAGCGGGCCTTATCCAACCAGTGTCGGCCCCAACGTTCACCGAAATGGGGCGAACGCAACAGTCGATCGACCAAACGCTGGTAGGCATCGTCCGCCGTGTCGTTCAGGAAGGCGTCGACTTCTTTAATCGTTGGGGGCAATCCGAGGAGATCGTAGTACAAACGCTTGATCAGCGTATAACGATCGGCCTCCGGCGACGGCTCAATTCCCTTGGCTTCGAGCTTCGCCAAGACATAGGCATCGATTGGCCCGCGAATCCAATCCTTGTTCTTCACTGTTGGCGGGGCCCCGCGCTGGATCGGCTGATAGGCCCAGTGATCCGACTCAACGTGCCCGTTGCCACGAGCGGCATCTGGCCACGGCGCGCCTTGATCGATCCAGCGTCGCAGCGTATCGATTTGTGTTTCGCTCAGCGGCCGCACGTTCTCTTCATCCGGCGGCGGCATCCGCTCGTCCTCATCGGCCGTAACTCGCGTGATCAACGCACTGGCGGCGCTGTCGCCGCTGACGATGACCGGACCTGAATCGCCCCCGTGCATGACGCTGTCGCGAAAATCGAATCGCAGTCCGCCTTGTTGATCGGCCGCGCCGTGACATTCAATACAATGAGCCGCGAAGATGGGCTGCACGTCGCGGACAAAGTCAATCTCGTCGGCCGCAACGATAGCCGTGGCCGTGAGACTCGCCGCCAGGAAGATCATCCAGGGTTTCAGCAAGATGAACCAGCCTTTCCACGCACGCGGCGTGTACTAAACATCGGCAGGAAGGAAGCCAGGAGGGTGAACCCCCAGTATAACGCTTGACACGAGGGGCTTGGAAGCGTTTTTTGACGCAAATTACGTGCCTTCGCAATTGCCAGCGAGGTGCTTCGAGGGAAGGTAAGCCGCGGTTTCGATTGCGGCGGCCAGCGACGGGAACTCGAATCTTCGACCGAGCTGGTCTCGGATGTGGGCGAAGACGCTGATTCCGTGCAGCTTCGCGATTTGGATAATCGTCGTGAGATTGTCCTTCGCGCGGGCACCGGGACCGTGCAGGTTCACGGAAAAGCAACGTGGGACATTCTACTTTGTTGCTCTGATAAAGTTGTGTTCCCATTGCCTCGTCCCATTGATCCGTGGGGAGGTTGTTTCTTCTCGCATCGCTTGGATGCAGTCGTGACGAAGACAACTCCACAATTCTCACGACGCCGCGATGCACATTGATGGATGCTGCCTATCGGATCTTGGGTAATGAAGATAGCGTTTCCCCTACACGGAATTACTCCTAAGTGGATATCATGTGGACACCATGGTCGAAGAACGCCAATTCCATGAAATGAGCCCACCGAAGTGAGTTCCTGGATGCTTGGCGGCACCCCTGCGGTGCCGTCGTTCCAGCCCGTGTTGACGCATCGATGTGATGCGAGGGAAAATACCGGGGCGTTATCAGGGTTGTGAAAGGGAGGGCCGAACGTGGCCAAGTTTGCGGTGATTCTTCCCGCGGCAGGCAAGAGTAGCCGCTATCACGATAAGAATTACAAGAAGCCGTTCGCGCCGTTGGCGAATCGTGCCGTGTGGTTGCACTCGGCTGAACGCTTCATCAATCGCGACGATATCATTCAGGTGATCCTGGTTATCGCCGCTGAGGATCGCGAGTATTTCGACTTCAAATTCTCCGCCAACGCCGCCATTCTTGGAATTGATGTGGTCGAAGGAGGCAAAGAACGAGCCGATTCGATCCAACGGGCACTCTCGGTCGTGAACAAGGCAGCGGAGTTTATCTGTGTTCACGATGCGGCCCGACCATGTTTGGCGGATGAATGGATCGACTCGGTTTTCGCCGCTGGCGAGAAAAGCGGCGCGGCGATATTGGGCGTGCCGTTTTCCAGTACACTCAAGCGCGTGGCGGACGATCACACGGTCCAAGAGACGGTTTCCCGCGAAGGGCTGTGGGAAGCCCAAACCCCTCAGGTTTTTCGACGCGAATTGCTGCTAGACGCCTACGCTCGCCGCGATGGTTTCGTGGCGACCGACGATGCCCAACTGGTCGAACGCATGGGGCACACCGTGAGCATCGTTCGCGGATCGAAAATGAATTTGAAGATTACAACCCGAGAGGATATTCGGCTGGCGGAACAGACCTTGAAGGTGCTTCCACGAAAAAAGCTCGAAGGCCCCGCGCACCCCTTTGCCGACGACGACCTGTGGCGATAGAACGTATCCAGACTTCGTACGCTAGTGCTTTCCAATCCATTCACCCCGGCTATCCCTGATTCGATTTCTCGATGAACGACATTATTGCGGAACTCTCTTGGCGTGGGTTGATTCATCAATCGACCGACGAAGCGTTTCTTCCCGAATGGTTGGCGGAATCGCCGCGCGCCATCTACGCGGGCTTCGATCCGACGGCAGATAGCTTGCACGTGGGGAGCCTGATGCCGCTGTTGCAGTTGCGGCGGTTCCAACAGGCAGGACATCGCCCCATCTTGTTGGTCGGCGGGGCAACCGGAATGATTGGCGACCCGAGTGGGAAAAGCGAAGAACGCAACCTTCTGTCGCTCGAACAGCTTGAGGCAAATGTCCACGGCGTTCAGCAACAGGCTCGGACGTTCTTGGATTTCTCAGGCGACAATGCCGCGGTGGTGGTGAACAATTTCGAGTGGATGCGGGGGTTTGCGTACCTCGATTTTCTCCGCGACATCGGGAAGAACTTCCCGGTGAACGTGATGCTCGCCAAAGATTCCGTGAAGAGCCGCTTGGGACGCGATGAGGGAGGCATCAGCTATACGGAATTCAGTTACATGCTTCTTCAGGCGTATGACTTCGCGTATCTGAACCAGCACCATGGCTGTGAGCTGCAACTGGGTGGCAGCGACCAATGGGGAAACATCACCGCCGGCATCGATCTTGCGCGGCGGATGCACGGTGTGAAACTCCACGGTATCACGTTCCCGTTGCTCACCAAGGCGGATGGTTCGAAAATGGGCAAGACCGAGTCGGGCACCGTGTGGTTGTCGCCCGATCGAACCAGCCCCTATGCGTTCTATCAATATTGGATCAACGTCGACGATGCCGATGCGGGCACCTGTCTGCGATTTCTCACGGATTTGGATCGTGCTGAAATCGAAACGCTCGATGAACAGCGCGAAGCGACGCCTGAAAAACGTGAAAGTCAACGACGGCTCGCCGAATCGCTGACGCGATTGGTGCATGGCGAGGGCGGACTAGAGACCGCGCGGCGTGCCACGGCGATTTTCTTCGGTGCGGAAATCGACGCGCTGAGCGACGAACAACTCAGCGAGATATTTGCCGATGTCTCCAGCAAGCAACTCGCTGGCGATCTTCTCTCGGGCGAAGGCTTCAGTCTAATCGACGCGTTTTGCGAAGCCGGATTGGCGAAGAGCAAGGGGGATGCGCGCCGCACGATCAAGCAAGGCGGCGCGTATGTTAACAACCGCCGCATTACCGACATCGATGCCCGACTCGACGCGACACATCTCGCCAGTCAGAGCATGACGGTGCTCCGCTCTGGCAAGAAACGCTATGCGCTGCTCCGCTTCGATGGTCTGGGCGCGTAACTCATTCTGCCGACAAGCTTGCTTCCTTCTCGGTGGCACGTGGAAACAAAATGTTGTTCTCTTTGTGGACGTGTTGGTGTAGATCGGCTTCAAACTGTTTCAGACCTTCAAACAACACGCGATACGTCGTGCAGGCATCTTCCGGTGGCGTGAAATCCTGGGTCAACTTGTGCAGTTGACGCAGCGCATCGGCCGCATCGTCGTGCTCCTTGCACATCATGGCAATCGGGTTGCGGATGCTACCGCAGTGAAAACTCGGAAGCGTCGATGCCTGCTCTAGTTGGCGGATCATCGGAAAGAGCACGTTTTCCTCCTTCATCAAGTGTTGCTCAAACTCAACCCGCATTTCGTGGTAAATCTTCTGGGCTTCCACCATCTCGGGATGCCGCTTGCCGTGCCGTTGTGCCACGCGCTGAATCATCGCGTCGAGACGCGGAAGTTCCTCGCGAACGAAGACGTGATGCGTTTGCTCGATATGATCGCACAACTTCGATAGATCTTGCGCTCGCCAATCAATTCCAGGGGCTTCGACGTCCACGGCTT
>Ga0114931_10007361_pt1 | contig 13442 bp, 15 predicted proteins | sample 2SBtaG_FD_89579 | JGI IMG/M metagenome (GOLD analysis project Ga0114931, IMG submission 89579) | Deep subsurface microbial communities from Kolumbo volcano to uncover new lineages of life (NeLLi) - 2SBTROV14_V59a metaG | ecosystem: Environmental > Aquatic > Marine > Volcanic | place: Kolumbo... | reverse complement strand
CTTGGATCTGGGCTGTTTGAACATGGGCACTCGTGAGCGTCAGCGTCGTTTGCCCCTGATGGCGCGTTTGGGTACCCACGGCCGTGAGGAGAAACGGCCGACTTGTGATAGCTTCCGCATGTCGCCGGGGAATCGCCAACCGCACAAACATCGACCACCAGTTGTAGATAAGCGCAATTTGCCGCGCCATCACCTGACACCGCTTCAAGTCCTTCGTGGTGTAGCCGCCCCATCCCCATTGATTCTTGAGCTCATCAAACACATTTTCCATGTCGGCTCGGTCACGATCATACTGGGCCAGGGTGAGCAACTCATCCCGTACGGTCGTCACCAAGACTACATATTCATAGACGCGGCGGGGTTCTAACGCTTCGCCAAAGCCGCAAACCTGCTGGCCGGTGACTTGATGCGTCTTATTAGAGCAACTCAAGACTGAGTAATCCAATGACAAGGGAAAGATTTGGTGGCGGAGGGGGTGGGATTCGAACCCACGGTGGCTTGCACCACGCCGGTTTTCAAGACCGGTCTATTCGTCCACTCTAGCACCCCTCCATTCCTCATCATTGGGCATTCTCTTTGTTTCGATGTAATCAATCATCACACCTGTTGGGCTTTAGCCGGATCTCGGCGTGATAGCTCGTTGTCCACCGAGAAAGGGCCGGAGAACTTCCGGAATGATGACCGAACCATCCGCTTGTTGATAATTTTCCAACAGGGCCACGACAGTTCTTCCAATGGCCAGGCCGGAGCCATTGAGGGTGTGCACAAAATCCAATGTCCCATCTTGCCGGCGATACCGAATACGCGCCCGGCGAGCTTGGAAGGCTTCATAGTTGCTGCAAGAAGAGACTTCTCGATACGTTTCCTGAGAGGGGAGCCACACTTCCAGATCGTATGTTTTCGCTGCGGCGAAACCGAGATCCCCTTGGCATAGTGTGATGACTCGATATGGAAGCTCCAATTGTTGTAGCACGGTTTCGGCGGCTTTGGTCAATTGTTCCAGATCATTATATGAATGTTGGGGATGTGTCACAGTGACCAACTCAACCTTATTGAACTGGTGAACACGAATGAGCCCTTTGGTATCCTGGCCATAGGATCCGGCTTCCCGGCGGAAACAAGGTGTATGGGCGACATACCGGAGCGGTAAGGCTGATTCCGCGATGATTTCCTCCCTGTGGAAATTGGTGACCGGCACTTCTGCCGTGGGAATGAGCAGAAAATCATCGTCACGCAGATGAAAGAGGTCCTCCTCAAATTTGGGAAGCTGCCCTGTTCCGATCATGGTGGTCCGGTTGACCATCAAAGGAGGCAACATCTCGGTGTACCCATGTTCACGGGTATGCAGGTCCAGCATGAAATTGGCAAGCGCTCGTTCCAGTTGAGCCCCGAAGCCTACAGAAAGCGGAAAACGGGCGCCGGCGATTTTGCCCGCGCGCTTAAAGTCGAAAATTCCTAATTGTTCCCCTATCGCCTCATGAGGCCGGGGGTGAAAGGAGAATGTAGGCGGATGACCCCATCGACGAATTTCGACGTTATCCTTGGCGTCATTTCCTACTGGAACGGAGTGATGAGGAATATTGGGAATACACAGAGCTTGGAACTCTACGTCGTTTTCAATGGTCCGGAGTGTTGTCTCTAAGGCGTGAATGTGATCGCCGAGGTTTCGCATATTGAGAATGGCCTGCTCAGCCGGTTCCTTGGCTCGTTTCAGACGCGAAACCTCTTCTGATCCCATTTTTCGTTGATGTCGAAGGTGTTCGACTTCTCGAATGGAGCTTCGTCGTTGTTCAACTAACTGCTGAATGGTAGCCCAAGAAATATCGGATGCACGGGAACCCAGTTGCTGTTGGAGGGCATGAAGCTGGTCGGTGGTCAGGTGTAGATCATGCATGCGGGGTCATCCGTTCGAGCTATAGCCAGAGGCGAATCTATCACTTGCCCATACATGAGTCAACGAAGCGTTTGGCTGGTGTGATTGCCACCGACCAACAAATTCGATATGGTCTGTCATGCCCTATGTCTTTCCCTACGAGGGAATTTTTACGTGGAGTATGGCCCTTCTGATCGTTGGCTTACTGATTTTTCGCGTGTGGATTGCCCGGAAACGCCGCCGGTGTTCAGAAGTCCATTCTTCTAAAGGTGGAAACCACCGGATTTAATTTTCGTCACAATTTGTCTTTTTCCTTGTACCTCTTTATAATTTCTTTTTCTTAGAGTTGGTGGATTTTATGAATATGGGTTCTCATCTTTTACGACCAGACGGGCGCCGGCCTGACGAAATCAGACCGGTCAAGATTACGCGTCCCTTCACCCGGTATGCCGAGGGGTCTGTGCTGATTGAGATGGGTGAGACGAAAGTGATTTGTAATGCCTCTGTTGAAGAAAAGGTTCCTCCTTTTCTGAGAAATAAGGGGAAAGGATGGGTTACGGCGGAATACGGGATGTTGCCGAGGTCCACCCATGATCGAAGTCCGCGCGAAGCCAGTAAAGGTCGCCAAGGAGGGCGGACCTTTGAAATTCAACGATTGGTCGGAAGAGCGCTTCGTGCGGTGACTGATTTGGCCGTGATGGGAGAACGGACGATTTGGCTGGATTGCGATGTCATTCAGGCGGATGGAGGGACCAGAACGGCTGGGATTACCGGTGCGTTTATCGCGTTAGCCGATGCCTTTCTGCATTTGCGGAAGAAGGATCTGATTTCGCAAATCCCATTGAATGATTATCTGGCGGCCATCAGTATTGGAAAAATCGGGGGAGACATTCGACTTGATCTCGCCTATGAGGAAGATTCCGTCGCTGATGTGGATATGAATCTGGTGATGACGGGGCAAGGGCGTTTGGTGGAAATTCAGGGGACGGCGGAACAGGCCCCGTTTATGAAAAAAGATCTTGATGAATTTTTCGTCATGGGATGGAGTGGCATTCAACATTTAATAAAACTTCAAAAAGACCTGATTGGGTCGCTGACCTAACAAAGAGAAATGATGGGTGCGTTGAATATTGTTCTGGCCACGCGGAACCCACATAAGCAGGAAGAGTTGATGGCCTTGTTGGATGATCTTGGCCTTGAGATTTTGACAGTGGACGCATTTCAAAATATTCCGATTATTGAGGAGACTGGATCCACTTGTCGGGAAAATGCGATTGCCAAAGCGAGGGAAACGGCCAAATTGACCGGCTGTTGGTCCTTGGCAGATGATACGGGCCTGGAAGTTGAGGCGTTGGGCGGGCGTCCGGGTGTCCATGCGGCTCGGTATGCCGGCGAAGAGGCGACGTACAAGGACAACTGGCAAAAATTGTTACGAGAACTGGAAGGAGTGCCGGTTGGTCAACGGTCAGCACGATTTGTGACCGTCGTGGCGCTTGCCGATTCGGCGGGGCATGTGGAAGTGGCGGAAGGCAGCTTGGAGGGCGCCATTGCCCAACAACCGGCTGGGTCGGAGGGGTTTGGGTATGATCCTGTTTTTCTGATTCCCAATCTTGGGTCTACCTTGTCGGACATGTCCCTGGAGCAAAAAAATCAGATCAGTCATCGAGGGCAGGCTCTCAGGAAAGCCAAAGTTATTTTGCAGGAGAAACTATCCCAACTGTCAGCGTCGGGGCGTAGCGCAGCCCGGTAGCGCGCCTGCTTTGGGAGCAGGATGTCGGAGGTTCAAATCCTCTCGCCCCGACCAATTTACATCACTCCAGGACGAATCAACGCGCCCGTAGCTCAGTTGGATAGAGCCCCAGCCTTCTAAGCTGGTTGTCGCAGGTTCGATTCCTGCCGGGCGCGCCATACATTCATTCATCTATTCAATAATAACTCAGGGGACTTCGGCCATGGTCAACTGGCCGGCATTTGGATGTCTGCGGCATTTTCTACCGCACAGGGGCGGTTGAAAGAGTATGACAGCGGCCCTGTGTAGGACGGCCATCGTTGATTAGTCTCTTAGGCTTTCTTCTTTTTGTATCCCATCCGGTCAAGCACTTTCATGATCCGTTTTTGTAGCCGTTCATCTGCCTCTGTTAATGCTGAAGCGAGGTGTTCAACTGCCGGTTTCCCTATTTTTCGAAGAATTTCCGTAGCTGATTGCCGTAGTTCATCCTCTTCCGAGACGAGAAGAGGGATGACACATGGTGCTGAGGGCGCCCCGATTTTGATCAAGGCGTCATAGGAACGCTGCCGAACATCGCCGACTTCATCCGATAAAGCTTCGACTAGGGAGGGGACGGCTGATTCGACTTTGAGATTCCCCAGGATTTCAGCGGCATGTTTCCGGTTGAGCCAGTGGGTATCCGATAAATCCAACAAGGCTGAATCGGCCTTTGCCGCGTTTGGGTCTTTCGATCGGATACGAAAGTTTTTGACAATTCGTTTCCCTTTATCTTCAACGACCCGCAGAGTGGCTCCGTCACCGACCTTGATTTTTTGAAGGTCCTCCAGGGCTTCTTCCCCGACATCCAACAACACGGTTTTTCCATCATAGGCTAAGAGCTCCACTTCAATTTGTTTTCCCTCAATATTCACGGCTATGACATTTTCCGTCACAAGGTTAAACCCATCTTTTTGGGTCCCACTTTTTGGTCCGATCTGAACTAGTTTGACCGGTGCTTCATCTGCCATGCTATCTCCTTTCCATACAAATTCAACGATATCGATTTTGTGTTTTTTTATGCCTTTGATGATGGGGAAGTCCACCCCAAGCTGGAAAGCGCTCCTTCAGCGGTATCCCGTACCATTTCATTTTCGTCTTCAAGCAACGGAACCAGTGACTGAACAGCTCGATTATCGCCTAATTGAGCGAGCGATTCGATCGCGTTGCGACGGACCAACCAATCTTCGTCAGAAAGAGCTTGCCGGAGCGCCTCAAAAGCTCGGGCATCTCCAATTTTTCCTAGGGCTTCAGCCGCATGACGTCGAACGATCCAGTTGGAACCTTGGAGCCCTTCTATCAAGGCATCCGTTGCCCGAGCATCACCGATCTTTTTCAATGCCCTCGCCGCATCCTCTCGAAGGGTCGTATCCATGAGGGCATCGATAATGGCGGGAACGGCTTGGGGATCTCCAATTCGTTCCAAGGCCCACAGAGCTGCGGTTCGGACCGCTCCATCTTTGTCCTGGAGAGAACGCATTAATGGCTCAACCGCTCGTTTGGTTTTGAGCTTGCCAAGAGCGGAAGCTGCTTGTTCGCGTACCGACCATTCCTCATCTTCCAAGGCTGCGATGAGGGGATCGATGGCGTCTTCCCCAATTCGGACGATGCTATTGGTTGCAGCCTCCCGAATTACCAGATCATCATCAGCAAATAACTCAATTAATCCAGGGATCGCTGCAGCGCCAATTTTCCCGAGACCGATAGCTGCGTGGTTACGAAGTCCTTCATTATCATCTCGAAGGGCCGCTAACAGTTGGTTGACCCGATTCGTTTCTTCCATGCCCGTTACTCCTTTCCTGCCCATACGGTTTCATCCAATTGTGCGGCAGCCGCTGCCAATTTGTCCAGGATGATGCCTGAATTATAAGAAACGAGTCCATCACGATCTTTTTTCATCTGTTTCAACAGTTCAATATGTGGACGTAAGACTTCGACATCTTTAATTTTCTCCATCGCCTCCACGGCAAGGACACGCAAGGGGCGAATGGGGATCATTGCAATGAGTAAATCAACGGGGCGGGCATCGCCAAGCAGGCCCAAGGCTTTGGTGGCCAATTCTTTGACCCCTGTATCTTTGTCCATACGAAGGCGTTCCATCAGAGGTTCAACCGCACGAATGTCCCCGATTTTCCCCAGAACATCCGCGGCGGCTTCCCGAACAACCCAATCGTCGTCGTTGAGATATTCAATGAGAATTTCTACCGCGGGCCGGCCAATGGGATGCAGGGCAATCACCGCTTCTTGACGGGCGCCTTCTCGCAATTCGGAGTCTTCGACGTCACGCAATGTATCCATGACACGATCAATGCGATCGCGGATGGCCCCAAGCTTTTTGAGTGTGATGGCAATCATATCCCGTAGAGCCGGATCCGCCATGGCATCGATCAAGGCATCGGTTGACCGTGGGTCAAGCAATTGTTCAAGAATGGCCGCAGCCACCAAGCGAGCAGATTTATCTGGATCTTGCAGCATGGCTGTCAAGGGCCCGATCGCTGTTGGAATATCTCCCAATAGTCCAGTGATCGTTTCCCTGTGACGTTCATCCTTCAGATGGGCGACCAGCGCTGCGGCTGTGGATTCATCCAAAATACCAGCCATTTGTTGGAGCGCGGATGTGGCTGCTTGGCTGACAGGTTCGTTGTCATCATCAATGAGATGGACCAGGGTGGTACCCGCATGTGGATCTCGTATTCTGGCAAGCATTTTGATGGCTTCTACTTTGTAGCTGAGGCTGCCGGTCTCCAGGGCCCGTAACAGGCCTTCCACAGCCTTCGGCCCGCCTTTCAAGCAAGCGGCCGTCGCACGCATACGCCGCCAATCTTCTTCGTGATTCAGCTCAGAAATTAATGTTTCGAGAGTTTCTTTGGCCATCGAATTGACAATGCAGAGTACATACAGTTCTGAGCGAGAGCTTTATAGTTTGATCCGGCCCGGTCTCCATCCTATACGGGAAAGCGTTTCGCGAACATGATAGTGGATATTTTCATCGTGGTCCGTTTTTAAGATCGTAAGCAGATGAGGAATTGCAGGCTGCCCTAGGATTGCTAAGGCTTCAGCTGCCTCCGCGCGAAGAAGGGTGCTTCGTAGGGCTTTCAGCAACGTTGGTATTACGCAGACATCACCAATGCTGGCAAGAGCTTTCACTGCGGTTTCAATAGGAACAAGATCCTGTTTATACCGATCATCCTGGCAAGCAGACAATCGCCCTTCATAATCAGCCGTCATCAGCCCGTTAATGATGGTCACTAAAGCCGGAATAGCCTGGGGATCACCAATGTTCCCTAAGGCCTCAATAACCGGGGTTCTGATTTTTGTTTGATCTAGAGCGGTTAACAGGCCTGGGACTGCTCGTCGATCGCCAATCTCTCCGAGGGCCCGAGCGGCATCTTGCCGAACAGCCGTATCGGGATCGTGACTCAGGAGGGAGAGAAGTGGTTCTATGGCAAATGGGAGTTTCACCATCCCCATGGCTTCAACAACCCGCAAGCGGACTCTCCAATCCGGATTGTCAAGCGCCTTCAACAATGAGGGAATGGACTTCTCCCCCAAGGCAACGATGGCAGACGCAGCTTCTTCACGAACGGCCTTCACTGTATCTTGCAGTAAAAGAACCAAGGTCTCTACCGCTTCTGGAGCACGAATTCTGGCTAACGCGCGAGCCGCATACATGCGAACAATCCAATCAGGGCTTAATAGGGCGCCTATAAGAGGATCAATCACCCGATTATCGCCAATCGCGGCAAGAATCGAGGCTGCCATCTCTTGAATGGTGAAATTAGGGTCTTGAAGACATGTCCCTAATGGAAGAACAGCGGGTTCACCGATCGTGGTTAAAGAAGAGGTGGCAGCTTCCCTTACCGCCCGGTCGGAATCCTTGAGCATCTCAATGAGGGGCGAGACCCCGCGAGGATCACCACATTCTCCCAGCGCCAACGCCGACTCTTCACGAATTCCCCAATCATGATCCTTGAGGGCTGCAATATGTTCGGCAACGGAATCAGACATGATCCATTTTCCAGAAAAATTGTATGATTCAGCGAGGCTCGCTTGATCCAGTTGTTTCTATTTCCAGGTTCATATCGAGAATTTTTACCGCGTCATTCTTTAGAAGCAAAGAGGTAAAAATCACGTTACCATAGGGGTTTTTGACGGTCAACCAAATCCCCTCTCTCCTTGTGGATCTGTTCGCCAGGGGATCATGGATAGGGAAACAGAAAGAAGGTAAAATTTAAATGGCAACGTACAAAATGCCGAATGAAGAATCAGGATGAATACCTCTATGGTGTGAGCTGAAAAAGAATCTTATTGACGTAGGTTAGGCGGTTGGGGATTGAGGGGGGGCGACTTCCTGGTGAAAAGATTTCAGGAGGGAAATCATCATGACAATGATCACAAAAGAGAAGGGAAACGCGGCGATAATGGCTCCGGTTTGCAAAGCCTTCAGGCCGCCTGACCATAAGAGAGTCGCTGCAGCCAGTGACTGAACGATTCCCCAGGTAAACTTGACAGGATTGGGAGGATTGAGGTTGCCCTGTGTCGTCAATGTGCCCAAGACGAAGGTCGCCGAGTCTGCGGAGGTGATAAAAAAGGTCGCGATGAGAAAAATGCCGATGAACGACATAAGGGCGCCTAAGGGAAACTGGCCAAGGACGGAAAATAAGGCCACTTCTATTCCCTGTGAATGAATAATATCCCCGATTTCTGCATGGTGAAACATCTCAAGAGAAATCGTTGTCCCTCCAAACACTGAAAACCAAAAGACACAGAACAATGCGGGAACAAACAAAACTCCCATAACAAACTCGCGAACCGTTCGCCCTTTTGAAATACGGGCAATAAATGTTCCGACAAACGGTGCCCACGCAATCCACCAGGCCCAATAAAACAACGTCCATGTATGAACCCACTGGGAATTTTTGAATGGGTTCAGATTGAAACTCATTGACGGCAAATTTTGAAGATATCCCCCTAAAGAGGAGGTAAAAAGATCCATAATGAAATGGGTAGGTCCCAGGAAAAGAAGAAACAACAAAAGAGTGATCGCGAGAAACAAATTCAGGTTGCTCAGGTATTTAATGCCACGTTGAATGCCGGTTTGTGCCGACAGCATATAGAGGCACGTGACCAGGGCGATGAGAAGTAGTTGGGTCGGAAGCGTATTCGGAATGCCGAACAAGTAGGAAAGCCCCCCGCTGATTTGAACCGCGCCAAACCCAAGCGATGTGGCGACCCCAAAGACAGTGGCGAAGACGGCAAGGATATCGATTGCGTACCCCACAGGGCCTTGGATAGCATTCCCCAATAATGGCCGGCATCCCAGACTGATCAGTCCCGGAACCTGTTTTCTGAATTGGAAATACGCAAGAGCCAACCCCACCATGGCGTAAATACCCCAAGGATGAAGTCCCCAATGAAAAAAAGTGTAACGGAGGGCCAAAACGGCTGCTTCTGGCGTTTCTCCAGGTCCATGGGGAGGGTTGAAATAATGAGCATTGGGTTCAGCCACTCCCCAAAAGACCAGGCCAATTCCCATTCCAGCACAAAAGAGCATGGCAAACCATGTCACAAGAGGAAATTCTGGTTTTCCTCCATCCGGGCCAAGTGGGATATCGCCATATCGGGAGAAAAGGAGGCAAAAGGCGCACAGCACCAGCCCGGAGGCGACCAACATGTAAAACCAGCCAAAAGCCTGGAGTAACGCCCGTTGGATAGCATCCGTGACCTGCGCCAGAGTGTCAGGATAGAGGATTCCCACAGCAAAAAAGCCACGGCCAGGAAAAATGAAAGTTTGAATACGATGGTGATGTTCTTCATGATCAAGAGAGACTCTGTGTCCCTACCATATTTTGCAGGTTTGGAACAAAGTGTAAAAAGGAAAAATCAAAGAAAGTGGCTGTTCCTCAGGGAGTATGGGTCTCATTTCCAAAAGTGGACACCCGCTCTCCAGAAAAAGTCTGCCTTCTAAAATTCCACCGGGTAATGAGCTGGTGGAACAGGAAGGAGGGCCATACGTACCTTGACATTATACTATTGTACAGGGTTTATATTGTAAAAAACGTGCAGGGGAAGGTAAAACAGCATGCCGTCTGATTTCACGATTGGTCAATTGGCCAAAGCAGTGGGCGTCAATCTTCAGACGATTCGTTTTTATGAACGGGTTCGTTTGTTAAAACCCTTGGCTCGATTGCCATCTGGATATCGGGTGTATGGAAAAGAAGAGGTCCAGCGATTGGTTTTTATTAAACGCGCACAAACATTGGGATTTACCTTAAAGGAAGTATCCGACTTGTTAAATCTTCGAGTGAAAGGGAAGGGTACGTGTACGGATGTCAAACGAAAGACTGAGGAAAAGCTGAGGGCAGTCGAGACTAAGATCCGCCAGTTGCGTCATATTGCCCGTACCCTGGGCCAATTGCTGGAGGCCTGTGACTCGGGTCAAACGACGGATGCCTGTCCCGTCCTCAAAAGCTTGGCCGGCAAGGGGGAAATCCTGCAGAAGGCCGTTTCCGGCTCATCGAAGGTCTCTCCAGGCACGCCTTCAAGTAAAACAAAGGCAAGAAAGTCATAAACCATGCATGGGATGTTCTCGATCGAAACAGTCTTTCTGATCGGTCTGATAGCCATCAGTCAACCTATTGAGCAGTCTGGCCTGGAAGCTTCCGTGATCACCATGGAAAACTGGCCACCGTATTACCGCCCATCGACGGTCCATGTCCTGCCGCATGCCCCCATTCGCTGGGTCAACTCCACCGCCTCCCCTCATTCGATTCAACATGACGGCTGCTCCAATGGAAAAGCTTGCGCCTTTCAATCGGCGCCGGTTTTTTCCGGACAATCCTATGTCCTTTCAGGGCTACCGACCGGACGGTACCCTTATCATTGTGCCATTCATCCCATTATGCGGGGAGAAATTATTGTAGGGGACCTGTATAGCCATCATCCGAAACAGTCTACAGGTGCTTCATGATGACTCCCCAGCGATCCATAAAGGTAGGCCTTCTAGGATTTCTAGTGGCGGCTGTCTGCTGTTTCACGCCGCTTCTGGTTGGGCTGCTCGCTTTGGTGGGGCTTGGAGGCCTGATTGGGTATGTTGATTTCCTGTTATGGCCTGTCCTGATCTTTTTTCTTGGTCTTTTCCTGTACGGGATTTTTAAAAAAGGGTGGAGTTCAGAATCATGTTGTGCTGAGAAAAGGGCAGAACAAGAGAAAACAAATCCGTAACGCGAGGAGTCGTCTTCTGATATTGGTGCCGGCGGAAGAAAGGAGCGTGTCTCATGAAAAATGATGAAATGGTTCATCCATCGTCCAGCAGACTGACAAGTTTTGAAGAACTCAGGAGGCTCAGTCCCAAAGTGACGGGGGGACTGGTGCGGATGCGTGAAGAAGCCTACCGAGAAAAAACCGTCCCGGCCAAATATAAGCTCCTGACCGCCATGAGTATTTCCATTGCTATTCGGTGCAAGCCCTGTATTGATGCCTATGTGAAAATGGCTTGTGACAAGGGAGTCTCACGGGAAGAATTCATTGAATTCCTGGAAGTTGCCATAACGATGCAGGGATGTCCTGGGGAAGAATGGGCGTTGAAAGCCTATGAAGCCTATCAAGGATATGTGACAGAACAGCGGGCGATTGACAGCACAGGCTGTTGCCGCCACTGACTCATGATTTATGGTAAACCGGGCATAAGCCCGCAAGTGTTTGGTATGCGAGGTCCATACGATGATCTTGCTTACTAAACGGCTATTTAGTGTCTGCGAGAAAACACCATTTTGGGGGAGAATGTTCCGGGAGATTTTTCTGTCAACGCTCTCCGTCGTCCCCTCTCGTGCTCACACACCACTGGTTTCGCCCTCCATTCACGCTCGAGCCTGCGTGATCGCCCTTCATCGTGCGGTTGCCGTCGATTCGGGACAGAGGTTTCCCTCAGGGCCATCCTTTCCTCAAGCCGCTCCCGGTCCTACGCCGCCCGCTTGCGGCGCGCCTGACATTGCCGATCCTGCAAGAGCAGCCGGTGCCCGAGCTTGTGGAGATTGTAGGCCAAGACGCCGAAGCCAACGTACCGCTGAAACCCCGACCAGCTGGATCCCAAGGACATGTCAGCAATGTCAGGGCTGTATTAAGTTGGCTGTTTGGGTTAGGGGAAGGGGGAAAATTCTTTTTCCCCTCACGAATCACGGTGGGACCGGATGAGACGGTCTATGTCTCCGACTCCTTTAACCATAAGATTCAAGCCTTTACTACCGAGGGCTCCGTTCTGTCCCAATGGGGTGGGTGGGGGATCTGGGGAGGACGGTTTCGAATTGCCTCGGATATCGCAGCCGATGGGAAAGGGAATGTTTATGTGGCTGATTATCTCAATAACCGTATTCAGCGGTTTCAACACCGTGGGACACACTATCGGTATGTTGAGCAATGGGGAGAACAGGGAAGTGGCCAGGGGCAATTGTGGGGGCCGACGGCTGTTGCCGTGGACAACCACGGGTTGATTCATGTTTCTCCCTCACCGGAGGCGTCCGGCTCCCAAGTGGGTCGAGCCGCAACCGAGGGCGTGACGGGAAATGGCTTTCTCCTTTATTGCAACCGGGCCTTGGGTCTGTGGGGGTGGCATTCGGCGGGCTGTTGACGGCGACCGATCTATTGGCTCGCTATGAATTCGATGCTGGCTTGACCTATACTACTAATACACGGGCTCATGATTTTAAAGCCGGAAATATCTTTCAGTATAATATGGCGGGCGTGTACCGGCTCTATCCCGCTCGGTATGAAGGACCATTTGAAGAGATCAAAGAGATCGACCTTGTAGTTGAGCTGAACGGGGAGCATGCCGACCGAAATGAGCAGAATGGAAAAGACATTTCTGCCAGCGGGGGGGAGCGGGTCTTCTTGTCTCCAGGGGTGTTGTTTTTTGCCAGCCCGAGACTGCTCTTTGAAGCCAGTTTTCAATGGCCAATCATACAAAGCCTGAATGGTCGCCAATTAGAAGCGGATTACCGCACCTTGGTCGGGTTCCGGTATCTCTTTTGAAAAAAAGGGTCGAGGAAAAATGGCCCAGGAGTCTTTATATGGTATTTGGTCCAAGCAATTTTTCCTTTTTGATCGAATCGAGGATTTCCCTGGTTGGTCGAGATGGCCTAAAAAAAGTTATTAGAGCCATTTTTTACTGAAGGGGATTTGAAAAATGAAATTCATTCGGTTCCTCATTTTTTCCTTCACAGTTTCCTTAGGCCTGGCTTTTGTCACTCAGAGTCAAGGGGGCGCCACAAAATTCAACGGGTATAATCAAAACGGCGGCTCTTCTGTGCCCTGGGGGGTCCCAGTGATGGAGAATGGAATTAGCTTGAAAATATCTTTGCCGATCTGGCCGATGGTTTCTAAGATGGGTCAGGGAAATAGGAAAGCACTTGAAGTTTTCATTAAGAAAAGCAAAAAGGTCACTGGTAAGACAGCGAATTCAACAGAAATTATTTCCCAAGATGGTACGCCTATGATTCTGGTCCCGGCGGCAACATTTATCATGGGAAGCGCAGAGGGGGAGGAAGATGAGCTACCTCCCCATCCGATCTATCTCGGCGATTTCTATATGGATAAGTACGAAGTGACGGTTTTGCATTATTCCTTGTTCTTAAAGGCCCGGCATCGGCAGACCCCCAGGTTTTGGAGTCAAATTGATTTATCGAGGGATGGCGATAAGCCCATTGTCGGTATTAATTGGTACGACGCGGAGGCCTACTGCCAGTGGGTGGGGAAACGTCTGCCGACCGAGGCCGAATGGGAAAAGGCTGCTCGTGGAACTGACGGGCG
>Ga0114931_10007360_pt1 | contig 13443 bp, 1 predicted proteins | sample 2SBtaG_FD_89579 | JGI IMG/M metagenome (GOLD analysis project Ga0114931, IMG submission 89579) | Deep subsurface microbial communities from Kolumbo volcano to uncover new lineages of life (NeLLi) - 2SBTROV14_V59a metaG | ecosystem: Environmental > Aquatic > Marine > Volcanic | place: Kolumbo... | reverse complement strand
GTTTAGCACTTAAAATATTACCATTACCATCATAGGTAAAATGTTCATCGTAGGTATTCATACCCATAGGATCTTCCCATACGGTAGAATTAAATTTTTTGAAGTCAGCTGTTTTCAAACGGTTCAGTTTATCATAGCGATACACATTCATTTTTAATCCCATTGGATTACCTCCATTGGTTTGCCCTTCCCGTGTGTTACTCATCCAATAAGCGATGTTTCCGTTATACAAATTATTGATAGATGCCGTCATTACGCCATTAGCATAAGGATCGGTTAATGCATTAGCCTTACCTATATTACTTCCTGTTCTGGTATAATCCCCATCATAATAGCCTAGTTCCATTGCAAACTCATCTTTTATAAAATCGGTTAGGGTAATACCATCTCCGCCTACATCCTTATTTACATCTAATTCTGATTGGTTAATAGATTTTAAGTAGCCTTCTATGGTGTAAACATAATCCACTCCTTGTATTTTGTCATGCCCTATTTCCGTTCTAGCTAATGGACCATGCAAATAGTATTCATATTTAGCATCTCTAGTCCAGTTCAAGCCATCTTGTGAGGTTTCAACTTTAATAATCCTATTATCATCATCATAAGTATATCGGTGCATAAATTGCTCCGGTGTATTTTCTCCATAAATTACTCTTTTTACATTACCACTTACCAAATCATATTCGTAAAAAACTGTTTTTCTACCCAATGCAGCAATTTCCTGTACCAACCACTCTACATTACCATGAGGGTCATAAGAATAGTAAGTGGCATAGCCATCATCGGTAAATACCTTGCTTACTCTATTTCTAAGGTGACTTTGTTTACGTCCTAAATAAGTAATATTGGCATCAGGAATGGAATAAACCGTTTGTACTTTTTCTCTGACAGCCGTAGTGGGAAATGCCGGGTCACCAATGATATTATCAGGAAAACTTGAATTGCTAAAATAAAATTCTTTTAATGCACTTGGAGCAACATCCATATTAAACAACTCTCCTACTTCAACTATTCTGCCCAGTGCATCGTAGCGAGTGTACGAAGCACTGTTATTGGCAGTTTGTTGTGCATCCTCAGATAATACTAATTGTCCTGCTGCATTATAAAAGAAATTAGTCCTTCCTCCATCAGGTGTATTTTGGCTGATTAACTGTTTAATACTATTGTACACATAAGTGGTCTGCATTCTATGTGGCGGGTAATGTGGCTTATATAAATCAGGTCTAGCTCTGTGTTGTTTAACCAATAAAAGGCTATCCCCTTCGGCAAATTCTACTCCCTCTGGTGGAACGGTAGCAATTAAATTATTAGCTCTATCATAATAGTATAGAGTATAATGATTATAGCCCAGGGTGTAAGAAATACTAAACGAGTCTTGTATATTACCCAAGCAATTATTAAAATATCTATTCTTTAAGGTATCAATTTTATTAGCTAAACATTTATCCAATAAAGTCGCCACTTGATTGGCAATAAACTCTGCTTTTAATTCCTCACAAGTGCTAGGAGGTAAGAATGGGATATCCAATTGAGGCGATTTTGGTTTTACCCATGCCATACAAAAATCACAATCGGGTAATGTAGCCAAACAGTTTTTAATAGGTGTTTGCGTACAACGTTCATCATTGCCCGTTCCAATTAAAAGGTTTTGACCAAAAGAGTTCGCTATGCCTCTTACCAGTTTGCTATATACCGCAATATTAGTTTGGAAATCAACCTTACCATCAGCTTGGCTTAATAGATTCTTATCGTATTTAAGTGTAAATAAATCCTCCGCAAAATTACCTCTTGTTACAATTGGATTCAATGGATTTTGATAAGGTAATTGTTCTGTTACAGATGGTTGCATGATAAAGGTATAATCATAATCTACTGTACCGCTTGCTCCTGTTACATCATAATCACAAGGTGGAGCAAGATTATCTAATACTACTCCATCAGGAAAAGCAATTTGCCCTGATTGTGCAGATACTCCTGCACAAGGTTTTTGGATATGCAAAGCAATTTCTTTAATCACACCTGTATTATCATCCCAAATTACCGTAGCAATGGCAACAAAACCTTGTTGGGCAGCACCTATACCATAATCAAACAAATATATCTCTTGATAATAATTGTTAATATTCGTTACCAAAGGAAAATCATTCGATTCGTAATACAAGCCCCCTGTTGGCGGAGCCGGTGTAGGGAAAGTAGCCACTTTAGTCTGTATCGCTTTTTCTACTGCACCATTCCAAAAACGGAATATTTCAGCAGTCATTACCCTGTCCATAGCAATCAAATCTTCCTGGGCTGCTGATTTCGCTACAAACTGGTCAAAATCTCTGTTGCTTTCTACTTTAAAGAAACCCAATGGACATTCGGCTACCGGAATATTAGTGGCAGTAGCACAGCTTAATAATTTTGTATTTAAATCACCCACACAGGCTGTAAAATCAGTACTATTACTTATACCCATATCACCGGTAAAATACAATTGGTATCCTATCGGATTGCTTGCAATAAATGGGGAAGCTAATATTTCAACGATACCACCGGTTTGTGTTCGAGCAGTATAGTTGGGGTCGCTAAGGCTACTATTAATAGCATTAGCGATTAAAGTAGCTGTTGCATCAACTGTGCTTAGGCCTACTATTGCATTATCAAACAAATACACTTCTTCACCGGCTGGTCCGACTTCAATAAGTATTATTTTACCATCTATATTACCTGCTTGCAATTGAAAAGAAGCAATGGCTGAATATTCATTAATACAAATTTCATTTGCCACTTCTGTACCAGCACATACATTTGAGTTAAGATCCGCATAGAGTGCCCCTCTTACATCAAAGTTAAATGCTACAAATTCTTCTTCTACATTAAGCGGAAATATATTATTAGTTCTAAAAGACTCCTCACAATTAGTGCCCAACCCTGACACAAAAGACCATTCTACTAACCTGCTCGAAGCATTATCACAATAAATTGCCACATTTATTTCTATAACATGGTTTTCCAAAGGACCACAAATCACTTGGTCAAACAACACATTCGTTACTGCAAAAGCTTTTTTATTCACTATCGTTCCATTATCATCCACCGGCATAATAAACTCAAGCACTTCCTGATCAAAAGCTTGAAAAGTGCTTCCATTTAAACTTAAACTAAATTGATTAGAACCGGAAGCATCGGCTGTACTCCCGGGTAAGCCCTTACCAAAACCGTTAATCCCTTTTTCTAAAGATTCATAGAAAAAATTAATAATGCTATCTTGTACATCCACTAACTTAGCCACTTGAGGATAATTGCCTATAGGAGCAAACGCACTGTTCCACAACATTGCTTTTTCATATTCCAAACGCTCTTCTTGAATCAGTTTTTGTACTTCATCGGTTATCGCATCGGGATTGAGTGGGTCTATGCCAAAAAATTCGTCCATTCTACATTTGCTTTCACACTCCGCTTGCATTTTATCTATAATACACACCTCATCCAAATTAGGATATAGCTCATCAAATGTTTTCCAAGTCGGCTCAAAAGGAGAAAAGACACTATCGGCATTATTGGTGTCAATCACAAAATTATTTATGGCAACTTCAAATGAAGTACGTTTGGTTTCACATACATCAATACAAGCTTCTAATAATTTTGAATTCAGCGGACTAGGTGTTACCGGTGTGTTTGCATCTGATATATCCGCCTGCAAACATTCGCAAACTGCTTGTGCAGCGTCTATAATAGTTAATCCTAAATTAGGTTTGGATAAATTCATGCTGATATCTGTTCCTGCAATATCATCCGTAAAATACGCAACTATACAGGCATAATTTTTAATCTTTGGTATATCACCCGATATATTTATAGTTGGATTATCAGTTACTTCAATATTTAATACTCCCGGGTTAAGATTTTTTGTTCCTAAATGAGAAAACACATGTACCGAATCATACTGACTACAATCATTTATAAAAGCAAATAAGTTTGCTTTAGGTACAAGGACTTTATTGCCAATAGGAGGATCCCATTTTAATTGTAAAGCGGGAAGTGTTCTTCTCGTAGTTATTACTTCTAATATGATTGGATATTTAATACCATTTACCAAATCAAATTGCTCATTTTGTATGCCTGAGAAAGTGGAAGAAGTTCTTGTTTGTCCATCAATAGTTAGTTTAATCATTATCCCACTTCCAAAACCGCCTAAAGGATTATCAATCGAAAATGAATACAAACCAGTACCCTTGTCCGCTAAAATTTGTCCTGTCCAAACGACTTTAGCATTAGGTCTTACAGGCCATAATGGAGGAGAATTAAGCACAGGGTGATCACCTAGCTTTAAGTCCAAAGGACCATCAATAAATGTATATAATTTATTATTAAAACCATTGGTATAATCTGCCAATAAACCATTAGGCACAAAACCTACACAGGTAAAAACATCTTTTAAGAAATCAAAATCTGCATCATATTCTATTACTGCATTATTATTGTTATCCGGTGGCAATCCATTTGCATCTTCTTTTTTCATAGGCAGTGCCCCCGGAGTTTCCGCTTTTGCTTTATTCCTTTCCAGTTGTAAAGCAACCGTTTGGAAACATCGCCATAATTCTTTGCAATCATCAGGGCTTACATTATTAGCAGTCATTTTTGTAATCAATGCAGTAAAAGAGCTAATATTATTATATGAATTACTCAATAAGGAACGTCCTTCCTCTTTCATCTTTGCTTTATTCGTACTTGCTTGCTCCATTTCAATAAAAGCAAATAATTTTTTTGCAAAAGCATCCGGAATAGAATCCTTTTCGCAATACACCTCATCATCACTACAATCAAAACCGGAAACATCAATATCAATTGGACCACAGCAATTATCATCTGCTGTCCAATTTTGTCGCTGTATTCTAAGTTCATCAATTCGTTCATCAATATAAGTTCTGTTGGTAAGCGTATCTTTATTATTTACATACACTCTTTTTTCAATAAGATAGGTACCCATATCAAGCAATACCTTACCGTCATCAATTATTCCTTTAAAGTTAGCAACAGCAGGGAAACCATTTGGTCCAAGGATTTTTATATTATTTGTAGCTCCCAAGTCACTCAATTTAATCGCTCCCCCTCCATATACACAGCCTGCCGTAAATAATTCAGCAGGTGGAATTTCAAATGAAAGTAATACATTTCTATTGGTATCTGTTGGGTCTTGCGGATAAGAAATTTCTATTTGTACCGTATAATCACATGTCCAACAAAAATCATCACAAACAGAACAACCGGTATTACAATCCAAAGCAAAGGTTTTTGGAGTAATGTCATAGTACAAGCTTACTTCAAAGTCATCCATTTCAACAGCCAATGACTTGGACGTTTTTGAAACGGTTTCTCCGGGAGCAAATTTCCCATTCGGATACACACTTGTTACCTGAAAAGAAGTTTCTGTTCCCAGGTTATCAAGGTTTTTTAATGTTTTAGTATGGCTAAGGTTGGTTGCTAAAACCTGCCCTGCTTTGGCAATATAGCTTACACTATTTACATCATTCGGGTCAATAGTAATTACTTTATATGTGTTAGTATCTTCAGGAGCTTCATTACCAAAAATTCTATCCAATTCGGCTTGTGCTACACTTCCATACAGAGTAGTTACATTATGACCACTTGTATCACTAGGTGATTTTAATCGCATAGTTTCACCTGCTCCGGCTTGTTTGAATACCCGCCCTGTTGCATCGCTATAATACATGGTTCTGGTAAAAGGAAAGGAGGCTGCATTTGGAACAAATTTGGCATATTTACCAAAAGTCAAATTTTCATTTGAATAATAGTGATTTACAGTACCTTGTAGGCTAACAGAAGCGACATTAGATACAGCCGGAAACAATGTTGCATTTGCATCAAAATCAGCGGCACTATAATTGATATCAACAATATTTTTAAAAAAATTGCTTTGATATCCCAAACAACTGCTGTTAATAGGAGCAGGAAGCGTCTGTAAAGCAGGTCTGCCACTAAAATCATATACGGTTTGTGTAGCAATCACTTGATTTTGAGAAAACAAATTGGTTTGTACCTGCTTCACTTGATTTAAGCCATTTGCAAAAGTCATTGTCTCAGATTGACGAGCCCCTTCTGTTAGTACTTTACTGTAAATCCAATTGATATCTTCATCAAACTGTACGTAATAAAAATTATTTGCCTGTACAGTACCAGCATTAATGTCATTTTGAATATTTGCTGTAGGCACCCCATTAGAAAATGTATAAAAGCCACTGCCACTTGTAGTATAAGCACTCCACTTTCCAATATTATTGATATTTGCCCGTCCTCCATCAAATAAACTGCCCACCGGTCGCACACGCCACAAATAGAAGCCTGTACCTTCTGCTAATGTCATAGTATATGCCGTAGAATCAGATTCTATACAAACCGCTTTCCCCCAATCTACTACTACTTGTTCATTTACATCAGGTTCCACTTTTAATATCTGCAAATCATAAGTATTGAAATATTGATTTACATCGGGTAAGCCCCAACTAAAAGTTACTTTGCTTAAATCCTGACCTGCTAAAAACAATGGGCTTACGGTTAAATTTTGTACTTCAATTAGATTACTGCCACCTGCACCAAATATGCCATACGCTGTTTCATCTTCAAAGCTTGGTAATAATTGAATATTATCTTCAATAACACTACTAGTTAATTGACCTCCTGTTGTCGTTATTGCATAATTATTGACAACAAACTCAAAATCAACAATATCATTTGTAAAAGCCGTGTAATCAATAAAAGCAACACTCGAAGGGGTAGTTCTATCTAAGAGTGTGACAAAACTATATTCCTTTAATGTATTATTAGATGCATCTTTGGCTAATATGGTCAAGTCTAAATTAACCGTCCAATTAGCACTAGCATCAACTCCTAATGCAAAGTGATCATTAACTAATTTAAAATCTAAAGTAAGTTTTAATAATCGTTTGTCCAGTCTAGTCTGCTGTATTGCATTAACAGCAAGGCTTGGTACATTTAAATTAGTAAGCCCACCAATTAAATCACCATTAGTAAAAGGAGTTTGAGCATATGCCTGAAATGAGAGCAGGAATGCCAAGAGCATGATTGAATAATACTTTAATGTTTTGTTAAACATAATTTCCTTTTCTTAATTTATTCTTAAATCTTTAAGCGTATAGTTATTATAAGTTCCTTTTAAAACATTGCCGTTCATCACCTTCCCTAGTGCTGAACCACTTAATATATTTGCATCAAACCGGTTCGACATAACTAAATATTCATAAACCGTCCTTTTAAAAACATCCTCATTAAAATCATACATTCCTTTTTTGAGTGCCCCACTTTTTGAATCATAACGAAGTTCGATACGTTTGTAAGGATTTTTTATTTCATTAATTTTTTCGGGTAAATTAATGACAATATTTGCTCCTTCTTTTGTTGCAGAACATTCAATTTGTGCTTGGTATTTAGTTAAGCTATCCAATTGTATCATGGGTGATAAATCTATCTTTCCCAACTCCTCCTTAGATAAATCATTTGGTTTATTATCTCGAACAATAACCAAGCGCCTGTCTTTCAATACAATTACCTGAGTCGTCTTATCTCTAAAAACAGTAAGAAATGGGTTATCATATTGCATCCTATCTCCATTTTTCCATAATTGTGCTGTTACTTTTTCACCGGCTTCAGCAGGCATAAAAGTCTGTATGCTGAATTTAAAATAGACTTTGTCTTGCATACCGTGCGTTTGATAATAGGCATTTACTTTTTTGACTTGTTCTTCGCAACTTTTAGAATCAGCATTATCTCCAGGCAATTTAGTAGGCATATTTACACCAAATGACAGCACAACGGCTAACGTAATCATACTAATAAAGAGGGAATGCTTTTGCTTCATCGTTTTATCTAGCTATGCCTTTTGTATTATACTGTGTTTCTGAAATCGTTTTAATACCTTCCACTGTTTCTTTTAATTTTCTTACTAATATGCCTTCTGAATTATACTGATACAACATTGCATAGTGCTGATCATCTAATACCGCAATTAACCTTTGTGCATTATCATACACATAGCAAACCATTTCGGATTGAATCGGCTGTATCCTAACATCATCCACATATATATTTTGTTCATCTACTGAAATGCTAAACATTATATTAGTTCCCACTCCAGATGCAAACTCAGTAACTAAACCTTCAAATAAAATCCATTCCCCGGCAGTCGAAATTTCAGACATTGTTAGAGTTTTATTCGTACCATAATGTAATATCACTTTATCCTTAATAGATGGACTATTAGCATCCACATGTAACCACGCCCTAATCATCATCCCTTCATTAAGAATTTGATCTGTTAATTTAACTTGTCCTACTTCAAATGCCTGACCGCTTTTCAGTTTAATAGCATAATTACCGGTGTGAGCCATTTCTGATGTACGCATACCATTAGATGAATTATAAGCTAATAAGTTCTCAAAGAACTGATCTGATTGATACAAGTTTTCAAAACTCTCATAGTTGACCGAACCAAAACTGGCATTTTGAGCCACAGCAATAGGAAGGGTTAACTGATATCCATACTGTGCAGTGCTATTGATTCCCAATATATTTACATCTTCTAATGGTTCTCCATTTTGAGAGTAAATATTGGTTGTTGAAGTAAGCACCCATTTCTCAGGGTCATTATTGCCACCTTCCCAATCAAATATTTTCATAGGAAATGTTCCGGCATCAAAATTCTTGGCATTTGGTTGATTGTTTCCCGCTGTACGTTGACTAATATCTTCCCGATAGACATATTGTGATTGTGGTCGCCATTTTCCTAAAAATCCTATTTCATAGTCATTCCAAGGCAAACTTACATCAGGGAAGCCTATTGCCTCTACTTCATCATTTTCCCAGTCATCATTAAATGTAACGGCTGATGCTGAAACTACATTATTCTGTAATTTTGTTAATTGAGAGGAAACTGTGCCACATGGAGCAATACAAGTAAAAGAATGAATTCTTGGACAATTCACTTCTTTGTAAACAAAAGCACCGGAAACTTTATCAACAAAAAACTTACCTACAACATCCGTAAAATTTGCACTATTGTCTAAAGTAGTAATCATTTTTATTGGATAATCATCGCTGCAATCACATACCGGATGACAGGCAATACTTGAATTACCATTATACTTAACACTTGGCTTACAACTACCGTAGGCATTCGTAGCAGTTAAACTAATGTTATGCGGTAAACAATCATTATAATGATGAGAAACGGATACTGTAGACTGTCCATCATTTACCAAAGCTTGAGTAACTGTACCATCACCAAAATCAAAGCTGAATGTTGCGGATGTTGATGGATAGGAGGTACAGGATGGAGTAGCGGTAACGGTAACGGTTTTATCAGGACAAGTTGGAGCAGTAAGCGTAAGATCCCAATCTGGTTTTCTACAATCTATGACATTGACATAATAATAATTTGATACGGATGTTTGCGAAGTAGCAATATTCGTTGAAATATATTGTGCCGCATAGCTACCTGGTTCTGTAATTGGCACACTTGGAATGTATGGCGTATTATCGGTACATGCAACAGAAATAGCAGTACCCGGAACCTCTTCAAAAGTATTGCCTACTTTGAAAAATTTCCATTCACAATTATTGCCGGTCAAACAACTTGGATTTAATATGGAACGTGAAAATGAAACACTTTTAGGAACAAAACAGTTGTCTTGTCCGCCAGTTAAGCATACATCACCAACCGGTCCTGTAACAATAACATTGCATAATTCACAATTGGTAAAACTCACTCCAATTTCCTTAGTCGCAATTTCTTCCGTACAGAAGGTATTGGAAACAGTTAGTTTAATTTGATAGGCACCAGTACCGGAAATAGTTAAGGTAGGATTTGCAGCTGTACTGCTATTTAGTACCTGGGTTGTCACATCAATCCCATTTTTTTTAACTGCCCAATCAAAAATATAATCACTAGCCAACCCGTTACCTGACCATCCTCCTAAAGTGGTTGACAAAGTAGAAACATGGGTTTGTCTACCTGAGTTTAATAAACAAATCTGTCCCGGGTTTACATTATTATCAATTTTAATATCGAAAACTGGCGTGCCTGGTGTAACCACTACGCCATGATTGACGGTATAATTTTGAGTGCCACCAATCAAGCGATGAAAATCGATTTTTGTTTTAACTGCTAAATCAAAATGCCCAACTCTAGAAGAACTAAATATTTGATCAGGACCAATTCTAGCCGGACTTTCATCTGTTCTAATTTTAGTTCCATTGACATAATATCTTCTTTTTGCGACAGTGCTGTTTGCAAAACCAACAACAGTAGAGGTAAACCTCACTCCTTGCCCTATCTTTATTTTGGTTTGTGAATCAAACCCAGCGTCAGAATAAGTAAGTCCGTTAAATGTGATTAAACAGAAATTTGCTCCAAGCCCAGCATCAGATAATCCTTTCCTTGCTTCACAAAAAGGATTATTCCCAGCTAAATTAAAAGATGTTTGTGTTTGATTTTGAAAAATTTGTTCAAAGTCATTAAATACTTCATCACAGGTAACCGCTTCAAAAACTAAAGTTTCAGGGTTCTTATACTGCATACTTTTAACTCGAATACGCATAGTTTTTTCTGCTAAATCAAGTTTTAAGCCTAGCTGTATATCTTTAAAGGTATAGCCCCCACCCTCTGTTGAACAATCTGCCACAGGCAAACATTCATCAAGAGGTGCACTCATGTTTTCAAATGGACCTGCTAAATTCAAATTTATTTCATTGGTAGAAACACCGCTAGACATCGCTTGGTCAATGGCATCATTCAATGCAATAATAAATGGATGATTATCATCTACTAAAAAGTCATCTCCAATGCTAAAGAAATCTAAAGAATCATCAGCTCTGTGAGTCATCAAATTACCCATCTTAGTATTCAATTTATTAGTATAACCACTTGTTATTACTTCCACACTGGTAAATTCATCCCCGGAATTAGGACTACAACTTCTTATGCCTGAAGGGAGAATAAACAATCTGTCATTAGCAATATCTACAAAGTTTACATGATATAAAGCATGTTCTATTGCTCCGGTACAACTACTATTACTCCCCTTTAGTTCGATTAAATCACCACGTACAAATTTAGCTGCTTCTCCACAATTAGCTTCCCCAACAAATTCAATAAACTCGCTACTGCCTGTAGTATTATAAACCAAGGGTCCATTACCAATCACATTTTCATTTATTGCCTTCGAACGCATATTGTCATATTTCCAAGACGCCATAAAATCTTGACTGAGATAGGTCCCTTTAAAGTCATCATAAGATTTTACGACTACAGGCTTTCCTGTAAATTTATCAAAAACTAAATTCTCAGTAATACTAACCACTCCATCCACAACATTGGTTACCTTCCTTAATATGGCAGGATAGCTTATAGATTTCGTAGTGACATGGGTATGTAAAACTTTTTCATCTACACTTACTCCTAATTTTTTTAACGTTGGAATAATAACAGGTGATGGGAGCCCTGGGATTACAATACTAAATCCTGCTGTAAAATCTACCCCAATATCGCCTCCAATCGTAACATCTTCTACTTGACGCATTTCGGCTAATATTTCAGATTCTTTGCCAATTGTCCCTGTTGTTACGCTGAAATTTTCATCCATCAAATTGACTTTAGCACCGGGACTGTAATATTCATATTGTTCAATTCCAATTGGATTTTCATCCATACCGGCAGCATATTTGGCTATACGCTTTTGTTGTCCGTGCATGCCATTATTGATGAAGACATAGCCCTGAGATAAGTAAGGATTTTGCCTTGAATAACTACCCCCAAACCCACCAACACCAACACTAGTACTTAATTTAGGCTTAAAAGCTTGATCTACCTTTGTCCTATCTGTTTTAAAAGGAAAGTCTTTGTAAGTATAGAATTCATGGACTTCTGAACCAGTTGATGTCTTTCCTGAATAAATGCTGGTAATGGTTACTTTTGAATATCCTACAGAAGCATTTGGATACAAAGCTTCTCCAATTGGTCCTTCTTGTCCATACATATCTCGTCCAAATAAAATGGCTTCGTAGTCAGCCTGTTTGTCTTTTGGTATAGGATTAACCAAAGCATTCTCACGTCTCCCTGATGAAGGCTCAAAACTAGCTACTCCACTACTAATTTCCCTACTATTCGGATCTTTAGGGTTAAGCTTTGTTTTATAAGAATACGCTTGCCCATACAATGAAGCAGGATCATTACCAACAATACCATTATCATACATCAATAAACGTTTAACCCTTACCCCTCCTCCTAATTTAGGTTTAGCAAATGGCATTTGCACTCTTACATAAGACATATCAGGAGCAAATTCTTTACATCTTGTACTAACATCAAATAGTTTTTTAACCTGTCCTAGCATATTGGCAAAGCCTCGGATTCCTCCTTCACCTTCTTCGCCACTTTTGCTATCTTTTAAAGCATTTGTTTGTCCTCCTAGTTTTCCTCTTCTGCTATTTTTATAAAATTCCCGACATACTTTTCTTGGTAGTTCTCGTTTGCTTACTTTAGAACCATAATCAATTGTAGTATAAAAATAATCCGGAGTTTCAAAGGATGGGCCATTTGATTTAAAAGTAAAAAATACACCATCACCATCTAATCCATAACCTGTGATTCGTGCAAAGCCTTCGATGTATTCTGATGTAATTTTATCGAATCTCGGATTTGAACCAAGCAGTTCATACAAAAAGTTAAAGAATAATCGTTTCTTTTCCTGATCCATAGGGTCGAACATTTCTCTAACAGCGGTCTTCCTTTCATCGGGCGAAATAAAAGCACTTAGGTTAATTCCAATCTTAGCTAAATCTAAATAATATTTTTTATCTTTTATTCCGCCATTGGATTCATCTACTGTTGTCTCTGGTGACTTCAAAGGAACCATAACCATCGCTTCCTGATCTTGCACGTATTGATAATCATTCTGTTCATACTGCACATGAATTTCTCCACCACTAGGTAATTTTATTTTCTTTAAACACCAAGCTGCCGGATCAAACTCAGTTTGGTCAGGATTTTGATGTGTAAAAGGGAAGAAGCGAGCTAAATCACCTATACTATGGTCTCCCAAACCATTCATCATCGTATTATAATCTCTATAATTACCCCAACGATCTGAATTGACATTCCCATAATCAGGATTCTGAGGGTTACTACTTGCTGTTACATTAAAATTCTCTCCGTATTTATCAATATTCCCATATGGACTCGGGTAATCTATTGCAGGATAGGTATATTCAAATTCATAAGGACTTATTTTACTCGTTAAACGGCCTTCATATTCAAAGAAAACTTTTTTTAATGTTAATTTACCTTTATTACTTGTAGTACTTGAATTAGGCGTATTTCCACAAAGTTCATCGTTATACTCCAACCTTACCGTTTTTATCGGTAAT
>Ga0114931_10007359_pt1 | contig 13444 bp, 18 predicted proteins | sample 2SBtaG_FD_89579 | JGI IMG/M metagenome (GOLD analysis project Ga0114931, IMG submission 89579) | Deep subsurface microbial communities from Kolumbo volcano to uncover new lineages of life (NeLLi) - 2SBTROV14_V59a metaG | ecosystem: Environmental > Aquatic > Marine > Volcanic | place: Kolumbo... | reverse complement strand
CTGGCGCTGTTCAGATAATGGTGGCGGGGCGCGCGCGGCGCGCGCCCCGTTCCCCCGTGGGAGTAATTTCTGAAAGGACATGACGTGAACGCGACGCAACAAGCGCGGACGGGCTACGGCACCAGCGCACTGTCCATCCGCACCCCGCGAGATACCGAATACGGGGCATTCGCGCGCGTCACCAGCCGGCTGAAATCGGCTGCCGCGAGTCGGCCGCCCAACATGAGCACCCTTGCCGCCGCCATTCATGAAAACCGGCGTCTGTGGATCCTGCTTGCAGCAAGCGCAGCGGATAACGGCAATCGCCTGCCCGAGCAAACACGCGCACAAATCCTCTCCCTCGCCGAATTCACGCGCCAGCACAGCGGCAAGGTTCTCACATCCAGAGCATCTGTCTCGCCATTGATTGACATCAACACTGCAATCATGCGCGGATTGCGTGGCGTAGATGCTTCAACACATGCAGGCGCGTCATGAGCGGCCTCGTATTGAAACTCGGACCGAAGGAGCGTGTGCTGATCAACGGCGCGGTATTGGAAAACGGCGACCGGCGTTCGCGCCTGTCGATCATCACGCCCAATGCCAACATCCTGCGGCTGCGCGACGCCATCCACCCCGACCAGGCGAACACGCCCGTCAGGCGTATCTGCTATGCGATGCAACTTGTCCTCTCGGGCGATTGCGAGGCCAGCAAACTGCGCCTTCGCCTGCTGCGACAGATCGAGGACCTCAGCCGTATCTTCACGGATCATGAGAGCCGAACGGCCCTAGCCAACGCCACCGAGGCCCTGCTGGCGGAAAATCACTACAAGTGCCTGAAGGCCCTGCGCAGCCTTTTGCCTCGCGAGCAGCGGCTTCTGGCTCATCGGATACAGTGATGTTTCAGCCCGTCCTGCCTTTGTCGGGCCTGGCCGGCTGGCAGATGCTCAGCCGCACGATGCAAGCCCAGACACGCGCCTTCGACGCGACGCCCCGAATCGCGCGGGATACGGCATATTTCGAAGCGAGAATAGGTACGCTCGACACCGCCTCGGATCTGACGGCCGATCGGCGCCTGTTGCGCGTTGCCCTTGGTGCCTTCGGTTTGCAGGACGATATCAACAACCGCTACTTCATCCGGAAAGTTCTCGAAAGCGATCTCAGCGACAGGCGTGCGTTGGCCAATGCCCTTTCGGATGATCGCTACAGGCAATTGAGCGAGGCCTTTGGCTTCGGAGATTCCAAAACGGGGCCACGAACACATGATCCCGGCTTTGGAAAAAAAATTACAGACGCATTTCGCACCCGTTCCTTCGAAAGCGCTGTGGGGGATCAGGACCAAAGCCTGAGATTGGCACTGAATGCCAAGCGAGAGCTGGCCGACATCGCCACAAGCGGCGTGGCCGACAAGACAGCCTGGTTTCGCATTCTCGGAACGCCGCCGCTGCGCACCGTTTTCGAGACGGCTTTTGGCTTGCCCCAGAGTTTTGGACAATTGGACATTGACCAGCAACTTCAGGCTTTCAGGTCGATGGCCCATGACAAGCTGGGGATCAATTCGATCAGCGACTTCACGGATGGGGCCGTCCGTGAAAAGCTGATCCAGACCTATCTCCTGCGCGACCAGATCCGCAGCACCTCCGGGATGTCTGCACAATCGATCGCACTTGCCCTCCTGCAGCCCTGATTGGTGGCATCGCCGGCGGGAGCGGTATCAAGCAGCCGGCGGCACCGCGCGCCGGACGGAACTGGCACCGGATTGCCGCGCGGGCGATGATGAGACGCTGGCGACGCCGCCGCCGGACTGGCTCGTTCGACGCAGGATCATTTCCAGCCGCTTGAAGCTGTTTCTGGCAGAGACGGCTTCCTTTTCTCCAATGAAAGCATCGAGATCGTCCCAGACGCGCAGCGCCTGATCAAGCGCGGGATCACTTCCCTGTGCATAGAGCCCGGCCTTGATCATCGCCTCCGAGTGCGCATATCTGCCGAGCAGACTGCGGGCCCGCAGGATCATCTCGTTTTCCTCGTCGCTCGCTGCGCGCGGCAGGCTGCGCGATATCGACCGCAGCAGATCGATCGCCGGATAGCGCCCGCGCTCCGCGATTTCCCGATCAAGCACCACATGCCCGTCAAGCACACCGCGCAGGATATCGGCCACCGGTTCATCCATGTCCGATCCGGCAACGAGGACGCTGAACAGGGCGGTGATATCGCCCCCGGCGCCCTCTCCCGGTCCGGCGCGTTCACAAAGCGACATGATCTGATGCGCGGTCGAAGCCGGAAACCCGCGCAAGGCCGGGAGTTCGCCCGCAGCGGTGGCCACTTCGCGATGTGCTTCGGCAAACCGGGTCATCGAATCGGCCAGAAAGAGCACATGGTGCCCGGCATCGCGGAAATGTTCTGCCACGCTCATTGCCGCCCAGGCACAGCGTCTGCGCATCAGCGGCGATTGATCCGAGGTCGCCGCGACCACGACCGAGCGCTTCAGGCCCTCGCGGCCAAGCACGTCGCGGACAAACTCGCCAAGCTCGCGACCACGTTCTCCGATCAGGGCAAAAACAACGATATCGGCCTGCATATTGCGCCCCAGATGGCCCAGGAGATTGGTCTTTCCGACACCGGAGCCGGCGAAAAGTCCGATGCGCTGGCCACGTACGATTGGCAGAAGGGTGTTGAAAACGGCCATCCCCGTCTCCAGCCGCCCGCCAAGCGGTCGACGTCGCGCGGGTGCTGGGGGACGGGCGCGAAGCGGTCGGCGCCGTGCGCCGCGCAAGAGCGGGGACCCGTCGAGCGGCCTGCCGAACGGATCGATCAACCGCCCCACCCAGCTGTCATCGGGTGCAATGTCGCTGGCATCCCGCAATACCGCAGGCTGACCCAGAGATACACCAGTTGGTGCTTCGTCCGGCAACATGGCAACATCTTGATCAGAGAGACGAATCACTTCGCCGGTAAGCGCAGGCGCATCCTTGCGCCGAATTTCCAGGATGTCGCCCAAACGGGCCAGATGGGACAGGCCGGCCAGGCGGACAAGGTCACCTTCGACCGACACAACGCGCCCGACCGGATGCTCGGACGACAGCGCGGCAATTTCTGCACACAGGGTGGCAAGGGCGGTGGGGGGCATCGGATTCTCCTCTGGGCTTCTGAAAACCGTTTCTAAAGGAATCAGGGTTAAACCTTGATTGAAGCCAATCGAGGGAGAAGCCCCGATGTTCGATAATCTCCAGGTTTTCCGGATCGCCGGGTCCCTGATTGCCCATGCGGCCGCCCGCCAGAATGTCATCGCGCGCAACATGGCCAATGCCGACACCCCGGGTTACGTCGCCAAGGACGTCGCGCCGTTTCAGGCCGATTCCGGGTCATTCTTACCGGCCTTTTCACTGCGCACAACGCGTCCGGCGCATATCGACCCTGGGCGGGCTGCGGCGCCGTTCGAGATTGTCGATCGTCCCGGCGCCGAGGCTGATCCCAACGGCAATACGGTCTCGCTGGAAACCGAAATGGTCCACGCCGCGGAGACCAGGCGCGAAAATGACAAGGCTCTCGCGATCTATCGCTCGTCACTCGAAATCCTGCGCGCCGCGATTGGACGCCGGTAGGGGAAAAAATATGACAAATTTTTCAGATACCCTGGCCGTGACCGCCAGCGGGCTGCGCGCCCAGGCACAGCGCCTGCGCCATGTGTCCGAAAATATCGCCAATGCCGACACCCCCGGTTATCACCGCAAGACGGTGTCTTTCCGGGCGGCCTTTGGGAATGATGGCGACAGCGGACTTGTTGAAACCGGTCCGGTCAGGCTCGACCGCACAGAGCCGGAACGCATCTACGATCCCGCGCACCCGCTGGCGGATGACAGCGGGTATTACACGGGGTCCAATGTCAACCTCATGATCGAGCTCGCCGATGCCCGCGAGGCGCAGCGCAGCTATGAGGCCAATCTCAAGATGTTCGAACAAACCAGACAGATGAGCGCGAGCCTGTTCGATCTGCTGCGAAGATAGCAACCAAGGGAGATCCAGAATGGATATCAATTCACTCGGCGCCGCCGGAAAATACGCGGCCGCACGCCCTGCGACGGATCCGGGGGCCGGCGCCAACACCGCCGGCGAGACGATCAGAACGCTCGCCAGCGATTTCGCCGCGACGCTTCAGGAAAGTGAAAATCTGTCCACCGCTGCCATGACCAACAAGGCCGATCCGCAATCGCTGGTCACGGCGCTGGCACAGACCGAACTTGCCGTTCAGACCGTCGTCTCGGTTCGCGACAAGGTGGTCGAAGCCTATCAGGAAATCTTGCGCATGCCGGTTTGAGAGATGTTGGACGAGGCCGTTTTCTTTGACACGATGCGCCAGGGGCTATGGGTTGCGGTCATCATTTCGATGCCGATCCTGAGCGTCGCCCTGCTTGCCGGGCTTGTCGTCGGCTTGTTCCAGGCGCTGACATCGATTCAGGAATTGACGCTTACCTTCGTGCCGAAACTGGTCGCAATCGTCGTCGTCTTCTGGCTGTCGATGGGCTTCATGACCGACACCCTTGCCGCATTTTTTCACGACAGGCTTGTCCCGTTGATTATCGGAGGTTGAGATGGAAGCCGCTGGCTACACAACCGTGACGCGACAAATCGGGCTTCTGCGCGAGATGCAGATCATCGCCAACAACATCGCCAATGCCTCGACGACCGGCTTTCGGCAGGAAGGGCTCATATTCTCGGAATACGTGGCGGACACGCAGAACGGGCCCTCGCTTTCCATGGCATCGGGTAATATCCGCAATACGTCGTTCCAACAGGGAGCATTGACCGCAACCGGCGCCCGGCTCGACTTCGCGATCGAAGGCGATGGCTTCTTTCTCGTTCAGACACCTGGGGGAGAACGCCTGACACGAGCGGGCAATTTCACCACCAATGCCGTGGGCGAACTTGTCACGCTCGATGGAAACCGCGTCCTCGATAGCGGCGGTGCGCCGATCTTCATCCCGCCGGATAGTGGTACGCTTGGCATGGCCGCGGACGGCACGATCAGCGCCGATGGCCGCCCCCTTGGCCAGATCGGGGTTGTCCGCCCCGCGCAGGAGTCCGAGCTGAGCCGCGAAGGGGGCGTGCTTTTTCGCGCCAAGGGTCCGATCGAACCCGCACCCGAGGCCCGGATCGTGCAGGGCTATCTGGAAGCGTCGAATGTGGACCCGATACTCCAGGTATCGCGGATGATCGAGGTGCAGCGCGGCTACGAGCTCGGACAGAGTTTTCTTGACGCCGAGGACAAACGTGTGCGCGAGGCAATGCGCGCGATGACACGTGCCTGAACGATGACCAATCCAAGGAGACTGACATGCGCGCCCTGACGATCGCCGCCACTGGCATGGCTGCCCAGCAGATGCGGGTGGAAACCATTTCCAACAACCTCGCCAACATGTCGACCACCGGTTACAATACCCGGCGGGCGGAATTTTCCGATCTGCACTACCAACAGGCGGCGCGGGCAGGGACGATCAATGCCGCCGATGGCACCGTCCTGCCGACCGGGGTGCAGCTTGGCCTTGGGGTGAGGCCCGCCGCAGTGACAATGAACCTGGCCCAGGGCTCCTTGTCGCAAACCGGCGGCGATCTCGACATTGCCATCGAGGGCCGCGGTTTTTTAGAAGTCACGCTGCCATCCGGTCAGCAGGGGTATACTCGCGACGGGGCTCTCAAACGTTCCGCCGATGGCCTTATCGTCACCTCGGATGGTTTTTCAGTTGGTCCCGAAATCACGATTCCCGAAGATGCGCGCAGCATTTCGATCAATGCCGACGGCGAAGTCTATGCCTATTTTGCCGATACGCCCAAGGCCCAACTCCTTGGGCAATTCGATCTTGTGGGCTTTGCCAACCCCAAGGGCCTGGAGGCAATCGGCAGTAATCTCTTCGTCGAAACCGAAGCCTCCGGGCAGCCGGTGGTCGGAAACCCTGGCGAGAACGGCCTGGGTACGCTGCGACAGGGATATCTCGAGGACAGCTCCGTCGATGCCGTGCGCGAAATCACCGAGCTGATCGAGGCGCAGCGCGGATATGAGCTGAATTCCAAGGTCATAACGGCGGCTGACCAGATGCTTGGCGCCACGACGCAGGTGCGCTGATGCGGCTGCTTGTGGTCATTCTTCTGCTGGTTTCGGGCGCGGCAAAGGCCGATTTCGTCACCGCCACCCGCACGATCCGGGCTCAGAGCATCATAGGCGCCGGGGATGTTATCCTCAAACCCGGAGACATTCCCGGTGCGGCCACAGATCCGGCGAAAGTGATCGGAAAGGAGGCCCGCGTGGCGCTCTATGCCGGGCGACCGGTCTTGCGATCGGATCTCGGCCCACCGGCTGTTATCGAACGCAACCAGATCGTGCAGATCATCTTCGAGCGGGGCGGCCTGTCGATCATCGCGGATGGCCGGTCGTTGTCGCGGGCCGGCGTCGGGGAGCGCGTCAGGGTCATGAACATGTCCTCGCGCAACACGGTAACCGGCCGGGTTGATGCTTCGGGCCGTGTCTTTGTGTCTGAATAGAAGGGATCGAGCGTGCCCATCCTGAATCGAACAATCCTGATCCTCGGTCTTTTCGTGGCCGGGTGCGGACGCATGGATCATCTCGGCAAACCCCCGAGCCTGTCAAAGCCCGAAGACAGCGCCGAGCGTGCGGCGATGATCTATCCGGGCCTTCCGCGCACCGCCCGCACCATGCGCCGGGTCGACCATGCCTCATTGTGGACGGCAGAGCGTCGCTCGCTGCTCGGCGACAGGCGCGCGATGAAGCGCGGCGACATCCTGACGGTGGTGATCGAGATTGACGATAAAGCTTCGATCTCGAACACGACCTCGCGCAGTCGCACCGGTGACGAAAACCTTCAGATCCCGCAGCTTTTCGGCATACCGCAGAGGATCAACAAGAGGCTGCCGACCGGTGCCAGCCTCGATAATGCCGTGTCTGTCACCTCCGACAGCTCGTCGGGTGGCGATGGTTCCGTGGATCGCCAGGAAAAACTGACCCTCCGCGTGGCAGCGACCGTCACGCAGGTTCTGCCCAATGGTGTTCTCGAAATCAAGGGATTGCAGGAGGTTCGGGTCAATTTCGAACTGCGCGAACTTCTGGTCAGCGGTTATGTGCGCCCTGATGACATCTCGCGCCAAAACGAGATCACCTATGACAAGATCGCCTCTGCCCGAATCTCTTACGGTGGGCGCGGGCAGATCACCGACGTGCAGCAACCCAGATACGGCCAACAGATTCTCGACATGATTCTTCCCTTCTGAGGCGTTGAAATGATCAGACTTCTTCTTCCGCTGGTGCTTGCACTCGTTGGAATCATCGCCGGCGTCGGTGCCGGGCTGGCGTTCCGGCCCGCGTCACAGGACAGCGAACAGGTGGACCCGCAGCAAGAGCCGGTTGCCAAAAACACTGAACAGGGGGGAGAAGCGAATTCACCGGCGGCAGATACCAAGAAAGACTACATCAAGCTCAACAACCAGTTCGTCGTTCCCATCGTCGATGGAGAAAGGGTGACATCCATGGTCGTCATGTCCCTCGGCCTTGAACTCGCCAATTCCGATCGCGAGAAGGTATTTTCGGTCGAGCCGAAGTTGCGTGACGTTCTCTTGCGGGCCATGTTTGACCATGCCAACATGGGGGGGTTCGACGGCGATTTCACGGAAGTGAACAGGCTCGACACCTTGCGGGACGCGCTGAGCAGTGCCGCTCGCCAGGTGCTCGGCCCGGATCTTGTTGAGGTTCTGATTCTGGATATCGCCCGCCAGGACTTGTGATCCGGCAATTGAACGAAGAGGCTCCGTCAACCGGGAAACCTGTTGCCGGCCAACCGGATCAGATGAAGGCCCTGTTCGTGCAGGAGGTCGCGTTTGATTTTCTTGTCGAGTTCCGACTTTTGGGCCTTGTCGCGCAATCCTTCAATGGCCTCGGAGCGCCCATGGGCGTGTTTCAGCGCCGCAAGTGCCTCACCCTTGCGGGCCAGAACCCGGGCCAGTTCCATCTGAAGCTCGCGCCGGTTACGATTGACCCAGCCCTGCCAGAGAATTTCGCCACCTACACGACGTAATGCCAGTGCCTCGTGATCGGCAACCGCCATGGCCGCCGCCTCCTGTTGGTCAAGTCGGGCCAGCCGTTGTCGCACGATGGCCTCTTCCGAAGCAATCGACCGTGTCCGGGCCTCAGCGGTCCGTCGCAGCAATGCGGTGATTTCCGCAAGGTTTTCCAGCGGGTTTCGGGTCATCCGAACGCTCGTGCCTTGCGCCGAATCGTCTCGGCAAAGCGAATGGCGGCGGCCACCGCGCGGTAATGATCCGGCGTGATTTCTTCGCCGATATCGGTCGTTGCATAGAGGGACCGGGCGGTCGGGGGATCGTGCCGCACGGGCACACCTGCCGCCATCGCCGTCTCGCGGATCGCTCGCGCGACGTGATCGACCCCCTTGGCCACACAGACCGGGGCCGAGCCGGGCAGGCGGCTCCAGGACAGGGCAACGGCGTAATGGGTCGGGTTGACGATGACGACATCCGCCTGGGGAACATCGGCCATCATCTGCTGCTGGGCGATCCGGCTTCCACGCTGGCGACGTTCCTGCTTCATGTGCGGATCGCCCTCATTTTCCTTGTGCTCGTCCTTGAGTTCCTTTTGAGACATGCGGTTCTTGCGCAGGTGGTCATGGTATTGCCAGACATAGTCCACCCCGCCGATCGCCAGTGCGATCAACACCACGACGCTCATGAACTCCACGATCAGCTGCACCATCAGCCCCGCGATCATGTTCGGCGCGGCGTGGATGGCACCGGCCATATCGGTGAATCTGTGGATCAGAAACAGGCTCAGCAGCAGCGAGTAGAGCAGCAACTTGGCAAAGCTCTTGGCGAATTCGAAAAGCCCCGAGGGGCCATACTTGTTGCGCGCATTCCGCAACGGGTCGATGCGCGATATGCGTGGCTTCAACTTTTCGGGTGCGACGACAAAGCTGCGCTGCGCGACAATCGAGACGAGCGCGAATCCGGCCGGGATCACGAACCAGGCGAGCAGACCAAGCATCAGCGATGACACAAGCCCGAGCACCGGCGCGGTGGCGGGGCCATCAAAAAGCAGATTCGCAAACCCCTCTGCCTGGTCGACCAGGACCATCAGCGCGCCACCCACCCGGTGCACCGAGATCCCCCCGACGACAATTGCGGTGACAAGGAAGCCGCCATAGGTCGCCGCGGTGTTGAGATCGGCGGATCTTGCGACCTCGCCCTTCTTGCGCGCCTCGTCGAGCTTGTGTTGCGTCGGTTCATGCGATTTGTCGCTGTCGTCATCCGTTTCGGCCATCACGCGCCTCCGAACGGGTTCGACATGAAGGTTGCCAGGGCCTCTATCCACAGCGTCAACAACGTAGGGGCCAGCAGGAACAGCATGATCAGGCCGAGGCCGGTGATCACCGGCGCGCCTACGAAAACGACCATCAACTGTGGCATCGCGCGGTTGATGATCCCGAGTGTGAGGTTGTAAAGGACCGATACGATGACGAAGGGCGCAGCGAGCGTGAAAGCCAGACCGAACGCCCCGGCCGCCTGTCGGACGCCCCATTCCGAAACCGCTGCAGGATCGGGAAGTTCCGCTACGGGGAACAGCCGGTAGCTGAGGATCAGCAACTCCGCCGCCCGCACATGCAATCCCGTCATCATTGCCAGCGCCAGCCCGCCAACGACCAGAAATTGGCCGATGGCCGGGGTTGGTCCGATCCCGGTGGTGCCGAGGATCTGCGACAGCGACGTTGCCTGCGCGGAGATCGTGCCAGCGGTTTGCAAGGCAATCAGAAAAAGCCTGGTGCCGATGCCGATGACGAGGCCGATGGCGGTCTCGGTCAGCACCAGCCATGCCACCGCCGGCAGTCCGGCGGGCGGCGGGTGAATATCGGCCGCCAGGGCCGGTGCGATGGCAACCGTCATCATCAGCGCCACGATCAGCTTGATTCGCACCGAGACTGTCGTTTCCCCCAGGCCGGGAAACAACGCGATGACCGGCCCGACCCGCAGAAAAACGATGAAGTTGAACCACAGAACGCCTTGCCAGAGGCGAAGAAGTCCTTCGAGCGCGCTCATGCCGGAACGACCCCCACAAGAGTCGGCCGCGCATCGACTCCGATCTCTTCAAAGGACAGAACCGGGCAGTCAATGTTCTTGGCCGCCAGCACCGTTCGCAGGAATCGCCGCCGGTAGGACGATGTCACGATCGCCGGCAGCGCCCCGTGGTCAATTGCGCTCGCCAATGCGTTCTTGACGGCTCCCACAAGTTTGTTGAACGTTTCCGGTGGCAGCGCGACATCGAGCCGCCCGTCCTTGCCGTCCATCTGGTAGGTCGAGAAGGTTTCTTCCCACTCCGGCGCCAGTTGGACAAGCGGCAGTGTCCCGTTGTCACTCTGAAGCCTGGCGACGATTTGAAAACCAAGCCGCTGACGCACATGTTCACAGATGGCCTCCGGTCCGTTATGGATCTGGCGACCCTCGGCCGTTGCTTCGAGGATGAGCGGCAAATTTCGAATGGACACCTTTTCCTCCAACAGCAATCGCAGCACCTGAAGCAGCAGATCGGTGGGAACCCGATCGGGGATCAGTTCGTCGAGAAACTTGCGGTTGGCGTCCGCTCGGGACGAATCGGGCAGGTTGACCATTTCGTCGAGAATCCGACGCAGCGACTTCATCGTCAGCAGGCGGCTCAGATTGCGCCGGATCACTTCCAGCAAATGCGTGGCGAGAACCTCTGCCGGATGAACAAGGGTGGCCCCCGTCAATGCTGCCTCTTCCTCGACCGATGAATCGATCCAGCGCGCCGGGGCATCATAGACCGGCTCCGCCACTTCCTCGCCCGGCGGAAGCTCCGGATGGCGGTCGGGATCGAGCGCGAGCACCCGGTCAGGGCGCAGCGTCGCACGGGCCTGTTCGACACCCTGAATACGGATCACGTATTGCCCAGTTGGCAATGCAGGCTCATCCGTGAGGCGGATTTCGGGCAGGATCAGCCCGTATCGCGTGGCCACATGCCGGCGCATGTTGCTGATTCGTGCGTCCAGCCCGGTGCCTGGATCAAGGACCATGTTGACGATATCCGGGGCGAACTCGACATGGATATCGTCGAGTTCAAGGATTTCTCCGATGGATTTCTCTGCGGGTAAATCATGTGCCATCTCAAGCGGTTGAACGCTGTCGGCCCGCTGACGTTGCCGGTAAAGCCAGAACGCCGTCGCACCAAGCGCCAGGCTGGCGATAATGAAAGGAACGAAAGGCAGACCTGGCACCAGTGCGAAGAGAGCCATCAGCACCGCCACCGTGGCAATCGCCGCCGGGTGCCGGCCGATTTGTTCCGTGATCGCGAGATCGGTGGCACCCTGCGTCCCGCCGCGGGCCAGAAGCAGGGCCGAGGCAATGGAAATCACCACCGCCGGAATCTGCGTCACGAGCCCATCTCCGACCGTCAGGATCGCATAGGTCTTGAACGCGGTGGCCAGCGGCATGCCGTGTACCACGGTTCCCATCGTCAGCCCCATGACGATGTTCAAGAGGGTGATCAGCAACCCGGCAATCGCATCGCCCTTGACGAATTTCGACGCGCCGTCGAGGGAACCGAAAAACGTCGTCTCCTGCTGTTCACGTTCGCGGCGCGCCTTGGCCTCCTGATGGTCGATGGCACCGGCGGACATGTCGCTGTCGATTGCCAACTGCTTGCCCGGCATGCCATCGAGTGCGAAACGCGCCCCGACCTCGGCCATGCGCGCCGCACCTTTTGTGATGACCATGAAATTGACGATCAGCAGGACAAGAAACACTACCAGCCCGAGAAAGACGCTGCCGCTCATGACGAAATTGGCAAACCCCTCGATCACGTTTCCGGCCGCGCCGGTCCCCGTATGGCCTTGCCCAATGATCAGTTTCGTCGAGGATACGTTGAGGGACAGGCGCAGCATCAATGATGCCAGCAACAACGTCGGAAACGCCGAGAAATCGAGCGGCCGCTCGATGAAAAGCGTGATCGTGAAGATCAGGATGGCCAATCCGAAGGAGGCGGCGAGCCCGATATCCAGCACCCATCCCGGCATCGGCAAGATCATCATGACGAGGACCGCCATGAGCGCGAGCGCCAAAAGAACGGTGGGCTGAAAAATGTCACGAACCGTCATTTTCTTCATGGCGTGGCGCCCTTCCCAAGCACGATCAGCGCAGCGACCTCGCCTTGGCGGACCGGAAAGAGCGATCCACTTGTCGCTGCGCGTGCGGTTCCCTCGAACAGCGGGGGTGATACGGATCGCAGCAATGGTTGGGTCATGCGGCCAGATCCCGTATCGCCGCCGGGGCGGGGGGAGGAGGACGATTCCGGCAAGGACGCGAGAATGTGCTCGAAACGCCTGCGATAGGTCCGGGCCCTAATGGGTGTCCGTGAGTGATAGGCGCCCGCCGCTTGAGACCAACCGCCCAACTCTGCCTTCAGGGCGAGCAGGAAGCTCGCGGCGTAACGTGCGTTCTGGAGTGGGTCGAACATGTCGTCGATCGACTCGAATGCCGCACCATGCCACATGTAGTTGATCTGGAAGCAGCCGATATCGAAGCTGCGTGCTCCGCGCTCGAGATTGAGGTTTACATAGTTTCGGGCCGCGGCGCGGGTGGCGAACCAGCGGCCTGTGCCTTGCATATTGACAGTCCAGGGCCAAGGCACGAGCCGGCCGTCCCGAACCCGTCCGGTTTCGACGCGGGTAACGGCCTTGAGAACCGAAAGCGGTACGCCGGTTTCATGCGAAGCGCGCATGGCTGCAGTGTCGCAGCTCATGCGAGCGGAGGCGCTCAGCGCGCCGGGCTCGGTAAGAAACAGTAGAAGCGAAAGAGTGACAAGGAATGCATACCACCAAGTTCCGCTCATTGGCGATGGCGATGGCGGTTTGCGACTGCGCCACCCTCGCCGTCCGATCCGGGCAATGGGAAGATACGGCTTCTCCGCTGCGCCCATTGGCCTTTCTCCGCTTGTATGATCGGGCATTCTGCCCCGATGCGGACAGAATACGCCTTGGGGTCTTTACATTCGGTAAGCGTTGGCCCGGTTTCACTCTGCCGCGATGTAGGCAAATTCTTCCATCCGCAACCGCAGCAGGGTGCATGGAGCGGCGCTGATCAATGGGGCCGCCGCCGGGTGATTACGCAAGCTTTTGAGATATTTTACCGTTGATCAGGCGGCGGCCAGATCGAGAGAAGCGCGGTCATTCTGTCACGCGTTGCCGCGCTGGCTTCAAGAAGGCGTTTGCTTTTTTCCAGCGCACCCGGATTCGGATCGTTCGTGGCGTTCTCCGGGGCAAGTTTTTCTCTTGCAATAGACGATACTACCGGGGACTCATCACTCCCAAGGGCGGCCCAGTCGGAGCCGAGCCATGCCTCCCTGCGTGCCGCATCGGCTTGTCCCAGATTATCGAAAATTTCG
>Ga0114931_10007358_pt1 | contig 13444 bp, 10 predicted proteins | sample 2SBtaG_FD_89579 | JGI IMG/M metagenome (GOLD analysis project Ga0114931, IMG submission 89579) | Deep subsurface microbial communities from Kolumbo volcano to uncover new lineages of life (NeLLi) - 2SBTROV14_V59a metaG | ecosystem: Environmental > Aquatic > Marine > Volcanic | place: Kolumbo... | reverse complement strand
CGCCGCTGCACGCCCGGCGCCCGCGCCCCCGGTCAAACCGCCGGTTGGCGCCGCGGCGCCCCGTCCGCCTGGCGCGGCCCAGCTGCCCCGCGGCGCGGCCAAGATCGTGTCCCGTCCCGATGCTCCCAAGCCGCCCCGGCGCGTGGCGCAGCCCAGTCAGCCGCCGCCCGCCAGGCCGCCGCAGCGCCCGGCACCGCAGCTGCCGTCGGTCATCGTCGAGGACGACGAGCCGACCGCCGTGGCCGCGGCTCCCGGCATGCGCCTGCCCCGCGCCGAGTCGGATCCCGCGTTCAGCGGTGGCGCATCTTCTTGAGCAGCCACCGCGCGCGGCTGCGCACGTTGGGGTTGTGGTCCTTGGCGGCCGCGTGCTTGAGCCGCGAAACCCCGGCGTGGCCTATGCGCTTCAGGAACAGGGTGTACACCTTGCTCCGCGTCGACCTCTTGTGACTGGCCATGGCGCGGATGGCGTTGTTGATGAGAGTCGGGTTGACCCGGTAGCCGCGGTTGTTCTTGATCGACGCGTCGTACGATTCGACGCCGGCCACCCACCAGCCCTTCTCGAAGTAGAGGTTGCCCAGCAGGTAGGGGATGTGGGCGCTCTTGGGGTGTTTCTTGTGCAGCTTGCGCAGCATCGCGATCGCCTGCTCGCGCTTGCCGTCGGCAATCAGCTTCTTGGCCGAGGTGAGCGTCACCGGCAGCGGCGCTGGTGCCGGCTCCGGCTCCGCGTTGTCCGGCGGCTCGTCGGGCGCCTCGTCCGGGCCGGCGTCGCCGTCGTCGACGCCACTGTCCTCGTCCACCGTCGGCGGCTCGTCGTCGGCGTCTCCGGTCGCGTCGATCGGGCCCGCGTCGGTGGGGATCGCGTCGGCGGCGGGCGCGCCGGCCGGGGCGGCGTCGGTGCCGGCGATGACGACCCCGGGCATCTCGCCCAGATCGGGCGTGGCGTGGTCGGCGACCGGTGCCGGCGCGGGCGGCGCCTTGTGTGAGGCGCTGCGGGTCTGCCGCCAGACATACCAGCCGCCGGCCGCGGCGCCGCCGACCAGCACGAGCAAAAAGATCGCGATCAGGCCGCTCCGGCGCCCGCCGCGCTGGACCGCGGAAGTGGTGGCGACGCGGTCGCCGGCCATCACCGTGGGCGCCCGTGCCAGCTCGTCGTCCATCACCGCCTTGAGCGCGTCGGCGAACTCGATGGGCGTCTGGTAGCGCTCGTCGCGGTCCTTGACCAGTGCCTTCCGCACCACCTCTTCCAGTCCGGCGGGCAGGGTGATCTCCGGCGCGGCCTTCTTCATCGGCGGCGGCGGATCCTCGCGATGACGGCGCAGGGTCTCGTAGGTCTCGTCGGCGGTGAACGGCTTGACCCCGGTCAGCAGCTCGTACAGCACCACGCCGGTCGAGTAGATGTCGGTGCGCGCGTCGACCTTCTCGCCCATCGACTGCTCGGGCGACATGTAACTGGGGGTGCCGACCACGACGCTGGCGGCCGAAACGTCGCCGCTACCCGGCTCGCGCAGCTTGGCCAGGCCGAAGTCGAGCAGGCGGACGTGGTCGCCGGTGCCGGTCGTGTCGGTCAGCATCACGTTGCCCGGCTTGATGTCGCGGTGGATGATCCCCTGACCGTGGGCGTGGGCCAGTCCGGCCAGCATCTGCCGGGCGATGTGCACCGCGCGCGCCGCCGGCAGCGGTCCCTGCTCGAGCAGGTCTTGCAGGTCGGTGCCGACGACCCGGTCCATGACGATGTACGGACCGCTGTCGACCAGTCCGAAGTCGATCACCGACACGCAGTGCGGGTGACTGAGGCGGCTCATCGCCCGGGCCTCGCGCTCGAACCTTGCGCGGAAGCGGTCGTCCACGGCGAACGACGCGCGCAGGAACTTGACCGCGACCCGGCGGCGCAGCTTGGTCCGCTCGGCCAGATAAACGATGCCCATGGCGCCTTCGGCGATCCGCGAAATGATGCGGTAACGACCGTCGAGCACCTGGCCGATCCGGGGCTCCGGCGTCTCGGGGGGCGGGGACGACAACGAATTGCCTCACGGCGAGAGCCGCGCGTCGACCATGCCACCGAGGTGGCTCGGATACCAGCGCTGGCGGGCAAGGGCCGAGAAACTGCGGGTTAGGCGCTTTCGAGCGGGCGGCTCGGGGTAGAACCGCGGCATGGCCCACGTTAGGTTGCGCTCGCGCACGGCGCCGATTCTACCGCTGGTCCTCTCGTGCGTGGTGGTGGTCGAGGAGATCTCTACCTACAAACTGCGCGAGCACGTCCCGGACGCCCGCTGGCGGGCGGCGGCGATCCTGGCCTTCTACGGCATCGCGTTCGCCCTGGCGGCGAGCAAGCTCGAGCCGTGGCTGACCCGCGTCCTGGGCAAGTTGCGCACCGGCAGCAAGCGGCGGGCCGGGACCATCGGCCTGTGGATGTTCTACGTCGCCGCCTACGGCGCCTTGTACCTGGCCTTCTACATCATGGAGACCCACGGCGTCCGCGGCCTGTTGCCGGCCTCCATGCGCTGACTACGGCGTCTTCAGGATGTACCAGTCGACGAAGCGACCGGCGAAGAACGCCGCGTCCACCGCCAGCGTGTCGTCGGTGCCGACCTCGTCGGCGGCGATGACCAGGTTGGGGTAGTCGCCGCCGTCGCCGTAGGTGCCATGGCAGCGGGCGCAGTTGGCATCGAATATCGGCTTGCGCTGGTCCGCCAGCGTCTGATCGACCGTGCCGGTGTAGGCCGGCGGCTCGAGCGAGCGCACGTAGGCGGCGACGTACTTCCGCCTAGCCGTGCCGCCGGCGCTCGTTCTCCTGCCGCTGCCGTTCCTGGTCCCGCCGTCGCTTGTCTTCCTGCGCGCGACGCTGCTCCTGCGCGCGCCTGCGCTGCTCCTCCTGCGCGCGTCTGCGCTGCTCCTCCCGCGCGCGACGCTGCTCCTCGGCGCGGCGTTGCTGCTCCTGTTGTGCACGGCGCTGCTGTTTCTGCTGCTCACGGCGCTGCTCTTCCTGGGCGCGACGTCGCTGTTCCTCCTGAGCACGGCGCTGCTCCTCGGCGCGGCGTCGCTGCTCTTCTCGTGCACGACGCTGCTGCTCCTGATGGGCGCGGCGCTGCTGCTCCTCCTGCGCGCGGCGCTGCTGCTCCTGATGGGCGCGGCGGCGCTGCTCATCCTGGTTCCGCCTGCGCTTCTCCTCCTGAGCGCGGCGTTGTTCCTGGGCCCGCCTGCGCTGCTCCTCCTGGGCCCGCCGCTGCTGCTCTTCCTGGGCGCGGCGGTGCTGCGCTTCCCGGTCCCGCCTGCGCTTTTCCTCCTTCGCGTGGCGTTGTTGCTGGGCCCGCTGCTGCTGCTCTTCGCGAGTGCGCCGCTGCTGCTCTTCGCGAGCGCGCCGCTGCTGCTCTTCGCGAGCGCGCCGCTGCTGCTCTTCGCGAGCGCGCCGCTGCTGCTCTTCGCGAGCGCGCCGCTGTTGCTCTTCCAGCGCGCGACGCCGCTGCTCCGCCTGTGCGCGCTGGCGCCGGTCTTCGCCCCGGTGCCGCCGATCTTCCTGGGCACGCCGGCGCTGATCTTCCCGGGCGCGTTGGCGCTGCTCTTCTTGGTCTCGCCTGCGCTTCTCCTCCTTGGCACGGCGTTGTTCCCCGGCCCGTCGTCGCTGCTCGTGGCGGGCCCGTCGCTCCTGGTCCTGCGCCCGCTGTCGTTCCTCGGCGCGCCGGCGCTGCTCGTGTCGCACCCAGCGTTGCCGAGCGGCCTGCCTGTGCTGCTCGTCGCGGGCCCGTCGTTGCTCCTCGACGCGTCGGCGCTGCTCTTCCTGCGCGCGCCGTTGCTTTTCGGCGCGCCGGTGATGCACTTCTCGCTCGCGGTGCCGCCGCTCGGCAGCTCGCCGTTGCTCGTCGCCGCGCCAGTTGTCGCCAGCGTGGTGGTGGCCAATGGGCGGCGGCCGATCGATGGCATGTCCGCCCTGCGGCCAGCTGTGCGGCCGGCGCGGTCTGCGTTCGCCAACGTCGCCGACGACCGGGCCCTGCGGCCAGCTCGGCGGATAGACGATCGGCGGCCGGTGGTCGCCCGGGTCCCTCACCACGTCGCCGCCCTGCACGCTGCTCGCCCCGACCCAGTGCCCGGGTCGATAGACGCAGCCACCGTCGCCATCATCTTCGTAGTCGGGCGCGACATAGACATGCCCGTTCCGCTCCGGCTCCCACCGCCCGTCGATCCAGGTCCACTGATCCGACTGCCAGCTCCACTCGCCGTCGATCCAGACATACCCGTCGCCCGGCCACGCCGTCGGCTTCTCGTCGCGCCACTCCGGCGGCCCCAGGGGCGTCTCGTAGCTGCCCTGGTTGCTGCTGTCGGCCTGCACGTACGCCGGTTGACCGCCGACCGGCACGCACGCGGCCGCCGACAGCACGAGGAGCCCGGCAATCGTCATCCCAACTCGTGTCGTCATGGCGACGTCTCACTGCACCGCCCGTGCCACCGCGTTTGGCGCCTATCCGTTCGAGATCCGTGTCCTACGCCGGTCCAGAGTGTTGCACCGATGGCACACCTGCCCGCGACAACCGCAGGACCTGGCGGGCAGCCCACCGCCAGTCGGGATGGCGGTCAGCGCTGCAGCTCGCGTACCGGCGTCGCCCAGCACGGCAGCCAGCGGCTGGCGGTCGGCGTTCCGGACGGGGAGCCGGCGGGTGGGCTGTTCACGACCCAGGCGTCACCACCCCGGGGCGTACAGGTCGACCATGCGCGCTCCGTTGCGGATGCCCTGCGCGTCCATCGCCTCTCGGGTGTCGCCGAGCAATTGGTCCCCTTCGTCACCACCGATCAGGGCGCCCAGTCGGGCTCGGCATGCTGCCGCGTAGATGGCCATCTCTGCCCTGTCCAGGCCATCGGCCGTGGTGCGCAACAACGTGGCGGCACGGTCGGTGTCCCCGCGCTGGTAGCTCGCGGTGGCGCGCACCAGCGTCACCAGTGGATCGCCCCAGGGCGCCCGTTCCTTGTCGATTGCCCGGGCGGATTGCTCGGCCGCGTCCAACGCGAGGCTGTCGCCGGTCTCTCGCGCGTAGGCCAGCGCCGCGCGTGCGCGCAGGTAGTTGCCCTCGATGCGAACGCTCTGGATGCGCAACAGCATGGACCGCTTGAGCAGCGGCCAGAACTCGCTGATGCGCTCCCAGGCGCGCTTGCTCGACTGCGAGTACAGATCGATCTGCACGCGCGCGAGTAGCTCGTAGTAGTGGTGGAGATGAAACGCCCCGTCCATTGATGTCGATACTTCTTCTACGTGAGCGCGAGCTTCTTCGGGCTGGTCCAGGCCCAGCCAGGTGACATTGGTCCGCCACCCCTTGAAGCCACGGGCCGCATACACGTCGCCGCGCTCCTCCGCTTCGCGCAGATAGATCGGCACCATGCGCATCAGCTCGCCGAACTCTCCCAGGTAGACCAGGCTGCTCATCCTCATGATCTGGGTCAGGTCGATCTCCCACCGCGCGTTGGCGGTGCGATCGCGCAGGATGGCCTCGCCTTCGCGCAGCCGCTCCTCGGCTTCTCGCCAGTAGCCGGTGAGGAACGACGCGACCCCACTGGTGCTCAGACAGACGCCGAGGGCGTAGGGGTCGCCGGTCGACTCGGCGAGCTCGCGCACCTGCGCGGCCAGCTTCTCGCTGGCCTTGCGCTTCTTCACTCCGGCCATGCTCAGGAAGCCGATCTCGAAGGTGAGCGCGTGGGCGGCTCGCGATCGTTCGCCGGCGCGCAGCGCGTCGATCAAGAACGCAAACTGCAGCGCGCGACCGAAGAACGGCGCGACCCAGGCCAACGGCGTCGACACCGACGAGCAGACGTCGATTCGCAGCAGGGTCTCGCTGTCGACCTCGTCGGCATTTCGCGGCGTGAAGCCCAACCCGCGCAGCTTGAGATAGATCATGCGCCTGACGATCGTCAGCAGCGCCCCGCGCGAGGAGCGCGGCAGCTCGAGGTTGACGGCCCGCAGAACCTCCGCGGCCTTGCTCATGCCCGCCTCGAGGTGGCCGCGGCGCAAGACCTGCTCGAGCTGGAGCCGCGACAGCTCCAGGTGCTCGTGTCGGTCAGCGCCGGCGGCGGCTGCGCCGTACTCGGCGGCCGCTTCGTCGAGGCGCCCGGCATCGCGAAGCGCGTGAGCGCGCGCCGTGAGCAGCGCGCGGCGCGTCTTTTCGTCGTGATCGACGTGCTCGAGCACGACCGCATACAGGTCGGCGGCTCGATGGAACGCCAGCGTGTTCTCGGCAATGGTCGCGGCTCGAAGCGCGTGCTCGGCGGCGCGAGGGCCCTCTCCCGCGCGCAGCCAGTGGTCGACCAGCGCCTCGTGATCCGGTTCTCGCTCGCTCTCCAGCGCCAGCGCCAGGTTGGCGTGGGTGGCGCGCAGCTCCTCATCGCTCAAGCCGGCGACGACGGATTCGCGCACTCGGTCGTGGTACGGCTCGATGAGCTGTTCGTCGTCGCCGCGGCGAACGCGCACCAGACGCTCGGCTCGCAAGGTTACCAGCTCGGCGCCGATATGGTCGAGGTGGGCGGCGCGAACGGAGAGATCGACACGCAACGGCCTTCCGGCGACGCAGCTGGTTCTCAGGAGGTCGCGCGCGGCCTGGCTGAGCTGGGCGACGCGCGACGTCAACAACGTGTCGAGACTTGGCAGCTGTGTGGGCGAATCGCCGGCGAGCGAAATGTTGCGCGCGAGCTCGGACAGAAACAGCGCGTGACCACCAGACTCCCTGATGACCTCTCGGAGTCGGGCGTCGTCGACCGCAGGACCAGCACAGGCGTGGACGAGATCGCTCGCCGCTTCCTCGCTCAGCGGGCCCAGGCGAATGTCGCGGGTACGTCCCGGGGCAGCATTGGCGCGAAAGCGGGCCAGGACCCGGAGCAGCCCGCTCGACGTCTCCTCGTCCGAACGGTAGGCCGCGACCAGCAGCAACGACGGCGGATCCGGGTGCTGGATCAGGTCGGCGAGGAAACCGGCGCTGTCCACGTCACCCCACTGCAGGTCGTCGATGAACAGCGCGAGCGGCACCGTGTCGCCCAGGTTGCGCAACAGCTGGCGCAACGCGACGAACGCGCGGCGGCGCAGCTCCTGCAAGTCGGGAGGCTGAACGCGTCGGGTCCCGGGTGCCGCGATGATGGGAACGCGCCTCAGAACCGGGAACAGCCGGGACAGGGCGTCGATGTCTCGCGGCAGTAGCTCGCGGATCGCGGTATCGGGCAGCTGCAGCAGGTGCCGTGTGAGGGCGTCGATCACGGTGTCGATCGACTTGTACGGCAGGCTCTCGCGCTCGTAGCAGCGGCCGGAGAGCACGACCGCGCCAGGGTCCAGCTCCGACAGAAAGCGATGGATCAGCGCAGATTTTCCCAACCCCGACGGGCCGCTCACGAAGACGCTGACGCATTCACCGCGCTGGCTGGCGTCGAGGGCCGCGTGTAGCGCGGCGAGCTCGGACTCACGTCCGACGAAGGCGTGAGCCATCGTGGCTTCGCGAATGTGCTCAGTGGCGGCCGAGGGCTCCGTCGCCAGGGCCGCGAGGATTTCGGCCCCGCCCGGGCGCTGCGCGGGGTCTCGGGACAACAGCGCCATGGCCAGGTCGCTCAGATCATCGGGGGCATCGGGGCTGTGCTTCCGGACTGGTGGTGGATCCTGGGTCTGCTTGAGCCGGACGACGTCGCGGCCGGCGTGCTCGAACGGCCGCCGGCCGGTGAGCGCCTCGTACAGCACGACGCCCACGCTGTACCAATCACTCGCCTCGGATTGCGGACGCCGAGCAGCCTGTTCTGGCGAGGCGTACATGGGCGTGCCCAGCGCACCTTCGCCGACGTCGGCGCCAGCGAGATCACCCTTGTCCGATGTCAGTCCGAAGTCGAGTAGGACCACGCGACCGTCACCGGTGACGAGCACGTTGGATGGCTTGATGTCGCGGTGAAGCTTGCCGGCGCAGTGCAGCGCGTGCACGCCGTCCACCAGTTGCTGCAACGCCGAACGCAGCCGGTCGACGTCGAGTTCGCCCCTGACCGATGGTGTGCTGGCGGCTGCGCGGTGCGTGAGGACCCCCGTCACCGCGGTCGGCGTGTCCGGATCGACCGCGGATGCAGTTCCGGGGGTGATCGCCGGGTCGGGCAGATCGGCCCGGCGGCGCACGAACGAGATGAACGAGCAGCCGTCGATCAGCTCCATGCTGAAGAAGCATTCGTCGCCGATCGTGTGGAAGTCGTACAGCGTGACCAGGTTGGGATGGACGAGATCGGCGACGGCGCGAAACTCTCGCTTGAAGCGATAGAGAGCGCGGGCGTCGCGTGTCAGCAGCGTCTTGAGCGCCACGTGCGTGTTGCGCTCGTGATCGAACGCTCGGTAGACGACGCCCATGCCTCCTGCGCCGAGCTTGGCGAGCACGTCGAACCGCTCGACGCCCGGTGGGCTCCAGCCGGCCACCCGACGATTATCCGATCACTGCCGCGTCGTGACCAGCATTCTCCAGGAACTCGAGCACATCCCGACATTGGCGCTCGCCGGGCCCGGGGAAACGGATCAGAACGCCTGAGTGTTCGCGGCGACGCCGTCCGCGCCGGCGGCGTCTCCGGTGCCGCCGCCCGTGCCCGCGGTGCCCAGCGTGAAGGTGACCATGGCGGCCGGAGGCATCGTCCCCGTGTAGGCGATGCCGAGGGAGTGGCCGCCGCTACCGCCGCCGCCGGTGCCGCCTGAACCGCCTGCACCGTCCGAACCGCCGGCGCAGGCCTGCACGAGGCGGTGTGCGCGCACCCGGGTGAGACGATGTCGGTGTTGGCGCCCAGTCTCGACGGCGGAAGGTGCGTATCTTTCGAGTTGCGGTTCAAAAGCTCGGTGAGCTTCGCCACCTGCTCGATCAGCGCCGCGATCTGCGCAGCCTGCTCGGCCAGCGTCGCGTCGCGTGCGGCCAGCTTTGCGTCGCGCGCGGCAAGGCCAGCCTCAAGATGCGCGATTCGCGCACCCCGAGGATCATCAGACTCGTCGCCGGCCGCCACATCGAACTTAGATCATCATCGGATCCGCGTGTCGATCCCTACGCGACCAACAAAGATCGGGGCGTGAACGGATACGCTCAACCGGCAGCAAACCCCAACGACCAACAACAACGAAGAATAAGCTGTAACGTTTCCGCCCTCTGTGTGTACCAAAGAACACATGTGGAGGCCACGCGATGAATACGGATGCAGGGGCGGTGCTCACTATCGATGAAATTGCTGACTATCCAAAGGTCCCCAAGTCCACGGTCTACAAACTAGCGCAGGAGGGGAAGATCCCAGGTCAGAAGGTCGGACGCCATTGGAGGTTCCGTCGCGAGGCCATCGACGCATGGTTGGCACAGGATGCTGGCGCGGCCGAGCCATAGCCAAGGTAGTCGTCGACGGCGTAAGCGCGAGGTTGGCCGCCGGACTTGCTGCTCTGATGATCTACCTCTGGCTCACATTCTTGGTCGCTGACCGCGATCTGAGTGCCCATGGAACAAGGTGGATCAGTGTGTCCATCGTGGCTTCGACCTTCGCCTGGATCCTCGCGACAGTCCTACTTCGCCGAAGCATGAGCACATGCACCGCGGAGCGGTACCCGTTCATGCCAGCGCCACTCGCCGACAGCTGTCCGACCACGGCCACACTTGGTGGCGGAGTCTACGAGGAGAAACGATAATGCGACAGGCCGGCACTCTTTGGATATGTTGATCAAAAACACGACAACGATGAGTCGCGTCTAGAAAGGGAGCCAGCCGATGTGTCGTTTTGCACTTTATCTTGGGAAGGAGATCACCGTCAGCTCGCTCTTGACCGAGCCGGAAAACTCGATCATCCATCAGAGCTTCCACAGCCATGAGCGGGAAGAGCCGCTCAATGGCGATGGCTTCGGCGTTGCCTGGTACGTTGATGGCGCTGACCAGCCAGCGATTTTCAAGGACATCACACCGGCCTGGAACAACCTAAACTTGGTGAATCTGGCGCGCGTAACCAAGACGCAGTGCCTTCTGGCCCATGTCCGTGCCGCTACTCCGGGGCTGCCAGTACAACAACTCAACTGCCACCCATTCAGCAACGGCCCGCTTTCATTCATGCACAACGGATCGGTCGGAGGCTTTCATACAATTCGTCGAAGGCTGCTCAGCGGTCTTTCGGACCAGGCGTTCGGCTCGATCTTGGGTTCTACAGACAGCGAGCACGTCTTTGGGATTATCGCGGATCATGTAGATCGCGCTGCCGAGGGAGCGCATTCTCTAGCAACCATGCAAGGCTCGATTCGAGCTTCCATCACCCAAACCGAGGAGCTTCGGCAGCAGGCGAAGATCGATGAGCCTTCCTTCCTCAACCTGGCGCTGACAGATGGACGTAGAGCGGTCGTATCGCGATTTGTCAGCAGCGACCCGGACCGAGCCAACACCTTGTACGTCCACTCCGGTGGTCGATACGTGTGCGAAGAAGGCGTGTGCCGGATGGTCGACGACCGAGATGAAGGAGCCGTCATTATCGCGTCGGAACCGTTGAGCAAGGACCCGGGCTGGGATTCCGTTCCGCCGAACCATCTCGTGACCGTCGACGAACATCTATCGGTTGAGATCAGCGCTATTTGAACTTGTTGTAGCTCCTCGTTTTCGGCTGCGAGTAGGTTCATGTCGAGGTATCGACGGTCGGACCAGATGGCGGTTGCGTGAAGTGCGACAGCAGTGACGAGGCACAGTGCGCTGGCGCGATCGGGGAAGGCGCCGACCGCACGAACTCGGCGCTTGATCTCACCGTGAAGTCGCTCGATCCCGGTGGTGGAGCGGATGCGCTTCCAGTGCTTTTTGCGGAACGCGAAGTAACGAACGGCCTGGTCGCGCGCGGCGATGCCCGGTGAAGCGCCTGCGTCATCGTCGCGCGGCCGCTCTTGGCGGACGAGGTTTGAAATCTGACCCAGACGCAACCAGCTTGTCCGGGAATATCCAGACACGATCTGACACGTCGAACTCGATCCGTACGCCGCCGTCCCGGTAGCGGCGTGCGGATCTGGGGGCGGTGCCACTCAGGAGCTACTCGGGCACGCCACGATCACCATGACGATGCGCGATTCGCACCTGGCGCCCCAAGGTGAAAAAGGACGCGGTGAATCTGCTCGATCAGTGCTCGCGTGACAGCGACGTGGCAGCGACCCTGGAATCGAGCGCTACGTAGTTAGAAAAATAGTGGAGGCGCGGGGAATCGAACCCCGGTCCGAAGATGCTTCCGAAGGAGCCCCTACGTGTGTAGCCGACTGTTTGAATCTCGTCTGCTCGGACGGCTGTCGGCCGCCTGCCTCGCAGACCAGTCGATCCTGGATCTCACCTTCCGGACGATCGGCGTTTCCGGAAGGCCAGCCTGATTGATGGCGGTGTACACCCGAGCTCCAGGCGGAAGATCGGGGACACCGTCGCTAGCCCGTTTTGTTAGGCAGCGAGAGCAACAGCGTTATCATTCGCAGTTGCAGGTTTGCCCGTTTTTACGTGGCCTCGGGCGCCACGACACGCAGCTCCAACCTCGACATCCCCGTCGAAGCCAGTTCGCCCCCTTGTCACAGAACAACCGGACCGTCGGTCCGGCACACCAATATGGGGTCGGGAACCGCCGAGATCAAGGGCCTATCTGGGCGACTGATACTCAGCATTTCGCGGTTTGGGCGATTCCGTTACGCTGGCGCCGTGAAGAAGGCACTCGTCACTGGTGGTTGTGGGTTCCTCGGCAGCTGGATCGTCAGGCAGCTGTGCGCCGACGGAGTGAAAGTCCGCGTGCTGGCCCTGCCCGGCGAGGATCGCGAGAACGTCGCCGATCTCGATGTCGAGGTGATGGAAGGGGATGTGACCGTGCGGGCCGACGCCGAGCGGGCGGTGGCCGGCATGGACACGGTCTTTCACGCGGCGGCGATCTACGCCGACTGGGCGCCGGATCCGAGCAAGATGTACGACGTCAACGTGCGCGGCACCTTCAACATGATCGAGGCGTCGCGGCGGGCCGGGGTCGAGCGGGTCATCTACACCGCCAGCATGGTGTCCTTGGGGCGGCCACCGGCCGGGCAGGTCGGCGACGAGACCACGGCGTACGAGGCGTGGGAGCTGGACTTTCCGTACAGCCGGTCGAAGTTCCACAGCCGCGAGCTGGCCGAGTATTTCGCCGACTGGGACGTCGACGTGCGCGTGGTCTGCCCGGGCGTCGTGCTCGGTCCCGGTGACATCCGGCCGACGCCGTCGGGCAAGATCATCATCAACTCGATGTCGGGCGGGCCGGGGCTGTACTTCGACGGCGGCGCCGCCTACGTCGACGTGCGCGACGCGGCGCAGGTACACATCCTGGCGGCCAAGAAGGGCAAGCGCGGGGAGCGGTACCTGGCCACGGGGCACAACCTGACCAACCGCGAGCTGGTTGTCGCGATCGACCGGGTGGTCGGGCGCAAGCGCCGAATGATGAAGTTGCCGGTCGGGGTCGCGCGCGGGGTGGCCAGGGCAATGGAGTCGCGGGCGAGCAAGTCGGGTAAGCCGCCGCTGCTGGCGCGCGACTTTTTCGAGTACAGCTTGAAGCCCAGCTTCTACTCCAACGACAAGGCGTCGCGCGAGCTGGGGGCCACGTTCCGCCCGCTCGACGAGACCATCCAGGACGCGGTCGACTACTTCAAGAGCCGCCGCGCTCGCGCCGCAGCATAGCCGCTACTTGCCGGCGGGGCCGGTGTCGAGGGCGATGTCGACGTTGCCCTTGCTGTCCTTGACGGTGAAGGAGATGACGCCGTGAGAGCTCTTGCAGGTGAACGTCTCTCCCGGCACCGCCCAGCGGTAGTCGAAGTCACAGCTGACGGTGCCGCCGCCGTTCTTGGCCAACAGCTCGGTGGCCGCTCGCTCGGCGCTGGCGCCGCGGACCATGCCCCTGTCCGTGGAGTAGCCGATGGTGTCGCCGGTGGTGGACAGGTTCACCGGCAGCGTCATGCTGCGCACGGTCGCCTGGCACTTGGTGTCGCCGCCGCGGACGATGATGGCCGGGCAGGCGATCGCGTCGGCGTGGAGCTTGTACTTGTCGCCGAACGTCTTGTCGATGTCGTTGGCGACCTCCTTGCCGAAAGCGATGTTGTCGAGCTCGCTCGTCCATTTCATGTCGCCCGGTTTGACCTCGACTGCGACGTTGGCGTGAGTTCCATCGGGGGCGCTGATCGCGCACGTCACCTTGCCGTCGAGGGGCCCGCTGGGGCAGTCGACGGAGATCGTGGTTCCCGCGCGGGGGCTGAGCTGCTCACTGATGGACTTCTCGATTGCCTCGGCAGTGATTCCGAACTTGGCTTTGCAGCCGCCTGCGATGGTTACCGCCACAATCCCCGCCAGGAGCAGTCGCTTCATGGCCGCCATCGTATGGCGTATGCTGCCGACTGTCGATGGACGCACGAACCCGGCGCGCGCTCGCGGTCGGCGCCGTCCTGCTGGCGGCGGCGCTGGCGCTCGTCGGGCTGCGGTCG
>Ga0114931_10007357_pt1 | contig 13446 bp, 11 predicted proteins | sample 2SBtaG_FD_89579 | JGI IMG/M metagenome (GOLD analysis project Ga0114931, IMG submission 89579) | Deep subsurface microbial communities from Kolumbo volcano to uncover new lineages of life (NeLLi) - 2SBTROV14_V59a metaG | ecosystem: Environmental > Aquatic > Marine > Volcanic | place: Kolumbo... | reverse complement strand
TCGCCGACCAGTCAATCAATTTATCGATATCGGCCAGCCATTCGTTGCGGCCCGCCCGTTGATTGACAAGACCATCCGCCAGACTCATCTGTCCCAAGTCACGTCGCATCGAAAACTCCAAATCCAAGAATTTATTCCATTGAATCACGATGCTGGTGGTTATGCAAGGCTCTCCTGTTGAGACTTCGCGGTCAGGCGCTCGATCCCGCGGTTTCCACCACGGCCAGGACATCGTCGCCGTAGCGTTCCAGCTTGGCCGCGCCGATACCGTTGATCTGGCCGAGCGCGTCGCGCGTCGGCGGCCGGGCGCGGGCGATTTCAATCAGGGTGCTGTCGTGGAAGATGACGTAGGGCGGCACCCCCTGGGCGCGGGCGAGCTCAAGGCGGCGGGCGCGCAGGGCCTCGAACAGGGCCTGATCGGCGTCGTCGCCGAGGGTGATGCGCTGCTTCGCGCGCGTCGGTTTGGCCGCCTTGGTGCGCCCTCCGGTCGGATCGCGGCGCAGGCGGATGACGCGCTCGCCGCGCAGCACGTCGCGACAGTCCGGCCCCAAGCGAAGCCCGCCGTGGCCGTCGACATCGACCACCAGCAGCCCCATGGCCACCAGTTGGCGCAGGATCGAGCGCCATTCGCGGCGCGAGAACTCGGATCCGATGCCGTGGGTGGGGAGCCGGTCGTGGCCGAAATCGCGGATCCTTTTGGTGTCGCCGCCGAGCAAGACGTCGATGACATGGACCGCGCCGAAGCGCTGGCCGGTGCGGTAGACGCAGGAGAGCGCCTTTCGCGCCGCTTCGGTGCCGTCGAAATCGTCGACCGGATCGAGGCAGGTGTCGCAGTTGCCGCAAGGCTCGGCCAGGCTCTCGCCGAAATGGGCGAGCAGCACCTGGCGTCGGCAGCGGGTGGTCTCGCAATAGCCCATCAGTGCGTCGAGCTTGGCGCGCTCGATCCGCTTCTGCTCGTCGCCGGCGCCCGACGCCTCGATGAAATGGCGCAGCCGGGCCGCGTCCTGGATACCGTGGACCATCCAGGCGTCGGCCGCCAGGCCATCGCGCCCGGCGCGGCCGGTCTCCTGGTAATAGGCCTCCAGGCTCTTGGGCAGATCGAGATGGGCGACGAAGCGGACATCGGGCTTGTCGATGCCCATGCCGAAGGCGATGGTCGCCACCATGACGATCCCGTCCTCCTTGAGGAAGCGGTCCTGGTGGGCGGCGCGCATCGTCTTGTCGAGCCCGGCGTGATAGGGCAGGGCGGGAATGCCGTGGCCGACCAGGGCGTCGGCCGTGCGCTCGACGTCGGCCCGCGACAGGCGATAGACGATCCCCGACGAGCCGGCGTGCTCGGCGCGAAGAAAGGCCACCAACTGATCGAGCGGGCCGTCCTTGGCGGCGACCCGGTAGCGGATGTTGGGGCGGTCGAAGCTGGAGACGAACACCCGCCCCTCGCCCAGGCCGAGGCGGGCGACGATGTCGCGCCGGGTGGGGCCGTCGGCGGTGGCGGTCAGGGCTAGGCGCGGAACATCCGGGAAGCGCTCGCCGAGGACCGCGAGTTGCAAGTATTCGGGCCGGAAATCATGCCCCCACTGCGACACGCAATGGGCCTCGTCGATGGCGAACAGCGCCGGGGGGCGGGCCTTGAAGATATCGAGAAAGCCGTTCGCGAGAAGGCGCTCGGGGGCGACGTAGACGAGGTCGAGCCGGCCGTCGCGCAGGTCCCGCTCGACCGCCCGCGCTTGGTCCGGCGGCAGGGTCGAATTGAGCGCCGCCGCCGCCACTCCGAGCTGGCGCAAGGCCTCGACTTGGTCGTGCATCAGGGCGATCAGCGGCGAGACCACCACCGCCACCCCGGGGCGGATCAGGGCCGGCACCTGATAACAGAGCGACTTGCCGCCGCCGGTGGGCATCAGCACCAGCCCATCGCCGCCGCGGACGACGTGGTCGATGATCTCGCCCTGGGCGTCGCGAAAGGCGTCGAAGCCGAACACCCGGCGCAGAATCTCACTCGCTTGCTCGCTCATGCCCCTCGCCCGCTTATTCCCCGCGCCCGCTTATTCCCCGCGCCCGCTCATGCCCGAGTATAGATCGCACCCTTGGCCCACCGCCAGCCAGGGGTGGAGCGAATCTTTTAACGGAGCCTGTTATAAAGGGGGCATGGAGATCCTTCTTCTACCTCTCACGCCGCTGTTGATTTTTCCCTACGCGGCGGCGGTTCCGGCGCTTCTTCTGGGCGTTTTCGGCTGGCGGCGCAAGAGCCGGTTCAGTCTGTTTGCCGCGATCATTTGGTTTCTTTATGGACTCTACGAAACCCTGATCTATCACCGTATTTTGTGCTCCGGTGAATGCAATATTCGTGTTGATCTATTATTGATCTATCCATTTCTGATCGTCATCACGATCATATCGATTGTCTTGCTGGTTCGGGCCGCGAGAAACAAACCCGACCAATCGCTCCCCAGGCGATAAGATGGCGGTGGCGGACGCCGGGACCGGCTCGACGAGACCGGGCGCTATTCGGCCGCCAATCCGGCGCGGCCGAGCCATTGGTCGAGATCGGCGCGGGCGCGGGCGGCGTGGGCGCGCTTGCGCTCGCGGCCGCGCACCCGTCCCGAAAGGGGCGGAAAGAGGCCGAAGTTAACGTTCATCGGCTGGAAACTGGCGGCATCGGCGTGGGCGGTCAGATGCGCGAGCAGCGCGCCCAGCGCCGTGGTCGGCGGCGGCGGATCGGCCGGTCGCCCGGCCCAATCGGCGGCGGCGAAGCGGGCCGCCAGGATGCCGATGGCGGCGCTTTCGACATAGCCCTCGACGCCGGTGATCTGGCCGGCGAAGCGGATATGCGGGCGCGCCTTGAGCCGGAGTTCGTTATCGAGCACCCGGGGCGCGTTGAGGAAGGTGTTGCGATGGAGGCCGCCGAGGCGGGCGAACTGCGCGCCGCCTAGGCCGGGAATGGCGCGCAGGATGCGCGTCTGCTCGCCGTATTTGAGCTTGGTCTGGAAGCCGACCATGTTGTAGAGCGTGCCGAGCGCGTTGTCCTGGCGCAACTGGACCACGGCGTGGGGTTTCTCGTCGGGTCTGTGGGCGTTGGTCAGGCCGACCGGCTTCATCGGTCCGAAGCGCGGGGTCTCGCGGCCGCGCGCGGCCATCACCTCGATCGGCAGGCAGCCCTCGAAATAGGGCGTCGTCGCCTCCCAGTCGTGAAAGTCGGTCTTCTCGCCGGCGAGCAGCGCGTCGATAAAGGCTTCGTACTGGTCGCGATCGAGCGGACAGTTGACATAGGCCGCGCGGTCGCCGCCGGGTCCCTCGCGATCGTAGCGCGACTGGCGCCAGGCGATCGAGAAGTCGATGCTGTCGGCGTGGACGATGGGGGCGATGGCGTCGAAGAAGGCGAGGGCGTCCTCGCCGCTGGCTTGGGCGATGGCCTCGGCCAGGGCGGGGGCGGTCAAGGGGCCGGTGGCGATGATCGCCAAGCCGTCCTCGGCCGGCGGCAGGCCGGTCACCTCGGCGCGCTCGACGGTCACCAGCGGCTCGGCCGCGAGCGCCGCCTCGACCGCCGCCGCGAAGCCCTCGCGATCGACCGCCAGGGCGCCGCCGGCGGGCACCTTGTGGGCGTCGCCGGCGCGCAGGATCAGCGAGCCAAGCCGGCGCATCTCGGCGTGCAGAAGGCCGACGGCGTTGGTCTCGGCATCGTCGGAGCGGAACGAGTTCGAGCATACCAGCTCGGCCAGCCGCCCGGTCTGGTGCGCCTCGGTGCCGCGCGTGGGCCGCATTTCGCGTAAGATCACGGGCACGCCGGCGCGGGCGAGCTGCCAGGCGGCTTCCGAGCCGGCGAGGCCGCCGCCGACGACGTGAACCGGGGATGTCGAGGGGTCGGTCATCGGGCGCGACTGTGGCCCACGCGCCAGCCGAGCGCAAGGGGCCGGATGACGCTTGGGCGCGCTCGCCGGCCGGGCTATCTTAGCCGCCGATCAATCACGAGGGACGGGCGATGGCGAAAAAGCGCGACCAGGACGCCGATAAACACGCCGCCGCCTTGCGCGCGCTGGACTACGTCGCCGACGGCATGGTGGTCGGCCTCGGCACCGGCTCGACGGCGGCGCATATGGTGCGGGTGCTGGGTGCGCGGCTGCGCGCCGGGTTCGCGGTGCGCGGCGTGCCGAGCTCGGCCGCGACCGAAGCCCTGGCCCGCGATTGCGGCATCCCGCTGGTCACGCTCGACGCGGTGACTCGGGTCGATTTGACCATCGACGGCGCCGACGAGATCGACCCCCGACTGCGCCTGATCAAGGGCGGCGGCGGGGCGCTATTGCGCGAGAAGATCGTCGTCTCGGTCTCGGCCCGGGTGGTGATCGTCGCCGACGGCTCGAAGCTGGTGAGCCGGCTCGGCGCCTTTCCCCTGCCGGTCGAGGTGATCCCCTTCGCCTGGCGGGTGGTGGCCGAGGCGCTGGCCAAGGACGGCGGCCGACCAACGCTCAGGCGCGACGCGGCCGGCGCGCCCTTCGTCACCGACGAGGGCCATTACCTGATCGACTGCGCCTATGGCGCGATCGCCGACGCGGAAGCCCTGGCCCGACGGCTCGACGGCCTCGTCGGCGTCGTCGAGCACGGCCTGTTCCTGAACCTCGCCGATCTGGCGATCGTCGGCCGCGACGGCGCCACCGAGATCATTGAGCGCCCCGCCGACCGGGGATAGAGCGCAATCCGAATAGGTGGAACCGCCCGGATTGCGCCAGCCCGCAAGCGCGGGCCGCCGCTCCCGCGGCGGGAGCCTGCGTGGCGATTGAACGCAGGTTACCTTTACCGCGTAAAGGTGACCGGAAAATGGTCTAGCCCTCAAACCGCGTCCAGCGGGAGGACGTCGAAGGCGATGCTGATGCGCGGCTCGGCGGCCGCGAACGGCAGGGTGTGGTGATAGACGTAGGAGGGGAACAGGAACATGCACCCTTCCTCGGGCCGGTAAAGCCGGGTTTCGGGCGTCGCCGCGTGCGCCGCCTCGGCGCCGGGATCGCCGAACACGATCCAGCCGGCGCGATGGTCGCTCTCTTCGCTCGCGTCGCTCATGACCGGCGGCAGGGCGACGTAATAGACTCCGCTCAACCAGCCCGAGGGGTGGATATGGGCGGCCTGATGGCCTTGCGATCCCAGCACCGTGGCCCAGGCCGTGAGCCGCCAGCGGCGGGGTGGATGGGCCAGCCAGGAATGGTCCGGGTCGGCTGGATGGGCGGCCAGATAGGCGTCAACGGCGGTCTCGATCTCGGCCCGCAACGCGGCCAGCGCGCCCTCGGGATCGATGAACAGTTCGCGGGTCTGGCGGCCGTTCCGGGTCGCCTTGTCGTGAGGCTCGTGGGCGAGGCTCGGGTGGTTCAGGGCGGCGTCGGCGAGAGCGGCGTTGAAGGCGGCGAGGGAGGCGAAGCCGGGCGGCGTCGCGATCCGGCGGCGGGCGATCAGGCGGTCGAAGTCGACCAGCGCGCGCGCATCCTCGCGCTCGCCCGCCTCGCCCAGCGCCACCGCCTTGAGGGCGATGGCGTAGCGGTTGCCGGGGTCAACCGCCAGACAGGCGTCGCAGGCGTCGAGCGCGACGACGGCGTCGCCCTTGGCCAGCGCCGCCAGCGCGATCCCGGCGTGGGGCCGCGCGAAATCGGCGCGCGAGGCGATGGCGCGGCGGAAATGGGCGATGGCGTCGTCGGGCCGGCCTCGGTCATAAGCGATCCGGCCCAGGCCGACATGCGCCTCGGCGAGATCGGGGGCGAGGGCCAGGGCGTCGTCGAAGGCCCGAGCGGCGGCCGCGACGTCGCCGGCGTCGAGCCGCGCGTAGCCGAGATTGACATGGGCCGGCGCGAGATCGGGGCGGAGTGCGATAGCGCGTTCGATCCGCGCCAGCGCCGCGCCGGTTTCGTCGCGGTCGAGCAAGGCGGCGGCGAGGTTGAGCAGCGCCTCGGCGTAATCGGGCTCGATCGCGATCGCTTGCTCGAAGGCGGCCACCGCGTCCTCGATCCGGCCCTGGTCGCGGCGTGCGTTGCCGAGCCCGTTATGGGCCGGGGCGTAGCCGGGGTCGGCGGCGATGGCGCGGGCGAAGGCGGCGACGGCGGCGTCCGTGTCGCCGGTGGCGCGCAGCATGGAACCGTGGCTGGATTGGACCGGCGCCACGTCGGGTGCGAGGGCGGCGGCGCGGGCGTAGGCGTGGCCGGCCTCGTCGCGGCGACCGAGGTCGTAAAGCGCGTTGCCGAGATTGAAATGGGCCAGCGCCAAATCGGGATTGATGGCGATCGCGCGCGTGAGCAGCGCCACCGCGTCATTGGGCCGCCGCCGCTGGCGGGCGATCACCCCGCGGAGGTGAAGCGCGTCGGCCGCCTCGGGCGCGCCATCGGGGATGGCCCGGGCGCGGGCCTCGGCCGCCTCAAGCCGACCGGCGCGGAAATGGCCGACGGCCTCGACGAGAAGCCGCCGGGGCGCGGATCGGTCGCCGTTGCTGGATGAGGGATACACCTTTGCTTTACGCTTGCTTGATGTCATGGAAACGGAAGCGGAAGGTAGCAGCAATCGCGGCCGGCGACGAGAGCGCCGGCGAGGATGAGTCCGGCATGGTTCAATCGAGCGTGATCAAGCCCGCGCTGGCGCCGGGCGCCGGGCTGTCGCCGGCGCGGGCCTGCGTCCTGGCGGCGGCGCTGGCGGTGGCGGTCTGGCTCGGGCTGATCTGGCTGTGGCCGGCGGCGGCGTTCTATCTGCCCTTCGACGACAGCTATTATTATTTCGAGATCGCCCGCAACCTGGCCGGCGGTTTGGGCTCGACCTTCGATCGCCTCAACCCGACCAACGGCTATCACCCATTGTGGATGGCGATCGCCAGCGGCGCCTACGCCCTGGGCCTCGACGGGATGGTGGCGGCGCGGGCGCTGCTCACCCTTCAGGCCGGGCTGTGGCTGGTCGCGCTCGGGCTGCTGATCGCGACCCTGCGTCCACGCCCCGGCGACGCCGGCGTTTTTGGACTGCCGCTGCTGATCGCCCTGCTGGCGGGCAACCCCTATGTCGTCAAGACCTTCGTCAACGGCCTCGAATCGGGTGTTTACGTGCCGCTCTACGCGCTTCTGATCTGGGCCTCGGCGCGGTTCGGCGGGCGCTGGCTGGAAGCGACCACGCGCGGCCAGCGGCTGGCCTTGAGCGTCGCCGGCGCGCTCCTGTTTCTGGCTCGCACCGACGGCGGGTTCCTGCTCTTGGCCTGGGGGCTGTTCTGCCTGCCGCCGGCCCGGCGGCTGGGGGCGCGCGGGATCGGCCGCCTGGCCGAGCTGTTCGCCTTGCCGGCGGTGACCATCGTTACCTACCTGGTCGCCAACGAGCTGATTTTCGGCGGCGCCATGCAGGTCTCGGGCGTGGTCAAGCGGTTGGAGCCGAGCCTCGCGGGCGCGGTCGAATTCGTGCTCGCGGTGCTGGTTCCGGCGCTCATTATCGGTTGGCTCGGCCATGGCGCGGCGGTCGCGAGGCGCTTCCCCCGGCTCGCCGCCTTCGCCCGCGATAGCGCCTGGTTCGCGGTCGGCTGCGGCATGATCGTCGGCTATTACATCGGCTTTCAGACTTTCCCACGGCTGTGGTACTTCGGTCCGCTGATCTTTTACGGCATCGCCTTGTTCCTCCACCTCGCCGCCGATCTACAGGCGATGGCGCGCGCCGACGGGCCGAGCCAGTTGGCGATGCTGCGCGCGATCCTGATCGCCCCCTTGGCGGTCGGGCTCGCGCTCCAGGTTCGCGCCGCCGCCGATCCGATGGCGGTCTCGGCCCGGCTCGCCAACCGCGCCGCCGGCGAATGGATCGGCGCCCATCTTCCGCCCGACGCCGTGCTCGGCTCGTGGGACGCCGGCATCCTCGGCTATTTCGCGCCGCAATCGGTGATCAACCTCGACGGGGTGGTCAATTCCCTGGCCTTCGCGCGCGGCCTCGCCGACGATACGGCCGGTCGGCTGGCCCTCGCCAAGGGGCTCGGCTATCTGGTCAACCACGATCAGCGCCGCAACGGCGAACCGCGCGCCCTGCCCGCCGTCGCCCGGCGGCTTCTCGGCCCCGAGGCGGTGGCCGGAATGCGGCTGGTCAAGACCTGGCCCTTCACCTTCGCCGGCCGCAGCAACCGCAGCAAGGGCGGCATCCACGAGATGGCGGTCTTTCTCTTTGCGCTTGACGATAGATAACGGTCGTCGTCCACGCGCCGGTGGCGATACCGGGGCCAGCGTCACCTCGCCGACCGGCATTGTCCGCCGGGGTGGTGGTCGCTATCGTTCGTCCCGGGCCGGCATTGGCTGGCGGCATCGGGGGGATGCGCGATGACGGTTATCGATATCCACACGCATATGCTGGATCGGACCTGGATCGATCTATTGCGACGCCACGGCGGGCCGCGCTACGCCATGGGGCCGATCACGGATGCGCTCGAGGGCATCTATCGCGACGGCGATCTGTTCATGACGCCGATGCCCGGGCATTTCGACTATGCGCTCAGGCTGCGCGACATGGACGCCGCCGGGGTCGACATGGCGATCGTTTCGCTGACCTGCCCCAACGTCTATTGGGGCGGCGAGGCGATCAGCGTCGAGGCCGCGCGGGCGGTCAACGACGGCATGGCCCAAGCCCAGGCCGAACACCCCGACCGTATTCGCTGGCTGGCCTCGCTGCCGTGGGAATACCCCGAGCGCGCGGTGGCCGAGCTGGAGCGCGCTTGCGCCGCCGGCGCGGTCGGGGTGATGGTGCTGGCCAACGTCGCCGGGCGCCATCTTACCGATCCCGATTTCGCGCCCATCTGGCAAGCAATCGACGACCGTGCCCTGCCGGTACTGGTCCATCCCACCGAGCCGCCCGGGGCGGCGGCCATGGACATGAAGAAATACAGCCTGGCCTCGACGGTCGGCTTCATGTTCGACACCACGCTCGCGATCACGCGGATGATCTTCGACGGCTTTCTCGACCGTTACCCCAACGCCAAGATCATCGCCGCCCATGCCGGCGCCACCGTGCCCTATCTCGCCGGGCGGATGGATCGGTCCTACGAGATGACCGTTCCCGGCGCCGAGACCATCGACGCGTCGCCGTCGGAATACCTGCGCCGGCTCTATTACGACGCGGTCACCTTTCAGCGGGACGCGCTCGAAATGTGCATCGCGGCCGGGGGCGTCGAGCGGATGATGTATGGCGCGGACTACCCGCACGACATCGGCGACATGAAGGGCTGTCTGGCCCGGGTCGACGCCCTGCCGGCCGATCAGAGCGAGGCCGTGCGCTGGCGCAACGCGGCCCGGGTCTTCGGGCTGTAGCGCGCTCCGGCCCTCAGCGTTCGCCGCGCTGTTGCCAGCGGCGCCAAGCGAGGGCGACGCGGGCGCCGAGATCGAGGAAGGGTCGGGGCGGGAGCCTGGTCGGATCGGCCAGCGACAGGACGTCGCGGATCGGATCGGTCTCGCCGCCGAGGGCGTATTCGGCGATCAGCGCGCCCGAGGCGGTGGCGCGCGGGATGCCGACGCCGTTGTAGCCGGCCGCGGCGAAGACCCCGGGCGCGACCCGGCCGAACACCGCCCGGTTGTCGCGGGTCATGCCGATCACCCCGGTCCAGCTATGCTCGATGGCGAGGTCTCGTAACATCGGGAAGCGGGCGGCGATGCCGGCCCGGTGGACGGCGCGGGCGCGGTCCATCTCGGCGCCCGCCAGCCGGCCATCGCCGCCGTGACGGACCAGGGCGCGGAAGAGAATGCGGTTGTCTGGTGTTCGCCGGAGGGTGGCGCCGAAGCCGCTGACCGGCACCACGCCCCAATCGCGTTCGCCGCCGAGGGCGTCGCTTTCGGCCTCGGTCAGGGGCCGCGAGAGGCTGGCGTGGAGGCCGAGCGGAAACACCTGGCGGCCGAGGAAGCCGAGCCTGGGCGTGAAGGCGTTGCTGGCCAGGATCAGGCCGCCCACGGTGAGCGCGCCGCCGTCGCAATCGAGCACCAGCGGGCCGGCGCCGCGGACCCCGCGCACCACCGTGTCCTCGTAAAGGGTGACGTTCTCGGGCAGCGACGCCGCCAGTCCGCGCAGCAGCGCCACCGGCTGCATCAGGGCGACGCTCGGCATGCGGAGAGCGGCGGCGTAATAGCGGCTGCCGAGGATGGCTTCGAGGGCGTCGCGGTCGAGCCGCTCGAAACGCGCGCCGAGTTCCGCCATCTCGGCGCAAAAACCGTCGATCAGGCCCCGGCCGATATCGCCGACCGCGACCTTGATCTGGCCGATATCGCGCCACTGGCAGTTGATCGCGTGTTCCTTGACCAGGGCTTGAAGCCGGTCCTTGCCGGCCCGCACCAGGCGCCACAGGCGCTGGCGGGCCTCGGCGTCGGCGCCCTCGGCGTAATGGGGCAGGTCGATGACGAAGCCCGAATTGCGGCCCGAGGTCGAATGGCCGATCCGGCCCGCCTCGATCAGCGCGACTTGTGTGTTGGGCGCGAGCTCGGCCAACCGTCGCGCCGCCGCCAGCCCGGTGAAGCCGGCGCCGATCACCGCCCAGTCGGCGCGGACCTCGCCCTCTAGCCGCCGGGGCGGCGGCGGTGGCGGCAGGGTGGCGTACCAGCCCGAGGGCGCGCCCTGGCGGCCGGAATCGGCGCGCGCCATGCCCTGGTCCTCGTCGCGGTCAGGTCTTGGCCGGCATCTTGGCGGCGCGCAGGCAGAGGTAATCGAGGCACAGCGTCGCCGCCGCCAGCGAGGTGATCTCGGAGATATCGTAGACCGGCGCCACCTCGACCAGGTCCATGGCGACGAAATCGATGTCGCCAAGGCCCATCAGGATGCCGCGCGCCTGGTTGGTGTTGAGCCCACCGATCACCGGCGTCCCCGTGCCGGGCGCGAAGGCCGGGTCGAGGCAGTCGATATCGAAGGTGAGATAGGCCTTGTTGGCGCCGACGACGCGTTTGATCTCGGCGATCGAGGCCGCGACCCCGTGCTCGTGCACCCAGGGCGCGTGCAGGATGGTGAAGCCGTGGGTCTCGGAATTGAAGGTGCGGATGCCGATGTGGATCGAGCGTTCGGGGTCGATCAGCCCCTCCTCGATGGCGTGGAAGAACATGGTGCCGTGATTGTAGACGTCTTCGCGCCAGGTATCCGAATGGGCGTCGAAATGGACCAGCGACAGCTTGCCGTATTTCTTGGCGTGGGCGCGCAAAAGCGGCAGCGAAACGAAGTGGTCGCCACCCAAGGTCAGCATCGAGGCGCCGCTTTCGATGATCGCGCTGGCATGGGCCTCGACCGCGTTCAGCATGCGATCGACGTAGCCGAAATCGAAATAGCAATCGCCATGATCGATCACCGCCAGCCGGTCGAAGGGGTCGAAGCCCCAGGGCCAGACCTCGTTCCACGAAAGCTGGGCCGAGGCGGCGCGGACGCCGGCCGGGCCGAAGCGGGTGCCGGGGCGGTTGGAGGTGGCGAGGTCGAAGGGAATGCCGCTCACCGCCACGTCGACCCCGGCCAGATCGCGCGTGTACTTGCGGCGCATGAAGCTGAGCGCGCCGGCATAAGTCGCCTCGGGCACCGTGCCGTAAAGGCTGGTGGCGGTAAACGCGTGGTCGCCGGTTTTCTCGCTCATCTCCCCGATCTCCCTGATTGATTGGTACGGTGGTCGTCAAGCGGCCGGCTGCGGCGGCCAGACGACCGGAAAGGTCTCGCAGTCCATCGCCGCGCCGGGGGTCAGTGTCACCTCGTCGAACGGCGGTGACATCAGCCCGTCGCGGCGGGCGAAGCGGGCGTCATCGCCAGTGAAGCGCCACGCCACCGCGCGCCGCCGCCGGCTTGTCGACGTGTTTCCGGGCGCGCCGTGCAGGGCGAGGGCGTGAAAGGCGATGCAATCGCCGGGATCGAGGTCCCAGCCGAGGATGGTATGGGCGTCGCGGTTGGCGTCGATATCGGGCGCCGTCTCGCCCTCGTTGGTGGCGTGATCGTCGCCGTCGACGAAGCGCTTGGGCGTGAACCACTTGCCCCAGCGGTGCGAGCCGGCGACGAACTCGACGCAGGTCTCGCGCGCCACCGCGTCGAGCGGCACCCAGAGCGAACAGACCTGTTCGCCGTCGACCGTCCAATAGGGCTGGTCGTGATGCCAGGGCGTGGGCGCCGGCGAGCCCGGCTCCTTGACCAGCACGTGCTCGTGAAAGAGGTTGATCTTGCTCGCGCCCAACAATCGGGCGGCGATCGCCGCCGCCGGCGAGTGGAAGGCGAAGTCGCGATACTCGGGGATGCGCCGCCAATTGCAGTAATCGCCGAAGAAGGCGCCGGCGCCGTCCGTGTCCGAAACATAGTGGTGGGCGAAGGGACCGGGTTCGGCGAGGTTGCGGTCGACCCCCTGGGCGAGGCGGTCGATCCAGTCGCGGTCGAAGGCCCGGCGCAGGATCACCGCGCCATCGCGGCGGAATCGGCCGATGTCGTCGTCGTCGGGGAAGGGGGCCGAGGTCGTCATGGCGCCACCCTAGCCGTCCTCGATTTTGCGCGCAACGCGCCGATGCGCTACACCGGACGGGTTGGCGCGCGGGGAGGGTGGTCATGACCGAGATCGAGATCGCGGGAATTGTGCTCGACGACACCGAGGTCGCGCCGGGCGCGCCCTGGTCGGGGGTCATCGCACGCGGCCACGTGCTGCGGATCATCGATCTCGAGGGCCGTCAAGCGGTCGATTTCCTGTGCTACGACGCCGCCCGGCCGGCCGAGCGCTACCACGCCCCCAACACGCTCAAGGCCGCTGGCACCCTGGCGCTGGGCGCGGGCCACGTCCTCTATTCGGAAGAGGCGCGGCCGCTGTTCACCCTCGTCGCCGACAGCGCCGGAGGTCATGACACAATGGGCGGTCATGACACAATGGGCGGCCACGACACCATCGGCGGCTGTTGCGGCCGGGCCAGCAACCGGATGCTCTACGGCGTCGACCGCCCGGGCTGCCGCGAAATCTTCCTCGCCGCGCTAGCCGAGCACGGCCTCGACCGCGAGGCCATCGTGCCCAACGTCAATTTCTTCTGCCGGGTGCCGGTGGCGGCCGATGGCGGCCTTAGCCCGACGGTGTTCGTGCCCGGCGGCTCGCGGGCCGGCGATTTCGTCGATCTCCGCGCCGAAACAGACGCGCTGGCGGTGATCTCCAACTGTCCCCAGGTCAACAATCCGTGCAACGACGGCCGGCCGACGCCGATCCGGGTCGTCGTCTGGCGTCCCGAATCCGGCGTCCCGAATAAGGAGTGAACACGGCCATGACGATCCCGGTCCCCTGTCGCCACGGGCGGCGCTTCGACCTCGCCCCCGAGACCACCGCGCTCCTGGTCATCGATATGCAGCGCGACTTCCTCGATCCGAGCGGCATGTGCGCCCGCGCCGGCGAGGATATCGCCAGTTTGCGCGCCGTCATGCCGCGCGTGCAAGCGGTGACGGCGGCGGCGCGGGCGGCCGGGCTCACGCTCATCCACACCCGCGAGGGCTATGCCCCCGACC
>Ga0114931_10007356_pt1 | contig 13447 bp, 12 predicted proteins | sample 2SBtaG_FD_89579 | JGI IMG/M metagenome (GOLD analysis project Ga0114931, IMG submission 89579) | Deep subsurface microbial communities from Kolumbo volcano to uncover new lineages of life (NeLLi) - 2SBTROV14_V59a metaG | ecosystem: Environmental > Aquatic > Marine > Volcanic | place: Kolumbo... | reverse complement strand
GGTTCTCGAACTGGCGCGCGAGCAGCCAGCCGTGCTTCTCTGCCAGCTCCTCGGCCTTCTTGACCATTCCGGTGCCCCGCTCGGCCGCCGGCGTCAGGATCACCCGGGCGCCGAGCGCGCGCATGATCTTGCGGCGCTCCACGGAGAAGGAATCCGCCATCGTCGCCACGAACCGGTAGCCCTTCGCCGCACACACCATCGCGAGCGCGATGCCGGTATTGCCCGAGGTCGCCTCCACGATGGTGTCGCCGGGCTTCAACAGCCCTTTCGCCTCCGCATCGGCCACGATCGCGTAGGCGAGCCGGTCCTTCACCGACGCCAGCGGATTGAAGGCCTCGACCTTGGCGAACACCTCGACGTGCCCGGGCGCAACCTTCGCGAGTCGGACGACCGGCGTATTCCCGATCGTGTCCAGGATGGTCTCGTAGATCAACGTTCACTCCTCCGCGGGACGGCGATACTAGGTCAGCCCGGGTCTCCGGACACCGACTCAGTGGCGTGGGCGTGCACGGATGGCCCGCGGGACGATCAGGAGCCCGCCTCGCTCGCGACGATCTGACGACCCAGGGCCTCGAAGGTCGGGATCTCGTCGTCCGCGAGCTCCTTCATCCACTGCTTGCGGGCGAGCGCGGCCTCCAGGTAGGGCGCGAGTTCCTCCTGCTTCTGCTTCTCGCGCGCGGGGTCGCGCTCCTTGAAGGCCGGGAGCACCTCGCGGCCGAAGAGTTGGAGGGATTCGCAGATGTGCTCGTGCCGGTTCATGCCGGCCTGCTGGATGAAGATCACCTGGTCGACGCCCACGCCCTCGAAGCCCTCGAGGTGCGTGCGGAGGTCGTCCGGGGTTCCGATCCCGCCGGAGTCCGCCATCGGCGCGAACATCGGGTGGTCGCGATTCTCCTGGAACGCCTTCCAGATGTCGGTGCGGCCCGGTTTGTGCTCGCCGAAGACGTAGAGGTTGGCCAGCGCGAAGCGGAAGAAGTCGAAGCCGGGCCGGCCGCGGCGCACCGCCTCCTCGCGGTCCGGGTGGACGGAGAAGCTCGTCACCATCGCGATGTTGGCGTTCACGGTGTGGCCGATCGGCACGCACTCGTCGCTGCGGATGATCTCGTAGTACTCGTCGACCCAGTGCTTGGCGTCCTTCGGGTCCGTGAACGCGAAGCAGAGCACGCCCATGCCGTTCTGGGCCGCCATCTTGATGGTGTCGCGGTTCGAGCAGGCGACCCAGACGGGAGGGTGCGGCTTCTGCACCGGCTTCGGCACGATGTTGCGGCACGGCATCGAGAAGAACTCGCCCTCGAAGCCCGGGTACGGGTCCATCGCGAGCATGTTGCAGATCTGCTCGGTGGCTTCGAGGTACATGCGGCGCTTCTGTGCGACCTCGATGCCGAAGCCGCCGAGTTCCAGGATGGCCGAGCTTTCGCCGGTGCCGAAGTCGACGCGCCCGGACGAGACGAGGTCGAGCGTCGCGAGCACCTCGGCCGTGCGCGCCGGGTGGTTGTAGTTCGGGGTGACCTGGCGGATCCCGTGCCCGAGGCGGATGTCCTTCGTCCGCTGCGAGGCGGCGGCGAGGAATACTTCCGGCGCGGAAGAGTGGGAGTACTCCTCGAGGAAGTGGTGCTCGACCTCCCACGCGTACTCGATGCCGAGCTGGTCGGCGAGCTCGACCTGGTCGAGTGCGTCCTGGAAGAGCTGGTGTTCGACGCCTTCGCTCCACGGCCGCGGCAGCTGGTGTTCGTAGAAGATTCCGAACTTCATGGGGTGTCCTTTCGGGGGGGCGCATCGGTTCCGGGGCGCTCGTGTCCGGAGAGACCGGGCAGCCCGTGCAGGGTGAATCGGACCAGGGCGCCGAGCATGCGTTCGCGCGCCTTTGGACGTTCGGTCGCCGGCAGGCCGAGGTACTGCTCGACCGCGCCCTGCGTGAGGGCAGCGACGAGCTCGGCAGCCTGCTCGACTTCGAGCTGCCAGCCATACGCCTCGTTCAGCCGTGCGTAGTCGTCGGCCAGGCTGCGCCGCCACTGTGCGCGGTCGGTTTCGATGAAGGCGCGAATTCGCGGGTCCGACGACGCGCGCTGGCGGAACTGGATCCGCTGCGCATCCGGATGCGCGTCTGCGAGGTCGAAGACCAGCGCGTAGGACCGCTGCGCGATCTCCTCGGCAGTCCGGCCGCGCGCCGGGCGATGCACGGCACTGAACTGACGCCGACGCTCCGCGGAACCCTCCGCGAGGATCGTCAGCAGCAGCTCGGTCTTGTCCTTGAACTGGTGATAGAAGGACCCCACCGAGACGCCGGCCGGCGCGAGGATGTCGCGCTTCAGATGGACCGCGTCGAGGCCCTTCTCGCCGAAGGCCCGGGCGCCGGCCTCCATCAGACGGGCCCGGGTCTCCTGGGCGCGGCGCGGGGGGAGATCTTCCACACGACTAGAATCCCAGTTCTAGAACCAGGATTCAAGGCGAAAACGGGCCGGCGGCGCCCTCAGATCCCGACTTCGCGCGCCACGATCTCGCGGTGGTACGGCGCATCGCCGAAGAGCAGCTCGCTGGCCTTCGCGCGCTTGAAGTAGAGGTGCGCCGGGTGCTCCCAGGTGAAGCCCATGCCGCCGTGGATCTGGATGTTGTCGGCGGCGGCGTGGAAGTACGCCTTGCTGCAGTAGGCCTTGGCCATCGACGCGTTCTCGACGAGGTCGGCGTCGCCCTCGGCGGCCGCCAAGCAGGCGTTGTAGGCCGCGGACTTGGCGAACTCGACCGCCACGAGCATGTCCGCGCACTTGTGCTTGATGCCCTGGTAGGACCCGATCGGGCGCCCGAACTGGAGCCGCGTCTTCGCGTACTCCACCGCCATGTCGAGGCACTTCTGCGCGCCTCCCACCTGCTCGGCCGCCAGTGCGGCCGCCACCAACGCGAGCACGCGCTCGAACGCCGCGGTCTGGTCGCCCGGGTGGACGCGCGTCGCCGGCGTCTTCGCGAAGTCGACCCGGGCCAGCTTCCGGGTCAGGTCGAGTTCGGGGAGCGCGGTGCGCGTCAGGCCCCGGGCACCGGCATCGACGCGGAAGACGCCGAGTCCGTCGCCATCTCGTGCGACGACGAGCAGGACGTCCGCGGTGTGGCCGTCGAGCACGTACGTCTTGGTCCCCGTCAGCGTGAGGTCGGCATCGCTGCCCTCGGCCGCGAGCGTGATCCCGGCCGCGTCCCAGCGCCCGTTCGGCTCGGCGTACGCCACCGCGACGCGCGTCCTCCCGGCCGCGATGCCGGCGAGCAGCTCCTTCCGCGCGGCCTCGTCCGCACAGTGCTGCAGCAGCGTCGGGGCGAAGACCCCGGTCGAGAGGAACGGCGCGCACGCCAGCGCACGGCCCATCTCCTCCATCACCACCAGCACTTCGACGAAGCCCATGCCGGCGCCGCCGTATTCTTCCGGGACGATCAGGCCCGCCAGGCCGATCTGTTCCGCCATCTGCGCCCACAGGGCGGGGTCGAAGCCGCGCTCGGACGCCATGTGCTCGCGGACGGCGACCTCGTCGCTCTTGTCCTCGAGGAAGGCGCGCACGGTGGCGCGAAGTTCATCGTGTTCGTCCGTGAAACCGAAATCCAATGCCATCGCTCTTTCCTCGTGTCCCGCCACCGTGCCGCCGCTACGAGCGCGGCACGTCCTTCCACGCCACGTCCTTGTCGACCCGGGGCTCGCCCGGCAGGCCGAGCACGCGCTCGCCCAGGATGTTGCGCATGATCTCGGACGTCCCGCCCTCGATGCTGTTCGCGCGCGAGCGCAGGAACTGGTACTTGGCCAGTTCCTCGGTCGTGTCCAGCGCCGAGAAGCCCTGTCGCAACTCGTAGCCGGCTTCGAAGGTGAGACCGGTCGGCCCCATCACGTCGATGCCGATCTCCCACATCCGCTTGTTGATCTCGGCCTGTGCGAGCTTCGAGACGGAGCCCTCGGGGCCCGGGTTGCCGGCCTTCTGGGCCGCCCGAGCGCGCTGCGACGTCACGCGCAACAACTCGTTCTCGATCCAGGATTGCGTCACGCGGTCGCGCAGCATCGCTTCCTGCGACGGCGAGAACGCGCCCTCGGCGCGGTCCTTCCAGAGCTTCAGGAGCTGGGCGATGCCGCCGCCGCCCTTCCTCGAGGAACCGCCACCGCCGATCGCCACGCGCTCGTTCATCAGCGTCGTGATGGCGACCCGCCAGCCCTGCCCTTCCTTGCCCAGCATCCGGTCGTGCGGGATGCGCACGTCCGTGAAGAAGACCTCGTTGAACTCGGCCTCGCCCGTGATCTGGTAGAGCGGCCGCACTTCGACCCCGGGCGCGTGCATGTCGAGCAGGAAGTAGGACAGCCCGTCGTGCTTGGGGACGTCCGGGTTCGTGCGCGCGAGGAGCATTCCCCAGCGCGCGAGGTGTGCGACCGTGGTCCAGACCTTCTGCCCGTTCACGACCCATTCGTCGCCGTCGCGCTCCGCGCGCGTCGCGAGCCCGGCGACGTCGGAGCCCGCGGACGGCTCGCTGAACATCTGGCACCAGATGTCCTCGCCGGAGAAGATGCGCGGAAGGAGATCGCGCTTCATCTCCTCGGTGCCGTAGGTCAGCACGACCGGAGCGCCCATCCCGATGCCGATGATGCTGGCGCCCGGATCGTGGTGCACGACCTTCGAGTGCTTCGAGATCTCGTCCTGCACGACGACGTTCATCTTCGGGCTGAGGCCGAGCCCGCCATGGCCTTCTGGGAAGTGCACCCAGGCGAGCCCGTGCTCGAATTGCTTGCGCCGGAACGGGATCGCGTCGGTCGTTTCCGGGTGGACTTCGTCGAGGAGCGCACGGGTTCGCCGGCGCAGCTCCTCTTCGCTCATCTGGCGGGATCCGGACATGGAACCTCCCTGGGGCGTGGGCCCGCGAGGGCGCGCACACGGGGCGCCCGGGGGCAGCGGGGTCTGGCTTCTGGCATGCCTTCTGCCAGAACGAAATCTAGCCTACTTTGGGTGACCGCCGGGAGGCGAGAGGAGGACCGATGGCCACGCTCACCGCCGAACAGCTCGAGTTCCAGGAGTACGCGCGCGGCTGGCTCGCCGAGCATCCCGCGCCGGCCCCGACGGAGCGCATGCCGATCACGCCGCTCGAGGTCATGACCACGGGCCAGCGCGACTACCTGCAGGCCTGGCAGCACCGGGTCTACGAAGCCGGTCTGGTCGGTGCCGACTATCCGAGCGCCTACGGCGGCGGCGGGCACGAGGGCTGCCAACGCATCGCGAACCAGGAGATGGCGCGGGCGGGCGCACCGATGCTCCTCAACGTGGTCGGGCTCAACATGGCGGCACCCACGATCCTGGTCCACGGCACCGAGGCGCAGAAGAAGCGCTTCATTCCCGGCTGCCTCAGCGGGGAAGAGATCTGGTGCCAGGGGTTCAGCGAGCCGGGCGCCGGCTCGGACATGGCGAACCAACAGACATCGGCGGTGCGCCGGGGCGACGACTGGGTCGTCAACGGCCACAAGGTCTGGACCAGCCTCGGCCACTTCGCGCAGTGGATGATCCTGCTCGCGCGCACCAGCAAGGAGCACAAGTACGACGGGCTCACCTACTTCCTGATGCCGATCGAAGGGCACCCCGGCGTGACCGTGCGGCCGCTCGTGAAGATCACCGGCGAAGCCGGCTTCAACGAGGTGCTCTTCGAGGACGCCGTCGCTTCGGACGCGCAGCGGCTCGACGACGTCGGCAAGGGATGGACGGTGGCGATGACCACCCTCACCTACGAACGCGGCGCGGCCGAAAGTGCCGGGGGCGGCGGCGGGGACGAGGTGCATCCGGTGCAGCGCCTCGTGAACCTGGCGCGCGAGACCTGGCGTGACGGGCAGCGCGCGGCCGACGATCCGATCACGCGCGATGCGATCGTCGAACGCGCGATCGTCGCGGAGGGAATCAAGCAGAACGGGCGCCGCGCGCGCGTCGAGGCGCTCTGCGAACACCCGATGCGGCTGCCCCTGCAGCAGAAGCTGACGACCAGCGAGTTCTCCCAGGCCAACGCGCGCCTCGGCGTGGACATCGCGGGCGCACGCTCGACGCTCTACAAACTCGACGAAGCCGCACCGGACGCCGGCTACTGGCCGCTCGCCTACATGAACTCCTACGGGCACACGATCGCGGCGGGCACCAACGAGATCCAACGCAACATCCTGGGCGAGCGCGTGCTCGGCCTGCCGAAGTCGAAGTGAGGCCCCTGCGATGACGCGAGAAGCGATGCCCCGGGATTTCGGCTTCGGCCCCGACGAGGAGATGCTGCGCGATCTCGCGCACAAGCTCCTGGACGAGGAGATGCCGATCGAGAAGCTGCGCCGGTTGGTGGCCGCCGACCCCACGACGACGTACGAGGCGGGCCAGCGGCCCGATTGGGACGAAGCCCTGTGGGCGCAGTGCGTCGAGCTCGGCTGGTCCGGTCTCGCGGTCCCCGAACGCGACGGCGGCGCCGACGTGCGGCTCGTCGGGATCGCGGGCCTGGTCGAAGAAGTCGGGCGCCACTGTCTGCCGAGCCCGCTAGTGGCCACGCTGAACGCGAGCCAGGCGCTCCGCGCCGCCGGCACCGAAGAAGCGCACCGTGCCCTTGCCCGCATCGCCGCCGGCGCGCCGGCGACGCTGGCGATCACGGACCACACCGGCGCCTGGGACCCGGCGCGCACCGACATCGAGGCGCTGCCGCAGGGCGAAGGCTTCTCCCTGAGCGGCCGCGCCTACTTCGTGCAGGACGCCTTCAAGGCCGACCTCCTGGTGGTGAACGTCCGGACGCCCGACGGCAGCGCGCTCTGCGCGGTCCCGTGCGAGGCGGTCGGCGTCACGTTCCACCAGGACCACATCCACGATCTGACCCGGGACCAGGCCACGGTGCACTTCGCCGGCGTCGCGGTCGCGGCCGAAGACGTCGTCTCTCGCGACGGCGCCCAGACCCTGCGCGCGGCGTGGCCGGCCATCCTGACGACGGTGGCGGCCGACCTCTGCGGCTGCTCCGAGTGGCAGCTCCAGACCACGGTCGAGTACGCGAAGACGCGCAAGCAGTTCGACCGGCCGATCGGCTTCTTCCAGGCCGTGAAGCACCCGCTCTCGAACGCGATGATCGCGATCGACCGCGCGCGCTCACTCGTGTACCACGCCGCCTGTTGCATCGACTCCGGCCACGAGGATGCCCTGATGGCCGCGCGGATGGCCAAGAGTGCGGCGTCGGATGCCGGGCGCTTCGTCTCGGACCGCTCCGTGCAGTTGCACGGCGGCATCGGGTTCACGTGGGAGTGCGATGTGCACCTCTACTTCAAGCGCAGCATGCACAACCAGGCGCTCTACGGAGACGCCACCCACCAGCGCCGGAAGCTGGCCGACATCCTCATCGGCCCCATCGGCGGCTGAATCGCGAAGGGACGACATGGGCGACCGACTCGAAGGCAAGGTGGCGATCGTGACCGGCGGCTCGCGCGGCATCGGCAAGGGCATCGCGAAACGCTTCGCCGAAGAGGGCGCGAAGGTCATGATCACCTCGCGCAAGGCCGAGAGCTGCGAGGCGGCCTGCAAGGAGATCGGCCGCAACGTCGACTTCGAAGCCGGGCACATCGGCCGACAGGAGGACATGGAGCGCGTGATCCGCGCGACCTCGGAGCGGCTCGGGGGCCTCGACATCCTGGTCAACAACGCCGCCACCAACCCCTACGCGGGCCCGACCATCGACGTCGATCGGCCGCGCTGGGACAAGACGCTCGAGATCAACCTGACGGCGCCGATGTTCTGGACGCAGGCCGTGTGGCACGCCGGGATGAAGGAGACCGGCGGCTCGATCCTCAACATCTCGAGCGTCGGCGGCTTCGGCACCAACCCGATCCTGGGCGTCTACGACGTGACCAAGGCCGCGCTCGTGCACCTGACGAAGCAACTCGCCGCCGAGATGGGACCGACCGTGCGCGTGAACGCGCTGGCGCCCGGACTCATCAAGACCGACTTCGCAAAGGTGCTCTGGGAGGGCGAACGCGGCACCCAGGTCGCCGAGGCCTACCCGCTGAAGCGCCTCGGAGAGCCCGGCGACGTCGCGAACGCGGCGCTCTACTTCGCCGACGACCAGGCCAGCGGCTGGGTCACCGGCCAGACCCTGATCCTGGATGGCGGCGGCAGCATCTCGTTCGCCAGGGTCGGTTAGGCGCGGGCCCGCCTAGCGCCGCCAGCGGCGCGGCCGCGCCGGACCCATCCCCTTGACGCCGTGGGGTTGGTAGGGCGCCTCGAGCGCGCCCACCTCGTCCTCGGAGAGCCGGATCTCGACCGCCGCGATCGCGTCTTCGAGCTGGTACTCCCTGGTCGCTCCGACGATGGGGGCCGCGACCGCCGGTCGGGAGAGCAGCCAGGCGAGCGCCACCTGCGCGGGCTCGTCGCCGCGGGCCTCGGCCACCTTCTTCACCGCCTCGACCACGTCCCAATCCGACGGGTGGTCGTAGAGGATCTGGTCGAGTCCGTCGGTCTCGCTGCGGACGGTCGAATCGTCGCCCAGCTTCTTGCGCGTGCCCGCGAGCATGCCGCGCGCGAGCGGCGACCAGGGGATGCAGCTGACGCCCTCGCTCTCGCACAGCGGCATCATCTCCCGCTCTTCCTCGCGGTAGACGAGGTTGTAGTGGTTCTGCATCGTGACGAAGCGGGCCCAGCCGTTCTCGCGGGAGGCGCGCAGCGCGTGGAGGAACTCGAACGCGTACATCGAGCTCGCGCCGATGTATCGGACCTTCCCCTGGTGCACGAGGTCGTTCAGCGCGTCGAGGGTCTCTTCGATCGGCGTGGCCGCGTCGAGCCGGTGGATCTGGTAGAGGTCGATGGTCTCGACCCCGAGCCGGCGCAGCGACGCCTCGCACGCCTGCTGGATGTGCTTGCGCGACAGCCCGCCCGTGTTGGGCTTGCGACTGAACGGGAAGAAGACCTTGGTCGCGACCACGCACTCATCGAGGTTCGCGAACTCGCGCAGCCACTTTCCCGTGACTTCTTCACTGCGCCCGAGCGAGTACATGTTGGCGGTGTCGAAGAAGTTGATCCCGGACTCGACCGCCATCCGGAAGAAGGGCTTCGACGCCTCCTCGTCGAGGACCCATGGGCGCCAGTCCGACGACCCGAACGACATGCAGCCGAGACAGATCTTCGAGACCTGCACTCCCGTCTCGCCGAGGCGCGTGTACTCCATCCTGCGTTCCTCCGGTGGCGCGGGTGGCGATGGTCGCAGCCGACGTGCGACCCTGCCAACCATGGGCCAGGATCTGGGCGGACGCGTCGTCGTCGTCACCGGCGGGAACTCGGGCATCGGGCTGGGGATGGCGACCGGCTGCGCCAAGGCCGGCGCCGACATCGCCGTCTGGAGCCGCCGCTCCGACCGCAACGACCAGGCCTGCGACGCGCTCCGGGCCCACGGCGTCCGGGCGGAGGGCTTCGTCTGCGACGTCTCCGACGAGGCCCAGGTCGCGGCCGCGTGCACCGGCACCCTCGATGCGCTGGGGCGCATGGACGCCTGCGTCGCCTCCGCGGGAGCCCCCGGCTACATCACGGGCCTGCTCGACGTCACCCTCGAACAGTGGCGGAGCGTCACCGCGGTCAGCCTGGACGGCGTCTTCCTGACCTTCCGGGAGGTCGCGCGCCACATGGTGGAGCGCGGCGAGGGCGGCGCACTGGTGGCCGTTTCCTCGACCTCGGCCATCCACGGGGCGCAGCGGAACCACGCCTACGCCTCGTCGAAGACGGGCTTGTTGGGCCTGACCCGGGCCCTCGCGGTGGAGCTCGCCCGCCACCGGATCCGGGTCAACGCGATCCTGCCGGGCTGGACCGTGACGGAGATGGCGAGCGCCTCCTACCAGAACGACCGCTTCCGCGAGGCCACGACCCGGCGCACGCCGGTCCGCCGCTGGGCCGACCCGAGCGAGTTCGAGGCCGTCGGCGCCTACCTCTGCGACCCCTCGCTGACCTTCCACACCGGCGACTCGCTGACCGTCGATGGCGGGTACACGGTCTTCTGACGCGTCACCGATGCTAGGCCGCCGCCAGCGCGCCGAAGGCCGCGGCCGCGATGCTCCCGCCGCGCATGTCGCCCATCAGGTTCGCTTCCATCCGGTTCATCACGTACGAGATCGTGGCGCGGGCGTCGAGATCGATGATCGCGAGCGACCCGCCCCAGCCGCCCTAGAAGAAGGCGCGCGGGTTCGGTGAGATCGGGAACGACGCGTCGTTCAGCCCGAAGCCGTTGCCGAAGACGATCGGGACGCCCAACACCAGGTCCTTCCCGCGGATCTGTTCCTGCCGGGCCCGTTCGACGCCGGCTTCCGACAGGATCTGCACACCGTCGACCGTCCCGCCACACGCCAGCGCCGAGTGCACGCGCGAGATCGAGCGGGCGTTGCCGATGCCGCCGCCCGCCGGGATCTCGGCGGCGCGCCACTCCCGCGTGCGCGGCTCCTCCGCCGTCAGCGGCGCACCCGCGAAGGTGCGGGCCGCGATCGAACCGGCCGGCGGCGCGGCGGCGCCGCCCCCGAGCCCGTGGGCGGGCGGGACCAGGTCGGCCACGCGGTGGTCCTCCGATGCATCGAGTCCGATGTGGAAGTCCGCACCCAGGGGCTCGGCGATCTGCTCGCGGAAGAAGGTGCCGATGGTCTTCCCGGTCACGCGGCGAACGATCTCGCCCTGCAGGTAGCCCTGGGTCACCGCGTGATAGCCCGAGGCGGTGCCCGGCTCCCACCAGGGAGCTTGCGCCGCCAACCGTTCGACGCAGGCGTCCCAGTCGTAGAGGAAGTCGGCCGAGCCGATCGGGGGATCGAAGCCCGAGAGGCCGGCGGCATGGCTCATCACGTGCGAGACGGTGATGTCCTCCTTGCCGTTCTGCGCGAACTCGGGCCAGTACGTGGCCACCGGCACGCCCAGGTTCACGAGCCCGCGGTCCGCGAGCACCAGCATCGAGATCGCGGCCATCGTCTTGGTGGTCGAGTACACGTTGACGATCGTGTCCTGCTGCCACGGCCGGCCGTGGGCATCCGCGTCCCCGGCCCAGAGGTCGACCACGAACTCGCCGTCGCGGGTCACGGCGACGCTCGCGCCCTGCTCGAGGCCCTTCTCGAAGTTGGCGGCGAAGGCGTCCTGCACCGCTTCGAAGCCGGGCTTCACGAATCCGTGGAAATCGACCATGGAGATGCTCCTGCGTGGCTGGGGATGCGGCCGGCCGGCGCGCGGGGGGGAGTCTACCGCGTCCATGCCCGGCCCCCCGGAACGCAGTACCCTGCCTGGCCCCACGTCCACCCCGGACGACCACCCCCCGCGAGCATCCCCGCGGCACCCCAACCCGGAAGGTCTCCCATGAAACTCGGCATCGGCGCAGTCGCCTTCGGCCCGCGGGCCAGGGTCAACCTCGACCTCATCCATCACGCGGAGCGCCTGGGCTTCGACTGTGCCTGGACGGCCGAGGCCTATGGCAACGACGCGGTCACCACCGCGACCTGGGTGCTGGCGAATACCACGACGATCAAGGCCGGCACGTCGATCATGCAGATGCCGGCGCGCACGCCGGCCATGACCGCGATGACGGCGATGACGCTCGACCATCTGTCGGACGGGCGCTTCGTGCTGGGCCTCGGGCCCTCGGGCCCGCAGGTGGTCGAAGGCTGGCACGGCGTGCCCTACGGCAAACCGCTGCTGCGCACGCGCGAGTACATCGCGATCATCCGCAAGATCCTGGCGCGCGAGGAACCGCTGACCTTCGAGGGCGAGCACTACACGATTCCGGACACCGGCCCGGGCACGACCGGCCTCGGAAAGCCGCTGAAGAGCATCCTGCACGGGAATCCGGACATCCCGATCTACACCGCATCGATCAGTCCGAACGGCCTGCGCACCTCGGGCGAGGTGGCCGACGGCGTCTTCCCGATGATGCTCGACCCGGAAAAGGTGGAGAGCACCTACCTGACCTACCTCGAGGAGGGCTTCGCCCGCGCCGGCGGCGGCAAGGGCATGGACGACTTCACGATCCTGCCCGGCGTCACCGTGATCGTCAGCGACGACATCGAGAAGGCGCGGATGCCGATCAAGGCCAACATGGCGCTCTACATCGGCGGCATGGGCGCGCGCGACAAGAACTTCTACAACGATCTCGCGAAGCGTCTGGGTTACGAGGAAGCCGCGGTCCGGATCCAGGATCTCTTCCTCGACGGGAAGAGGGCCGAAGCCACGGCCGCGGTGCCGGACGAACTCGTCGACGCGGTCCACCTGGTCGGGCCGGCAGACCGGATCCGCGACCGCCTCGGCGCCTGGAAGGACGCGCGCGCGAAGGGTCTCGTGAACGGGATGAACATCGGGACGCCGCAACCCGAGGCACTCGAACTCCTGGCAGAGGAACTGCTCTGACCCGCGCCCCATACGGACCCTCTGGTCATCCGTAACTCATTGGATTCGCTGTTCATTGCACCATACCCGCGTATAAGTTTGGACGTGAGTCCAAAACCTGGTAGGGTCCCGCGCCAATGAACGACGTGCACGCCAGCACCCGATCGACGCCTGACGGACTCCGGGAACGGAAGAAGCGGGAGACGCGCGCCCGGATCCTCCGGTCCGCGGCCCGCCTCTTCGCGAAGCGCGGATTCGACGCCACCACGATCCGCGAGATCGCCGAGGACGCCGACATCGCGCGCGCGACGTTCTTCAACTACTTCCCGGAAAAGGGCGCGGTCGTCCTCGAGCTCGGCGACCGCATGACCGGGGACTTCCTCGACTTCGTGGCCGATGCGCAGGCCCGCGACCTCCCGCTCGCCGAGAGCCTGCGCGAGGTGTTCCGTCACTCCTCGGCCGCGCTCGAGCGGCGCCCGACCCTGTCGCGCGCGCTCCTGCTCGAGACCGTCGCGCGGCGCGACATCACCGAACGCGCCGGGCACCTGAACCGGCTCCACGAGGGCCTCGGCGCACTGCTCGAGGAGCGCGCCCGGCGGGGCGAGATCCGGCGCGACGCGCGGATCCCCCTACTCGCACAGATCATCGGCGGCACCTACGTCGAGATCCTGCTCGCCTGGATGACCGACCTCGGCCTCCCCCTCGGCGAACGGCTCGACGAGGCAGCACTGCTCCTCGCGAACGCATTTTCCCGGGATCACTGAACCCGGCCCAACATTGGAGACTCCATGTTTCGCGCCCGATTCTCGCGACCGGCCCTGATCGCCGCGGCGGCGATCGCCCTCACCTTGCCGTCCATGTCCGCGGCCGCCGCCGACGACGACGAACTCGAAGGCATCGACAACATCATCGTCACGATCACGAAGCGGGACGAGAGCCTACTCGAGGTCGCGGCGACGATCAGCGCGTTCGGAGAGGATGCAATCGAGCAGGCGAACATCGAGTCGCTGTCCGACGTCGTGAACCTCGTGCCGAACATGCAGATCAAGGGCGACGGCAATGGCGGCGTCTCGATCCGCGGCATCTCGCAATCGTTCTCGTCGCAG
>Ga0114931_10007355_pt1 | contig 13448 bp, 14 predicted proteins | sample 2SBtaG_FD_89579 | JGI IMG/M metagenome (GOLD analysis project Ga0114931, IMG submission 89579) | Deep subsurface microbial communities from Kolumbo volcano to uncover new lineages of life (NeLLi) - 2SBTROV14_V59a metaG | ecosystem: Environmental > Aquatic > Marine > Volcanic | place: Kolumbo... | reverse complement strand
GGTGATTATATCATGCCAGACAATTATGTAAACATCCGGTCTGACACTGTTTGCGGGACGGGTTTTTCCAGAAAAAGTTTTTGCCGGGAGAGTCGTGAGGTAAAAAAGAAAACCGCCGGCCCTGCAGGACCGACGGTTTCCCCTAGGGTAAGGGTCTCACTCGCGATAAAACCCTTAGATCATTTACTACTTACAATTAACAGTTACTCCAATTGCGCCCGTGTTGGTGATCTTGACGGTTCCGCTGATGTCACCAATGGAATCACCACGGCTGAACTGGGACTGTTTAGTCAAAACAACCTTGCTCTTGCCCATTCTGTGCTCAGGAGGAGTAAGGCCGGTCACATGATCTGTGGCATTGGCCACACGATTGTCGTCATTCGGTCCTAATGTAATCGGGATGGTGGTGTAGTTGGAAGATTTCCAAACGACAAGGTTGGCCGTTCCACGGTCATTGCTGGTATAACCGAATTTGTCGCCGTATGCAGGAGCGGTTTTGACCACATCCAGCTCAATAGCGCTGGCGTCTTTACAGCTGGTGGACTGGCCGGGATTGATGGTTCCCGCAAAAGCGGCAACACTGGTGCTGGCGATAAAAATCGCGGTTAGCAGGAGGATCTTTTTCATTCTTCTTCCCCTTTCAAAAAATGGTTATTACAGTTGAAAAAATGTCCCCAAACAAAAACTTCATGCTTAACTCCAATCAGGAGCTTTCATGCCTTGAAATCAGCCTTCACACTTACCTGAACACACGCACTCTTCGCAGACTCTGACTTGGGAGCCAGTGAATAACAAATTTTATAAGCGCCTTCCTGGACGAATTCTAAATCGAAAGCCTGACCTGGTTGGAACTCATCAACCCGTAACATATTTTTTCCTGTCGAAACTTTTACTATCCTCAAACCGTAAAGAGTGGTTTTAAAATCGTTTGTGACCTTGACCGCCGAGTCTCTGGAAATATTAATCCGAGGCGCTCCCTCAGCGGGTTGGTGAAGAGAAGTGAGCCGGGATTTTGCATGCACTGATTGAAAAGACAGACCCACTAAAATCAACCCCAATACCAATACGGTTCGGGAAAATCCTATTTTTACCATTTGCCTTAAAACACCAATGATTTTTGAATCAAAACCCGCGTACCTGAAGGGAGAAACAACCTTTGGTCTTCTTCGGGTTTGTCAGTTGTTGTGGCCCTGGCCTGCTAAACGCTCAAAACCGCGGACCTGATGCGCCAAGCGCAAGTCTTTTAATTACGGAAAGTCTAGGCTATTTCAAATCACTGCGGTATCAGGAAACCGCTGTTTTTTTTGTGGGAAGTTCACCCGTCACTCGTGTAGGAAAAACACTTCGCATGGGAAAGAATGCCGGCAGGAAGGAATAACGTTAGGAGAGGTTGTTGTTGATGGCGTAGCGGATCAATTCCGCATTTTTTTTCATTTTCATTTTTTCCAGGATACGGGTACGGTGGGTGCTGATGGTTTTGACGCTCAAGGAAAGTTGTTTACCGATGTCCGTCAGGGAAGTTCCGTTGGCGATCATGCCAAACACCTGATATTCGCGGTCCGACAAGGTTTCATGCAGGGGTTTGTCGGAATTGGAAAAATCGAAAGCCAGTTTTTCCGTTATTCGGAGGCTCGCGTATTTGCCGCCACGGGCCACTTTGCGCACGGCTTCCACCAGCAGGTCCGGATCGCTTTCCTTGGTCAGGTAACCAGAGGCCCCGGCTTTGATGAACCTCACGGCGTATTGATCTTCTGAATACACGCTCACCACAAGGACCGGCAATTTCGGATTATCGAGCTTCAACTGTTTCAGAACATCCAGCGCCCCTTTACCGGGCATGGCAATGTCCATGAGTACCAAATTGTATTCATCGACAGGATGTTGTTGTACCATCGCGATCAAATCATCGCTGTTTTCGACCTCTCCCGCCACCGTGATGTCATTGGTTTCCGAAAACGTATGTTTCAGGCCCTGCCTGAACAGGGGATGGTCGTCCGCAATGAGTAACTTGATTTGGGCAACGTCAGGATGGGTGGTTGTCATTGAGTCTCACGTTTCAGGTTGATGGTGACCGTAGTGCCTTGACCGGGAACGCCTATTATATCAACTTTTCCTCCCCAAACAAGGGCGCGTTCCCGGATACCCAGCAAGCCCAACGATCTCAGGTTTGAAATTTGTTTTTTTGAAATGCCGATTCCATTATCCCTGACCTGAAGAGTGACGCCTCCGTTATCACCTTTGAGACTGATATTGATTTTATCGGCTTTGGCATGGCGGGTCACATTGGTCAGGGTTTCCTGAAAGATACGAAACAGGGTGGTCGACCGGTCCTTATCCAGAACAAAGCCATTGTCATCCAGATCGATATTGCATTGGATTCCGGTGCGCTTTTCATATTCCTGCGCCTGCCATTCAATCGCTTCCGGTAAGCCCAGGTCGTCCAATAGAGGAGGACGCAAATCCATGACCAGTTTTTTACCCGCTTGAATGGTGGTGTCGATGACCTTTAACATCACTTGAGTGTCAGAACTGAGGGAGGAATCATTTTTTTGAAGTTTTTTATCCAGCAGGGAGATTTCCAGTTTCAGCGTCGTCAGGGTTTGCGCCAGTTCATCATGGATTTCCCTGGACATCCGGGTTCTTTCTTCCTCGCGAACCAACTCCAGCCGATGGTAAAGGTTACGCAATTGTTCGTGAGAACGGCTGATATCATCCTCGGCCCTTTTTCGCTCCAGCACCCGGCCCAATTGAGTTCCCACCTGCGCCATGATCTCCAGCAATTTGCCGTCCGGTTCGACCGCCTCGGAAGAAAAAAACTCCATCACGCCAACGATTTCATCTCCAATCAGAACGGGAAACGCAAAGCCCGCTTTCACACCAATATTTTTAGCGAGATTAGCGCGCGGGAAATTAGGGTCTTTGGTGACGTCGATGATCCATGCGGGTTTACCGTTGGCTATGACCCGCCCCGGAAGCCCCTCCCCGGCATCGAAGGGAGTCACCTCGGTAATTCTGCGAAAGGTTTCAAACCGGGAGGGATCGTCCAGATGCCAAATGGGCGCTGGAACCAGATGATCGGAATAGCGTTCCGAAGTCAGGTACAAATGCCCTACAGGCCAGCCTGTATGGACGCAAATACGTTTCAAGCAGTATTCCAGGGTATTTTCTATGGCCTGCGTTTCGTTGGCTCCCACGGCGATGTCCCGGTGCAACTCCACGAATCCGCTTTCACGCTGTAATAATTCGTTGGCCTCGTCCAGTTTTCTCGTGCGGACCTTGACACTTTTTTCCAGTTTCTCGCTGGCTTCCCGCAATTTTATTTCCGTCTGGATTTGCCACAGGCAGAGGATGGCCGTCATCCAGAGGGTGAAGGTCGATAACGCTCTGTTAGCAAGAACTTTCCACAGCACCCCGCCTTCTGGAGAAAGGTAAAATCCTATCCATATAAGAGCGGTTCCACAAATGACGCTCCCGAGGACAAAGTTTTTATTGCGCATCCGCAAGCCCATCAGTACCAGGGCGACATAAAGAACACCATCGGCAACTCCCAATGGGAGTAGCAAGTCCAAACTAAAAATCGCGGCGGCTATGAGAAGGCCGACAAAGATAATCCGTAAATCGGTGGTTTTCCCCTGAGAGGATATATTCATTATTTTTCTGAAAAATGTTATTAGAATCCGCAAAAGGCCGTGTCAAACCCGTCCTTGTTGAAACAAGGAAAAACTTATTATAATTGAATCAAACCTTGATATGCTAACTAACAGGTTGCTGAAAAAGTCCCGAACGCGCGGACTTCTACTATTGTCATGCTGAGCTTGTCGAAGCATGGTTTTGATAATAAAGGCTGTTTCCACACTTCGACAAGCTCAGTGTGACGGTTGCAAGCTGTAAAAATAGTTTTTAAGCAACCTGCTGTGATTGACAAGGGGGACCGCAAATACTAACCACCCTCTTTTGGAGGCTGTTATGAAAATCAAAATAATCATTGTGGGAGTCATGATTGTCCTGATCCAATCCTCTTTGGTTTTTGCCAGGCAAGAGTTGATGCTCTCCAAGGAACAACAATTTGACGCCAGCCCGTCGATCGATAGTTTTCACACAGACTGTGACTCGTTATTTTATGTGGATTCCGGAAAAGATATCCCCGACATGCGCCGGGATTTTCGCAATTATTTTTGTCGAGGAATGTACACACTGACTTTGGATGGACCTCCGGGAACCACTGTCACCCTCTTTGGGGGTTATTATTTTGACCAAAAGAGAGGGTATCTCGTCCTCAGGAAAAAAGATAATCGAAAGATCTGGTTGCTGGAACTGGACGATTATCCGGGAAACCAATGGTCCACCACGAAGGCGAGCGCTCAATCTGGCGCCTATGATGCCTTTTATTATCCGGCGCCTAACTTTCGCAGAAATGTTTCCTCGGTGAAGTGGGGCCAATGGTGGCCGGGTTCTGTTCCCGAAAACATGAAAATTAAATAGTCTGCCTTGCCCACGAAAAATGAAGGTTGATGAAATTCATTGCAAATCCATCCTCACCCGCACTTCAGGGTATTTGAAAAGCGTGTGTTCACATTCACTGAATCCCTATGTGGGTTGCGGGTTTGGGCGTTCCGCCTGTGGCGAGGCCTGTTATGTCCGTTTCAATCAATGGCTCACGCGCGGACGGGAGTGGGGCCGGTTCGTGGACGTCAAAATCAATTCTGGCGAAGTCTATTTGCGAACGGTGGAAAAGGAAAAAAAGTGGGCGCGAAAAAATGGCGGGTGCTTTTCTATTTTTTTCTCCAGTTCGACCGATCCCTGGCAACCGATCGAAAGGAAATACCGGTTGACGCGCCAACTGCTCGATGCCATGCAGGATATTCCGCCGGATGAATTGATTCTGCAAACACATTCCGACTTTATTTTAGACGACCTGAGTAGAATTCAATCGTTGTCTGAATTATGTGATCTCCGGGTTCATATTTCCATCGAAAGCGACCGCGACCACCTGCCCGGCCTACCGCCTCCGCCCTGTTCGCTGGAAGACCGGATGAGCGCTCTCAAAAAACTCGCGGACGGGAGAATCCAATCGGTGGCCTGCCTTTCTCCACTTTACCCCATGAAGGAGCCGGATGCCTTTTTTTCACGATTGTCGAAAATCGGCATATCAGCGGTGGTGATCGACCATTTTATCCAGGGGGACGGCACCCCGGACGGTTCAAGAACGCTCAAAACGAAACTGCCTGAAGCGATGACCGAGGTAGCTCCAGAGTCGGTCTATCTTTCTTACCGGGACGCTGTCGCCCGAATCGCTGGAAAATACCTGCCTGTCGGTATATCCGCCTCAGGGTTTGCCGGGCATTACAGTCCAATATTGGAATGACAAATGAACGACCCCGTCGCAAGCAGACGGGGAATTAAACTCACTGGTGGGATTCTAGACCCCTCAAAAAATCCACCGGCGGGAAAAAGAAAAACCCCCTCCATCTGATTCAGGTAAAGGGGGTTCTGTAAAAGCAATCTTCGGACCAATACAAATTAGTGCGACTGTTTATTAATTTACATTTTTGGCATTTTTGGTTCTGTAATTTCTCAATGGAGAGACGCCAGCCTTAAACTTTTCATCCGAAAGTTTGAGTAGAGCCTTTTGAGAAACCACTTTTTTTAATTTGCCCGATCGATCAAAAATTTTCACTTCATAAACACGAACATCATTCATAATCACACCCAATCAAGTTTGGAAAAAATTCAAAAAGAATTACCTTATTTAGCCCATTCAGACTTTCTCTGTAATAAAGAAGAAGGGAAGAGGCTCGTCGTGGTAGCGAACCCCTTCCCCTTGGAGGAGGAGAAAGTAATGTAGCTATTATATGAATAGAAAATTAAAATTTTATTAACACAAAATTAATAAAATTTAATAAATCGGCGGGCGGAAATTACAAGCGAATTACTTCGGAATAAGAAAATTCAGGCCATTGAAAATAGTCCAACAAGATCAACAGGTTAAGAAAATCGGGTCGCTTTTTCCTGCTAGAGAAAAGATTTATTTCGCCTAAAAAAAACAGGAATATTTTTTTAGAGGCTTCTTGAATTCAATTCGTAAGTTCTACAAGGGTGGTGGACTGAGGGGTGCGCTTGAGTGATCCAGGAAATATTAACTGCCTGGGAAAAACTAAAAAGTGCCCTAAATCCGGCTCCGGTAAATGAGGAGGTTTATCAGACGGCGGTAACGGTCGTCTCCAAACAGCTCCGCATCATCGGTATACAGATCATAGGAACCAAGCATTTCAAAGATACCAGGGCGCGAAGTTTTCTTGGCAAGGGATACCAAATCTCTCTTTCGTCCTGCGCCGGGATGTTTCACAGCCAAATTGTGGACGTTCTTTGCGATGACAGTTTCCTTTCCCTTAAATTAGGAACGCGCTCGACACGGCGTACAAAGTTTTTCGCTGTTATTTATATTTAAATAGGAAGCAATATATATACCACCAAATGGAGTTGAATTTCAATCCCTGAACCCTTTATTTCTAAATAGATTAATTAGAAGGCTAAAGACCTCCATTTTGAAGTCGTCAATTTTTCTTTTATGAATTTAAAATATTTGTCGGAAAGTTTGACGTACCTTACCCGATGACTTAATATCCACCGAGTAATTTGTCACTTTAAAGTAGCTGATCTCAGTACAAAAATTTCCATTTCATCAGAAAATAAAAAAATAATGAACGACATTGTTAAAGTCAGGTTTGCCCCCAGTCCCACTGGGACTCTGCACATAGGTGGTGTGCGCACCGCCCTTTTCAACTGGCTGTTCGCCCGGCACAACGGAGGAAAATTCGTCCTGCGCATTGAAGATACCGATGTCTCCCGCTCAACCGATGAATCGATTCAGGAAATCCTCACCGCCATGCAATGGCTCGGGCTGGATTGGGACGAGGGTCCCTACCGGCAAATGGAGCGGCAGGAACTTTATAAGGAAAAAGTCGAATTTCTGCTCCAGAAGGGAAAAGCTTATCGCTGTTACTGCACTCCCGAAGACCTGGACGCACGACGGCGGGAAGCGCAAAAAAAAGGCTTAAAACCCAAATACGACGGAACCTGCCGAAACCGGGCCGATCAACCCGAGGGCGTTCCCTTCGTCATTCGCTTCAAAGCCCCGTTGGATGGGGCCGTCACAATTCATGATCTGCTACGCGGCCAGATCGCCTTCGACAATCAGGAAATGGACGACCTCATCATCCAGAGGACCGACGGCACGCCTACTTATAACTTTGTGGTGGTGGTCGATGACGCGGATATGGGCATCACGCATGTGATAAGGGGAGACGATCATTTGTCCAACACGCCCCGGCAGGCGCTTCTATACACAGCTCTGGAGGTTCCTCAACCGAAATTCGCGCACATATCAATGATACTTGGGGCGGATAAATCCCGGCTCAGCAAGCGGCATGGCGCCACTTCGGTCCTAGCTTACCGCGACATGGGGTATCTTCCCGGCGCGCTGATCAATTATCTGGTGCGCCTCGGCTGGTCGCACGGGGACCAGGAAATATTTTCAAGAGAGGAACTGATCCAGCATTTCTCGCTGGAAAACATCACCACCTCGTCAGCGGTGTTCAATCCCGAAAAACTCCTGTGGATCAATCAGGAATACATAAAAAACACTCCGCCCCTTGAGTTGGCCGCGCTCTGGGAACCGATTCTCGTCAAGGAAGGGATTCTTTCCAAGGACCACGGATTGAGCATGGAAGAAATTGCACGTCCCATTCCTTCGCTCAACCAACGAGCCAGGGATCTGGTGGAGATGGCGCGTAAAGCGGCGTTTTATTTCAAGACGGAATTGGAGTTCGATGAAAAAGCGCGGGCGAAATTTTTGACGCCGGAGACTAGGCCGCATCTCGAACTGCTCGTCTCCAAGTTATCGAATTTAAACAATTTTTCCGAATCCGCCTTAGAAACTACTTTCAAAGAAATCATCGAGCAGGAAGGCATCAAACTGGGAAAACTGGCTCAGCCGGTGCGCCTCGCCCTGACCGGCAAAAAGGAAAGTCCCGGCATATACGAAGTGATCCTGCTCCTCGGAAAAGACACCACCCTATCCCGCCTCAAGAGCGCCATTGGCTGGATCAATACACTCTGACAATGAAAGAAGCCGAGGCAAAATCTAAAATATACCTTTTTAGGAGTTCTCTTGATTAATTCAAAAGCTGAAAAAAGGAAAAACTCTGCCAGCGAGTTTAGTTTTGAGAAATACCGGGCAGTGATCGCACCTTTTAAGGAACCAAACCCGGTGGTTCGATTCAGCTCTTATCCAGTTTATTGAATTTTGATCCCTCAAGGGTCAGGTTATACATGAGTCCTTTTTGACCAAAGACAAACGCGACAATGGGCTCCTTCGCATTTGTCGTGTCCAGCGAATCGCCCATTCCCAAGGTGATTAAAGCCACGGAGCCATCGACGCCCACTTTCCAGCCATCGCTATTGCGAAACTGATCGAGTGCCTTTTTTTTCATGAAAGCGAGGATAATGGTTTTTGCCTGCACGCCAATCTGAAATCCGATAGAGGCCGCCATGGTATTGTAATATCCTGTGGATTTACCGTTGATCCTCAATGCCCCTTCCCCATACTCGCCGCCAAGACCAAATCCCGCCTTGATGACCGATGGAAACACCAGCACCCCTTTGGCTTTTTTGAGAAAATCTTTACTGCCCATCACTTGTTTATCGAAATTGGCCAACGCTTCGTCCACGTCCAAGTCAATGGACTTGGCGGAATCAGCGACGGCGCTGGATATAAATATCATACTCAATATTGAAATGAACAGGATCGCAAACGCCCTGCATGAAGACTTCCGGGAACGCACCCTCATTTAGTATCCCTCCTTAACGATTCATCATGTTTCTTCATGAATCTTAAAGAAAGCAAATTTCATACCAAGTCAAAGCCATTGAAAAACCACTCTTTACCCACCCCCGCCCAAAAGGGCGTTCGTAAAGTTATGATTTTTCAACCAATCTTTGAAAAAAGGATAATTTTCACTTGTGCAATTTACAGGGCAATCATTCATTTTCCAAAATTTTGCTCCTATTAAAGGCAAATATTTGGGAATAAATTTGGCTTTTCAATATCTAGCTTAGATTAATCCATCTTCAGATGGAAAAAACTGAAAAACAAGAGGAAAAATAATGACCCCGATGCGAAAAATCCTGATCCTGATAACCACTTTTTTTATTGTTATTGTTCTTTCAACCCCGGCCATAGCATTGGGTCTTGACTCCTTTGACTTTCATGGTTCCCTGGGAAAAAGTCAAAATGAACACTATGTTCCCCCATTGGCGAATCCTCTTTTCAACGAAACCCCTTACATAACAACTGAAGTGCGGCCTCTGTGGATTCATAATAGTATTCCCAGCCAGTTTGTCACCAAGGGTGGCACTATAGACGTTTATGCAATAGAAGCCAGAGTGGCTTTAACCGAGCGACTTGGTTTCATTGCGACTAAAGACGGGTTTGCGGTCTTGAATTTTGACAGTGTTTTGCCGGATGAAGATGGATTTGTAAATATTTCCGCAGGGTTAAAGTATGCTTTGATTTCCAACCACGAGGAGCAAACTTTCCTCACCGCAGGTTTTGAGTATGAACCGCCAACGGGGAAACTCACTACCGGTGGAATCGATTTGCAGGGCAATGGCACCCAAAGCGATGGCGGTGATGGGTTTATGGATCTTTTTGTTACAGGAGCCAAAGCATTTGGAAAGGTCGGCCTGCAGGCAAGCACAGGAGCCAACCTGGCGCTCGACAGCAATCACGACAGTTCGCTCTGGCATTGGTCCACAAGTTTCAACTATGAACTTTTTAAAAACTTTTTTCCATTAATTGAGTTCAATGGCTTCACTACTGTCAATTCCGGGAATCGAACCGGGATAGCAAGTTTTGAGGGCAACGACCTCGTCAACTTTGGTAGCACCAGCTCGGGCACGGTTATATCTTTTGCCACTGGGGCACGGTACAAGTTCAATAAGCATGTTCAAATAGGAATGGGTTATGAACGCGCCATAACCAATCAGAAAGATCTCCTGGGTTGGAGAACCAACTTTGATCTCGTGATTTCATACTAACTTTTCAACCGTACGCCGGGCAGGAATCCAAAAAATAAGCCAAATCAGGCTCTAGAATCAAGGCGTATCCAAATCAAAATAATCGTATTTTTCAACTTTATACTTGTTGTTTAAATCACAACGGTTTGTGACCTTGTTCCTCGTTGCTGGTGGAAAGTTAAATTAAAGTAGTAGCCAACATCAGGTTAATCATTTGCGCAATATATCCTGACCCGTTGACCTTCCACCCCAATTTAAAGGAGCACAAAAATGAAAAAAACAATTATTTGTACTTTCGCACTTTCCCTCTTCGCCATGCCAATGAGTCTGCATGCATCCCCGCCCGCGAAAGCTGGTGGCACAACAAATGTTATCAAACCTCTCTCAGCCATGAAGTCTACGATAGCGTCTCCTTCAAAATCTACCGAGGCTTCCACCAAGGCCGCTAAAGATTCTAAAAAGGCGCTTGCGGAAAAAGCGAATGCCGCCAAGAAAATGGCTGTAGGTGCAGGAAAAGCTGAAGCGAAAAAAGTTGCGGGCCACTAAAATGAACGACCCCGCCAAAAGTGGACGGGGTGTCCGACAGTGGTAATGAATTGCATTGTGGGCTACCTTTCGGGGTAGCCCATTTTTTCAAATCAGACTAAAAAATTCCCTTCCTCTCCATTCAAACCCATTTCGGCTCAACTGAAAAACGATTAAATGACATGTATCAAGCCATTTTGAGCATACTTTGGAGAGAACGTTCACCCTTCCCCATTGGAGAAAACCCCCATGGAGCGGAACTTTTCATATCTCTTTTCGACAAGCTCTTCGGGAGAATAATTGATCAACGCCTTTAAGTTTGCGCGAATCGCTTTCCTCAAGCTCACGGCAGCCTGCCTGTGATTTCGGTGAGCGCCGCCCAGAGGTTCGCGGACGACTTCGTCGATGACCTTCATTCCCAAAAGGTGGGTAGCCGTCAGGCACAACGCTTCCGCCGCCTGCTTCACTTTCTCCTTGTCGTCCCACAATATTGAGGCACACCCTTCCGGCGAAATCACGGAATAAACCGAATGCTCCAGCATCAACACCCTGTCGCCCACGCCGATGGCCAGCGCCCCGCCGGAACCGCCTTCGCCAATCACCACCACGATGATGGGGACTTTCAAATTTATCATGCTGAACATATTGGTGGCGATCGCTTCCGACTGCCCTTTCTCTTCCGCATCGATTCCAGGATAAGCGCCCGGCGTATCAATGAAGGTGAGAACGGGGACGTCGAACTTCTCCGCCAGTTTCATCAACCGCAGTGCCTTGCGATATCCGGCGGGTTGCGACATGCCAAAGTTCCGTTGAATTTTTTCTTCAGCCTCACGGCCTTTTTGGTGGCCGATCACCATCAGGGATTGATCGTCAAATTTTGCCAGTCCCCCCACTACGGACGGACCATACCCTCCATGCCGGTCTCCGTGAAGTTCCTGAAAACCGGTAAAAATTCTCTGGATATAATCCAGCGTGTAGGGGCGGTCGGAATGCCGGGCCACCTGCGTCTTTTGCCATCCTTTCAGATTGGAAAAGACTTCGTGCTTCATGTGCCGCAATTTTTTCTTTAGTTTACCAATTTCGTGAGTGATATCTCCGACGCTGTCATACATGTGCGACAGAGAAACCAGATCCTGAATCTGATTCTCCAAGGCCAGAATGTCTCGTTCGAAATCCAATATCTGCAAACTTAAACCTCTTTTTTCAATAGGTTACGAAAGGTCACTTTCTTCCGCCATGTTACCACAACCTCAATATTCCTTCCACGCAGGACTTGAAAAAATCAGGAATAGCATTGTATTTCCCCGATTTATTTTTTGAGGAAAACTCTGATGTGGGAAGGAAAATCAGTAAAAACCAAATATCGGGTGAATGAGTTTGGTCAAAGAATCGGACTCCTCCAGAGCCAGCACGCCTTCACCGCTGATCCTGTTTTGTCCCAGCTTCAGGGATTCCAGGCTGGCGAGAACATGGGAACGCGCAATCGATTTTGCACCGACATCGCCGATGTGATTGAAGTTTAAATTGAGGGTATTCAAACGGGTGAGGGTTTTGGAATCGGCCAGCGCCTTGGCGCCCACATCGGTGATATTGTTTTTCGCCAGGTTCAGGGCAACGAGGCCGCTCAACTTCGGCGACCGCGCCAGCGCCGTCACCGCATGATCGCTCAGGCCGTTTCCATGCAAATCCAGTTCCGTGAGACCTTCCGCATACGGCAAATCCAAAAGGGCAAACACCCCCATGTCCCCGAGAATATACTGTCCCATATTCTGCAACTGATTTTGCTCATGCAACTCCTGAAGCTTCTGGAAGACTTCAAATCGGTGCCAGGCTTCCTCCCCGTCTTTGCCCAGGGGATTATAGGCCAAACCGATTTGTTTGATGTTCTTTAATTTCTGCGAGGAGGTCAAATGAAGAGCCCCCTCATCCCGAATCTGGTTGTAGTTTAAATTCAACACAACAAGGTTAGCTAAAACATCGGACTCCGCAAGGGCCATGGCTCCGGAATCCTTGATCCAGTTTCGGTATAAATTGAGCGACTTTAAATTGGCAAAGGTTTTTGAGGTCGCAAGAATTTTTGCTCCCCGGTCGGTGATGGAATTATTTTCCAAAGAAAGCGACGTCAGGTTCCCTAAATTAACAGAATCCGACAGGACCTGAACCCCTTCATCTTTCAAATGGCATTTATAGATTACAAGAGTCTCAACACTCTTAAGAAGAGGCGATCGGGCAAGGATTTTCACTCCCCCATCTCCCAGGTTCTTCTTATTGATTCTGAGAGTGGTGCTGTTTCTTCGCAGTTTTTTTTCGATGTACTTGAGAAGGTCTTCCCCGCTCATCTGCGAAGGAGACGCCGAAACGAAGAAAAAATAAAAAAAGGGCAGACAGAAAACTGTCCAACGGAATCTCACCATAATCGACCTGCCAGTTAAACAGGAAATGATACTGAAAAATTGATATTACCTATACAAATATTCTAACTGTCCGGTTCCATTTTTTCAATCGCCTTCAACCGGGATTCCAGGTCTTTGATTTTGCGGTTGATTTCCGGTAATTTGGGCAGAAGGGTGACGTATTTTCTCCAGGTCACCGCCGGAACGCTGGGCGACCCTCCCTGGACAGATTTACTTTCGACATCCCGAAACGTTCCCGATTGAGCGGCCAGCACGGCCTGATCTCCTATAGTCACATGGTCCGCCAAACCTGCCTGACCCGCAAGAACCACATGATGACCAAGAGTACAGCTCCCTGCCATTCCCGCCTGCGATACCAGAATAGAATGCTCGCCAATGATACAGTTATGCGCAATTTGCACTAGATTGTCGATTTTAGTCCCCCGTTTGACC
>Ga0114931_10007354_pt1 | contig 13448 bp, 8 predicted proteins | sample 2SBtaG_FD_89579 | JGI IMG/M metagenome (GOLD analysis project Ga0114931, IMG submission 89579) | Deep subsurface microbial communities from Kolumbo volcano to uncover new lineages of life (NeLLi) - 2SBTROV14_V59a metaG | ecosystem: Environmental > Aquatic > Marine > Volcanic | place: Kolumbo... | reverse complement strand
GGACACTGGTCGATGCAATCCGCAACGCCGTCGCCGTCCGAATCCCCATCGGGCCCGCCGGGGCACTGATCGACGCAATCCAGTACGCCGTCGCCGTCGCTGTCCAAGCTTTCGGCCATTCCGCAACCACAAATGCCTGGCGCAGTTTTGTTGGGATCATCCGGACAGCCGTCTTCGCAATCATTAGTTCCGTCGCCATCGGAATCAACCTGACACGTTAGGAGGGCTAAGTTACAGACTTGGTGCGATCCGGTTCCGCCCCAGAGCCCCCAATTGTCCAGGTTCGTGACGTTGCTCTGCTCGCTACGGAACGCGAAATCCGTTGCAATCGCCTGCTCGGCGGCGCCCTGCGGCGTAACGTGGGTTGTGTACGTGTGGGCACTCACGTTGATCACAACGCGGAAATGATAGGATTCACCCATGGTATAAGATATCGGAGTGTCCGCTGCGTAGCCACCGCCGTTTCGGGCGTCGATCGTGCCTGACTGGTTGAAGCGGACCAAGACGGCAAAGTCGGAGAAGGTCGCGCCTTGGCCGGCCGAGAGCCCAGTCAGCGCATCAATGTTCGCACCATTAGGAATCGCGTCGAATTCGACGGTGAACGTTCCGCTTTGCGGCGCGATGGAGAAGTTCTGCCAGGTCGATGAACTCACCGTGCAGCCGGCCGGCACGTCGTTACAATCAGGAGTGCCGTTGCCGTTTGAATCGGCATCGGACACACCGCAACCACAGACGCCGGGATCGGTCTTCCCGGGGTCGTTGGGACAATTATCGACGCAGTCCGGTGTCCCGTCGCCGTCGGAGTCCGTATCCGGCACACCGCAACCACAGGCGCCTGGATCGGTCTTGTTCGGATCGTTGGGACAATTATCGATCCCGACCGAGGTCGCAACATAATCCTGATTGCTAAGCATACCTGTCACATCTGTGTACGGCAGACTTGCGGGACTGAAACTATAATCCACGTGTTGTGGCGTGACAATACCCGACCAACCGTAGGGTACGGCAACTGTGTAAAACCCATTGCCATCGGTGATTGCGGTTGAGCCGCTGTTAGTGCCGATCGGCGCCTCTACCATGCTAACACCGGAAACACCCGCGCCGCTCGAGGTCCGGACGTACCCTGACATCACCGGGTTGACGCTGACTCTGGCCGTATTCGTGTTCGTATTGCTGTTGATGCAACTGATCGGACCGAACCCGGATGCCAGAGTCAACGAAAGTGTGACGTTGAAGAAGCCCGGATTGGTGAAAACGTGGGTTCTCACGTTGTGGGTGTCCTCGGAACCCGTCTCCGCCATGGCTCCGAAGGTCCAGGCATATGTCCCCGCAGGCAACGGCTCATTTGTTAGTGTAAAGACTTGTGCAAAAACAGTCAACGGCGACGGCCCGCTAAGCGTGTCAAGACTAAAGAACACCTGTGGATAGACCTTCAACGCAATCGGTGCCGTGGCAGAATCGCCATGACCATTTCGGACGCTGACGAGAAAGCCGTCGTCACCACTAAAGGCCGCTTCCGGAGTGTACTCCACGAGCGCTGTCGTGAAGCCGGTGTTGTCGATGGAACTGAGTTGCCCATGGACGGGAGGGACGACGATGTCGAAGGTCAAGTCCTCGTTGACCCCGGTACGAGCCGACAGCGTGATCGTAAGAGAATTATTCTGGATCGTTTCGTAGCTCGCCGGGTTCATGCCGACCGCTCCGGAATTGCTGGAGTCCTGGCCCCCACTGCCAGCCCCTTGAGTGGACTGAGTTGAGCCATCCGCCCCCTGAATCGTGCCGTTCAGACCTAGCGGAAGAACATTGATCGTGTCGATGGGCGGGGAGATGCACCCGGTTCCCAGGCCAAGCGAGATGATCAGAACGGGGAGCGTCCGAGAACCGAACGATCGGATTGAATGCGCGAATGAATGCACCGAAGTCACCGCCCTTCTGCGTTGGATGGAGCAAGCCTCCTCCACGGGCGGCCTTGATGTGGGCCATATCGCTCCGTCGACGAGCCTGATCGAATATATGATTCACTTGGGAACATGGGCAAATCTAAATGGCTGGAATGCTGGAGTGCGTTTCTGAGTCGTGCCCCAATTCAGGCGATCGGCGCACAATCTGGCGTGGCCACCTCGGTGACATCTCTATGTTATCGGACAATCTCGGAAGATTCTAGGATATGGGCGTGAAAAAACCAATGCTGGCTTTCAGTAAACTCCTGGCATATTAGGTCCGATATAGTTGTTCACTCATAACTATGGCTGTAACATATTGTTAGATATCTGCCCGCATCGTTTCAGAAGAATCTTCCATCTCTTTTTCAACATTTGTCTTCGGATTTGACACGGCTGCCTCATCTTCAATCGAGGTCGCCGCTGCTGCTTGGTCGACACCAGATACGCCTGGATCAGGTTACTCCGAATCTTTTACAGGCGATGTCGGCAATGTGGCGACCGATGCAAATCGATGCCGTGGCAGCAGGGGATGGCGCATTAAGGACGTGGATCATCCGATCTTCCTCGATGATCCGAAAATCATCAACCAGTCCACCTGACGACTCGACTGCCTGGGCTCTCACGCCCGCTCCGCCCGGTCGGAGATCATCCAGTTCGAGTGGAGGCACCAGCTTTTGGAGCGAGCGAAGAAAAGCACGCTTGCTTACGGAACGACTGAACTCACCCAATCCAGCCCTCCAGTGCATCCGTGCCATCCTCCAGAACCCGAGGTAGCTGAAGATGCTCATCGTGTCGCGCAGCGAGCAGCGCCACTTGCGATAGCCTTCCCTCTTGAAAACCAGCACAGCATTCGGGCCGGCCTCGACGCCGCCGTCGATTGTGCGAGTAAAGTGGACCCCCAAGAAGGGATAGCGTGCATCGGGGACCGGATAAATGAGGTGTCGCACCAGGTGGCGGCGAGCAGTGGCAAGGGTGTAATATTCGCCACGAAAAGGAATGATCCGCAACCGCGGTTCGACGCCACACATCCGGGCGACCCGATCCGATTGCAGACCGCCACAATTGATGAGCAATCGGCATCGGCGTATGCCACGGGTGGTCTCGAGTTCCAGTACCTCACCTCGTCGTCGCATGTGATACAATCGCGTGCCGGTCTCGATGTCATGGCCCGCTGTTCGCACATCGTCCGCAAAGGCCCGTGTCACCTTGATGAAATCGATGATCCCGGTTTGCGGGACCCACAGCCCACCCAACCCTGACACATGTGGCTCATATTCCCTGAGCGTCTCTAGACCTAACTTCTTCAACCCTTGCAGCCCGTTGGCCCGACCGCGCGCCTCCAGCACCTCCAGTGCCTTCAACTCCCGCTCGCTGGTCGCAACGACGATCTTCCCGCAGCGTTCAAATGCCAAACCCCGCTCCCTGGCGAAACGATACATCTCCCTGCATCCCTCAACGCAGAGCCTGGCCTTCATGGAATTGGGCTTGTAATAGAGACCTGAATGAATCACGCCGCTATTATGGCCGGTCTGGTGGGAAGCGAGATGCTGCTCAGCCTCTATCACGATGATGGACAACGAACGGCGCATGGACAATGCCCTGGCCGTCGCAATGCCGATAATGCCGCCGCCCACAATCGCGATATCATAAAGACTAGACATACTCACCAGCATCACGCAGAACTAATGGACGGAACGCTGTACGGCAAATGCCGGAAAACGAACATCGTGAACAAGGTCGCTGAGCATCAATAGCCCCATCGGAGTGTCATATGTTGGAATCCACCAAACCGATAAAGCCCACACAGCAAGTCAGCGCCCACGACGGCCAACTTCTCAGCGCCTGCGCCCTATGGGTGCCAATCGCCGTGAGTCTTTGCTCAGCTCTCCCAGCCTGGGGGGGCAATGTCACGCTCCGGCTCGTCACACTGTCTGGCGATTCGGCACCGGGGACCGCTGTCGACCAAAACTTCAGCTCGATGGATACGGCCAGCTTGAACGCCGCCGGTCATACGATATTTCGCGCCATCCTTGCCGGTGCCGGCGTCGATCTCACCAATGATTCCGGAATCTGGTCGGAAGGAACCGGAACGCTGACCCTCCTGGCCCGTGAAGGAGACCAGGCCCCCGGCGCCCTCGCCGGTGTAGATTTCGACTTCTTCAACAACCTCCTCATCAATGATTCAGGCCAGGCAGCCATCCTCGCCTCTCTGGTTGGCACGGGCGTCGACAACACCAACAACATCGGCATCTGGTCCCAGGGCACAGGAACACTGGCTTTGGTGGCACGAACAGGTTCCCATGCCCCCGGCACACCAGCAGGTGTCGTCTTTTCGTTCTTTGATAGCTCGGGACTCCTGCTCAACAACGCCGGACAAACGGCCTTCCGCGGCATTCTCACCGGTCCCGGCGTGGATGCTACCAATGACCGAGGTATTTGGTCCGAGCGACCTGGAACAGTGGCCTTGGTAGCCCGAACAGGAGATCAGGCCCCGGGTACCCCCATTGGCGTTCAGTTTCTCATTTTTTTGACGGCACCGGTCCTTAATAATGCCGGCCTAACGGCCTTCTCCGGTGCGCTGACTGGCCCGGGCGTCAGTACCCTGAACAACACCGGCATCTGGTCGGAAGGAACTGGCTCCCTGGCAATCCTGGCCCGCGCCGGCGACCCGGCACCGGGGACCCCGGCAGGCGTGAACTTCGATGTGCTATTAAACGCCCCCCTGGCGATCAACGACGCCGGACATACGGCCTTTCGAGGGACGCTGGTCGGTCCGGGAGTGGATGGATCGAACAATATCGCCGTCTGGTCACAGGGATCAGGGTCTCTCGCCCTCGTCGCACGGGCGGGCGACCCGGCACCCGGCGCCGCGACGTTCAGCGGGTTCGGTCCACCCGTGCTAAACGGCTCGGGTAGGACGGCCTTCGCCGCAACACTGACCGGAATCGGTGTAGCCCCCACCAACGATAGCGGCATCTGGTCGGAGGGGGCCGGGACGCTGGCCTTGGTTGCTCGCACCGGAGACCCGGCGCCGGGAACGCCGCCGGGCGTCACCTTCAACAGCCTGACCGATCCGGTCCTGAACGCTGCGGGATCCACAGCGTTTCTCGCCGGCCTGTCCGGCGCAGGTGTGGGCGGTTCGAATGATAGCGGCCTCTGGGCACAAACGGGAGACGGTACGCTGACACTTATCGCTCGCCACGGCGACGCGATGGAAGTCGCTCCAGGGGACTCTCGCATCATTTCGAGTTTGACCTTACTCGGCGATTCAGGGGGCCAAGACGGCAGGCCCAGAAGCCTGAACGACGCCGGGCAAGTCGCGTTCAGTGTTGGGTTCACGGATGGCACTTCAGCCGTTTGTGTGGCTACGACTTGTATCGCAGCCGACGTCAACGGCGATTCCGTCGTGAATCTGAGCGACGTAGGCGCCTTCGTTGGCGTTCTCTTAGCACCATCATCCGCCTCAGCAGCCCAATCATGCGCCGCCGACCTCAATGGTGATTCCTCGCTGGACGGCGAAGACGTCACACCCTTCTTGGAACAGCTATTACCCTGACGTGCGTGATGCCAGACGCCGCGTTCCTGAACGCACAAACGCGTCGCCTGACAACTACGCGACGCACCCGGTGGTCCCTGCGGTAGGGTCGCCGACAAGCGAGGAACCGTTGCAAAACGAACGCCCACCAGAAGCCCACGAGTAAGGCGTCGCTCAAGCCCGACGCGTTCGATGTTCCGCTGGCCTGCGAGGCAAACGCTTCAAGGCCGCCTTGTTGCACCTCGACCATCGCGCGGTTATCGGCCCTCCTCGGGCTGAATCACAGGTCGTCTCGAGTGACCTCGAAAAGCAAACCCCTTCGGTCCAAGGGGCTTGATTCTCTCACGGCCCTGTCAAGATACCGGATATCACGACAATAAGTGATGCCATTCAATCGTAATCCCATGCCCATAATGAAGTTGGCTACTCCACTTCAAAACCAGCGAGGAGCCCTCTCGGCAATCCGACAGACAGTCGAGTCACGGTCAAACAGACACCACCCGGAGACAAGACGAGGACCGCTAAAAGATGCCGTGGTGGGTCTCGTTCCCGGAAAAATAAAATGGTTTTTCCCTTGACACTCGCTCATCGCCCCTGCTAGCATAGCCTGCAAGAAGACCGGAGAGACCACATGTACACAGCTTCGCGAGCCTGCATAGCAATGAAGAGTCTGGAGCCAGTTCGCGGCAGCGCATACGGTGAGATTCGCGATAAGCGGAACGAGAAGGTTTTGCCAAGGAGGATCTCATGATCCACAAACTTATCTCAGCCGCGATCGTTGTTTGTTCAGCCACGTCCGTAGCCTCCGCCGATTTGTATGTCGAGCAAACCGGCACTGGCATTCCACTGGGGAGTTGGGCCGCTCCGCTCGGTGCGTTCAGCACCACCGGGCCGATCGACTTTGTCGCTGCACAGATCACAACCGGCGATCCATTCAGCGCCACGGCCTTTCAAGGCTTCAACGTCGGCGGCTGGAACCAAATGATGAACGATGGGTTTCTGGCCACGGCCAGTGGCCCCGGCGCCGCTTCGGTGGGCTTCGATCTTCATTTCTCCGGCGAGATCACGACACCTGTCGAGTTTGATATTGCCGCCTACTCGGGCAATACTTGGCTTGGCTCCGTCCATGGCATCTGGGCGGGAGGCGCGCTTGGACCTTTCATCTCCTTCACGCAGGGTATATGGAATCCGGGCGGCGGCGGTTTTGCCGTCCCAGCACCCGGCGCCGCGATCCTCTGCTTGTTAGGACTTGGCACCTTGGGCCTCGTGAGATCACGATTCTGCTAAAACGGCAGGGTTGAGTCCAGGAAGTGTGGGTGTACCACAAAGTACAGAGTGTGTGATAGCTCTGTAGCGTCAGCGGGCGGTTACGACCCACCTCGAGCACCAATCTCGATCTCTAGTTTTTGTAAAATGCCTTCGGGGTCAAGCTGAAGCGCGGCGCGGGTCCGCCGCCTGCCGGCCGGTCATTATGCGACTTCGGAGCGCCGTTGATCCAAACTCCTCCGATGCTGAACAGGGCCCCTCACCCGCCCACGCATGATTGGAGGGAGAACCGGCGACGGAAAGCCGATAGCAGGACCCACGGGCGCACCTTTTCACAACCCCCGCCAACCGGTACAATACCAACTGGCCAGTTGTCTCAGTGGTCGTGAAACAGTACATCGAACGAATCGAATAGCCGTTCAACACTTGTCGATGAGCAAGGTGCCATGCTGCTGAGAGAATCAAGAAAACGCGCGAGGATCAACCTGAGGCTGCTGGTCATCCTCGTACTGGCCACCAGTCTGCTCGGTGTCGCCGCAAAATACGTGCACGATGCTCGCAAACGAGCCATCTCCAAGAAGGTTCTCGCGGCAGGCGATTCCGCGTACGAGCGGGAAGACTGGCCGGAAGCGTACCGCCAATTGAGGCTCTATCTCTCTAAATATCCGGATAATGCGACCGTCCTCCGGAAGTATGCAAAGGCCTGTCTCGCCGTTCGCCCGATTGAGCTACGACACATCACCTCTGCCATCGGCGCCTATCGCCGCCTACTCCAGAACCAGCCGGGCGACGAACATACCTGCGCGAGTTTGGTTCGGCTTTACGCACGGCTTGGCGACTTCGACGAAGTCATCTACATCTGCCGGCAACGCTTGGATGCGGCTCCAGACGACCCTAATGCAATGCTCTGGCTGGCCCGGGGCCTTCACCAACACCACAAGAATGAAGAGGCGGCCGCCACCTTGAAAAACCTCGTCAAGCGACACCCGGACCAGGTGGAGGCTTATTCCCTCTTGAGCCGAATAGCCATGCAACTCGAGTCGATTGACACGACCCAGCGCTCGCTAGGCTGGCTCGATCAGTGTGTGGAGCGTAATCCGAACTCTGCCTCAGCAAAGGTGTATCGCGCCCGGATGTGCCGCTTGACGCACGGCGCGGCAGCTTCAGCCCAAGCCGACTTGCAGGCGGCCGACGACCTGGCCCCCGCCGATCCGATGGTGCGCTTCAGATTGGCCGAAGAGTGGATGGCCTGGGGACAACTAAAACGGGCAGAGTCCGAGTTACAGGCCGCCGATCGTCTCGGCGATCCTGCATCCACCCTTCCTGAGGCTGGTGCCGACTCATTGGCATTCATAAAATACTCCCTCGCCGCCCGTCTGACACTGCTCCGGCGTGACCCGACCGCTGGCGTTGAATTGGCCGACCGTGCACTGCAAGAATTAACCGGCGACGAGCGTCTGGCCTTCTCTCCGCTCGGTGTGGATTTGTATGTTGCAGCCGACCGCCTGGAGGACGCTCGCCACCTGGTCCGCTCGTTTCATCAAGCGATCGAAGCCCGGGACAGTCCCAATCCGTCACTCGTCGGTCAGGCCACGCAGCTTGATGCCGTGCTCGCCGAAGCAGAACACAAACCCTATCTCGTCATCAACCTCCTCGCCCGTGATATGAGCGAGCATCCCGACGCCTCCGGAACGTGGAAGCTTCTCTGTCGGGCGTATGAACGGACAGGACAAACCCGCCGATTCCGCGAGGCGTTGGAAGCCTATGTGATCGGAAATCCAGCAGACGGCAAGGCCGCCCTGACCCTTGCCAGGGCTCTGCGACACGATGACTGGGAAAAGGTGCAGACCTACGCCAGTCAGGCGGAGCATAGCCTCGCAGCCCCGGCCGACGCCCAACTGCTGCAACTAGAAGCCCAAATCGAAACCACCCCCACCTCAAAGGCGCGAGCCGAAGACTTCCAACAGATCAACCGGGCGTTGGCGTCACTAAGAAAAAACATGCCCCGGCGTAGTGACGTCCGGCTGCTCCAAGCGCGACTGGCCGAAAAACAGGGTCGCCACAAGCAGGCGATATCGGAATTGAGATCGGCGATCCGAGAATGTGACGGCGACCTGCCCGCCGCGATGGCGCTTGTGGACCTATTCCGTCGAACAGGCCAGTGGGAGGCGGGCGTGCAAGTGTGTCAGGAAGCGGTCAAACGGCACCCCGATCTCGCAAAACCCCGCATCGCCCTCGCAGGACTGCATGCAGCCGCCGGCCGGTCTGACACCGCGCAAAAAACACTTGCCGAAGCAGCAGCAGAACTGAAGGGAGCCCAGAAGGTAGAGGTGACTTATGCCCTCGTGCGCTCCCATCTTCTTGCAAACCACAGACCAGCCGCCATTCGTATGCTCAAAGAACTCTCGGTCGCGCAGCCGGCCGACGTGCAACCGCGAGAGTGGCTGCTGGGCATCAACGAAATCCAGGAAGACGCGTCGCTCTGTGAACAACTCGTCGCAGAAATCAGGCAGATCGAGGGCAGCCGGGGTCTGCGATGGAGGCTGCAACAGGCCAAACTGTGGCTTCGTGCGCAGAATTGGAAACAGCATCAACAAGAAATCGCAAACAAACTGACACAGTGCCTGGCGATAGACCCAAGTTGGGCGGAACCAGCCATCGTGCTGGCCGACCTCTATGACAAACTGGGGAAAGAAGACGACGCTGAGCGAACCTGCCGCACCGCCTTGGATGTCAATCCGTCCAACATGCGGATCGCCGACCGATTACTGCAATTGCTGGAACGTCAGCGCCGATTTGTTGAAGCCCAGGCCATCCTCGACCGCCTCCGTGGTGACTCGCCCGTCATCCGACGACATCGAATCCGGACAGCGATCGGGCGACGGGCATTTGAGACCGCTCTCGACGAACTAGACTCAGCTTCCGCCAAAGACCCCACCGATGCCGACTCGCGCATCCTGGCGGCGAAGATCACCTATGGCACAACACGTCAGGCTGATCGTGCCTTGGCCTACCTGGACGAGGCCGAAGCCATCGAGCCGTATCGCGCCGAGATCAGCCGCCTGAAGGCAGGCATACTCAGAGCCGCCGGTCGCCCGGATGAAGCGCTCCGCCTGCTGAACGCGGCGATCCATCGCCACGCAGACTTCAATGCATACAAGAACCGCGCCGAGCAATACGCCGCCTCCGGACAATTCGATCGTGCCGAAGAAGACTACAAGCGCCTCAGGTCCTTCAAGGATACCGGTGCTCAAGCCTACCACCTGCTGGGAGCGTTTTACCTCCAGCGTGGTCGCAAGGATGAAGCCATTGCTACCTGGAAGACCGGATTGAAGATTGACTCCGCAAATAATGACCTGAAAATCGACCTCGTCAGAACCTTGACCAATAGTACGATCGAATCCGACAACGCCAGTGGGCGCAAAATGCTCGACCAACTCCTCGCAGAGCAGCCCGACAATCCGCAGCTACTCGTCATTCTCGCCGACCTCCGGCTGGCAGAAATCGGGGATGACTCCGCAAAGAACGCAAAAGCCCTCCTCTCCAGGGCGATTCACCATGATGCCCACGCCGTTTCCGCCCATCTCGAATTGATCAAACTCGCCCTTGCCGAGCACCGTATGGATGAGGCCGACCGCTTGATCAATCGCGCACTGCACGCAAACCCCGATGATCCTGCACTTCTGCTCGCCAAAGCCGAGTCGAAGCGAGAGACGGGGCAAACGAAGGTAGCACGACAACTGGTCACCGGCGTGCTCGATCTTGATCCAATGAATCCCGGTGCGCTATACCTCATGGCGCAATTGGAAATAGATGCTGGAAATATCAATGAGGCCCTCGCCTACCACAAAAGGGTCAAGCAGATCACACCGAATGATCCAGTTGGTTATGTGATGGAGTCTATCCTCCTCGATAAACAGGGGCATCGAGATTCAGCGATTCGAATTCTCCAAACCTATCTCGCAAACAACACCGACAGACGACGGGTTGTAGCGGTACTGGCACTGACAGATCTTTATCTCAAGAATAAGAACTTCCCCGCTGCGCGTCAAAAACTTCAGAAGGCCGAGTCATTATTGCCGGGAGACCGGCAAGTTCTCATGCTTCGGCTCCGACTCCAGTTCGGGGAAAAACGCTTCGATGAGATGACCGGACTCATTGCTGACCCGCGTGTGCGAAAGCTCCAAGACATCTCCTTTCTCATCACCGCAGCGCAGATGCTGGCTTCCTCCCCGCGACCGGTCGACAAAGACACGGCACGACTCGTACTGGAGCAACTGCTCAAGAACCGTTGCGATTCGCCCGAGAAAGCATACGGACTCGCTCGGGTCGCCACACATATGAAAGAGTTTGATGTCGCGCAACGCGCCTACCAAAGAGTCCTTGAATTCCATCCCAACAATCGACAGGCAATGAATGATCTCGCCTGGATTCTTTGTGAGTACAAGAGTGATGCCAAAGCAGGCTTGTCCCTTGCCCAGAAGGGCATCGATCTGTATCCCGACGATATCCATTTGCTCGACACCCGCGCCGTTGCATTGATGAGACTCGGGCGATTCGATGATGCCCGGATCGACCTGCAACGATGCCTTGAACTGGCCGACGGATTGCCCGGCACCAAGGCCTACGCTCTACTACATTTGGGTCGCGCCTGGCTCGGACAGCAGGATCACGAAAAGGCAAGATCATGCCTCCAGGCAGCCAAGAAACTGATTGATCAGTTGCCCGCCTTTCCAGAAACTGCCCGCCGGGAAGTCGACACCCTGCTCAAGACAGTAAACCAATAGGAGTACGCTCTGGAATTATCCCCGGCGCACCGGCCTTGACATCCAACCGACTTGCTCCAAACGGAGTGTTGGATTCGATCGTCTAACCGGCAGGGTCCGAACGCTTGAGCACCTGCGAACAGAGGGGATTTCCTGCCGCTATCCATGATGAAAACCAAAACCCCTGACAACGATCATAACCTTTTTCGCTCACTAAAAGCCCTCGGGCTCGGCGTTCTGTACCTGCTATACCTCTCTATTTCCACAGTCCTAGGTCTTGTACTGTTTCTATTTCAGGAACTCTTTCATGATCCCTGTTGGTACCGCCGCGCCGATCGGTGTCACAGGATTTCCCCGACAGCCTCAACCATGATCATTGATGGTGTATGGGCATTGTTTGCCTATCTCAGCGCCGACTATTTGCGATGTGTGTTCTGGATGAAAACGCAATGGCCCGAAACCGTTGAGGGGTATGGCAGCACTATAATGATCCACGCCAAGATGCTCCCTCTTGTAGTGGTGCTCTGGCCTATCATATTATACTGCCTAGGGTGGTATCAGCGAAGATGGCGAACGTTGGTATGGAAGATTCTTCGGACAGTCGCGGCACTGTTGATACTCGCATTGTCTATGGCCGGCGCCTCTCTCTTGATTTCACGTGAACTATACCCTCGCGCCCAAATCGGTTTCATGGTCCTCATGTTGCCCTTACTCACGACGCTGATAAGAGGCGGCCGAGATATCGTGGTTCACTTGCGAAACCGTCATGCCCCACAGATGACCACGGAATGGTGAACGCGCATTGATGAACGCCCCCACGCTGCGTTCGTCACGATCGCTCGGTCAGATCGAATGCACCCGCTTATGGGTGCATCCAATCTGTTCACAAAATGACGCAACCCTCGACTCGGGCATGGTAACCGAAACGTACAAGGGCTCCCACCCGACGTCATAGCCCTGAAGCAGAAGTCTGCGATCCCGATAGACGTGGAGATGACTACATACCACGCTCGGTGACCGATCCTGAGCCGCTTTCGCCAGTTCATTCACGATCTCCTCTCGCATAGGAACATGAAAGACCTCGGGCCTCGGCCAATGAGTTCCCCTTGCAATCCTGCAACTCTTGTGAAGATGGTTTTGTTCAAGAATAGATTTCACCGCTCCCGACATCGAATGGCCTTCGAGATACAGAACCGAGTTGGTTGGAAACAGATTGATCGTGTGCGTCAATAATCGGGCAAGGTCCCGCCCCTTTTCCTCATCAACACCCCCGTCAATTCTCCACGCGCCATCGCCCCCTAAGACAATAGGCTCAGATCTCAAAGGCATGAAGCGGTCGAAGATATTCAGCAGCCAACCCACGTGATTTCTCCACGTAAGAAGTAGATCTCCATACCTATTCTATGCTGCCCCCAGGAGCAGCTCAAGTTCTCCATCTCGGCAGATGAGTGATGACCCGCATCTGGCTCGCGATCGCAACGGTCTGCACTTTGCCCGGAAGCTCCACTTGAACTCGTCCCGGCTTCGCCGCCCGGTCCTCCTCACCAATTCCTCCTGCATTCCTCGCTCGATCACGTCTCGCAGGAATCCCACTCACATTTCCTAGCTCAGACGCCTAGGCGCACTGTAGCGGCAACTCCGTCTTCCCATCCCGCGGGCTCGCATCGGCGCCGTCCCCAGCCGCAGCGACCGCCTCCTTTCGCGCGCCTCTAAAAAACTGGTTCTCCTCCCAAAAAGTTACTGAGCGAGGGGGGCTACATGCCCGAAATCGGCCCAAATAGCCTGATTCCACTGGCTTTCGGCAAACTCGGGCCTCGGGGAACCCGTCCACAGGCCCGGCCTACGGCCCACCCTATCGGCCGTCGCCCACTCGCTTCGCTCGAACAGGGTGAGCGACGGCCGACAGGGTCCCGAGCCGCAGGCCTTGACGGGACCTGC
>Ga0114931_10007353_pt1 | contig 13449 bp, 12 predicted proteins | sample 2SBtaG_FD_89579 | JGI IMG/M metagenome (GOLD analysis project Ga0114931, IMG submission 89579) | Deep subsurface microbial communities from Kolumbo volcano to uncover new lineages of life (NeLLi) - 2SBTROV14_V59a metaG | ecosystem: Environmental > Aquatic > Marine > Volcanic | place: Kolumbo... | reverse complement strand
TGTTGGCGGTGGCCAGCTCGGCGACGTTGCCCTCATGGTCCAGGAGCACGGCGTTATCGAAGCCGCGCTCGGCCGCCTCGGTCAGGGCTCGGCCCGAGTTGGGGTACAGGCACGCGGCTTTGGCATCGGTGGGCGCCATGTCGGGCGCCGGGCGGCGCCGGCTCGATAGGCAGATGGAAAAATCACCCGGCCGCGGCAAGGGCGCCTCGAACACGGTCATGCAGAACCGGGTGCTCTCCGGCTTGGGCATGACGAAGAATTTGTCGGCGCCGTCCTCGGCCCAGTACATGGGGCGGATATACAGCTCGCTGCCGTGCGGAAAGCGGCTGACACCGTCCAGCGCCAGCTCCATGGTTTCGCCGGCGGAGAGCATCGGTTTAAGACCGAAGGCAATGGCCGAATCGGTCAGCCGCTGGCAGTGCAGGTCCAAATCCGGCGTGACGCCATCGAAGGCGCGAGCGCCATCGAAAACCACCGACGCCATCCAGGTCGCGTGGGTCATGGGGCCGAACAACGGCGGGTTCCCTTCGCGCCATTGGCCGTCAATAAAATGGATCGCTGTCATGTGCGATGTCTCCCTTCGTGGAAGACCCGTGGCGCCGCCCTTGGCTCCGGGGGGTCGGGATGCGCCAGGATGCAAGACGATCAGGTTAGCACAGCCAAGCGCGCCCGCCAGCCCAAAGCGTCCACAACCAAATTTTACTGGCAAATTTTACTGGCAAATATTACTGGCTGACCCAAACGACGCGGGCGATCCAGGCGATCTTATGCGTCTCCAGCGTGCGGTCGGGATGGGCGCGGTTGAGCGAGACCAACTCTACCTTGCGGGCGCTTTGCCGCAGCAACTCCTTGGCCATCACCTCGCCGCCGGTGGTCTTGAGCACCACCCGGTCGCCGCGCCGGATGGTATCGTTGGGGGCGAGGATGATGGTATCGCCGTCGCGGTAGACCGGCTCCATGCTATCGCCGCTGATCTCCAGGGCATAGGCTTGCGGATCGCCGACATGTGGAAACAAGACTTCGTCCCAGCCTGTACCCGTCGGATATCCGGCATCGTCGAAATATCCATGGGCGCCGGCTTGCGCATACCCGATGACCGGGATGCGCCGGGTCAGGGTGTTGTCGTTCCGCTCCCCGATCTCGCTTACGAATTCGGCTAACGAGGCACCCGTCGCTTCGAGAATCTTGGCAATCGACTCGGTACTCGGCCAGCGCCGCTTGCCCTCGCGGGTGATGCGCTTGCTCTTGTTAAACGTGGTCGGGTCCAGGCCGGCGCGGCGCGCTAATCCGGAGGGCGACAGATTATACCGTGCCGCTAGCCGGTCGATCGCGTGCCAGATGTCGGTGTGCTTGAGCATGGGAACATTGTCTTATACCGGATCGGGCCGCGCATCAGAAAAATAATGCGTGGTTAGCGGCCGCCGGCGAGCACCATGGCGCGGTAGATGCGCGCCGCGGCCTCTTTCGAGATACCGCCGGTCCGGGCGCCGACCGCTATCATGGCTGCGCTCGGCGTTTTTGGGACCACGAGCGCATCCATGGCACCCATCGCCTCGACCGCGGCCAACGCGCGCTCAAGATGCAGGTTGCCTTCCCCATCACGATCCCAGTGCCCCATCCGCGTTATCCTACTCCCCATGATCCCTATTAGGGACTAGCAAGTCGCGTGCCAGCGTGGCCGTGCGGGAAACAGTCATTTTCCGGGCACACCCGCACCAGGGATCCGCAAAGTGCGAGGCCAGTGCCGATTCCACCGCATCTTGCAATGGCGGCAACGGGCAAAAGATGGCAATGTCACGGTCATGACACCCTCCAATATTCCCCCTAATGTCCAAGGAAATTTCTACAGCGGCGTCGGCCTGGACCGGGCCGATGTCTTGCGCCACGACGAGGCCTGGGTAGCGGCCCGGCAAGCCGATCCAGAGAGCCGCGTCGTCCTGGTCTGGCGCAACCGCAACCTGATTCGCCAGGCGGATACCGTCCGCGCCGTGTGGTTGCGGGTTGCCGAGACGGCGGAGGCGCTCGCCGGCCCGGTGGCACCGGTCTTCCTGGGCCGAGATGGCGATACGGCGGTCTTCGCCCTGGATCTCTCGGATATGGCGGAGGCGGAGGCCGAGGCCCTGGCCGCCGGGCACGGTATATTCGAGGATTTGCGCGCCGTCGGACCGCTCCTGCCGCGGCACGATGGGGCGGTCCTCGCCTATGCCCGGGGTCTGGTCTATTGGCACCAGCGTCATCGCCACTGTGGTGTTTGCGGCAGTCCCACCGTCAGCGCCCAGGCCGGGCACGTGCGCCTGTGCACCAATAGCGCCTGTGGTGCCGAACATTTTCCGCGCACCGACCCGGCCGTGATCATGCTGGTGCACGACGAGGACCGCTGCGTCCTGGGCCGGCAGAAAATCTGGCCGCCGGGCATGCACTCGACCCTGGCCGGTTTCGTCGAGCCAGGCGAAACCCTGGAGGAAGCGGTGGCGCGGGAAGTCCATGAGGAGGTCGGTTTGGAGGTGTCGCGCGTGACCTACCAGTCGTCGCAACCGTGGCCGTTCCCGTCTTCGATCATGCTGGGCTTTCGCGCCACATGCGCCCACGCGCCCATGCACTTCGCCACGGATGAGATCGAATCCGCGGCCTGGTTCACCCGCGCCGATTTGCGCGCATCGCCCGAGGATGAAAGCTTCCGCCTACCCCGCCGCGATTCGATCGCCTGGCGCCTGATCGAGGATTGGATGGCCGAAGGTTAGGCCGGCCGAACGTCTAAAAAATAAATTTCAAGGCCCCGACCGCGCTCAACGTGATCAAGGCGAGGATGAGCATGGGCGCCTCGATGGCCGGGTGCAGCGAGACCGATTTCTCGGAGGTGATCAGCATGCCAACGGCGATCATCAGGCTACCGACCAGCACCGCCCCGGTGCTTTGCAGGGTAAAGCCGATCACGGCGACCGGAATGCCCAGATTTTGCAGGAAAGCCGGCAGCAAGGGCCCGCCGAGAACCCGGCGGGTCTCCGGCCCTTCCACGGCGAGCTTATAGAGCAGCACGCCCATGATGCCAAAATAGCTCAACGAGCTAACGGTAACGAGAAGGGCGACGGCGCCCGCGGCAACCCCCAGCAGCATAATAACCCCCAGCCAAGTGGACCCTAACGTTCCCAACACCCCGCCCGGCCGCGCCCCGGTCGATAAATCGACTTCGCGGCCGAGATAACTTAAATGCGAGATTAACCAAACGCGCAATAAAGCGGCGGCGTCTCGCTTCGGCATACTAAAATATGAAGTATTGGCCGGCACAAATCTAGATTAATTTCGGAAATTTTTGAAATTTACGCAAGAATTATTGGTTAACGCGGGCTGAATATAAGCCCGACGCCCTCTGGTATCGGTCGTTATTTTCCGGGCATGGATTGGCGGAAAGGATGCGCCGGATAGACTCCCAGAATCCGCACCTCGCGCGAGAAAAAGCTCAACTCCTCAAGGGCGAGGCGGACCAGGCGCTCGTCTGGATGCCCCTCGACGTCCGCGTAGAACTGCGCCACCGTGAAACGACCGTCGAGGATATAGCTTTCCAGCTTGGTCAGATTCACGCCATTGGTGGCAAAGCCGCCCAGCGCCTTATAGAGCGCCGCGGGAACGCTGCGCACGCGGAAGACAAAGGTGGTGACCACCAGCCCGTCGGCGGGGTCCGGATCGATCGGTTCCTCGGACATGATCAGGAACCGGGTCGTGTTGTCCGGGACATCCTGGATGTCGTGTTCGAGGACCTTTAGATCATAGACCTCGGCGGCCAGGGCCGAGGCGATCGCGGCCCGTTTCGGATCCGCTTGGGTCGCGATTTCGGCCGCCGCGCCGGCGGTATCCGCATGGACCACCGGTTTTAGGTTGTGGTCGCGGATGAAGTGGCGGCACTGAGTGAGCGCCTGTTCGTGGCTTTGCACTTCGCGAAGGGTTTTTAAGGTCGCCCCCTTGGGCGCCAGAAGCTGGTGGTCGACCTTTTGAAAATGCTCGGCGACGATGTGCAAGCCGGAATCCGGCATCAGGTGATGGATATCGGCCACCCGGCCGGCGCTGGAATTTTCCACCGGGATCATGGCCAGACGCGCATGCCCTTCCCGCACGGCGGCGAAGGTATCCTCGAACGTCGGGCAGGGCAGCGTCGTCATGTCGGGGTAAGCGGCACGACAGGCCATATCGGAATACGCCCCGAGCAAACCCTGAAAAGCGATCGTTTGCGCCGGGTCTCCCCCCTTCGGATGGCCGCGACGGGCCGCTTTTTTTGGCTTTGCCATGTTCTAAATTGCCGTGAAATGTAATGGGTTAGCGCGGCTTTGGCGCCAACAGAGACCGCGCCCGCGCCAGATCGGCGGAAGTATCGACGCCGAGGGGAACAGTGTCAACGAGCGCCACGTCGATGCGCATGCCAGCCTCGAGGGCGCGCAGTTGCTCCAGCCGCTCGCGCATCTCCAGCGGCGATGGCGGCAATGCCACAAAGCGGGCCAATGCCTACCGGCGATACGCGTACAGGCCGATGTGGTGATAAAGCGACCGGCTTGCATCGCCACCATCCCACGGCACCGGGGCGCGGCTGAAATAAAGAGCGCGGGCGACGCATCCCCCGGAGTGCCCGTCAGCAAAACCGGCCGCTACCTTGACCACGCCAGGATCGTCGCGCTCGGCCGTATCGCGGATCGGTGCCGCCACGGTCGCGATATCCACCGCCGGCCCGGTCAGAGGATCTAGCACCGCGCGAAGAACCTCGGGCGCGATGGTCGGCAAATCGCCTTGCAGGTTGATGACCGTATCGTGGCGGCCTTCGGGATCGATCGTTTCCAGCGCCTCGAAAATACGGTCCGAACCGGAGGCATGATCGGGCCGGGTCAGCAGGGCTTCGCCGCCCGCGTGGCGCACCGCTTCGGCGATGGCCGCATCGGCGCAGGCAACGACCACCGGTCCGACCCCGGCGGCCACCGCCCGGCGCCAAACATGCACGATCATCGGCTGTCCTTGGATATCGGCCAACGGCTTGTCCGGCAAACGGGTGGCTCCCAAGCGTGCCGGAATGATGATGATCGGGGATGCGGGCGGATTCATGCGGTATGTCTTTGTCATATTGGTTGCGCGCGGGCGGCGCAGGATACCGGGCCGCATCGGCGCGAAAAACGTTTTTCTGCATGGCCCCGCTATTGAACGGCCCCCTGCTATTGAATGACCTCGGGCGCGCGTCTATTGTCCGCCAGCGCGTGCAAGACCCGCCACGGTTTGGCCCTTCAGACGGGATGTCGTCATGTCGTTTTTCGAAGCAACTAAAATTGTCGCCGCCCTACTGACCGCTAGTTTCGTCGCCCTGGGCAGCGGGTTTATTGCCAGTTTGATGTTCGAGGGCCAAGAGCCGGAGTCGCGTGCGTACCAGATCGCCGCTATCGATGAAACGGCGGCGCCAGCTGAAACGGTCAAGGCGGAAAGCACCGCGCCACAGGCGGCCCCGCAGGTAACGCTCGCTTCGTTGCTTGGCGGTGCCGATCCGGCGGCGGGCGAAAAAATCGCCAAAAAATGCAAGGGGTGTCACACCTTGCAAAAGGGCGGCGCCAACCGGGTGGGACCTAACCTCTATGGCGTGTTGGGGCGCGAGATCGCCAGCTTTGCCGGCTTTAAATACTCCGACGCTTTGCAGGCGAAATCCGGCGAGACGTGGGGCTATGACAACATCAATGCCTTTCTAACGTCGCCAAAGACGTGGGCGCCAGGCACTAAGATGGGCTTCGCCGGTATCAAGAAGCTGGAAGACCGCGCCGCCCTACTGGCGTATCTGCGGCAACAGAACGACAATCCACCGCCGCTTCCGGAGTGACGACAAAACCCGATACGATCTGTCCGGACACGTTCATCGTCCTGGCCGAACGCTTGGCGGAGGCTGCACGGACGGTCGTCCGCCCCTATTTTCGCCAACCCATCGACGTAGCGCAGAAGGCCGACCAAAGCCCCGTGACCATCGCCGATCGCGAGGCGGAAGCGGCCATGCGTGCCCTGATCGCCGAAGCGTACCCCGCGCACGGCATGATCGGCGAAGAACATGGGGCCGAGCGCAGCAACGCCGAGTACGTCTGGATCCTGGACCCCATCGATGGAACCAAGCGGTTCATTTCCGGCCATCCGCAATTTGGCACCTTGATCGGCCTGTTGCGCGATGGCGAGCCGATCCTCGGCGTCATCGATATGCCCATGATGGACGAACGCTGGATCGGTGCCGCAGGCCGGCCGACCGCGCACCATGCCGGGGGGCACACGCAGGCGGTTCGGGTGCGCCCCTGCGCCCAGGTGGAACAAGCGGTCCTCTATGCCACCTCGCCGCACATGTTCGCCGGCGACGACTTCCCGGCGTTCGAACGGGTGCGCCGGCGTGCCAAGCAGCCCATGTATGGCGGCGAGTGTTACGCGTATGGCTTGCTGGCCGCCGGCCATGTGGATGTGGTGATCGAGGCGACCATGGGTGTGTACGATTATCTGCCATTGGTCCCGGTGGTAACCGGCGCCGGCGGCGTCATTACCGATTGGCGGGGCGCGCCGCTCGATTTGGGCTCGGACGGCCGGGTTATCGCCGCTGGCGACCGCCGCTGTCACGCCGCCGCGATCGCGTTGCTACATGGCCGGTAGCACACGATGACAGCCTTGGCACAACGCCTCGACCGGCGCGCCGCAAAATAGCCTTGGTGCGTAAATAAGGTTATGATTCGCGATTATCGATTCGCTGCGGAGGCCATGCGCACACTCTTCCTCTCCCTTGGCGCAATAATCTTGTTATTGGGCGCCCTATCGCTGACCCCTGCGGCGCACGCCGACGAACGGCCGGGCGAGCCCGACCATATCCATAAAGCACACGCCATCGCCATGCATGGCGAGCCCAAGTACGGCCCCGATTTTATCAATTTCGACTACACCAATCCGGCGGCGCCCAAGGGCGGAACCCTGCGCCTCGGTGCCAGCGGTAGCTACGACTCTTTTAACCCGTACATTGCCAAGGGTTCGGCGGCGGCTGGGCTTGGCAACTTGTTCGAGACCCTGCTAACGAGCAGCGCCGACGAAGCCTTCACCGAATACGGCCTGATCGCAGAAACGGTCGAGTGGCCCGAGGACCGGTCCTGGGTCGCCTTCACGTTGCGTCCCGAGGCGCGTTGGCAAGACGGTACGCCGATTACGGTCGAGGATGTCATTTTTTCGCTCGATCTCTTGAAGACCAAGGCCCACCCCTTCTATCGTTTCTATTATCAAAGCGTAAGCGAGGCCAAGAAGGTCGGGCCGCGCAAGGTGCGCTTCACCTTTTCCGAGAGCGACAACCGGGAGTTGCCGCTGATCGTGGGGCAAATGCCGATTTTGCCCAAGAGTTACTGGCAAGACCACGATTTCACGAAGACCACGCTCAAGCCACCGCTTGGCAGCGGACCCTATAAAATTGCTAAGTTCGAGGCCGGCCGATTCATCTCGTACGAGCGGGTAAAGGACTATTGGGGCGCCGATCTGCCGGTCAACCGCGGCCGCTACAACTTCGACCGCATCCGCTACGACTACTACCGGGACGATACCGTGATCCGCGAGTCGCTGAAGGCGGGCGGAATCGATTTACGCGTCGAGAACCAAGCCAAGGCGTGGGCCCTGGATTACGACGTGCCGGTGGTGCGCGACGGCTGGTTGAAGAAAGAGGAGATCGAGAACGAACGGCCGACCGGCATGCAAGCCTTCGTCATGAACACACGGCGATCCATATTCAAGGACCGCCGGGTCCGGCGGGCGCTGGCCTATGCCTTCGATTTCGAATGGACCAATCGCAATCTTTTCTTCGGCCAGTACACGCGGACCGAAAGCTATTTTTCGAATTCCGAGCTGGCCGCGCGCGAATTGCCCGGATCGGACGAACTAAAGATACTCGAACCCTACCGGGGACGTATTCCGGACGAGGTTTTCACTCAAATCTATTTTGCTCCTTCTACCGACGGCACGGGCTGGCCGCGCAAGAATCTGACACGCGCCTTCGAACTGCTGGCCGAGGCCGGCTGGGTGGTGCGCGATATGAAGTTGGCCAACGCCGAAACAGGCGAGGCCATGCGTTTTGAGATCCTGCTGGTCTCGCCCGCTTTCGAGCGCATCGTGCTGCCCTTCACCCGCAATCTCAAGCGCCTAGGCATCGACGCCCGCGTTCGGCTAGTGGATGGGGCGCAATATCAAAACCGCGTGCGGAGCTTCGATTTCGACATGATTGTCGGCGGCTGGGGCCAGGCGAACTCTCCCGGCAATGAACAGCGCGGCTATTGGGGATCGCAAGCGGCGAAAACAGAGGGAAGCCGTAATTTTGCCGGCGTCGAGGACCCCGTGGTTGACGAGATTATCGATCAATTGATTACGGCCACCTCCCGCGAAAGCCTGATCGTACGAACGCGCGCGCTTGATCGGGTGCTATCGTGGAGCCACTACGTCATTCCCAACTGGCACATCCGCTTCGATCGGTTCATCTATTGGGACAAATTCAGCCGGCCGAAAATCACCCCCCAGAACGGGACCGATACCGATCTTTGGTGGTTCGATTCAGCCAAGGCCGCGGCGCTTAAACAACGCAGATCGAGCGAGCCCGCGAGCGCAGAACAGGCGGACGACGACACGACGAATATCGCCATGTATGCCGGGTTCGGCACACTTCTCGTCGCTGCGTACTTTGCTCTGCGGTATGTCGGACGCCGGGCTACGAGATAGGAACGGTTTCGCCATGCTTGCCTATATAGCCCGCCGCCTGATGCTAATCATTCCGACGTTGCTCGGCATCATGGCGATCAACTTCGTGATCATTCAGGCCGCCCCGGGTGGCCCCGTCGAGCAGTTGATCTCGCAAATCACCGGCCAGGGCGGCAGCGCGATCGAGCGCATCACCCAATCCGGGTCCGGCGAAACCGGCGTCGGTGGGTCGGCCCCAGGTGCGAGCCCCAGCGCCGGGAAAATCTCCAGCAAATACCGCGGCGCCCAGGGACTTGATCCGGAATTCATTGCCGAGATCGAACGTATGTACGGCTTCGACAAGCCGGCCTATGTGCGTTTCCTGGAGATGATCCGCAACTATGCGGTCTTCGATTTCGGCGACAGCTTCTTTCGCGACCAAAAGGTCATCGATCTGGTGATCCAGAAAATGCCGGTGTCCATTTCTCTGGGAATTTGGACCACCCTGCTGGTCTATTTGATCTCTATCCCCTTGGGGATCGCCAAGGCGGTGCGCGACGGCACGCGCTTCGACGTGTGGACCAGCGGCGTTATTATCGTTGGCTACGCCATCCCAAATTTCCTTTTCGCGGTCCTCTTGATCGTCCTTTTCGCCGGCGGCAGCTACTTCGACTGGTTCCCCTTGCGCGACCTGGTTTCGGATAATTGGTTGGAGTTGTCCTGGCCGGCGCGGATCGGCGATTACCTCTGGCATATGGTATTGCCCATTTTGGCCATGGTGATCGGTGGCTTCGCCGGGTTGACCATGCTCACCAAGAATTCGTTCCTCGATCAGATTCACCAACAATACGTCATCACGGCGCGGGCCAAGGGACTGGCCGAGCGACGCGTCCTCTACGGCCATGTCTTTCGCAACGCCATGCTGATCGTCATCGCCGGATTCCCCAGCGCCTTCATTGGCGTGCTGTTCACCGGGGCGTTGTTGATCGAAGTGATCTTCTCCCTTAATGGGCTCGGCCTGCTTGGCTTCCAAGCGGCGATCAACCGCGACTATCCGGTGATGTTCGGGACCCTCTACTTCTTTTCGCTGTTGGGATTGCTGATGAATTTGATCGGCGATCTGACCTATACAATCATCGATCCTCGCATCGACTTCGAGAGCCGGGAGGTGTGAACGCCATGAGCACCCATACTCCCGTCCCCGCCCCAGCCGATCGGTTCCTTGGTATCCGTATCTCGCCAATCACCCGCCGGCGGCTGCACAATTTTCGAGCCAATCGCCGCGGCTTTTGGTCGCTATGGATTTTCCTGATACTTTTCGTTTTCAGCGTGTTCGCCGAGTTGGTGGCCAATGATAAGCCGCTGCTAATCTATTTCGACGGCGAGTTTTATGCCCCAATCGCCACGGCCTATCCGGAGACCGCCTTCGGCGGCACGTTCGAGACCGAGACGGATTACCGCGATCCCTTTGTCGCCGAGTTGATCGACGCGCGCGGCTGGATGATCTGGCCGCTCGTCCGCTATAACTACCGGACCGTCGCCTGGGACCTGGCGGTGCCGGCACCGTCGCCACCGGACGCCGAGCATTGGCTGGGCACCGACGATCAGGCCCGGGACGTCACCGCCCGCCTCATCTACGGCTTTCGCATTTCGATCGTCTTCGGCTTGGTGCTAACCGTCTTCAGCTCGGTCATCGGCATCGCCGCCGGCGCCGTGCAGGGCTATTTCGGTGGTTGGACGGATTTATTGTTCCAGCGCTTCATGGAAGTCTGGTCGGGCCTGCCGACGCTTTATCTGCTGATCATCATGGCCAGCGTTGTCGAACCAAATTTCTGGTGGCTTCTCGGCATCATGCTGTTGTTCTCGTGGATGGGTCTGGTCGGCGTGGTGCGGGCGGAGTTTCTGCGTGTGCGCAACTTCGATTATGTGCGCGCGGCACGCGCCCTGGGCGTCTCCGATAGCGTCATCATGTTCCGCCACGTTTTGCCGAATGCCATGGTCGCCACGCTGACGTTCATACCCTTCGTCCTGTCCGGCTCGATCACCACCTTGACCGCCCTTGATTTCATCGGCTTCGGCCTGCCACCCGGTTCCGCCTCCCTGGGCGAACTGTTGGCCCAGGGCAAGGCAAACCTACAGGCTCCGTGGCTGGGCCTAACCGGCTTCTTCACCCTGGGCATCATGCTGAGCTTGCTAGTCTTTATCGGCGAGGCGGTGCGCGATGCCTTCGACCCGCGCAAGCTGTTTGCCAGCATGGCGCCGCCGCCGGAACACGCGATAGCCGACGTTGGAGCAACGACGACCGGGGGAAGCGCCTGATGGCCGAACCGCTTTTGCGTGTGCGCGACTTGGCGACCCGGTTCGAGCTTCCGGGCGCCCCGGTGGATGCGGTCAAGGGCGCGAGTTTTGACATCCACACGGGCAAGACACTAGCGCTGGTGGGCGAAAGCGGCTCCGGAAAATCGGTCACGGCGCTTTCCATCTTGCAACTTCTGCCCTACCCGCTCGCGCGCCATCCCGCCGGCTCGATCGTCTTCAAGGGCCAGGAGTTGATAGGGGCGCCGCAACCGATCTTACGGGAAGTACGGGGCAACAAAATCTCCATGATCTTCCAAGAACCCATGACCTCGCTCAATCCGCTGCATTCGGTGGAAAGGCAGGTCAGCGAGACGTTGATCCTGCACAAGGGCCTGGGCCGGAACGCCGCGCGGCGGCGAACCCTGGAGCTGCTCGACCTGGTGGGCATTCCGGAGGCACGCAAGCGCCTGGGCGCCTATCCGCATGAGCTTTCCGGCGGCCAACGACAGCGAGTGATGATCGCCATGGCCCTGGCCAACGAGCCGGACCTGCTCATCGCCGACGAGCCGACCACCGCCCTGGACGTGACCATTCAGGCACAGATCCTGAAGCTGTTGAAGGTTTTGCAGGCGGAGTTCGGCATGGCCCTGCTGCTCATCACCCATGATCTGGGGATCGTGCGTAAAATGGCCGACGATGTCTGTGTCATGACCGGTGGCGAGATCGTCGAGCAGGGGCCAAGCGACGGCATTTTTGAGCATCCGCGTCATGCGTACACCAAGCGACTGCTCGCCGCCGAGCCCAAGGGCGCGCCGCTAAAGGCAGCGCCCGATGCCCCGGTGGTCATGGCCAGCACGGACATCAAAGTGCATTTCCCCATCAAGAAAGGCTTGCTCAAGCGTATCGTCGGCCATGTGCGCGCGGTCGATGGGATTTCGCTGAGCGTGCGCGAAGGGCATACCCTAGGCATTGTCGGCGAAAGCGGCTCGGGCAAGACCACCTTGGGGTTGGCGCTGTTGCGCCTGATCTCCTGCCAGGGCGAGATTCGCTTCGGCGATACACCTATCCAAGGCCTGAAATCGAAAGCCCTGCGCCCCTTGCGGCGGGAAATGCAGATTGTCTTCCAGGACCCATTCGGCTCGCTCAGCCCACGCCTATCGATCTCCCAAATCGTCGAGGAGGGCTTGAAGGTGCACGGCTTGGGCGGCGATGCGCCCGCGCGCGAGGTCATGATCGTCGACGCCTTGCGTGAGGTCGGCCTCGACCCCGATAGCCGGCACCGATATCCGCACGAGTTTTCCGGCGGACAACGGCAACGGGTCGCCATCGCCCGGGCCATGGTGCTCAAACCCCGCCTGCTGGTGCTCGACGAGCCCACATCGGCCCTGGATGTCTCCGTGCAGGCGCAGATCGTGGACCTTCTGCGCGATTTGCAGGCGAAAAACGGTCTGGCCTATCTGTTTATCAGCCACGATCTACGCGTGGTGCGGGCGCTGGCCGACGAAGTGATGGTCCTGCGCGACGGCCGCGTGGTCGAACACGGCAGCGCCGATCAAATCTTCGACGCTCCCAGCAATCCATATACCAAGGCCCTGATGAAGGCGGCCTTCGATCTAGAAGCGGTGGAAGACGGCGTTGTCCGCATGTAAGATCGTTTTATCGTGGACCTGCTTTTAAAATCCGATATCGATCGCGGCGGTGACTGGCAACGCGCCTTGGTGGCGTGCGAGCCGGACATGACGGTGCACGACTGGCCCTATGACGGCGATCCGGCGAAGATCGAGTTCGCCCTGGTCTGGTGGCCGCTGCGCGGTGCCTTGCGAAGGTTTCCCAACCTAAAAGCGATCTTTTCCGTCGGCGCCGGTATCGACCATCTTGCCTCCGACCCCGAATTGCCTGACGGCGTGCCTGTTGTCCGCATGGTCGAGCCCGGATTAACCGCCGGTATGACCGAGTTCGTGATCCTGAGCGTGCTCACTCACCACCGCTTCATGCTCGACTACGCGACCCAGCAGCGGGCCAAGATCTGGCGCGAAATTCCGCAGATCCCGACCAGCCAGCGCACCGTCGGGATCATGGGTCTGGGCGTGCTTGGCGGCGAGGCGGCGGATAAGATCGCCGCCCTGGGCTTCGATGTGGCCGGCTGGAGCCGTCGCCCGAAAGAACAACCCGGCGTTACCAGCTTTCACGGTGACACCGGCCTCCAACCCTTTCTGGCGCGCAGCGAAATTTTGGTGTGCATGTTGCCGCTAACGGCGGAGACGGAGGGACTTCTCAACGCCCGCGCCTTCGCCGCCCTGCCGCGCGGTGCCGCGCTGATCAGCGTCGGCCGGGGCGGCCACGTGGTCGAGTCGGATTTGCTCGCCGCCCTCGAGTCGGGACAGATCGGTGGCGCCACCCTGGATGTGTTTCGCGACGAGCCGTTGCCCCCCGAGTGCCCCTTCTGGACACATCCTCGCGTCA
>Ga0114931_10007352_pt1 | contig 13450 bp, 10 predicted proteins | sample 2SBtaG_FD_89579 | JGI IMG/M metagenome (GOLD analysis project Ga0114931, IMG submission 89579) | Deep subsurface microbial communities from Kolumbo volcano to uncover new lineages of life (NeLLi) - 2SBTROV14_V59a metaG | ecosystem: Environmental > Aquatic > Marine > Volcanic | place: Kolumbo... | reverse complement strand
CGTCGTGCATAGAGAAAAAATTAAACTCAAGCACCGGCCGGCATGGGGTCATTGCCCGTGGCGAATGGATCGCTGCTTTGGTCAGGCTGTCGCAAACATGTCGTAAATCCAACACCCGGCTACCCGGTCGGAAGATCAGTTATGCGATCCAAGACCCATGTTGGGTGTATGGTAATTTACCAAACACCGTTGACCTTTGCCGTGAAATTGGAGATCATAGTGCTGCGGTTACAACTTTCATGACGGCGAAGCCGGTTCTGATGCCAAGTCGGGATCGGTTTTGTATTTTTGGCGAACGGGGTGTTCCTGCGCATCCATTGACAATTCCGGTAGGTTAACTTCCCATTGGTACGGCGAAAATAAAGTTGTCGGTTTTTCGACATTCGATTTTTACGTTTAAGCACGGTTTCGTTTCGTACGCGGCGTGTGTACTGTTAGTGTATGGTGCCGGCGCCTGTCATGGTCCCGCGGTCAAAAACGACACCTTGTGGCTATGGCCGCGGCCGCCGGAACGGCCTCGTTATCAATATGAAACCACGCTTTATTCGTCGAAAAGTGTTCAAGCGGTCAAAAAGAAAAACGCCTTGCAGCGGTTTGCCACCAGTCGACTTCCGCAACTGCCCGCCGGTAACGTATTTATTAAACCCTACGATGTTTCCGCTTATCACGGTCGAATTTACATCACCGACACCGCATTGGCGCTGGTGCATGTCTTCGATGTGCCGCGGCGGCGGTTTTTTCAGTTCGGTTACCGCTTTGAAGGCAAGCTTCGCAAGCCGGCCGGTATTGCGCAGGATCACAGCGGCATGGTGTATGTGGCGGACATTGATGCCAGGCGTGTGGTGGTTTACGACGGTTTCGGCCTGTTTCAGCGCTTTATCGGTATCAAGGAAGCATTGCATTTTCCCGCCGATGTTGCGGTAACGAATGACGGCAGCCGGGTATTTGTGGTTGACCGGGGAGGTATTGACTCCAAAGATCACCGCATTGCCGTGTTTGACGGCGAAGGCAAGCTGCTTCGTTATATCGGTACCCGGGGTGAACAAAACGGACAGTTTAATTTACCCATCGCGGCGACGGTTGCCGGCGATCGGTTGTATGTGTTGGATGCCGGCAATTTCCGGGTACAGGTTTTTGATCTGGAAGGGAAATTTATCAGGAGCTGGGGTAAACCCGGTAAGTTGCCTGGTACCTTTGCCCGCCCCAGGGGCTTGGCGGTCGGGCCCGGCGGCGAAGTTTTTGTTTGTGACAGTGCGTTTGGTAACGTCCAGGTATTTAATCCAAGGGGTCAGCTGTTGCTGTCCATGGGTGAGGGGCAGGCGAGCAAGCCCAATGGACCCGGAAATTATCCCTTGCTGGCCGGTGTTGGAGCGGATGAAACCGGTCGGGTCTATTTGGTGGACCAATATTTTCGTAAAGTCGAAGTACTTCGTCCGGTAAACAAGCCGGTCGGGGTGAACAAATAAAATGAATTTGGGAAAATGCGGTTCCATGCTGCTCTGTCATTCTATATACTTGGGGAAAAGCGAGTTTAGGGCTGTTTTGAATTCAAGGAAAAACAATGGCTTACAAAGTCATTTCCCGGCTTTGGGCAGGCATGCGTTGACCTTGTCAGTGGGATGGTGTTATAACTCTATAAAAAAATAATATATGATTCTGTTATAGGTTAAAGTGAAAGCCGGAGCGGACTTGAGAATATATATGTCTTGAGAATATATGTAAGGGTTCGCTCGTTTGTTATGGGGTAGGTTCCCTGGAAAATCCATGGGGGGTTAAATGAACAATAAGCGATTGGCCGAGTCCATTCGATATAAAATAGGGGCAGGACTTGGGATAATTGGACTGATCACAGTCACCCAAGTTTTTGGCGATAACATACGTGCGACGGTTCATAACCTGGGCGCGAGTGCCACGCATTCCACCAATCCTAACGGTGGGGCGCCAAATCGTTTTGACGGTACCGAAGAAATTTGCGTTTTCTGTCACACACCCCATGGCGGCGACACCGGTGCTGCCGTTCCGCTGTGGAACAGAAGTTTAAACGATTCGGCCAACTACCGGACTTATGATCAGCTTGGCAGCACCACGTTTGACGCCACTATCGCGCCGGTCGGTTCAGTGACTATCGCCTGTTTATCCTGTCATGACGGCACTCAGGCTTTGGATACAGTTATCAATGCGCCGGGATCAGGTGGTTACAGCATCGGCGGCGCACGCATGCAGGGTAGCTGGGCCGGCGATGATATCGACGGTGACGGTCATCTGCGTGAAGGTATCGTACAAAAGATCGGTACCGATCTGACCAATGACCATCCGGTCGGTATACAATATGCCGGTGGTGGCATCTCCGCCACCAACCGACAGCCGGCGGAGCGGGACACCAACGACCCGGATTTTCGGCAGGTTTCCTTTCGAACTACCCTGGATCAACGCACCCTGTGGTGGATTGATCGCAACGGTAACGGCCAGCGTGACATGGTTGGGGATGTTGTGCTGTACACACGTACGCCGAGTCAAGGTTATGTGGGTCAAAGCGAGGAAGAACCATTTGTAGAATGCGCATCCTGCCATAACCCGCACACGGCGGAGAATGCAACCTTTTTACGAATTAACAATAACGGCAGTGCACTTTGCTTAAGCTGTCATCTTAAATAAAAAGCGGGATAATGGGGTTAATCGCAGTAGGCCGGGTTCTTGGCTTACTGCAATTCAGATGAAGAGTGGCTGTATGGGTATTCGTATAACCTTTGTCGCCCTGGCGTTATGGTCGGCAACTATCGCAGCCAGCGACACCAAGACTTCAACGGTCAATCCCCATGGGGACAAATTTGATCCCGTCCATGAAGTATTCGCCACGGTTGATGACGATGTCATCACCGTGCAGGCTTATAGGCAATACCTGCAGCAGGCCATGCGGCGGAAGTTCTATCACGGCAATGTTCCGGAGGAACGTATCAAGGCCTTTCGAAAAGAAATGGCGGATGAGTTGGTGGAGCGGGTATTGCTGGTTCATGCCGCCAAACAAAAAAACATTGCGCCGGATGACAAGGCGGTGGAATCACGGTTGGCGGCCTTGGATAAGAAAAATGCTGGCAAGCCCGGCTGGGAAAAACATCGAGAGCCTATTGTGAAGACACTACGGCAACGTTGGCGGGAAGAAAGTCAATTGCAAGTGCTGGAGGCCCAAGTAAAAAATATTGCGGCACCGGCGCCGGATGGCAAGCGAGTTCGGGGATTTTATGAAAACAATAAACAAAAATTTACCACGCCGGAGCGAGTGAGAGTGTCCTTGATATTATTAAAGGTGGCGCCTTCATCGGGAACACCGGCTTGGAATGCGGCTCGCGAAGAAGGCAAGCGGCTGGTGGAACGGCTGCGTAAAAATTCCAGTCTGAAAAATTTCGCCGAGTTGGCGCGTATCCATTCCGCAGACCCCTCGGCTGAACACGGCGGTGACATGGGCTTTGTGCACCAGGGCATGCTGGCGGCGCCGGTTTATAAGGTGTTGGAAAAAATGAAGGTGGATACCGTCTCCGACGCCATCTCGATATTACAAGGTGTGGCGATTTTTCGATTGAATGAGCGCCAGCCACCGAAGCTTAACAGCTTTGAATCGGTGAAAGAGCGGGCGAGAGATTTATGGCTTCGTGAAAAGCAGCGCGAAGCATGGCACGACTATACACAGAGCTTGCGCAGCAATGCCAAGGTAACCATAAACGAATCCTATTTGTAGGGCAGGCGAGTAGAGAACGATAACGGTGCTGGGGAATAAAAGACAAAGGGTTTCTGTAATTGCGGGAGTGATGCTGGCCGTGTCGCCGTGCGTTCTGTGGTCGCAGATCTACACACCCTCCAATTGGGGCGGCAGCCTTAGCTACGGTTACCGCTACCTGTCGCATGGTAAATCCGATAATTCACAGGGCCAGCTTGCCACCTTGTCGCTGAGCGGCGGCAGCTACTTATCGCAGCCCTGGCTGGCTAACTATAATGCAGGAATAAATTTCAGTTTCGATAACAGTCAGTATGGCGAGGTGGACCGAAACAGCGGGTTGGTCACCGGACGCTTAATGATGAATGTGCTCCCGGAAAGCCAGTTTCCCCTGGAACTCCAGTACCTGGCGACCGACAGCCGTGTGGAGACCGAAATTCTGGATCCAGTGGGCGGTATCTTTACCGACAAGCTCGACTACCGGTTGCAGCGTTTTTTCGCCCGCCAATCGTATATTGCATCGCAGGCGTTACGCTTGAATCTAACCTATGACAATACCAGCGCCGATTCCGATACCAGCGGCCAATTCGAACGAAACATTGCCGGTTTTCATATGGGACTGCGCAGCGGTTACCATAATTTTCGTACCAATTTCAGCATTCAAGATACGACCCGCAGCGGCAGCGGTATTGCCGAAGACAATCAGGTTCTCACCGTCGATCATCAGTATTATCCCCATAGCAGCTTTGTCGTAACCACCCTGGCCAGCGATGTGGAAGTAGACCGCACTTTCGCGGTAACCGGAGAAGACCTGTCGCAAAATGTCAATCACCAGAGTCAGCTATTCAGTAATTTTTATTGGCGCCCCGAGTCCAAGCCATTCATCTTAAACGGTGGGCTGCGCATTGCACAAATTCAAGACGAAGTGGATGGCGAGCGCCGTAACGATAACGGCAGCGCGACTTTTAATGTCAACGGTATTTACCAATACAGTTTGCGTACGACGTACAGCATGGCCTTTACGTTTTTCGGTAATAAAACGGGGGGCGACCGGGACGGTACAGGATCCGATCAGCGGATGGGTGTTACCTACCGTTCAGACACCTACGGAATCGGATCGTTTATTTACAACTATTTCGCCGATACCAGCGCCACCAACAGCCTGGTGGAGAATAAGCAAACCAACGTTACCGATGAATCCCAATTCGCAAATCTAACGTTGGGTCACGGTGTGAGCAGGCATTGGCCCTTTATCGAAGGTCGTGGCCGCGTCACTTTCAGCTTGAATCAACGGATAAGTGAGCGGGCGCAGTTTCGTGATGATATCCACAACACGGGTGACAACGGTGACAATTTCGATGATCTTCAAGGCTTGAACCATTCAGCCAGCCTGGCGTGGAGTTTGTTCGAGGCCGGTGCCACGTCCTTGCTGCAGTTGACCGCCTCGGACGTCCGTGATTTAGACCAGAACAATACCCAAAGTTCATTGTATAACCTGCAGATTTCGCGGGTACAATCCATATCACGCAACAGCTCATTTAACGGCAATATATCCGCGCAAAGTCACCATCAGGTTGTGTTGGGACAAGGTCAAGGATCGGTAACCACCATTTCGGGAGTGGCGACCTATACGCACAACAGGTTGTTTCGCGTGCCGCATATGAACTACCTGTCGCGTTTGAGCCTGGTGCGACCCGATGATAATTTCGCCAATCGGGGTACCAGTTTATTGGGATAATCAAATGAACTATGACATCGGAAAGCTGCGAAGTTCTTTGATTTGGCGCGTGACCGGACGAGACGGGAACTACGCTAATTCCTTGTTTATCCGCATGACGCGCAGTTTTTGATCGTGTTAGAATGAAATATTCTATCGTTAGTTAACTAGGGTTTTTTGTTTAGTTTTACTAATATAATTAATGGGGGGAGTGGGAGACAAATGAACTCTAAAATACTCAGTTTTTGGCGCACCAGTATGGTTATGGCGCTCGCAGTTGTAGGCCTTGTGCTTTGGCAGCCTGATTCGGCTAAAGCGGAATACGCTGACGTGGTAATCAACAACTATGCGGATGCGGCAGGTATGCGGCCGGTGGTATTTCCGCATTGGTATCATCGTATCCGTTTCCGTTGCAAAGTTTGCCATGCGGATCTCGGTTTTAAATTTAAAGCCGGTGGCAACAAAATTACCATGGCTAAAATTATTGATGGACAATTCTGCGGGGCCTGTCATAACGGCGAAATTGCATGGTCAGTGGAAAACTGCGCCATGTGTCATTCAGGTGTGCCCGGATTGCCTACCCATTTTGACGGCAGCACGGTCCAGCGTTTGGTAGCACCTGTCTACAAGCCGATGGACAAGAAGAAAAAGTAGTGATGGGGGGAATGAAAATGATTAATCGAATATATGTTTTTGCCGGTGCGTTGGCTGTATCGGTGGCCTGCAGCGCACAACCCGAAGCGCGCATGGCGAGCCAAAACGATGGCGTTTTGTTTGCCGCGGGCGACGAAAGTGCCCAGCTAAGCATGCCGTCCGGTCAATTTCTGCAACTGGCGGCGAATGATAAAAAGGGAGCCGGAAAAAAGGGCCCGCCAAAGCCCAAGGTTTCTACGGCCAACCGTTTTAACCGACTGTTAAAAAAGAAAGACCAGCGAAACGCGCCGCCGCCTGATGATGGTGTGCATGACCCGGCTAATGACGCTACCCATGTGTTGCAGCCGCCGCGGGTGGCTTTTGAGGGTTTGCCAAAAACACCGTTCGGTAACTACGTGGACTGGGTCAAAGCGCTGGATAACAAATTGTTAAATCCGCGTTACGACCGTAAAAATCCAAAAGAAGAACCTTTTGTGATGGATATGGATATCGTTCGACCGGTGAAGGCTTCGGTTCCCGATGTGGTTTTTCCCCATCGTCAGCATACGGAATGGTTGCATTGTTCCAACTGCCATCCGAAGATTTTCCGGCCGCAGCGGCTCTCCAATCAAATCAATATGTCGGCGATTTTGTTGGGTGAGAAATGTGGTGTTTGTCATGGCAAAGTGTCATTCCCAATTACCACGCGTTCGTGTAAAAAATGCCATTCCAAGCCCAAGCCGAATAACTGGAAACCGCCACTGAGTGAGGCAACGCTTAAGAATCCTTGGCGGTAATGGAAAAGTACCGGTGGCATGCAGTGACGTGGTCCGGGCCGGCGCCGTCATGCCGCCGGTTCGATCATGAATCCGGGTAAACACATGGCAGCAGGATTTCGATTCCTAAGTGGTGTTTTTGCGGCGCTCCTGTTGGGGGCATGCAGCCATATGATCGGCAGTGAAAAAACGGCACCCGCGCAACCGGTCAAACCGCAAACGCCAAGTCAGCCTGCCAAGGCCAAGGCGCCACCCGCGCAGCAGTCACCGGCAAGCGCAACTACGTCAGCGGCGCAACCTTCACGGCAGTCACCGGCAAGCGCATCGTCGGGGCAACAGCTTGCCAGGGCGCCCCGGCCGCAGATACCGCCTAAAAAGGCGGTTGTGATTGCCATGCAGCCGAATCACTATCATGTCACAGTCATGAAAAAAGGTCCGTCTCATCCGCAATTCGGTGTCGGTCACGACATGGCGTTCGCCGTCAATGGCCGCGTGGGTAAGGACATTGTTTTGGAGCGGGGCCAAACCTACTATTTCGATGTGGACACCAACGTCAAGCACGACTTCTACTTTTCCACTAATTCCGTGGGGTGGGGCAGCGGTGTCTATACCGATGGTATCAAGGGGCAGTTCACCTATAAAGGCGTGGTAACGTTTAAACCTTCCGCGAATGCACCATCGACTTTGTATTATCAATGCCGAAATCACAAAGCCATGGGTTGGAAGATTCACCTGATTAACAAAGGTGAGTCGGCGAAAATCACCAAGACCGGTCAGGTCATGCCGAAACCGCAAAGTAAGCGACCGGTGCCCGGCAAACAGCAGATCCAGCAAAAAATTAAATACGCCCATATTCTGTTGACCCAGTCCAGCGCGGCCAAGCGTATCCATGCCAGCTCGGATCAAAAGGCCAAAGACATGCTGAACGATGCAACCACAAAACTGGCGAAATCCAAACGGGCGCTTGCAGCCAACCAACTGGCAAAAGCCCAGGCGGCCGTCAATGACGCATTACGTACGGTCTCCGCGGCATCACGGCAAGTGCCTGCTCGCAGGACGCCGCCGGTGGAGGAAATGCAGGAAAAATTCGATGAGTATATGACCGGGTTGAAGACCTTTCGGTCTTCCTACGAACGAACCGTGAAACGAGCTCGGCAAGACAAAAAAGGTCAATCGGTTACCGTCAAGGTGGATCTTGCCCAGGTTGACAGTATGATTGCCGAAGCCAATAGCCTGCGTGCAAGCGGAAAACTGCATGAAGCCAATCAGTTGCTCGGCTCCGCGCAACACAAGTTAACCTCCGCGTTGAATAAAATGCTTGCTTCGCAAACAGTTGTGTATGATCTTAAATTTGATTCGGCCAAGGATGAATACGACTACGAAGTGGCGCGCTACGAAAGTTATCGCGAGTTGATACCGTTGGCAATCGAGCGCAAGCGACCAAACGACGACGTCATCAAACTGATGAATCAATTTGAGAAGAAAGCACAATCAATTTTTGAAAAGGCGCAGGGATTCGCTAAAAAAGGTGAATACAAGACAGCCGTGGAAGGCACGCGGGAAGCCACCAAATCACTTCGCGGGGCTTTGCGCCTGGTCGGGGTGTAAAACGAGAATGCTTATGAAATATCGTGGTATCAATACTATCAACCGGGTTTATGCCGGTTTTGCAGTGCTTCTGTCGCTGGCCGCTTTATGGGGATTCAGCGCGGCGGTCTGGGCTCAGAATGTGGAAAAAGTCAATGGTGGGAAGGAAAAATGCTCCCATTTCCAGTTGTGTGGCGTACGTATACCGTTATTTAAAGACGGGATTCATGATCCCAGCAACGACGCTATTAAAGTACTACAGCCGCCTTCCAAAGCCATGGAAGGTTTTCCTCGCACCGAAACCGGTGTGGTCAACTGGGTAAAAGTGCTGGACGACGGTCTGATCGAGCCACGCACCGGCCTGACCGGCGAGGAGAAAATGTATTTCGTCGATTTTGACGTGATATTTAAAAACACCGCATCCATGCCATATGTACGGTTTCCACACCGGCCGCATACCAAATGGCTGACATGTGCCAATTGCCATCCGAAAATCTTTTTGCCTGAACGGGGAAAAAACCATGTCACCATGGCCGGTATCATGTCCGGGCAGTATTGCGGTGTATGCCATGGTAAAGTCGCTTTTCCGCCTTTGGAGTGTACCCGATGTCACAGAGTACCACGCGAATCCACTGGATTGCGCTGACAGCGGCGGTGACGCTGTTGACGGCGGCGTGCGCCATCAAGCGTATCGGCCCGCCGGCCGGCGTGCCCATGGCGCCGGTTGCTGGCGCAGAAAACACCAATCTTTATTATGTTGGTGAGATTGTCAGCGGCGTGCGTCTCGGCCATTCCGGTATCATCAACGCATTGGCCGGTAGGGAAGTACGCCTGATAAAGCCGGTAGCCATCAGCGGTTTCGGAAATGATATTTATATCGCCGATGCGGGTAAACGCACGCTCTACCGTTATGACAGGCTGCGCCGGGGTTTTTACGAGTTAAAGGACGCCGGGTCCATGCTGGTCGGGGACGCGTCGCAGATTTATGCCGCGGTGAATAATACGTTTTATGTCGTCGATCCATTCGGCAAGCAGGTTTTGCAGTTCGACCGTGACGGCAATGCCGTGCGGCAATTTAAAAATACGCCAAACGTACCGCAACCGGTGGCGGTGTCGGTGGATCACGCGACGGGTCAGGTTCAGATCGCCGACGGAACTCACGGTTATGTGGTGATTTTTAACAAAGTCGGACAGGCACTGTTTGCCACCGGGTCACGCGGCGACGACAAAGGTCAGTTTCGTATGATTACCGCCATGAGTTCAGGCCCGGACGGCATGTATGTGGCCGATCGCCTACGCGGTGATATCCAGGTGCTGGGTCGTGAGGGCAATTACCTCTATTCGTTCGGCAAGGGCAATGTCACCTTTCCCAGCGCACTGGTGGTATCGGCGGATAACCGGGTCATCGTTGCCGATACCCATGACAACACGTTAAAAATATTTCGGGATGGCAAGTTGATTGAGAAAATCGGCAATACCGGCAATGGTCCGGGCCAATTCAGCGCCGTAACCGATATGTGGCTAAGCGACGACAATAAATTATACGTGGCCGATAGTCTGAACAACCGCATTCAAGTATTTCAGCTGCGTGTACAAAAGTAAGCGCCAGGCCTTGTTAATGCGTTTTGTGCTGTTACTGGCCGCGGTGATAGCGCTGGGCGGTTGCGCGGGAACCAAGTTGTTGGCGTTGGAATCGGCACAGGAAAAAGTATGGCCGTCCGCGCCGAACAAGGCCCGATTTCGTTATGTGGGCGAACTTACGGGTGAAAACAATTTTAAAGCCAAGCATAAACCCAGCGGTATCGGTAAAACGCTTAAGTGGTTGTTGACGGGTTTGGTCGGAAAATCCAAACCGCAACAATTAAGCAGGCCGCAGTCGGGCGTCGTGGACCACTTGGGCCGTATTTATGTCAGCGATGTTAACCGGGCGGCGGTGGTTGTGTTTGATACCATTAAGGGTCGCATGCATGTTTGGGAATGGGCCACGGGAACGCAGCGATTTCGTGCGCCGATCGGTTTGGCCATTTACGAGAACCGGCTGTATGTGGCGGATTCGGAATTGGGCTATGTGGCGATACTGGATATTCGCGACGGTGAGCCATTTGGGCAGATTAAAAAAGGTTTGACGCGGCCCACAGGTATTGCCATCGATTACGATGATAAAAGGGTGTTTGTCGCGGATTCCCGTGAACATGCCGTTAAGGTGTACGATATTAACGGTAAGGGACTGCAAAGCATCGGTGGTTATGGTGAGCAGGACGGCAAGTTTAACGGTCCCACGTATGTGGCTTACGCAGCCGATCGCTTATATGTGGCGGATACACTGAATGCACGCATTCAGATATTCGACCGGGACGGCAAATTTTTATTGCGTTTTGGTCAGCGTGGACGGCGGGTAGGTCAATTCAGCAGGCCGAAGGGCATTGCCGTTGATCGTTTTGGGCTTATTTATGTGGTGGAATCGTTATATGACCACTTATTGGTATTTGATCAGAAGGGTCGGTTTCTATTGCCCATCGGCGGTGAAGGCAGCGGTGTGGGACAGTTCTATTTGCCGGCCGGGGTATGGGTGGATGAAAAAGCACAAGTGTATATCGCCGACATGTTTAACGGTCGTATCGTGGTGCTGCAGTATTTGGAGGGAGCATGAATAAACTCTCCTTATACGCCGTACTGATGCTTTGGTTGGTGAGCGGTGCCACGATGGCGGCCATGCCCAGTGATCGAATAGCCGATGTTGTCAATACCAAACATAATTTTTCAACTGAAAGTAACGCAGCGGTCAAAGCCAAGGCAGACATCGGTTTGGATAAGGTGCCCGCCGTGACCGGCGGCAACGGCTGTAGTTCCGGGCTGGACAACCGTTTATGTGAAACCGAACAGCCTTATACACGGGTCTGTGTTTTCTGCCACACGCCGCACAATGCACGGGTGACGGCCATCGGTGTTCCCAATGCACCGCTGTGGAATCGGGATTTTGCCACGGATAACTATACTTTTTACCAATCCGGTAGCATGGATTCGGTGACCCCCACGCAAACCCATATCAAATCCAAACTCTGTTTATCCTGCCATGACGGTACACTGGCCATCGGTGGCGTGGGCGTGGTGGCCGGTCAGTTAAATTACACCTTCGAGATGCTGGGTACTGATGGCGGGAAAATACCGGCCGGTGAGTTGGGCGCGAACACCGGCTACACGGCCAACCTAGGAACCGATTTAAGCAACGATCATCCCATCTCCATCGTTTATGATGATGACCTGTCCACCAAGGACGGGGCGTTGCGGCCGCCGGGGACCACGGCTTATATCGGCATGCGGGGCAAAGGTTTGCACCCGTCCGTACCCTTGGAGCCTTCAGCCATTGCCAATGGCGTACCGTCAGGAAACGCCACGGTTGAATGCACCACCTGTCATGATCCGCATATCACCAGCACAGACGCGACCGCTGGAAATATCAAATTTCTTCGCTTGCACCGGTTTCAAAAATCAGCGCCGGCGCAAGGCGATTTTGATATGGAGCGCGATATCGGTTGTATTGCCTGCCATGAAAAAAGTGGTTGGGTAAACTCAGCCCATGCCAATCCACTGGTGGCCGACGAACTGTATTCGATTAATTCCATTGATGGTAGTTCGGCCAGTCCGGCACAGATTAATGAATTTTTGACCAGTCCCGGCAACGCTTTGCCGGTGTGGCGGGTATCCTGTTTGAATTGTCATGATTCCCATACGGTACCCGGTGCACGTAGCCTGCTGCGTGAAGCCGTTGGCGGTGATTTGATTAGCGGTGCGAAAATCGGTGGCCAAGCCGCGCAGGAAGAAGTATGCCTGGGCTGTCACAGTCAGGATGGTGGCGTCATCAATGCCAGTTTGGGGGATATTAAAAATGCCTACCAGCAAACCTTTCGCATGCCGCTAGTGGTTACCGATCAATCTTCCAACGTTGAGGAGCACGGAAACTTCACTAAAGCCGAACTGGCCAGCAACTATGCCTCGGAAGCCCAATTGGGTAAGGACCTGGTGGAACCGCAGGCAAACCTGGGCCTGAATAACGACGCAAACCGTCATGCCGAATGTACGGATTGCCACGACCCCCATCGCCTGCGTAAGACGATGTCCGCCTTTGCGGCGGCCGGTACGGTGGATGCGTCCGGCAATCATCCTGTGAGTGGCGTCGGCGCGGTAGGCACGAACATTATTTCCGGTGTCTTGCGCGGCAGTTGGGGCGTAGAGCCCGATTACCAGGGCACGTCATTTTTCGATCTGTTGACCGAGGTGAATTTTACCTTGAAGCGGGGCGATCCGGGCGATAATCAGAATACCGACGCGGCCCAGCCGTATGTTACCCGAGAATACCAGATATGCATGAAGTGCCATTCGAGTTTTGCTTTTGGCAACAATCCGCCTCCCACGACCAACTCCGGTGGTAGCACGGGATCGTTAAACGCGTTTCCGGTCGGTTTTGTCAGCTATACGGATCAGGCCGTGGAATTCCAGGCGCCTGCCGGCCATAAGGGTGACGTGACCGCTCAGAGTGCCGGCGGCGCGGCAGACGGGACGCTACCCAACGACACGGTAAACTTCACCACCAACAATCATCGCAGTTGGCATCCGGTGACGGATGTGACCGGTCGTAGCCAAGCTTCGTCCGCAAGTTTTCTTGCGCCGTTTCAAACCGTGGGCAATCAAACCATGTATTGTTCCGACTGCCATGGACTGCAGACCGCCGCCGCCACTATTGAGCCCGCGGGCACGCAAACCCATGGTCCTCACGGCTCCAGCGTACCGTATATCTTAAAAGGTCCATGGAATGCCAACACCGGGACCAATGCCCAAGACCATTTATGCTTTAAGTGCCACCGTTATGAAGACTATGCGGACCCGACCAATACGGCACCGAATACCAGCGGCTTCGCGACTCCCGATGCCGTAACCTGCGCCCCCAACATGGCTAACAACCTACATGCCGCCCATGCCAAATGCATGAGCGATGCCGGTGCCTCGATGACATGTTCCACATGCCATGTG
>Ga0114931_10007351_pt1 | contig 13450 bp, 13 predicted proteins | sample 2SBtaG_FD_89579 | JGI IMG/M metagenome (GOLD analysis project Ga0114931, IMG submission 89579) | Deep subsurface microbial communities from Kolumbo volcano to uncover new lineages of life (NeLLi) - 2SBTROV14_V59a metaG | ecosystem: Environmental > Aquatic > Marine > Volcanic | place: Kolumbo... | reverse complement strand
TCATCCAGCGACGATCGTATGGATTGCGAGACCAGGAGTATCTGCGGCTGAAAATCCTCACTTGCATGCTCCCTCAGCTCTAAAATCAGGCAAATTCACCCACACGATTACGCGATGAGCCTAAAAACAATCGTCGAGGGGAACCTGCGAAATACCAATCCCTACTTCGAAGACAAGCTAGACGAGATGAATACGGATATTCGGAAATACGAGAAGCAACTCGGTGATCTAGCGACGAACGAGAAGAACCTGGAGAGCAACATCGCGAAGCTCGAGAAAAAGCTCGAAGCAGTGGCCGCCCGGTTCGATCCCGAGGAGGCCCTCAAGACCCTGAAAATGATGGAGCGCTCGAAAACCCGAATCCAGAAGGTTGCGGACCGCGGCAAGAATCTCGCGCGCACTCACCACTCGAGCCCCCTGGAAGGCGGGGATGTCGGCGGCGCCGGCACCTTCAAGTCGACCGGCGGCAAGATTACGGAAATCTCGAACGTCAGCGGCCATTACAAGCCCAAGTATGTGCACCTCGCGCAGACCATCGAGCAGCTCATGCGCATGGGGGCGTTGCTCGACAAGACACCCAAGTACGTCGACGCGGACGGCAACCTCAAGGATCTGGAGACGGACAACCCGAAGCTCTACGATCTCTGGGAGGAAATCAACGAGCAGTTGCCGAATCTGGAGGACTACAAGGAGGAGGTCGAAAAGACTCGGCGGGAACTCGACACGCTGCCCGAGGACATGGATGAGGAAGCGCTGGAAGATCTTAGAGAGGAGCTGGAAGAGACGCTCGAGGATATGCAGGGCAAGATGAAACGGATCCGAAAAGGGCTGGAGGTGCTCCGCAAGATGGGGGTCGGCGCCGCGAACAAGGCCGACGCCAAGGTGGAATTTCTCGAAGGGATGGAGGGTAAGAAAGGTGCGGAAATCCACGCCATGAAGGGTAAGAGCGGGGATCTACCCCGTGTCGATGAGTTCCTGAACAGCGGCGGCGGCCAGAAGGTCTACGACAAGCACAAAGGCGCGTATACGGAGACCACCGTCGCGCAGGCCAAGGCGAATCTACTCGATGAACTGAGAAAGATAACCGCGGAAACCGGGAACGTGCTCGACCGGGACGCCGACGAGCGTAACCGCCAGCTAATGAGTTTGTTGAAGAAAAGGCTTTCGCCGCAGGCCTACAAGGCCTTCCTGAAGAAGACCAAGGCCCCGACTGCAGAGCAGATCGAGGAGCTGCTCGAAGGGCTACGGGCCAGTGATTTCGAGGAAGAAAAGGACGAATACGACGAGGAGGCCCTGCGGAAGCGTCTCGATGAACTCGGCGCCAAAGGTCTGAAGGACGCGTTCTTCAAGCTCAAATTCAACGAAGAGGACTATCTGGAGCTGAACCAAGACAAGTGGCGGCGCAAGGTGGTCATGGGCGAGATGACCTGGAAAGAAGCGAACGCGGCGCAGTTCGGCTAGCCGCAGGGGGGCTGAGTTCCTTAGCCGCTTCCACCCAGCCGCCATCGGCCTCGTACTCGATCCCGACGCAACCGTTGGCCCGACCGAAATCATCGAGTGGCTCGTTCCCCTGGAAATCACCGAGTATGTAGCCGCTGAACTGCGATTGGCCGGCCTCATCGAGGAGCCGAAAATGTGCCCCGTCGCGGATCACCCGGTCGAATGGTGCGCGTCCCTGCACGCCGTGCGGCCCGATCCGGCCCACCGCGTCGCTGGAGTCGCCCAACACCGCGTCGCGGGTCACGATCCAGGTGTAGCGCGCGACCGCGTCAACGGTTCGTTCGATAGCCAAAACGCCTTGATTCACCAACCGACCTCGCACTCCGGATGTACCCGCTGCGATCACCGGCATCTGCGTCAACCGCAACGTACTCGACTGATAAGACCTCCGTTACCACAAGAAGGTTTCGTTTCAACCTAGAATCCTCGGTTGGACGGGGTGAAGTATGCGTTTGCGGTGGTGCGGGCCAAGGCACAACGATGCGAAATAGTCTTTCTATTCAAAGCGTTGTAACGCCGCCCTGCGCCGCCGCAAACGTGCAATTCACGCGACAGCGTGATTCACCGGGCGGGTGAAGACATCGATCGACATCAAAGGCATTCATATCAGCCGGCTACTGTCAGAATGTAGCGGTCAACCGAGGATTCTAGGTTCAAACACAAGCGGCCCAGGGCGGAGTATCCCCTTGACTACCACAACCCGTCAGCGACGCAGGACCAAGTCAATCTCCACCAACGCCTCGCGCGCCAGACCGGTCACGCCGACACAGGTGCGTGCGGGGAGGCGATCAGGTGCGAAATAGCTCGCGTAGGCTTGATTCATCGCTGCATAGTCGCGGGCGAAGTCGGTCAGATAAACGCGCGCTTGGACCACGTGCTCGAGACCGAGCTCCAGTTCTCCCAACACGATGATGAGGTTGTCCATCACCCTTCGGGTCTGCGCGTCGATCCCATCGGGCAGCGGCAGCGCATCGTTCGCGGGATCGGTCGGCATCTGCCCGGTCACGAACACCCAGCCGTCGACCTCGACCGCGTGACTGAACGGCGCGACCGGCATCGGCGCGGCCGAGAAAAGGTGGTGGCTGAGCTTGCTCATGACTCCCCGCGGATCGGCGCGCGTGCGGCCCGATCGAGTTCGATGGGCTCACCATGCGGCGCGCGCTCGGCGGCCTCGCGCCACGCCTCTTTGCGAGCCCGCAGTTCGTCACCGCTGGCGAGCCCTTTCCGCGCCACCAGCTTCTCCAGGGCCGCGAGCCAGTGATGGTAATAGGTATCGCCGAGATCGGGGTCCCCGTGCGCCCCGGCCATGCGGATCTCTTCGGCAAGCGCCGCCGCCCACTCCTTCCACGTGAAGTGCCCGGATTCCGAAAGCTTCACCGCCAGGGCGAAGGCCTCCGCCTCCCACGGTGCGTTGAAAACCGGAGCGTCTTCGTCGCCCGCCGGCCACGCGAGCGCCGCATCATCGGCCGCTGTCGTAAAACTCACGCCGCCTCCAGGTAGTCGTCCCACAGGTCCGCGTAGACCGCGTCGCGGCCCCCGCCTTGCGGCCCCCACAACTCACCGCCCTCGAAACGAACCGAGTAAAGGTGCTGGGGCTTGTTGCCGCGACCCGCCGCGTGCGTATCCGGAAAGACGAACACCCCGTGATCGCGATCGACGATGCCATACCGCCAACGCAGATAGCGCGGCATCCGGGTGTGACCGTGTGGATGCAGATTACGCACGAGGACCCGTTCACCGACCTGAAACTTCGCCACTACGGCGTCCGTCAGGCGCGCCGAACCACCGGCCAGCAGCGTGGCTTCCACTCGGTCGGCGGGTAGCGCACGGAGTTCGCCGTCGGCCGAAGCCCTCGGCACCCCGCTTTCCAGTTCGGCCGCACTCAACAACCCCTGTTCATGCAGCAGCACCTCGAGCCCGTAAAGCCAGTGCTCGTAATAGCTGCTCGTCAGGTAGTGTCCGGGGTCCATGCCTTCACGGGCGAAGCGCGACATGTCGATGTTCCAGCGTCCCAGGAATCCCGCTGCCAGGGTCAACGCGAAACAGCGCCGTTCCCATTCGGCGTGGAACACCGGTTCGTCCGGCTCCGGCGCGATCGGACCGAAGCCGTGCATACCGCCGAGATCGTGGATGCCGTTCACGCGCTCGCCTCGCCGGGCGTGCACGCCAGTCCGGTGCCGATCATCGCGTCGCGCGTCACCAAACCCGCGAGCGCTTCTTCGTCCAGGTCCCGGGTGCCGGCGGGCCGCATCGGCAGCACCAAATAACGCACTTCGGCGGTAGAGTCCCACACCCGGACTTCGGTCGTGGGCGGCAATTCGACCCCGAACTCGCGCAGCACGGCGCGCGGCTCAATCACCACCCGCGAGCGGTAGGGCGCCGATTTGTACCACACCGGCGGCAGGCCGAGCACCGGCCACGGGTAGCATGAGCAGAGGGTGCAGACCACCATGTTGTGGACCTGCGGGGTATTCTCCAGCACCACCATGTCCTCCCCCTGGCGACCGGTGTAGCCGAACTCGGCGATCGCGGCGCTGGGGTTTTCCAGCAACCGCGCCTTGTAGGCCGGGTCGACCCAGGCGCGCGCCACCACCCGCGCGCCGTTGCGCGGTCCCACTTTGTGCTCGTAGGTGTCGATCAGCACGTCGAGCGCCGCCGCGTCCACCAATCCTTTCTCGATCAGCAGCGATTCAAGCGCCTTGACCCGCAACTGGGTCTCGCTGAAGCGCGGTGCGTCGTGGTGATGATGGGCGTCCGGAGCGGCCATTGGAAGATCCTCCTGAGCGCATATTGCACTATATCGGCGGAAAATTCGCCATCCCGGCGGGACACATTGACGGCCCCCCGGTACCGATTCCCATCGCCTAGATATCCTTGGTTGCTATCGCAATGTAGCGGTCAACCGAGGATCCTAGGTTTAACCGTGCGCGCGAACAGGCTCTACTCCTTTCCGGAGTATGACTTGAGCAGCGATCTATCCAGTGCGGCGCAAGGAAATCGAGGGCGAGCAAGCATCTGGTGTCCGACCAAATTTTCCGCGCCGACCGGGCCTCAGCACCCATTTTGCCGTCGAGGTCTGCAATACTGTTCACACCAACAAGCGCTGGCTTGGTTCCACTCCCTCAAAAGAAACAGGAGCGACCATGAACATCAAAGAGCGTGCGTAAAATGCGGCGACGGCTGTTTACGCGATGCTCGGGCTGGCGCCCGACGAGTAGCAATCCAAGGGCGTGCTGGAGATTATCGAGCAAGCCGTTATCAATGCCATGCTCGAGGAGGGCGAGCGCTGCTCCAACGTAGCGAGGGTCTGTTGCTCCCCGGATCTCGACCGCGCTCATAAGATCGCCGAACAAATCAGACGCCAGAATCAAGCCTTGATTGCAAATTTATCGAGTCTTCGTTAACGATCCACTCGCTCACGGCGCAGGTGAATACGGCTGACCTCGACGCGCCTACATCGTGCGCCGATACTGGCCGCCGACCTCGAACAGGGCATTGGTGATTTGGCCGAGCGAGCAGCAGCGCACCGCGTCGACCAGCACCGCGAACACGTTGTCGCCGGCCGCGGCGACCCGCTTGAGGCGCGCCAGCATCGCCGGCGCCTCGGCCGCGTGGCGGGTATGGAAATCCGCCAGGCGCCGCAGTTGGCTTTCCTTCTCCTCGGTCGTCGAGCGCGCCAGCTCGATGGTGGTGTGGTCCTCGGGCGGATTCGGATTGAGGAAGGCGTTGACCCCGATGATCGGCAGCGATCCGTCGTGCTTGCGGGTCTCGTATTCCAGCGATTCGTCCTGGATCTTGCCGCGCTGGTAGCCGGTCTCCATCGCCCCCAGCACCCCGCCGCGCTCGCTCAGTCTTTCGAACTCCCGGAGTACGGCCTCTTCGACCAGATCCGTGAGTTCGTCGATGATGAACGCGCCTTGTAGCGGGTTCTCGTTCTTGGCCAGCCCCCACTCTTTATTGATGATCAGTTGAATCGCGAGCGCCCGGCGCACCGAGCCCTCGGTCGGGGTGGTCACCGCCTCGTCGTAGGCGTTGGTGTGGAGGCTGTTGCAGTTGTCGTAGGTCGCGATCAACGCCTGCAGGGTGGTACGGATATCGTTGAAATCCATCTCCTGGGCGTGTAGCGAGCGCCCCGAGGTCTGAATGTGGTATTTGAGCTTTTGGCTGCGCTCGTTGGCGCCGTAACGAAAACGCATCGCCACCGCCCAGATGCGTCGCGCCACGCGCCCCATCACCGAGTACTCGGGGTCCATGCCATTGGAGAAGAAAAAAGACAGATTCGGCGCGAAATCGTCGATGTGCATGCCGCGCGCGAGATAGGTTTCCACGTAGGTGAAGCCGTTGGCCAGGGTCAGGGCGAGCTGGGTGATCGGATTCGCGCCGGCCTCGGCGATGTGGTAGCCGGAAATCGACACCGAGTAGAAGCTGCGCACATGATGGAGGGTGAACCACTCCTGGATGTCGCCCATCATGCGGAGGCTGAACTCGGTCGAAAAAATGCAGGTGTTCTGCCCCTGATCCTCCTTGAGGATGTCGGCCTGAACGGTGCCGCGCACGTTCTCGTAGACCCAGGCGCTGATCTTTTCGATCTCCTCGTCGGTCGGCGCGCGCCCGTTGTCGTCTTCGAACCTGGCCAGCGCTTGGTCGACCGCGGTATTGACGAACATGGCGAGAATGGTTGGCGCCGGCCCGTTGATGGTCATCGACACCGAGGTCTTGGGATCGCACAGATCGAAGCCGTCGTAGAGCACCTTCATGTCATCCAGGGTAGCGATCGAAACTCCCGAATTACCCACCTTGCCGTAGATATCGGGACGCCGGTCGGGGTCGAATCCGTACAGGGTGACCGAGTCGAAGGCGGTCGAGAGGCGCTTGGCCTTGGAGTCGCGCGACAGGTATTTGAAACGCTTGTTGGTACGCGCCGCGTCCCCTTCACCGGCAAACATCCGCGACGGATCCTCGCCTTCGCGTTTGAAGGCGAACACCCCGGCGGTATAGGGGAAACTGCCCGGCAGGTTCTCCTTGAGCAGGAAGCGCAACAACTCGCCCTGGTCTTCATAGGGCGGCAGCGCCACCTTGGGGATCGAGCTGCCCGAGAGCGTGGTGTGGCGCAACGAGGTACGCAGCTCGCGATCCCGGATCTTGACCACGTACTCCTCACCCGAATAGCTGGCGCGGACCTTGGGCCAGATCTCGATGAGCTTGCGCGCGCGCGGGTCGAGGGCCGCATCACGCGCCTCGATCAGCGCCTCGAGCGCGTCACTTTCGGCACCCGCTTCAGCGGCCATCCGCCGCGCCTCGCGCAGTTGCTGTCGTTCACGCGCGATCCGTGCCTGCCGGTCGATGGTGGCGTGATAGTCGCGCACCGATTCCGCGATCTCGGCCAGGTAACGGCGGCGCGCGGCCGGCACGATGGCGCTGGCACGAGTCGAGGCATGAACCTCGACCCGCGCCAGTTTGCCGGCCGGCCAGTCGATCAACTTCTTGTCGCGCAAGGCGCCGATCAGCGCCTGGTAAAAGGCGGTTACGCCGTCGTCGTTGAAGCGCGAGGCGATGGTCCCGAACACCGACATCTGTTCGGCAGGACTGGCGAATGCCTCACGATTGCGTTGCAGTTGCTTGCGCACGTCGCGCAACGCATCCATCGCCCCGGCCCGATCGCACTTGTTGATCGCCACCACCTCGGCGTAGTCGAGCATGTCGATCTTCTCGAGCTGACTGGCGGCGCCGAACTCGGGGGTCATGACGTACACCGGCACATCCACGTAGGGGACGATCCCGGCGTCGCCCTGGCCGATCCCGGAGGTCTCGACGATGACCAGATCGAAACCCGCGATGCGGGTGAGCTTGAGCACCTCCTCGAGCGAATGGGGCACCTCGCTGCCCGAAACCCGGGTCGCCAGCGAGCGCATGTAGATGTGCGGATGATTGATGCTGTTGAGGCGGATCCGGTCGCCGAGCAGCGCGCCGCCGGTGCGCCGCCGGGTCGGGTCGATCGCGAGCACCGCGATCTTGAGCCGATCCGCGTGGTCGAGGCGCAGGCGGCGCAGCAACTCGTCGGTCAGCGAGGATTTACCCGCCCCGCCGGTCCCGGTGAGGCCGACCACCGGCGCCTGTCGGCGTCCTTCGGCAAGTTCGTCGAGGCGTTGCAGCGCCTTGCCCGCGAGGCTGCCGTCCTCGATAGCGCTGATGGCGCGCGCCAGCGCGATCCGGTCACCGTCGACCGCCGCCTCCAGATCGGTGGCCGGCGCACGTTCGCGCGCGGCGTCGCAACGCGCCACCATGTCCTCGATCATGCCCTTGAGGCCGAGGTGTTGGCCGTCGGCCGGGGTATAGATGTGCGCCACCCCCAGTTGGTGCAGGGCGTCGGCCTCTTCCGGCACGATCACACCGCCGCCGCCGCCGAATACGCGGATCTCCGGGCCGCCGCGTTCGCGCAGCATTTCCACCATGTAGCGGAAATACTCCATGTGCCCGCCCTGGTATGAGCTCACCGCGATTCCGTGCGCATCCTCCTGGAGCGCCGCCGTCACCACCTCCTCGACCGAACGGTTGTGCCCCAGATGAATGACTTCGGCCCCGCTCGCCTGCAGGATACGGCGCATGATGTTGATCGCGGCATCGTGCCCGTCGAACAGGCTCGCGGCGGTCACGAAACGCACCCGCGACGCCGGTGCGACCTGCGTGACCTTCTTGTTCACTTCCACCAGCGCCGCTTTAGCCATGTCGTGGAACCTCCGAATTACCGGCCGCGGCGCAACCCTTCGAATCGTCGCACCGGACCGTGCGTGCTTTACGTTTACGTAAAAGGCAAGTAGGCTCGCACTATCGGCAGACAAGGCACGCGAACCATGGGCCAAGACTACACGATCGGGGATCTGTCACGCGAGTTCCAGGTAACCACGCGGGCTTTGCGCTTCTACGAAGACCAGGGCTTGTTGAAGCCGCGCCGCGAGGGACTCAACCGCATCTACAGCGCCCGTGACCGGGTTCACCTCAAGATGATACTGCGCGGCAAACGCCTGGGTTTCAGCCTGCGCGAAACCGGCGAACTGCTCGACCTCTACGACGCACCCAACGGAGAGTTGAGCCAACTCCGGCGTTTCCTGAGCAAGGTCGAGGAGCATCGGCGCGATCTGCGTCGCCAGCGCGACGACGTCGACCAGGTGCTGGACGAGATGGATGCCCTTGAGCAGCAGTGCCGCAAGCTGCTCGAAGAGCGCAGCGCACGTAAGGGTGCCGCGTGACCGATGCCCGCCGCCCGGAGAGCGCCGGCTGGGCGGAACGCGTCCGTGCGAGTTTCGGACGCCAGTCGATCATGGAGCACCTCGGGGCCGAATTGCGCACGGTGGAGCCCGGTTACTGCGAGATTCGGCTCCCGTTCAAACCCGAGCTCGCGCAGCAACACGGTTTCTTTCACGGCGGCGTGGTGGGCGTAATCGCCGACTCGGCGGGAGGTTACGCGGGTTTTTCGCTGATGCCGGCAGATGCCAGCGTGCTCCCCGTCGAGTACAAGCTCAACCTGCTCAGCCCGGCCGACGGCGAGTTACTGATTGCACGCGGCACGGTGCTCAAGCCCGGTCGCACGCTGGTCGTGTCGCGTGCCGACGTCGCGGTCTTGAAGAACGGCAGCGAACGAATCTGCGCTACCATGCTGCAGACCCTGATGACCCTGCACGGACGCAGCGATGGTCCCGGAAATCGGTCGCGTTCGACCACGGAAGAGCAACCATGATCCCGAACCAGCTCCCCTGCCTCGACTTCGACCTCGGCGAAACGGTCGACATGCTGCGCGATTCGGTGATGCGCTTCGCCTCCGAGGAGATCACACCACGCGCCGCCGACATCGACCGCGCCAACGATTTCCCGCATGACCTGTGGCGCAAGATGGGCGCGATCGGGATCCTTGGCATCACCGCCGACGAGCGTTACGGCGGTGCGGGGATGGGTTACCTCGAGCACGTGGTCGCGATGGAAGAAATCAGCCGCGCGTCGGCGGCGGTAGGCTTGAGCTACGGCGCGCATTCAAATCTGTGCGTGAACCAGATCCGTCGCAACGGCTCCGAGGAGCAAAAACAGCGCTACCTGCCGGGACTCATCAGGGGCGAGCAGGTCGGGGCGCTCGCCATGAGCGAGCCGGACGCGGGTTCGGACGTGGTCAGCATGCGCCTGCGCGCCGAGCGCGAGGGCGACCGCTATGTGCTGAACGGCACCAAGATGTGGATCACCAACGGCCCCGACGCCGACGTGCTGGTGGTCTACGCCAAGACCGATCCGCAGGCCGGCCCCCACGGCATCACGGCGTTCATCATCGAAAGCGGCTGGAAAGGATTCACGGTCGCCCAGAAACTCGATAAGCTCGGTATGCGCGGCTCGAATACCGGCGAACTGGTGTTCCGCGACTGCGAGGTGCCGGCCGAAAATCTGCTCGGCCAGGAAGCCGCGGGCGTCAAGGTGTTGATGAGTGGCCTCGATTACGAGCGCGCGGTGCTCGCCGGCGGCCCCATCGGAATCATGCAGGCGTGCATGGACGTGGCGGTACCCTACGTCCACGAGCGCCGCCAGTTCGGCCGGCCGATCGGCGAATTCCAACTCATGCAGGGCAAGATCGCCGACATGTACACCACCATGAACGCCTGCCGCGCCTATGTGTACGCGGTGGCGCGCGCCTGTGACCGTGGCCGGACCACCCGCAAGGACGCGGCCGGCGCGATCCTTTACGCGGCCGAACGCGCCACCTGGCTCGCGCTCGAGACCATCCAGTGCCTGGGTGGCATGGGCTACGTCAGCGAGTCGCCGGCCGGGCGCCTGCTGCGCGACGCCAAGCTCTACGAGATCGGCGCCGGCACCTCGGAGATCCGGCGGATGCTGATCGGTCGCGAACTGTTCAATGAAACCGCCTGAGTGTTGCAATCGATCGGATGCGCCTCGCGCGCGCCGCGACCTTGCACGAATGGCGGCTGCCAGGGTTCTTGGTTCAAGCTTGAAGCTCGATCGAACATCTGCGTTGGAAGGGCATTGCGACCGGACGATTGGCGTGCCGGTGATTCGATGAAAGGACGAAACCCGAACCCCGAACCCTGAACCCTGAACCCCTACGAGGTAAGCAAACGATGATCCATCCCGACCCCGTCTGCATCGTCGGCACCGCCCGCACCGCGATGGGCGCGTTTCAGGGTGTGCTCGACCCGGTGAGCGCACCACAACTCGGCGCCGCCGCGATCCGTGCCGCGGTGGAGCGCGCGGGCATCGCACCGGAGGATACCGACGAGGTAATCATGGGCTGTGTGCTGCCGGCCGGACTCGGTCAGGCCCCGGCCCGCCAGGCGGCGCTTGGCGCCGGCCTGCCGGAATCCGCGGGCTGCACCACCGTCAACAAGATGTGCGGCTCGGCGATGAAGGCTACCATGGTGGCGCACGACCAACTGCTGGCGGGTAGCGCCCGGGTGATGGTCGCGGGCGGTATGGAAAGCATGAGCAACGCCCCCTATCTGCTCGACAAGGCGCGCGGCGGCTACCGCATGGGGCACGGCCGCATCATCGACCACATGATCTTCGACGGCCTCGAAGATCCGTTCGGCGACGGCGGCCTGATGGGCTGCTTCGCGGAGGACACCGCCGAGGCCTACCAGTTCACCCGCGCGGCCCAGGACGCGTTCGCGATCACCTCGCTGGAGCGCGCCAAACGGGCCAGCGACGACGGCGGCTTCGCCGCCGAACTCACGCCGGTGACGGTCAAGACGCGCAAGACCGAAACCGTAATCAAGCGCGACGAGATCCCCTTCAAGGTCGACATCGCCCGGATCCCGCAACTGCGTCCGGCGTTTCGTGAGGGCGGCACCGTGACCCCGGCCAATTCCAGCTCGATCTCGGACGGCGGCGCGGCGCTGGTGTTGATGCGCCGCTCCGAGGTCGAACGGCGCGGCCTCACCCCGCTTGCCGTGATCCACGGACACGCGACCTTCGCACAAAGCCCGGCGCTGTTTCCGACCGCGCCGATCGGCGCCCTGCGCAATGTGCTCGACCGGGTCGGTTGGGAAACCGGCGAGGTCGACCTCTACGAGATCAACGAGGCCTTCGCGGTGGTGACGATGGCGGCGATGCGCGACCTCGGCCTGCCGCACGACAAGGTCAACGTACACGGCGGCGCCTGTGCCCTCGGCCACCCGATCGGCTGCTCCGGGGCGCGCATCATCGTGACCCTGCTCGGGGCCTTGAACAAGCATGGCCTGGACCGCGGCGTGGCGGCGCTGTGCATCGGTGGCGGAGAAGCCACCGCGATCGCCATCGAGCGCGTGCACTGAGCGTTCACAATATCGGCATCGCGTAACCTAACCTGGAGGGGCGACCATGGCCGAAGCAATCGATTTCTATTTTGATTTCTCCTCGCCCTACGGCTATCTCGGCAGCCACGGCATCGACGACCTGGCCGCCCGTCATGGCCGCGAAGTCGCGTGGCGCCCCTATTTGATGGGCGCCGCGATGAAGATCTCAGGCAGCCCGCCGCTGGTCGAACAGCCGCTGCTCGCCGAGTACACCAAGCACGACCTCGCGCGCTCGGCACGCCTCGCCGGCGTCCCTTTCACGCTGCCCGAACCGTTCCCGGTCGCCACGGTGGCGGCCTGTCGTGCCTATTATTGGCTGGAGGCCCGAGACCCGCCCGCCGCCCGCGAATTGGCGCGGGCGCTCTATGCCGCCTACTTCGCCGACGGGCGGAACATCGGCGCGCCCGAGACGGTACTCGCTGTCGGCGCCGAGCAGGGCCTCGACCGCGACGCACTGCAGGGCGGACTCCAGGATCCAGCCGTCAAGACGCACGTACGAGAAGTGACCGATACCGCCATCGCACGCGGTGTGTTCGGTGCGCCGTTCTTCATCGTCGACGGTGAAGCCTTCTGGGGCCATGACCGCCTGGCGCAGGTCGAGCATTGGTTGCAAAGTGGCGGATGGTGACGTGCGCCACCGATCCCGAGACCCACGACCCGCGCCTCACTGACGACGTGGTCGCACTGGCGGATTTCGTGTCCGCCGCCAAGCGCCTGCTGGTCCTGACCGGCGCCGGCGTCAGCACCGCTTCGGGGATCCCGGACTATCGCGATACAAACGGCGCATGGAAACGTGATCCACCTATCCTGTATCGTGACTTCGTCGATCGCCCGAGCGCGCGCCGCCGTTATTGGGCACGCAGCCTGATCGGCTGGCCGGCCTTCGCGCGCGCCGTGCCCAACCGTGGACATCGCGCGCTGGCGGCGCTCGAGGCGGCCGGCCGCGTCCACCACTTGATTACCCAGAACATCGACGGCTTGCATCGTCGCGCCGGCACCCGGAGCCTGACCGAACTGCACGGTAGTCTCGACACCGTGCGCTGCCTGGAATGCGGTGCGCGAGAACCGCGTGCCGCCGTTCAAGACCGGATACGAGCGGCCAACCCGGGATGGGAAAAACACCAAGCGGCACTCGCACCTGACGGTGATGCCGACCTCGAAATCGCCGACTTCGGCGAATTCCGGATACCCGAGTGTCGCGGCTGTGGTGGCGTCCTCAAACCCGACGTGGTGTTTTTCGGCGAGGCGGTACCACGCGCGAGGGTCGCTGGCGCCATGGCCCGCCTCGCCGAATCGGACGCCTTGCTGACCGCAGGCACCTCGTTGACGGTCTACTCCGGCTACCGTTTCGCCCGCGAAGCCCGCCGCCTCGGCCTCCCGATCGCGATCCTCAACCGCGGCCGCACCCGCGCGGACCAGGAGGCTGATCTGCGTATCAACGCGAGCTGCGAAATCGCGATTTCCGCGCTCGCCGATACCGTAGGGCGATAAAAAAGAGCAGGGTCCGTATGCCGTTATCGGCGATCAATCCAGCGGGTTGAAGTCCCGCCAAAGGAGTTGTCCGTATGCCTTTGTAGCACCGGGAAGCAGCGTCGGAGCAATCAGGGGTTGTAAGTTTCCCAAGG